>LAZR01000012.1_pt1 | contig 343444 bp, 297 predicted proteins | sample 329461 | NCBI WGS metagenome assembly LAZR01 (sample SAMN03002196, study PRJNA259156) | marine sediment metagenome | biome: sea floor; feature: Hydrothermal impacted sediments; material: marine sediment; isolation source: Loki non-amplified sample from Loki's castle hydrothermal vent sediment ... | reverse complement strand
TAACGCTACAAAGTGATGGCACTTAATAGAAATATTCTAAGTACCGTAGCGCGTGGTAACGAGAAAGCGAGCTCCGCGAGCATTTCGAGGCACCCGCGGATGGCGTCGGCATGACGCCCAATGGCACACAACCCAAGCTCGGCACCATCAGCGCTCCCCACAAATCACCATCTACATTTATACGGCTTCATAATGCTCGAAATAATCCACCACGGCGGTGCCACTGGCGTCACCGGCAGCTGCCACCAACTGATTCTAAATAAACAAGAATCCCTGCTGGTAGATTGCGGCCTCTTCCAAGGCGAAGACGCCACCAAAGACGCATTCGAACAGCTACAAATCGAATTCGACATCAGCACCGTTAAAGCACTGATCATCACCCACGTACATATCGACCACGTAGGTAGGCTGCCTTACCTGCTGGCCGCAGGTTTCACCGGCCCCATCATCTGCTCGATCCCCACGGCCAAATTGCTACCGCTAGTGATTGAAGACGCGCTAAAAATCGGCTTTACCCGTAATGCCCAACTGATCGAACGCTTTCAAGCGCAGTTGGAAAAGCAGATTGTTAGCGTGCCTTACGGCAAATGGCAGAACATAGATAACGTAAACATCGAAAGCGATGTAAGCAGTCACTCCGGTGTTGGCACAAACATCACAAGGGTAAAGCTAAAACGGGCAGGGCATATTCTAGGCTCCAGCTACGTAGAAGTGAGTTACCAAGACAAAGCGACCGGCGAAAAACAGCGCGTAGTGTTCTCCGGTGATCTAGGTGCGCCATACGCCCCATTACTACCCGCACCGCAATCACCCTACGGCTGCGACCAACTAGTGCTAGAAAGCACCTACGGTAACCGCATTCATCCAGACCGCCGCCAGCGCCGTTCCACCTTAAAAGCAGCCATAGAGCAAGCACTCGCTAACGGCGGCACCGTGATGGTGCCTGCATTCAGCATAGGCCGAACGCAAGAACTGCTGTATGAGCTAGAAACCATTATTCATCAAGCGAAATCACCCCAGTGGAAATCGCTCGAAATCATTGTCGACTCACCGCTGGCAGCACGTTTCACCAAGGTGTATCGCGAGTTAAAACCCTACTGGGATAAAGAAGCCCAGCGCCGCCTGCGCAGTGGCCGCCACCCACTTAACTTTGCCAATCTCTACACGGTGGATAGCCACGAAGAGCACCAGCAAACCGTTGAGTACCTGGCTAAATCAGGCCGCCCAGCCGTAGTGATCGCCGCCAGCGGAATGTGCGCAGGCGGACGCATCATGAACTATTTAAAAGCCATGCTAGGTGATGAACGCCACCAAGTACTGTTCGTAGGTTACCAAGGCACAGGCACCCCAGGGCGAGCCATACAGCAATTTGGCCCCCAGGGCGGATGGGTAGAAATTGAAGGCCAGCGCATTGATATTAAAGCAGGCGTTACCTCCATCAGCGGCTATTCCGCCCACGCCGATCAAAAAGACCTGATCAACTTCGTAAAACGCATGCGCCGCTGGCCTCATACAATTCGCTTAGTACATGGGGAACAAACCGCCCGCACTGCGCTCAAACATAAGCTAGAAACGATATACGCACGTAAGAGCAAGAGCGTGACGGTGAAAAGTTAGATGATAGGAGTGAGGTGTTACCCCTCACAAGCGAAGCGCTCACCCCTTACCCATTACTAAGAAACCCAATGATTGAGATAAAAAACCTCTACAAGCGCTACCACAATCACCATGGCAGCGACTGGGTGCTCAAAGATATCAACCTGACGATCCCCACAGGGGTGAGCGTAGGGCTGATCGGCGCAAACGGTGCAGGTAAATCCACCCTGTTGCGCTTAATCGCTGGTATGGATAAGCCGGAGCGTGGTGAAGTCATCCGCCATAGCCGAGTTTCCTGGCCAGTAGGACTTTCCGGCGGTATGCAAGGCAACATGACCGGCCGCCAGAACGTAAAGTTCGTTGCCCGTGTGCAGGGCAGTGGTCCGGATGAGGTAAAGCGGGTTATCCAGTTTGTAGAAGAGTTCGCTGAAATCGGTAGCGCTTTTGATGAACCCATCCGCACTTACTCATCTGGCATGCGCTCCAGAATTTCATTTGGCCTTTCGCTGGCATTTGATTTTGATGTGTATATTTCAGATGAAGCCACTGCCGTAGGCGACAGAGCGTTCAAAGCCAAGGCCAAGGAGCTATTCAATTCTAAAATTGGCCAAGCCTCGCTGATTATGGTGTCTCACTCAGAAGGCATATTAAAAGACTTATGCCAAGCGGGCTTATATCTCAAACAAGGCAAGGCCCACTGGTACGATGATATTAAAGAAGCGATAGAAGTTTACCATGCAGATTCAGACGCCAAAAAAGATGGCACGGCGCTTCCCCCTGATGTACCCAGCGCCCGCCGTTACCTGCAAGATTGCCACTTAACCTTGAAAGGCGCGCAGGAAGCGCTTCAAGAGTTTCAAGAGCAGGGTGCGCCGCCGCAAGATATCTCTGCAGCTAAAAATGAGATTCAAAAAGCAGGCAAGACAGCACGTGAGGCGCGTGAACACTTGGAAGCTTTGGAGGAGATGCAGCGTACGGAAAGGCGAAAATTAGCAGGGTAAACAGCTATATCTAAAAGACCAAGACGCATTACTTCTAATAAAAAAATTCGGCCAACGCTAGCACATAACCGCTTAATTATTGGAGGCAATAGTGAAAGAAATTGAAGCAGTGAAGCTTCTATCCTCATCAAAATTATTTGATGAAAAATGGTACAAGGAGTGTTATCCGGACGTGGCAATGGCCGGTATGCCACCAGTTTTGCATTACCTTAAATATGGTTGGTTGATGAGGCGAGATCCATCTCAAGATTTTTCAAGCGAAAAATATATTCAAAGTAATAAAGATGTGATGAATATTAATCCTCTTTTGCACTATCTAACAGTCGGTGAGAAAGAAGGGCGCAAAAAGTATGCCTCACTAGTAAAGGTAGGTAGTTCAAAGGGGATTAAGAATACATATAACACTCTTAACAGTGTTGCTGACAACGTTGCGATTCAGCTAGAAAAAACTCAATCCTCACTAGAATATTATTTCCAACGCTGCCAAGAACTTGAATTTGAAAAGCTAGATCGCTAATTTTTAAAAGGTAAAGTCATGAAGGTGCTAACAGTATTTGGTACACGCCCCGAAGCCATTAAAATGGCACCGCTCGCGCTACAGTTGGCAGAAGACGAGCGTTTTGAATCTAAAGTATGTGTTACGGCACAGCACCGTGAAATGCTGGATCAGGTATTGGATTTATTTGAGCTGAAGCCAGAGTATGACCTTAATATCATGAAGCCAGGTCAGGATCTTAATGATGTGACATGCGGCATCCTGCAAGGGCTAAAACCCGTATTAGAAGAGTTCAAGCCAGATATTGTCCTGGTGCATGGCGACACAGCAACCACATTTGCGACCACATTAGCGTGTTATTATCAGCAAATTCCGGTTGGGCACGTAGAGGCAGGCTTGCGCACTGGTAATTTATACTCACCCTGGCCTGAAGAAGGCAACCGTAAGCTAACGGGTGCATTAGCCGCCGTCCATTTTGCCCCTACTAATACTTCCAAACAGAATTTATTGAATGAGGGCATAGACCCAGCATCGATTCATGTGACTGGTAATACGGTAATAGATGCATTGCTGGAAGTAGTCGAAAAACTACAGAATAATTCAGCATTAACTGCAGAGCTTGCCGCGCGTTTCCCAATGCTAGATTGCAGCAAGCGCCTGATCCTGGTAACTGGCCACCGCAGAGAAAGTTTCGGTGGTGGGTTTGAGCGTATTTGCCAAGCCTTAGTAGATACCGCCAAAGCGCATCCTTCAACGCAAATTCTTTACCCAGTGCATCTAAACCCGAATGTGCGTGAGCCCGTTAATCGTTTATTGGCGGATGTGCAAAACGTTCACCTAATTGAGCCGCAAGATTACCTTCCCTTCGTATATTTAATGAACCAAGCAGCCATAATTTTGACTGACTCTGGTGGTATTCAAGAAGAAGCCCCCTCGTTAGGCAAACCCGTACTAGTGATGCGTGACACCACCGAACGCCCTGAAGCGGTTGAGGCGGGCACGGTTAAGCTAGTGGGTACTGATATAGCTACCATTACCGAAGCGCTGAATACATTGCTAACCGATGAAGAAGCCTACAACGCAATGAGTTACGCGCATAACCCGTATGGCGATGGTAAAGCCTGTCAGCGTATCCGGGATGCTTTAAGCAAAAAGTAAGCGCTTCATTTGAGAGGAGGTGGGGGCTACACCTCACTCCTAACTATTCACTGTTCACCATTTACGGTTAAATTTATGAAATTCGAAACGATCTCTATGATTGGTCTAGGTTATATCGGCCTTCCCACTGCGGCGGTATTTGCATCACGTAATCAAAAAGTGATTGGTGTTGACGTTAACCAACATGCTGTTGATACCATCAATAATGGTGAAATCCACATTGTAGAGCCTGAGCTAGATATCATCGTGCATGCGGCTGTAAAACAGGGCTATTTGCGCGCTACGACAACACCTGAACCCGCTGATGCCTTTATGGTGGCAGTGCCTACGCCATTCCATACTGATGAAAATGGTCAGAATCACAAAGCCGACCTTAGCTATATCGAAGCCGCCAGCAAAGCGATTGCAAAAGTACTTAAGCCTGGCAATCTTGTTGTATTGGAATCGACCAGCCCTGTTGGTGCAACTGAACAAATGGCCGCGTGGTTAGCCGAAGCGCGTCCCGATTTAACCTTCCCGCAAACCCATGGCGAAGCGTCCGATATTCGCATTGCTCATTGCCCTGAACGCGTGCTTCCAGGCCATGTTATTCGTGAGCTGGTAGAGAATGATCGGGTTATTGGTGGCATGACAGCCAAGTGTGCAGAAGCCGCCTGTGCGTTATATGAAATTGTTGTGGAAGGTGAATGTGTGCCTACCACGGCGCGTACCGCTGAAATGGCTAAACTAACTGAAAACAGCTTCCGCGATGTAAATATTGCCTTTGCAAATGAGCTTTCCACCATTTGCCATGAGTTAGATATCAATGTGTGGGAATTGATTTCGCTGGCGAATCGTCACCCGCGAGTCAATATTCTTACGCCTGGGGCTGGCGTAGGCGGACACTGCATAGCAGTAGACCCATGGTTCATTGTTGATTCATGCCCAGAACAGGCCAAGATTATTCGTGCTGCACGAGAAGTGAATGATGCAAAGCCACTTTGGGTATTAGAACGTGTGAAAGAAGCGCTTGAGTATTACCACCAGCAAAACCCAGACGCAAAACGTAGCGATCTAACCGTGGCGTGCCTTGGTCTTGCCTTCAAACCCGATATTGATGACCTACGCGAAAGCCCTGCGCTTGGTATAGCCCAACATATAGCGTCGTTAGGTTGCCGTGTTCAAATCGTAGAACCAAATATTAAAGCGCTACCTAAATCGTTAGATTTACCCAACGTTGAATTAGCAACTTTGGAAGAAGCACTAACTCAGTCTGATACAATGTGTGTACTGGTTAAACATAAATCGTTTATTGAAAATGCTGAGCAAGCGCGTTCAAAAGAATCCGTCATTGATGCAGTAGGCTTGTTGGGTTAAACGATCTGCAGGTTAAATATTTAAACAGTATTTGTACGTACATTACATGATTGGATGCCCATGGACGAACTGCTTCATTACGCTGAAAAGTTAGCTGCTCAGCCTACCTTGCCGCTATATACGTCGATTACAGGACGAATTGCATACGTTGTGAGTCATGGTAAAAGCTATGCAAATAATGGTTACGCAATAAGAACTCAAATGGTTGCGGAATCACTACAAGGCATGGGCTATGAACCACTGTGTATGGTTCGACAAGGTAGACCGTGGGAGTTAGGGGTAAAGCGAGATGAAATCAAGCCGATAGTAATGGTTGGCAATATTCGCTATATACATAGTCGATGGCCAGAAGATATTACACCAAGTAATGAAAAAATCCAGCTAGAGCTAAGTGCAAATCGCTATGTTGAGCTTTTTCAAGTGTATCGGCTAAGTGCGGTTATGGCCGCCTCTAATTGGGTTGTTGGTTTACCTGCTTGGGTAGCGGCAAAACGCCTGGGCATACCTTTCTATAATGAAGTTCGTGGTTTCTGGGAGCTTTCAAAGGCGGCTAGAGAGCAAGACTATCAACACAGTAGTGAGTTTGAACGCGAGAGACAAAGAGATACGTTTGTTGCTACTAAAGCAGAAACAGTATTTACACTGAATGGCTTGATGAAAAATGAGCTAAGTGTAAGGGGGATTGCAGAAAGTAAAATTTCAATCATCCCTAATGCTTTTGAAGAACAGCCAAAAATAAAAAAAGTAAATGCTGACTTAAAAAAAGAATTAAATATTGTCGAAGAGATGGTGTTTGGTTATGTGGGTAGTTTTAATGAGTATGAAGGGCTGGATGTACTGATCGAAGCATGCAGCAATCTTCATGCAAAAGGGTTGGCATTTAAGCTTCTACTTTTAGGAGATGACCAGCCAGTAGAGAGTATTTCTAATACTGCTTCTCAACTTACATCTCAACCATGGCTAGTACAAGTTGGGCGTGTACCACATGAAAAAGTCGATGACTACTACGGTGTTATAGATGCCATTGTCATTCCTCGAAAACCAAGTACGGTCTGTAATATAGTTCCACCAATGAAGGTGGCAGAAGCCATTGCTTATCAAAAATTTGTTCTTGCCTCTGATTTGCCAGCGCTCCGCGAAGAGTTAAAAAACGCAAGTGCGTTTTATTTTGATTGCAACCCTGAGTCAATTGCAAAGATATTAGAAAGCGCATTATCACAAAGGTTAGTACAGCACGCTAAACCGGTGAAGTTTTCCAATGCAGCGAGCGAAGCATTCAAAGTTTTTGGCAGGCCAAAATATAAGGCTGAAGCTAAAAAAGCAGCGACGAAACCCGTTGTTAAAAAAAGTGATGTTAGCGACCTCAATTTCTCTGTTGCATCACAGTGGTTTTATAAAGAAGGTAATCTAACCGATGTACTTGCATCTCTTGAAAAGTTGCAAGCACGTGGTGTCAAATTCGATAAACCTAAACGTGATTTCAAAGCATTTGTAGAAGGACTGCTTCGATTAAAAGGGGGGGGGTCAATACCCCCTCGCCAGCCAAATGCTGGGTTAATGACTCGTCGTCGTCACGCCCTGTATTGTCTACATCAGTCTATTCCTCATACAACCAATGGTTACTCGACCCGTTCTCATGGCATTGCTGTTGGCTTACAGCAATCAGGTTGGAAAGTGCGTGCAACGACCCGTCCTGGTTTCCCTTGGGATGCGGACGTTAAAGGCTTAAATAAAGGCTATCACGAAGCTGAAGTAGACGGCGTGACTTATGCCGCTGTGGCAGGCTGGAACCTCAATAAAACGCCTCTGGACTACTACCTGGCAGAAGCCGCTGACCATTATGTTAGGGAAGCACAAACCAGCGGCTCTGAAGTCATTATTGCTGCCTCTAACCACATTAATGCGCTTCCTGCGTTAATGGCAGCACGGCGTTTAGGCTTACCTTTTGTATATGAAGTGCGTGGCCTGTGGGAAGTAACCCAAGCCTCTACACAGCCTCAATGGGCCGATTCAGAACGTTTCCATTTAATGCGCGAGTTAGAACAGCAAGCTGCCCTAGAAGCCGATTTAGTTATTACGCTGACGGATGAACTCGCTGAAGAGTTAGTAAATTGGGGTGTGGATAAAAATAGCATTGTCGTTATCCCAAATGCCGTCAACGCAGAAACCTTTACGCCCAGCGTAGCTGATACTGAAATTGCTCAAGTACTAAAATTAGTGCCCGGTGTGCCAGTGATCGGCTATGCAGGCAGTGCAGTGGCATATGAAGGACTAGAGCTATTGTTAGAGGCAATGGCAAAGCTCAAGCAAAACCAACAGAAGTTTATATTTGTGCTGGTGGGCGACGGCAAGGTGATGGATACCGTCAAAGCGAAAGCCAAAGCGCTGGGTATTTTGGATCAGTGCCGCTTTACTGGTCGAGTACCGTTCAACGAAGTACCGCGTTATCTCTCCTGCATGGATATCATGCCGGTGCCGCGTCTATCATCGGCGGTGACTGAAATGGTCTCAGCATTAAAGCCGCTTGAGGCAATGGCAATGGGCAAGGCCGTGGTACTTTCGGATGTTTCACCTCATAAAGTGATGGCAGGCGAAAACCAACGAGCACTGCTCTTTAAGAAAGACAGCGTTGATAGCTTGGCAGAAGCGCTTACCCAGCTTATTAAGCAGCCAGAAGAGCGTACTCGTTTAGGGCAAGCCGCACGTAAATGGATTGAACAAGAGCGAACCTGGAATTTTGTTACGAATAACTATCACAACGCGCTGCAGCGCTTGTTAGGTAATAAAACCCATGACTCAGGGTTAGAAACTTCCAAGTCCTTAGATCAAATCACGCTTGGCTTAATCGCTGATCAATTCACAACGGACACCCTAGCAAGTGGCGTCAACGTTGTTAAGCTTTCCCCGGACAACTGGCAGCAAGAACTCGCTGACCACTCGATTGACGCCCTATTTGTTGAATCCGCATGGAAAGGCAACGACTGGGCTTGGCATCGCAAAGTGGGCTATTACAGTGATGAGGAATTTGCCCCTCTAAGTGCATTGCTAACACACTGTCGTGAACGCGGGGTGCCTTCGCTCTTTTGGAATAAAGAAGATCCCGTGCACTTTGACCGTTTCCGCAAGGCGGCATCACTGTGTGATCATGTATTTACCACCGATAGCCGCCGGATTATTCCTTACCTCAACACCCCTGGGGCGCTGACCAAAAGTGTAAGTAGTTGCCCCTTCTATGCATCACCAAAAATTCACAACCTGCTCCCCTCAAAGCGTGCATGGCAGCCCACGGCTGCTTATGGCGGCACGTATTACGGGAAGCGTTATCCAGAACGCACTGAGTATATGGATAAGATCATGAGTGCTGCAGCCCCTCTTGGGCTTACCATCTATGATCGCCAACATGATGACCCAGAGTCGCCCTACAAATACCCAGGTAGTCTAGGTAGCTATGTGGCAGGCAGTCTCAGTTATGAAGAGATGATTGAAGCTTATAAAGCCCACCCGGTTCAAATCAATGTGAACTCGGTATTGGACTCGCCAACTATGTTCTCGCGAAGGGTGACTGAAGCCGCAGCATGTGGTGCCGCCATTATTTCTGGCCCCGCGTTAGGTATGAATCGTTACCTTGAAGCAGCAGGGCACGTAGTACGTACGGAAAGTGAGGCTGCCCAGGCGCTTGAAAATCTTATGCACCACGATGCATACCGCTGGCGCGTGGCATTAAAAGGGGCTCGGGCAGTAATGCGCGCGCACACGACCCAGACTCGTTTAACGCAAATGCTACGCACTGCTGGCATGAAAGTCACTGCACCTGAGTTACCAAGCGTTAAGCTTTACTGTGACGTAATCACTAAAAGTGGCGCTGAGAAGCTAGCTTGCCAAACATTGCTGCCTAATGTAGTAGTAACACCTACGTGGAATGCTGAAGCACATTCTTTACTTGAGAGTTTCGGTATTGAGTGTGTAACAGGCCCTGCCAGCGTTTACCCTGGTGAATATTGGCTTTATGCCGAACCGAAAGGGCTAGAACAGCTTGAGCCCGAAGATATTGAAGACCTAGCGTGGACAACGTCCTACTCAAACTACAGTAGGGTAGGTTTTATAAGAGATGATCAGGTTAGCAGTGGCGAATGGCCGGGTGTTGCGTTTGAAAGCGGACGAATAGATCGAGGTTTTCAGTTAATTCGTACGCAAAGCCAACGTGCAACAAATGAGTTGGTGGTATGGAGTAATGATGAAGCAACACTAGCTCTGCGCAAGCCCCATTCAGACTACGACCAGACGCCCAATGTAGCGCCTGTCAAAACGGTGGTGATTGCAGGCCATGATCTCAAGTTCATCAAACCCTTCTACCCCTACTTCATCAAAGGGGGTATGCGCATTCTTCTCGACTTTTGGAGCGGGCATAACCAGCATAATGAAATTGCTAGTAAGCGCCTAGTACGCCAAGCGGATACGGTATTTTGTGAGTGGACGCTTGGTAACGCCATTTGGTACGGCAAACATAAGCGTGAAGGGCAAAAGTTGGTGGGCAGGTTACATGCCCAGGAGCTACGTAGTGCTCTATTTGAAAAAGTACCGTTTGAAGCATTTGATACTGTGATTTTTGTTGGCCCGCACATGTTACGCAATGCTCAGCAACGTAACCCTGCGCTCAACAAAAATGGTGTAGTGATCTATAACGGTGTTGATGTAGAGGCATTACAGGCAGTTCTCCGTAAAGCTACGAATGGCAAAGTTTTAGGGTTAGTCGGAATTGTACCGCAAAGTAAGCGCCTCGACCGTGCTGTGGATATTCTGAAAGAGCTACGTAAACAAGATAGAAACTACACGCTAAGAGTAAAAGGAAAAAGACCTGAAGAGTTTGCCTGGATGCTAAATCGTCCAGAAGAAATGGTATGGTATGAAGAACAATACCGCCGCTTAGAGGAAGACCCTTTATTGAAGGGAGCTGTATTCTTTGATCCTCAGGGTAATGATATGCCTGAGTGGTACGCAGGAATTGATTACATTTTATCTGTAAGTGATCATGAAAGTTTTCATTTAGCGGTAGCAGAAGGAGCTGCAGCAGGATGTAAGCCCGTGGTTTTATCTTGGGAAGGCGCAGATGAGATTTATCCGAATGAGTGGGTTAGTTTTAGTCAGGAAGATGGGGTTGAGAGTATTGAGAAGGGCTCTAATAAAAGCGATAGTCCCCGAGTTTTTGTAAAATGCAATTTTCATGTCGATTTAGTCGCCAAAAAAATCATTGGTATTTTTTAGTTTTATAATAGGATTAATATGAGTTCTTTTTTAAATGTCCTCATTTTTGGTAGCTGTGTTTCACGAGATTTTTTTGAAATAACCGCTGAAAAAAAAATAAAGCTTGTTGATTATTACGCAAGATCGAGTTTCGCTTCTATAAGCGCTAGTCCAATAAAAGACGATGACTTGACTGAACGAGTGGAGTCAAAATGGCAACGCTCGATGATAGAAAGGGATTTGGGTAAAAATATAATAAAAGATCTTGAGGTTAAAGATTTTGATATCATCTTAGTTGATTTTATTGATGAAAGATTTAATTTGGCAAAGGTTTTCAGTAGTGTATGTACTATTTCGACAGAGTATAAAAAATATCAAAATAAAAGTAAATATAAATCTATTGCATTTGATTCGGATGAGAAGTTTGAACTATGGAAGGCTGGAATTGATAAGTTTTTAAGCACCTTAATTAAAATAAATGCGCTTGATAAATTAAGAGTTAGTAAGGTTTATTGGGCAACTGAAATCGAGGGTGAAGGACGCTTTTCTGATGAGTATTATGACTATATAAAAAGAAACAATATTATGCTGGATAAAATGTATTTGTATTTAGAGGAGAAAGTAAATATAAATCAATTTATATTTTATCCAGAAAAAACTTTGATGGCCGCGCAAAAACATAAGTGGGGTGTTCAACCTTTTCATTATGTAAATGACTTTTATTTTTATACTAAAAAAAGTCTTGAAATTAATGTAGTAACTAGTCGGGAAAAAGAAAATATAAAGTCAAATGCTGGTAAAGTATTTCCAGATTTATTATCTGCATATCGTTCAGTGAAAGTGGGAGAGTTTTTTATAAATAAAGATGGGGTTATGTATCCATTTAAATGGGATATGACTAAAGGAAAGAACTCACCAATAATATTTTTTACACCTGGGAGAACTATTCGAGGTAAGCCTATGCCTGTTTTTCAAAGGTCTAGATACTTTGAGTTTCTTAAAGAATATAACTGTATTTCTTGTTTTGATCCTACATTATTTAAAGATAGTGAGATGAACTTGGCCTGGTTCCAGGGAGAGAAAAAAAGGTTTTATGCTTTAGAAATAGCTTCATTATGGAAAGAATTCGTGAAAGTAATGAATTTTGATCCAACTAAAATTCTTTACTATGGATCCAGTGGCGGAGGAATCTTAGGGTTTTATCTAGCAAAAAACACCCCTAATTCAACTCTTTATATGTCAAATGTTCAGACGGATGTTAGACATTATGATCCTAAAACTTTAAAAAAACTCATTGAAGTATCATTTGATAATGACTCTGGATATGTGGAGCAGGCAGGGGATAAACAAAATAGATTTACGATAAATGGTCATAGTGGACCTTTTCATTTGATTTACTCACAAAATAAAGTAGATAATTTTCATTACGAGCATCACTATAAAAAGTGGAGATTAAGTACAGAGTTAACATACTTTAAAAGTGTTTGTTTCATCGAGTATGAAGATGTTGAAACAGGGCATGGGCCATTAAATACTGAATCTGAGATTGGAATAATCCGTGCAATAATTGAAGGAGTTGATTATAGCGCTTTTTTTCCGGCCCATTCTATCGAAAACATTTATCCTGAAAAAAAAAAGCAAGATGAGAAAATAATAAATCTTAAGCACTATGCTTATCCTGATTTTGAACTAAGTTTTCCAATTAACTGGAATCAAGATCCTTATTTGTCAAAAAACTGGAAGCACAATTTAAATAGTTTGAGATGGCTGCACGTTTTTGACAAAGAATTAAAAGAAAAAGTTATTCAAGATTTTTATAGTTTCAATATAGAAAAAAAGATTAAAAATCCATACTTTAATACACGCCGTGGTGATCATACTATATCATTAAGAATTGAAGCTTTGATTGGTTTTATGGAAGACTTTAAAGAATTGCCATCTGTCTTAGATAAAATTGAAAAAATTTTAAAGAACGATGTCGCTTCTTTGTTAAAGGGAGATGTTTACCAAATCAATAATCATGGTTTAATGGCTGATGTGGCAATTATTAAAGCAATTAATGCAGGTGTGAATTTTTTTCCAGGCTTAAATGATATAGTTCATGATCGATTAATTAATACACTATCATCAATGTACGACGAAGAGGGAGTGTGTTTAGAGCATTCTATATCTTACCAAGAATATAATTTATTAATACTCAGTGAAGTGAAAAAAATCCTACCTGCAAAAAGTATAGCTCTATCTGTTATAAACAGGGTGGTAGAAAAAAGCAGAGAAGTACTAGGATTTCACTTATTGAAAAATAAGCAATATATTCCTATTGGGGACTCATTTAGAGTTCCTAATGAAAAAATTCTAAAAGAAACTTATGGAGATAATGATTCTTTAGAAGAATTACTGCCTTTTTCAAGTAAGGTAGGAACCTTCTTTTCGAAGTCTGGCTATTTTATATACAAATCATCTGATGGTTTAACCCATCTTTCATTGGTGTCAGGTTGGCACTCTCACGTACACAAGCAAAATGACGAATTGTCAATTTTTCTTTATCATAAAGACCACATAATTTTTGATGACCCTGGCTATACTGAATTCCGGCCATGGGGTGAAATATTAGAATTAAAGTCAGAAACTTGGCATTCTAATTTCATTGTTGAAAATAAAGAATGGTCTGATATGGTTGAAAAGCCGTCAGGGTCAAAAATAGAATTAATCAGTGATTCACCTTTAAGTGTTGTGGCTGAACATTCTAGAAATAAAAAGCTTATATCTAGTCGTAATCTAATTATTGAAGACAATATAATTCTTATTAAGGATTGTATTTCTGGCGAAGATGTGAGTGGTGAGGTAACTAAACATAAGTTTATGATTTCTGAAGTCGTTGCTTATATAAATCATAATTCTGTAAGCTTGCATTCTAAAACAAATGATTTAGAGATTGCCAAAATTGAAGCGATTGGCTCTGGAACTTGGAATATAAAAGAAGGGAAGCGTGTTTGCTCAGACAGAAAAGTGGTAGAGGTTTGTAATCTTCTTGTATTTACTTCTTTCAGTAAAAGTAAAGATTTTAAAGTTACCCTTTACTGATATTTAATTATTGTTTTTTATATTTATTATGACGTTTTATTCTATTTATTAAAGAAAATAATCTTATGAGAATTAAAAATAAATTAGACAATGGCTTTAAATTGAGTATAAAGGATAAGGTTAAATTAATTTCTTCTAACTCAATTAATACATCTTTAGGTTTTAGATTAGTAACTCAAGGAAGGGTTGAACTTGTCCCTTTTAAAGCTATAAATTTTAAAGGCTGGGACGACTGGGAGCAAGATCCGCTCAAGAATCGTAGCTGGCAATGGCGTTTGAACTGGCTGTCTTTTCTCCCGTATTTGATGGCTTATCATCGAAGCTGTGATAATGATGCTGCGCTCGACTTCGCCCGAGAGGCAATTCAATCATGGTTAAATAATTATATAAAAACCGATACTAGTTATCCGTTTGAGTTTATTTGGCATGATCACGCAACTGCTCTGCGTACTGAACAACTTATCCTCTTTACATACTATTGCCTAGAACATGCACCGGATTGGGTAGAACAGCACTCTGATTTTTTTGTTGGATTGGAGCATGCTTTGCTTGTTCATGGAGAATGGTTAGCCAAAGATAGTTTCTACTCAAAGCATACCAACCATGGTTTGGAACAGTCACGTGTTTTGCTTCTTTTAAGTACTGTGTTTGAAGGTGAGCAGTCTGTTGTATGGCAGAAAGTTGCGCTCGCTAGAATTAAAAGCGAATTAGAATTTTCGTTTACTAGTGAGGGCGTACATGTTGAGAACAGCCCTGCCTATCATATTTTTGTATTTAAAGTTTTTTTAGGTATTGTCAAGGATTATCCCGCCTCAATTTTAGGGGATTTGGCGACTCAGTTCGAACAGTTTTCAGCTAATGCTTTGAAGTTTATTGCTTATATCCTTCGGCCTGATGGAATGCTGCCCCCAATAGGCGATACTGAGCAGTTACCTACCTCAAACTCCTATGCTGAAATGTTTGCCAAGAGGCCTATTTATCAGCATTTTTTATACGCACTTAATCAGGGTAGGCAGGGCATTAAGCCCCAGCTAGTAAACAGTGTTTACCCAACGTCAGGTTATGCGATTTTTCGGGACCAATGGCCCGAGGCTGATGTTTATCAGCAAGCTTTTCATATTGTGATGAAACTAGGCTGCTTAAGCCGCTACCATCATCAGCAAGATGAAGGGCATCTTTCTGTGTATGCGTGGGGGGAAGATTGGTTAATTGATTCCGGCCTCTATAATTATGTGAACACTGACCCTGTGCGTAAATATATGCGTGGACGAGCCGGCCATAATGTACCGTTAATCAATGGGGTCAGTTATTCGAAGGATTTTGAACACCGCTTAAAAAATTGGAAGGTGACTGATTTTTCCGATTCTAATGAAAATCCTTTTGTAACGCTTGAGTTGCAGGTTTTAGAGTCTGTTATACAAAAAAGAACATTTAGTTTTCTAGGGGAAATAAAGCGCTTATGTGTTGCAGATGAATTCACTTTTAGTGATGAGGGCACACATGATATTACTTTACAGTGGCACGTTCCTACGGATAAAAAAATATCTATTGAAAATGACAAAGTAAGTATTGTTTCTAGCGCAGGCGCACAATGTATACTTACTTTTGAGGATGAAAAGCCAGATCAAATTGTCGTCTTGCAGGGACAAAAAAAAGATAAGGTTTATAGCTGTATTTCTTATAAAACTAATGCGTTAGAAAGCTCACAGGTTATACGCGTTATCTTTAGAAGTCGACCTTCATTAAGTGTTAAAAGTGTGTTTGATTTTATTTCAGAAAAAACAATATCCAGTGCTGTTTCAAACACTACTCTTCATGATGTAGAAGTGTCAAGTAACGCCTACAAAATTGATCTGCCTGACTATAAAACAGATTATATCCAGAAATTTATTGCTGAACATAAAGCCCCTTATGAATCTGAGATGCTGGATGCGATGGCTATTGGGTTGAAGCCAATGGATTTAGTGTTGGATGTAGGTGCTAATATTGGCAACCATACGCTTTATTGGGCATGTGTTTTAGGCTGCCAGGTGCGCGCATTTGAACCCAATGAACGCCTCTATAAACCTTTAATGAATAGCGTTGAGTTAAATGGTATCACTCACTTAGTTAACGTACTTCCATACGGTGTAGGAAAGGTACCTTCTAAGGCGAGGTTCACTAGTTTCGATGAGACTAATTTGGGCTCACAATCATTACAAGTAGTCAGTGATGAGGAAGATGCAAGCATAGAGGTTGTTCGTTTAGATGATCAAGTTTTTGAATCACCTGTAGTGGCGATAAAAATAGATGTTGAAGGAATGGAGCTTGCTGTTTTAGAAGGTGCTGAAGTTTTAATTCAGAAAGATCGGCCTTTGTTAGTTATTGAGTCTGTTGATACTACGCACTATGAATCTTTGCGTGACTTTATAAAAAGAAATGATTACATATATTGTAGTTCTTTTAATGGAACCCCTACGCACTTCTTTATTCATCAAGATAAGGTTTCAGGTTCTCCCTGGATAAATCTGTTCTTTGAAAAAGGACATGAGTTTTATCAAATGCGGCATTTCCATAAAAAACTGAAGAAGACACTACAACAATTGAGTAAAACTAAAAAATAAGGTCAATTATGCCTAAGCTTACCAATGAAAAACTAGCAGCGGTTTTTGAGGATGTGAACGCACTGGCCAATGGCGAGCTTTTATTTGAAAAAGGGCTGTTAACGCTGGGCTCTTTTAAACCGGTAGCGTTTATATTTGAAGGTGCGCCCCTCAATTGGGAGCAAGACCCCCTCAATAATCGCAGCTGGCAATGGCGGCTTAATTGGCTTTCTTTTATTCCGTATTTAATAGCGCTGCATCGTAAATCTAATGACAATGAGGTGCTTGACCTTGCTCGCACTTCCATTGAGTCTTGGTTAGATAGTTACCTTGAAACGAATTCAGATTACCCCTTTGAATTTATTTGGCATGATCATGCCACAGCATTACGCGCCGAGCAGTTAGTGCTTCTGTCCTATTATTGCCGTGAATATGCACCTGAATGGGCCAAGCAGAATACGGAATTTCTCGAGTATTTGGCGCGAGCGGTTGTCGTGCATGGAGAGTGGTTGGCACAGGACGACTTTTATTCTGAGCATACTAACCATGGCTTAGAACAAGCGCGTGTTCTGCTTTTCATCGGGACATTATTCGATTGGATAGAACAGGCGGGCGAATGGCAGAGCATTGCCCTTCAGCGGATTACTAGTGAGCTGGAATTTGCTTTCACTGACGAAGGCGTTCACGTTGAGAATAGCCCCGCTTATCATGTTTTTGTGTTCAAGGTTTTTATTGGCATCATCAAAGATTATCACCCTGATGTACTGGGAGACCTTGCTGTTCAGTTTGAGCAATTTTCAGCTAAGGCGCTGAATTTTATTACACATATTTTACGACCAGACGGCAAGTTGCCGCCTGTTGGTGATACTGAGCAGCTACCTACAACGGATGCCTATCAGGAGATGTTTGGCCACACGGTTGAATACCAGCATTTCCTTTATGCAATCTCCCTTGGAAAACAGGGAGAAGTACCGGCAGTATTAAACCGCGTATATCCCATGTCAGGGTATGCCATTTTTCGTGACCGTTGGCCCGCCAAAGAGCACTACTCAAAAGCTTTTCATATTATCGCTAAGGTAGGGTGTTCTAGCCAATATCACCATCAGCAAGATGAAGGACACATAAGTCTCTACGGTGGTGGTGAAGACTGGTTGATCGATTCGGGTCTTTATAACTACATCAATAAAGATCCGATACGGAAATACATGCGAAGCCGCGCTGGTCATAATGTGCCTATGGTCTCCCATGCAAGCTATGCAAAGGACTTCAACCATAGGTTGAGCTCTTGGCAAATAGAAGATTATTCGGAAGTTGCCGTTAACCCACACTTGAGCATGAAAATTGAGGTACTACTACCGGTAGTGCATACCAGACTGATTGATTTTGATAGACAAGCCAAGGTAGTTGAAGTTGAAGATAGCGTGGTTGCTGACGATGGGCAGCTTCGCGATATAACCCTGCAGTGGCATTTCCCTCATGATAAAACTATCACCATTGATGAAAATCGAGTAGCGGTTACCAGTCCTACTGGCAATCAGTTGAAAATTGATTTTATCGGCGAAGTTCCTTCCAATTTATCGGTAGCTACGGGCCAGAAAGAAGATCGTGTTTTCAGCTGTATTTCTTATCATGCTAATAAGGTTGAAACTAGCAAGTTATTACGTGTTGTATTTAAAAATCGTGCAGAACTAAAGGTCGTAACTCGGTTTATATTTCAGATAACCAACGAGAATATAGCTCCTTCGCTTGAACCCGCTATTGATGGGTCGCAACCCTTGGGCATTATGTTACAACGCTGGCAAGAAAGCGGCCAGTCCTTGCATACAGTCGTGCTAGGAAGCGGTAATGCCAATTTAGAATTAGCTAAGTGGCATCGAGAAGAAGGATTTGGGTATGTCAGCTCGCTTGTTAATGATGCTCAGCAGTGCAAAGCTATTCGGAAGCGGGTAGGTAAACATTATCTCGCCTCTTGGTTAAACTGCCATTCGCTAGATGTAATAGATACTTCACCAATAGCTTTTAATAAACACCCATTACAATGTATAGAAGGAGTATCATTGCTTATAATCACTAAAAGTGGTTTCAAAGAGGAGGATCTAGGTGGCGTAGTGTTAGGTACGTTGCCGTTGATAGTTGAACGTATGACAAACTCTGGCCACATATGGATTAGTCCACGCCTACCTGAGCATGTTAAAGAGCACTGTGAGTATTGGGCGACACAATATAAGCTTACGATTAGCTATGTTACAGGCCTTGAATAGAATCGTATCTTTTTGTTACACCCCGCAACACTTTTGACCTCTTTTATCATTATTTATCGTTTATCGTTCATTATTCGAATTGGTAACCACCACATATTAGGACTCTTTATGTGCGGAATTGTTGGCGCGGTTAGCGCAAAGGACAGCACGGCTTTTCTTCTGAATGGCTTATCGACATTGGAATATCGCGGTTACGATTCGGCGGGTTTGGCGCTGCTTTCCAGCGAGCAAAACACTGGCTTGCAGCGTGCCCGTTCGAAAGGGCGCGTGGCTGAGTTGGCCGCGCTTGTAGAAGAAAAGGCGTTAAGCGGCAATGTAGGCATTGCTCACACCCGTTGGGCCACCCATGGTGTGCCGGCTGAACGCAATGCTCACCCGCATATTTCCGGTGGGTTGGCGGTGGTGCATAACGGCATTATCGAAAACTACGAAGCTCTGCGTATTCAGTTGCAGGGGTTAGGGTATGAATTCACCTCAGATACCGATACCGAAACTATCGCCCATTTGATTCAAGCCTGTTTCAAAGGCCAGATTGGCGAGCCAGCGGAAAATCTCTTTTCTGCCGTGCAGTGTGCTGTGGTTCATCTTAAAGGGGCGTTTGCGCTGGCGGTGATTAGTGAAGAGGAGCCAGATTCTTTAGTGGTTGCTCGCGAAGGCTCGCCGTTAATGCTGGGCATTGCGGAGGATGGTCACTACGCTGCTTCTGATGCTTCAGCGCTTATCTCTGTCACCAAGCGCATGATGTATCTGGAAAACGGAGATACTGCACGCTTAACCCGCGATGCGGTAACCGTTATGAATAAGATCGGTCAGCCGGTTGAGCGAGAAGTAATCACGTCTAACCTGAGTGCCAATGCCGTAGAGCTGGGTGATTACAGCCATTACATGCAGAAGGAAATCTTCGAGCAGCCGCAAGCGTTAAGCAATACGCTGGAAATGATTAGCGGGGCAGGGCAGCTGCTACCGGGAATCTTTGGCGCTGAAGCCGCTGATGTTTTTCAGCAGGTCGATTCCGTATTGATTTTAGCCTGCGGCACCTCAAGCTACGCGGGCATGACGGCTAAATACTGGATTGAGCAAGTAGCAGGCATTCCTTGTAACGTTGAAATCGCCAGCGAGTATCGCTATCGCGACAGCGTGCCTAACCCTAAACAGCTAGTGGTGGTTATTTCACAGTCGGGTGAAACCGCGGATACGTTAGCTGCCCTTCATCATGCGAAAGCACTGGGCCATACGCATACGGTGGCAATCTGCAACGTACCTGAATCCGCCATTGTGCGTGAAACCGCGCTGCGCTTTATTACCCGCGCTGGGCCGGAAATTGGTGTGGCGTCTACCAAGGCGTTCACTACTCAGTTAGCAGCACTGTTTCTACTTACTCTGCTGCTGGCGAAAGCTAACCAGCGGTTAAGTGAAGCAGATGAAAAAGCTTACTTGGATGAGCTGCGTCACCTACCAATCGCGGTGGATAAAGTATTGGCGTTAGAGCCAAGTATTGAAGCCTGGTCGAAGCAGTTCGCAGATAAGCACCATGCCCTATTTTTGGGCCGTGGGCGGCATTATCCTATTGCGTTGGAAGGGGCGCTGAAGCTTAAAGAGATCTCCTACATTCATGCGGAAGCCTATCCAGCGGGGGAGTTGAAGCATGGTCCCTTGGCGTTGGTTGACTCGGAAATGCCTGTGGTAGTGGTGGCACCTAACGATGAAATGTTGGAGAAGCTTAAAGCTAACATGCAGGAAGTGAGTGCTCGTGGCGGCCAGCTGTATGTGTTTGCCGATGGTGATAGTGCGGTGAAGTCTAGCGACGGCGTAAATGTATTGATGATGCCTGAGCATTACGGTTTGCTTTCGCCAGTATTGCATGTGGTGGCGCTTCAGTTGCTTTCTTATCACGTGGCCTTGGTAAAAGGCACCGATGTGGATAAGCCGCGCAATTTGGCGAAGAGCGTGACGGTAGAGTAGTGCCATTGGGCGTCGTTCCGACGCCTCTCGCGGGTGCCTTTAACGCTCGTTGAACTCGCGTTAAGCGTTACCACGCGCTACGGTTTGTGCATTTCCATAACTGGTTGCGAGGCTTGGCAATGCTGCGTGACTCTGCTCATCGTTAATATTCAATATTCACTTTTTAGGTTTTAAATAATGCGTAAATATTTTGGCACAGACGGTGTACGCGGTCGTGTGGGTGAATTCCCGATGACCCCTGATTTTGCTATGAAATTAGGTTGGGCCGCTGGGCAGGTATTGGGCGCTGAAGGCGTTAAAGAAGTTTTAATTGGTAAAGATACCCGTGCCAGTGGCTACATGCTGGAATCCGCGTTGGAAGCGGGGTTTTCTGCGGCGGGGGTGAATGTTGCGCTGGTAGGGCCATTGCCTACGCCTGGCGTTGCTTATTTAACCTCTACCTTCCGGGCAGATGCAGGCGTGGTGATTAGCGCTTCCCATAATCCGTTTGATGATAACGGAATTAAGATTTTTGCCCAGGGTGGTCATAAGCTTACGGATGTTCAGGAACAAGAAATAGAGCGCTGGTTAGAAGTTGCTATTGAAGGGGGCATGACCTGCGTTAGCTCTGATAAGTTGGGCAAAGCGCGACGTGTTGATGATGCCGCGGGGCGCTACACCGAATACTGCAAGGCTAACTTGCCAGGGCACTTGAGCTTAAATGGCTTGAAAATTGTGGTGGATAGCGCCAATGGTGCGGGCTACAAAGTGGGCCCTGCGGTTTATCGTGAGTTAGGTGCTGAACTAATCAGCATTCACGATAAGCCAAACGGTATCAATATCAATGAGGCCTGCGGTGCTACTGATCTGCAAAGCCTACGCGAAGCTGTGATTGCCCATAATGCGGATATGGGCATTGCTCTGGATGGTGATGCTGACCGCTTAATGATGGTCGATCATACCGGTGCAGTAGTGGATGGCGATGAACTTCTATTCCTGCTGGCGAAAGATGCCAAACGCGCAGGTTATACCGGCGGCGTAGTGGGGACTCAAATGAGTAACCTGGGGCTTGAGCAGGCACTTAACGGCCTGGATATTCCGTTTAAGCGTGCCAAAGTGGGCGACCGTTATGTACTGGAGCAGTTAAAGGCCACTGGTTGGCGGCTAGGTGGGGAAGGTTCTGGTCATTTGTTAAGCTTGGATCACGCCTCAACGGGTGATGCGATAATTGCTTCACTGCGAGTGCTTACCTGTTTATTAGAGCAGCAAGCAACGCTGTTTGATGCCAAACAAGGCATGCTGAAATTGCCCCAAACTTTGATCAACGTGCGTTATACCGCTCAAGTAGGCCACGACCCGCTGGAAACTACCGCCGTACAGCAAGCTGTCGCGCAGGTAGAGCAACAACTTGGCCAAGATGGCCGTGTGCTGCTGCGTAAGTCCGGCACCGAACCGCTGATTCGTGTAATGGTAGAAGCCGTTAATGCTGAGCAGGCGCAGTCATCCGCTCAGCATATTGCTGATGCCTTGGTTTAAAACAGGAAGTAGTGGTGGCTCAAGCGCGCTCTATTTGTCTGATTTACCATAAACTCGCCCATTTGAGTCGCCAGCGCTTAACTTGACGGGTTAAGTTGTTATCCTTACGCCTATTATTGCTAGTTACCAGGAAGAAACCGTGAGCCAACAACACCAAGTGGCGGACAACGCCCAGCAAGAAGTTGCTATCAAACCTTCGCTTAATACCCTGGCTCAAGGGTCGATGTTTTGGCAGCCTGATTTTCGCTGTGCTTCTCCATGGCTGGAGCATGCTCCGTTTATTTTTTGGTTAGTAGAGGCACTGCGCCCACGTCAGAGTGTTGGGCTGGGTATTGATGCCATGTCGCATCTTACTCTGTGCCAAGCGGTTTCTCGGTTAAAGCTGGATGCCCACTGCTACTTGATAGGTGAAAGTGCTGATAACCCCCAAGAAGGGGAGTTGCTTGATGAGCTTGCCGCTGAGCAGTACCCAACGATTAGCCAGTGGTTAAATACCAGCCCTACCCGTGCTATTCAGCAGTTTGATGAAGGTTCGATTGACCTGCTGGTGCTGAATGTCACTCCTCAAGACGACAGTATTGACTACCTGCTGGATCGCTGGCTTTCTCGCCTTTCTGCCCAGGGTGTCGTGTTGTTACCTGGCGTTGCCCGCCGCGAGCCTGGCTGTCAGGTTTTCCGTGCCTTTGAAGCACTGCAGGCACAGTACCCGCACTTTGCTTTTCACCACGGTAATGGCTTAGGCGTTATCGCGGTTGGCCAACAGCAAACCACGTTGCTGCATAATTTATTGGCATCGCTTGAATCAACGGCTTCCAGCCGGGTAGTGCAGGACATTTTTGCGCGGTTGGGCCGCAGCTGCCGCGACAAGTTAACTGCTCAAGAACAACGCGCGTTAGTACAGCAGCTTGAAGAGCGCGTTACAGGGCAAACAGAGCAGCTGGAACAAGTTGAGCAGCAACGCGCCACTCTTGATGAGCAGTTGGCTGCCAGCAAAGACGATGCCGATAAACTGAAAAAACGCCTGGAAAGCCAGGAGGAGCGCTTTGCCCATGAGCGTGGGCGCTTGGCGGAACGAGTGAGCTCCCTGGAAGAGTTCAACCAAGAGCTCAAACATGAGTTAATGCGCCAGCGTAACCAGAGCGAACAGCGCGAAGCTGAGCGCCGCGAGCAGGCTGCAGCCTTAAAAAGTGCCGAACAAGCGTTGCAAAAAGCGTCAGCCGACATCGCCCAACTGGAGCAGCAGCTTAAGGCCAACGATGAGCAATTAAAGGAAAAAGCGCAGCAGATAAAAGCGCTGCAGCAAGAGTCTAACACTCGCTTTGAAGAGTTGGCCAAGCTCACCAATCTGCTTGAAACAAGTGAACAGACGCTTTCAACTGAGCGCCAGGAAACTGCCCGTTTAGCAAAGCAGGTTGAACAGCTAAAGGTAGATCTCAAACGCCCAAGTGAAGAAGCCGAAGCATTGAAGCGCCAGTTGGCCCAGCAACGCCAAGAAGCCAAAGTGTTTGCTGATGAGCGTTTCCGTGAACTGGCGATTCTCACTGAGCTGTTAGAGAAAAAAGATACTGACACACAGCAGGAGATTGATCGCCAAACCCGCGAGTTAGCAGCGCTGGCGGCGCTGTTAGATGAGCGTGGCATTGATTATTCGTCAGTCATTCGGCCGATCACTACTCCCGTAGCCGAAGGCGTCGAGCCTAATGCACCTATCACTGCTCAGCCATTAGTAAACTCTGTAGTAAAGAAAGCACCGCCGTTGACTAAACGCTCTATTAAACGCCAAATTGCCTTGATTGAAACCAGCCGGTTCTTCAATGCCAACTGGTATTTAGGGCAGTATCCAGATATTGCGCAAGACCCCAAAATGTCAGCGAACCCTGCGCGCCATTATTTGCTGATGGGTGGATTTGAGGGCCGTAATCCTGGGCCGGAATTTGATTCTGCTTTCTATTTGGCTAACCACCAGGATGTAGTGCAAAGCGGTATTAATCCGCTAGTGCATTACCTCAAGTTTGGTGAGAAAGAGCAGCGCGCCATTAAAGCGTAACTGAATGAATTGAGTACGCGAGTGAAGGAATTCTTTTGGCGTTAAATGTTAAGAAGCTGATGTCGTGGCTTAAAAAACTACAGGTTTCCACCGACCAGGCTGAACTGCCTTCTGCTCAAGATGATTTTGACGCAGAGTGGTATTTAAGTACTTACCCCGATGTTGCTAAGGCGGGTATGGACCCATGGGAGCACTACTTTCGCCATGGGGCCAAAGAAGGGCGGTTACCTCGGTTTAACAAAGCCACTGCCTGGGACGACGCGCTTTGGCGGGGTGCTCATGCGGTGATGCTGCCGCGCTTGCAAGCATTGCTGACCGATACCGCTGCTAACGCTTCTGAACAGCAGGCGGCCCGTTGGGCATTGGCGCGGTGGTACCTGTGGCAACAGCAGTGGGAGCGCGTGATTACTTGCCTGCATGGGCAGGATGACTTTCAGCATTTATTCAATCATGCGGATCACCCAGGCATGGCGCTGCTGGTGGTGGAGGCTCATTGCAGGTTACAGCTTGCAGGTAGGCCGCCCCCGTCAGTTGATAGCGCATTACCGCCACTGCTTGAAGCACTGAAGCAGCGCTTTCCACATCATGCAGATACGTTTCTAGCGGAAGCGAATATTCGACTGCTTAAGACGGGCAGCGATGGCTCGCGGCTTGACCTGCTCAACCAGCTTTTTGCGTCGCATGGGCTAAGTGCGATCACCACGCGTGATACAACGTCGCCCTTGGCATTGGATAATCTTACCTCTGCTACTTCCCAGCCTTCATCCCTCTCTCTTAGTACCTCTCCCTTAATCTCTGTCATCGTTCCGCTTTATAACGCGGCGCATACCATTGGGTCTGCGCTTTGCAGTCTGTTTGATCAACAGTCTGTCCGTTTAGAGATTTTGGTGGTGGACGACGCCAGTGAAGATAGCAGCGTGGATGAGGTTGCCAAATGGCAGCGCCAGACACCTGAGCATGTGTCATTGAAGCTACTTCGCCAGCCTAGCAACCAAGGGGCGTATGCGGCGCGTAACAGGGGGCTAGCAGTCGCAACAGGCGATGTTGTGACAATCCATGACAGCGATGACTGGTCTCATCCGCACAAGCTGGTGACCCAGTGGCAGGCATTGGTAGCGAACCCACAAGCAAAGGCATCGTTATCCAGTTGGGTGCGTGTTACGCCTGAGCTGCTGTTTCACCGTTGGCGGCTGGATGAGTATGGCTGGGTTTACCCTAATATCTCTTCGCTAATGATGCGCCGAGAAGTATTCGAAACGTTAGGTTATTGGGATGCGGTGAGTGTAAATGCCGATACCGAATACCGCGAGCGGATAGAGGCTGCCTTTGGGGCCGACAGCGTGATCGTCGCGCTGCCCGGCATTCCACTGGCGTTTGGCCGTGCTGATGAAGGCTCACTTACTCAGCACTCTCGCTCGCACTTGGCAACCAAGTTTACAGGCTTACGTTACCGCTATATGGCGGCGGCACGTCGTTGGCATAAGCAAGCTGAAAGCGTCCAGCAGCTCTATATGCCGCAGCACCCTGAGCAGCGCCTGTTTGTTGCGCCTTCCGCGATGCTGCGCCCTTCTGATACCGAGCAAGCCAGCTTTGCAGAGATTGATGTGGTTAGTGAGTCTGCGCTATTTGATGCAGGCTGGTATTTAGAGCGCTATATCGATCTGCAGCAGGCTAGCATTGAGCCGTTAGAGCACTTTTATAGCGCTGGCACCTTAGAGCGACGTGACCCAGGCCCGCACTTCTCATTATCCGGTTATTGCCGCCGTTACCCCGAGGTATTGGCATCTGGCCAACACCCGCTAGTGCACTACATGGTGGAGGGCTATGCCCAGGGGTTTGAGGCGCTGCCTATTTGGCAAGGCGAGCGTGAGTTTAGCGAACGTCCTACGGTGATGCTCTGCGCGCACCAGTCGGGGAAGGCGCTTTACGGTGCTGAGCGTAGCCTGATAGACGTGTTGGATGCTATGGGCGAATTGCGCTGGAACGTGGTGGTGACGCTGCCCGAAGCGAATAACGCAGAGTATGAGCAGTTGCTATTAACGCGCTGTAAGGCATTGGCGGTATTACCCTATGGCTGGTGGCAGGTGGGCAAAGAACCGGTGAACGATACCGTCGATTACTTTTGCAACCTGATCAAGCGCTTTGCTATTGATGCGGTGCATGCCAATACCGTTGTGCTGTTAGAGCCCCATGTCGCCGCAAGGCGAGAGGGCGTGCCCACCTTAACCCATGTGCGTGAACTGCCCGCCCATGATGAAGCGCTGTGTGCCACGTTAGGTGCTACGCCTGCCCAGGTGCTTGATCATGTGCATCAATACGCGGATGTCGTGATTGCTAACTCTGCATGTGTTGCGCGTGCGTTTACACGTGAAGACGCCAGTGATGTGCATTATCCCGAGCTATGTGTGGTGCCCAATACCATTGAGATGGCACCGCTGTTGACGCTACCGGCGGTAGCGCTTGATGCACAGCATGAAGGCGATGCAAGAGACGAGTATCCAAAACAGAGTGATCAGCGAGAGCGTATCCGGGTAGGTATGTTGAGTAGCAATATCGCCAAAAAGGGCTTGGCTGACGTAGAGGCAATGGCTGAGCATTTGCAAACGCTGGCGCCTAACGTTGAGGTAGTGCTCTTTGGTGCCCATACCCCCGCAATTGCGGCGCTGCTAAAAAGGCAGGCCCAGGGCAGCGCGCCTGCCAATATTACCGTTGCCGGTTACGTTCAACGGCCTGAGGAAGCCTTGACCCAGCTGGATGTCGTGGTGAACCTATCCCGCTTTCAAGAGTCTTTCGGACGTACTGTATTAGAGGCAATGGCCGCTGCGCGCCCGGTAGTTGCTTACGATTGGGGCGCTTTGGGTGAGCTGGTGGTACAGGGCGAAACTGGATTTCTGGCGCCCTTTGGTGATTCCTTTGCCGCTGCACAGCACGTGGCCCAGCTTGCCAATGACCCAGTGCTGCGCCGTGAATTTGGGCAGGCGGGCAGGCAGCGGGCGGAAACACAGTTTAATGCGATTGAATTGCGCAACGCCTTGGCGAACGCTTATCAACTGACGAAGATTTCTACTTTTATTAATGGTAGTTGAAGAACGCCATCAATTTTATATCGGTTTTTATGTACGTTTTTATGTAAAAAGCTGTTTTAGAGCCATTTATTTATTAGCACCGTTTATTTATAGAGCACCGTGATGATGGGAAAACAGCCAACGCAGCAGCGCTTGCGTAAAGCGTCTAGGCGATTAATTCGCCAGGTAAAGCACGCTGTGTCAGGGAAAACGCTGGAGCAAGATGGCTATCAGGGCATTCGTTGGCACTTGGATTTTCCCTCTCTGCACCATCCAGCTTGGTTAACGCCAAGTGGCTGGGTGGTGCAGGGGTGGGTATTACTCCCTGAACACCTTACTGATTTAACGGGTGATGTACGTTTAGTCGCTCAGTGGGCAAGCGCTTTTGAATTACGCCATCCTTTATCCCTGAAACGGCCTGATGTGATTAAAGAGGTACTGGCAGAAGATAACCAAGACCATCCACAGGCCGTTTGCGGCTTTCGCTTCACTGTGCCGCGCCATTTAGCCTCTTTTACGCTTTCAGTGTATGTGGGGGATGAGTGTGTTGCCGCGCAGCACGTTGACATGCCAGAAGTTGATGAGGCCCAGGCACTGAAGGAAGCGCAGATAAAGGTGTTGGAAGGCGAGCAGGGATGGTTGTTTTTAGATAACGATACTAATGGCAGTGTCGATCAGTACTGTGGCCGTTTGGTATTAACCACAGAGGGTATTGGAGCATGGCAGGGTTACTTAGCCGGTCTTCATCGCTTGGCTGAAAAAAATGCAGCGAAGTGTGCCATGTTGGTTGCGCCTTCCAAAGAGAGCGTAATGGGGCCTCGTTATCATCCTTACGCCGAAGGCACGGGTGGGCCAATGCATCAGATGATGGCCCTTAAAGAGGCTAGCGAGGTGATTTACCCGGTGGAGGCGTTACGTGCGCTGGGTGATGATGCCTTTATAGTGACTGATACTCACTGGTCGCAGCAGGGCGCACTGCAAGCGGCTAAGAAGCTTGCTGAGGCGCTGGGGTTGGAAGCTCAGGCGATAGCGCAAACCTTTGCGGCTGATCAGTATCATATACGGCAACTGCCGGGCGATTTGGGCAGTAAACTTACCCCACCGCGGCAGTGTGAAATAAAGGTGTTACGTTCGTTTAGTTACTCGAAGCACCGTTATTTTGATAATGGGTTGCCGAATTTTGGGCGTTTGTTGGTCTTGGTCAATGACAAAGCTCTGATGTCTGGAACCTGCCTAATATTTGGCTCGTCATCCAGCTATTCGATGTTCAATTACGTGTGCCGACTTTTTCAGCGAGTGGTATTTGTTCACAGTGCCGGAAACCTTGACCCAGAACTGGTGAGCGCAGTGAGCCCCGCTTATTTAGTGGTACAAACCAATGCTCGTTTTGTGGTGCAGGTGCCGGTGTTGGAGCAGTCATTATTGCAGTTAATCAACGATAAACGGGCGCGATTGAACGCTGAAGAACAGACGAAAGTCGAGAAGATGCAGGTGCCCGCCAAGCCTGATGATGCCCTTTTAGCCAAACTCAATTTGTTACCTTGGTTGGTTTAAGAGCCTTTACATACAGGGGCGTGTGGCATGGCCTACGGGCTGGTAAGATGCCCGCTCCCTATCCGCCGGATAAGATGCTTTTCTGAATGAATGCTACCCAAACGCTTCGTGATAAGGATTGGTACCCTCACCACCGCACACCACAACGCTTTGTACCTCTTCAGCAGTTAACGGCAGGTTCGCACCCTGGTGAATGGCAGTCACTTGGGTCAGAGCCGTTGTTTGCGCTAGAGGGGCAACTGCCGTGGCCGGGCTGGAACATGGTCGAAATTGCCTGCGAGCGGGATGTGACCAGCGTGGTCTCCAGCCTCACCTTTGAATCCTCACGGCGTTCGGTAACCGCAGAGTTACCCCTGCGGGTAGGCAAAGTGACCAAGCGGTTGGTGTATGTGCCCTGGGGGGTAAAGCGTGTGACCTTTGCGCCGATGAACGCCGAAGGCACGTTTTCACTTGGGCATTTTCGTTTTGTGTGGCTAACGCCCATGTTTGCCTATAACCGTTTACTCCAGCGGTTAACCAATATGCATGAGCACTACCGCGATCTCTCCTTGCCAGAGATCAAGCAGAGCTTGAAGCAACAGGCGCGCAAACAAAGCCGTAAGTGGCAAACCGTTGCCCTCGAGGATTACGAAAGCACCTTCATCAGCCTTTCGACACGCCGCCATTATCAGCAGTGGATTCGTCAGGTTGAGCGCAGGCGGGCACCCAGCGAGCACATTGTGGCGCTGCGTAGCCACCTGCATAGCTTTGACTGCAGCGTCTTGCTAGTTTGTCCGGCGGCAGATACCCACTCCGCTAGCAGCTTAAAGGCGTTGCAAACACGCCTGAGTCATAGCTTAGCCAGTTTGGCGGAGCAGTCGCTGACGCCTCACCAGGCGGTATTGTTAGTGCCGCCGCAGGTGCATAAAAAGTGGCAAAAGTGGTTCGATGAGTGGCAGAGCGAAATGCCCTTTTTGAGCGTGGTAGAAAGCTACGCCACGAGTGTGGCAGGGCTACGCGTTGAGGCGCTCTCATACTGTGAGCATGAGTGGGTGTGGTTTTTACGCCCGGGCGACCGTTTGGCGACCGATGCACTGTTTCATATGGCGAGCATAGCGACGGATAACCCTAGCGCGCAGATGCTCGTCGCTGATGAAGATAGCCTGGACGAGTACAATGTTCGCCACTCGCCGCAGTTTAAGCCTGAGTGGAATGCTGACCTGCTGCTCTCGATGCCCTATATGGGGCGCGCAGTATGTTACCAGCACCGGTATGTGCCCCGGCTTTCCGCCGAGATGTGTGGTGAACATGCCAATGATGCGGATTGGCTCGATTACGTACAAACGTTAAACGTTATTCAGCGCGAAGACTTTTCCCCCGAACAGCTGGCTCATGTGCCACACATTGCTTACCACGGAGCGCAGGGAACGGTCACCACGCCTGATAGTTATGTAGCCGCCGTGGAGCAGCACCTGCGCGCCTGCGGCCATGCCGCTGAGGTAACGCCGGGGCTTCTATCTGGAACGCAACGGGTTCGCTGGTCAATGCCTGACCCCTTACCGCTGGTGAGCTTGTTGGTACCGACCAGGGATGGGGTACATATTCTGCGCCCCTGCGTGGATGCCATTTTAGACCGCACCGATTACACCCATTTTGAACTGCTTATTCTGGATAACCAGAGCAGCTGCCCCGAAACCCTGGCCTATTTGAAAGACGTCACTGCGCGAGATCCGCGGGTCAAGGTGCTGCTATGGGATGCGCCGTTTAACTACTCTTCAATTAACAACTTTGGTGCTGCCAGTGCTAAAGGCAGCATTATCGGGTTAATCAACAATGATGTAGAGCCGATTGACGGGCAGTGGTTGAGTGAAATGGTCGAGCAGGTCTGCCGACCAGAGATAGGTTGTGTGGGCGCTAAGCTCTATTACCCCAACGATACCGTTCAACACGGCGGGGTGATTCTTGGCCTGGGTGGTTTGGCAGGCCATGCGCATCGCTTTTTCCAGCGTGATGAAGATGGCTACATGGGGCGCTTAAAGGTCACTCAAAACCTTTCCGCCGTCACCGCCGCTTGTTTGCTGTTACGCAAAGATGTTTTCGATGCGGTTAATGGCTTGAATGAAGCCGATCTAGCGGTTGCTTACAACGATGTGGATCTGTGCATTAAGGTACGCGAAGCGGGCTACCGAAACCTATGGACGCCCTACGCCGCGCTTTATCACCATGAATCCATCTCCCGGGGTGCCGATGATACACCTGAAAAGCGCGCCCGTTGGTTAAGCGAATATGCTTACATGCGCAAAACCTGGGGTGAGCTATTAGACAGCGACCCAGCCTACAACCCCAACCTGACGTTGGTACATGAGGATTACTCGCTGCGGTAAAGTGGGCGCTCGTTTCGCCGTTACGGTATGTGTATTCACTTGGTTTCATTGTTTTTCGTAGCGCGTGGTAAGCGAAGCGCACCCGCGAAAGCAGCGCGAAGCGTTGCCGGGGTTGGGTTCGTGCGGGCAGGTGGGCACAGTGCCATTGGGCGTCGTTCCGACGCCTCCCGCGGGTGCCTCATACGCTCGTGCCTCGCGAGATTCGTTACCACGCGCTACGTGTGCACGCACTTGATTTCGGTGTTTTCGTAGCGCGTATATGGACTCCTCCTCTCTTGCAAGCACAAAAGGTCATAGCGGCAATGTCGACTGCTAGCGTATATCCGGTCTCATCAAGGATGCCTAACGTATGGGCATCGGACCTTAATGGGCTATTCGCACGTCGGGTGCCCTAAGCGTAAACGAGCTTTTAAGCTCTCCGCGCTACACGGTATGGCCCGACGCCGGTTCGACCTGTTCGCCATCTCTCTTGTGGTGTTGCAATCGGGGTGGTGGGAACACTGGGTTAAGGGTTAAACCTCTATAATCATGTCATGTCGTTAAGCGGCGGCGGCCAACTCAGGGTTATACGGCGCCTCATAACGCGTAACGGCCCACGCCATGCGCGCTGTCTTATTGGCGAGGGCCACGATCGCTACGTTGCGATGTTTTCGCACCGCCAGGTGCTTGATCCACTGACTTAGCCCGTCGTCTTGCTTCACCGCATAACGAAGGACAGCGCGCGCACCATGGACCAGTAGCTTTCGTAGATAACTGTTGCCACGCTTGCTAATACCCAGAAGTCGCTCTCGTCCGCCGGTGCTATGTTGTCGCGGGGTCAGTCCTAACGAGGCGGCAAAATCGCGTCCACGCTTATAGATAGCGCCATCACCCAGCACGCCTGATAACGCACTGGCGGTAATGGGGCCAATGCCGCGCAGGGTCATCAAGCGCTTGGCCACCGGGTCGGTGTTGGCATGCTCTTCAATGGTGGTGGTGAGCTGTTCAACGCGATCATCTAGGTAGCGTAAGTCGTTCGCTAACTCAGCCAGTAAACAGCGAAAGCGGTCACTGAGCCCGTTGGTGGCATCCTCCAGCCAGAGAGGCAACGCCCGCCGCAACTGCTGGATACCCGCAGGGGCAATAAACCCATACTCGCCGACGAGGCCACGGATTTGATTGGCCTTCGCCGTGCGCTGATGAATCAGCTCTTCGCGTATCCGGTGAGTGGCTTGGCAGTCCTGTTGATCAACGGTTTTAACGGCCACGAAGCGCATCGTGGGACGGCCTAATGCTTCACAAATGGCTTCGGCATCTGCTCGATCATTTTTATTCGTTTTAACGTAAGGCTTCACGAACTGGGCCGCGATCAGCTTTACCTGGTAACCCCGTGTTTGAAGTTCACGTGCCCAGTAGTGGGCAGATGCACAGGCTTCCATGCCGATGACAGCCCCTTGGGGCACACGGCGTGAGATAGCCTCCAGCCACTTGGCTCGGGAATATTTACCCCGCCATTGAGGCTTCTCATGCTGGTTAACGCCATGCACGTGAAAGACAGACTTTGCAATATCCACACCCACTCGGCTAATGTTCATAGGGGCTTCTCCTGACTCTCAAGCTGATAGTTTTCCAACCACCTACCAGTATGGCGCACTGACGCCGGAGTAGGGTGAGGAGGAGTCCATCCCATTGCGTAAGCGTCAGCGCACCCGCGGAAGCAGCGCGAAGCGTTGCCGGGGTTGGGTTCGTGCGGGCAGATGGGCTCTGTGCCATTGGGCGTCGTTCCGACGCCTCCCGCGGGTGCCTCATACGCTCGTACCTCGCGAGATTCGTTACCACGCGCTACGTGTGCACGTACTTGAATTGGTGTTTTCGTAGCGCGGCGTAAGAGTCAGCGCACCCGCGAAAGCAGAGCGAAGCGGTGCAGGATGCGTGCGTACATCACCGTTTAATGGATTAAAAAAGGTGCTCCGTGAGTAATCACACCGATTGGATTGTTCTTAGCGATGGTGCGCGGCCAACCGAGGATATTTATTTTCTGGAATCCGCTGCGCCAGAGCTGCGGGAACAGGATGTAAATATTGATCGCCTTCAAGTGTCCCGCAAGTTGGGCGCTGCTTGGTGGTCCGGTGGGGCGTGCAGGCGTAGGTACGCTAACGCGAACTTAATGTTGTGCCGCTCGCTGCCTCTTAGCTGGTTGCGTTGGCTAGAGCGAAATCGCAGCGCTTTTGGTTACATCGTCTATTTGATTGATGATGATATTTCCGCCGCCGCCTTGGACTCAACACTTCCCGCCGCTTACCGCAAACGCATGGCGCGTATTGCTCAGCTGCAGCCACGTTTATTGGCGTTGGCCGATGAAGTAGTGACGTGTAGCGATCAACTTGCCGAGTACTTTATACCTCGTCACCCTAAGGTGTCTGTGCTGACTCCGCCGTTGCTGGCGCCGTTACCAGGGCATGATCACTTTACGCTTCCTCCTACCTCTCAAGCGCCATGGCAACTCGGCTTTCACGGCACCCGGGCGCATCTTCAGGATTTATTGCATATCACGCCTGCTTTGGAATCGCTTCAGCACCAGCGTAACGATACTGAGCTTGAAATCATGCTGGGCCAGCATATCCCAGAACCGTTGGCGGCATTGCCTCGGGTGAAAGCGCCTGCGCCGTTGCCTTGGCAGGCTTTTCAGCAGTATCAACGTCAGCGCCGCTTACATATAGGATTGGCGCCACTGTTAGCGACTCCTTTCAATCAAGGAAAGTCGTTTATCAAGTTCCTGGATATTGCTGCCATGGGTGGGGTGGGCATCTACTCCAACCGCTACCCCTATACAGAAGTGGTTCGCCACGGCGAAAACGGCCTGTTGGTAGAAGATAATCCTGCGGCTTGGCGTGAGGGTTTGCAGCAGTTATTGGAAGATCCGGCCGCAACGGCGCGCATGGCTAAACAGGCCGAGCATGATGCCTTGAATATTGGTAACCCGCAGCACGCGATTAGATTTTGGCAGTCGCGCTAGTTTCACTTCAACGACATTTTATAGCGGGAATTAAATATGGCGCTTATTAATCAAGCACTATTGGATGCCGTTGAGGGTATTGCCCGCGACGCTGGCGACGCCATTATGCGCGTTTATGCCCATGGGTTTAGCGTGGAAGAGAAAGAGGATAAAAGCCCGCTGACTGAGGCCGATAAGGCAGCGCATAACGTGATCGTAGCAGGATTACAGGCGCTACCGGTGCAGTTTCCAATCCTCTCCGAAGAAGATATTGAGGGGTTTCCAGGGGCCGATGCCGAGGGGCGTTACTGGTTAGTCGACCCGCTCGATGGCACCAAAGAATTCATTAAGCGTAACGACGAATTCACCGTGAATATTGCCCTGATCGAAAACGGTAAGCCGGTGCTAGGCGTGGTGACCGCGCCTGCGCTTGGCGTTGGCTACGTAGCTGGACAAGGGCTGGGCGCGTTTAAAATAGAGGCTGATGGTCAGCGTAAAGCTATTTCAGTAGCTGGCAAGCCTAAAGCGGAAGCCCCGTGGCGAGTGTTGGGCAGTCGTTCACACCCCAGCCCTGATTTAGCCGCTTGGCTAGCGCAATTGGGTGAATACACCATGCTACCCATGGGGAGCTCGTTAAAATTGTGCATTATTGCTGAAGGCTTCGCCGACGCTTATCCGCGTTTAGGTCCTACCTGTTTGTGGGATACCGCCGCTGCTCATGCCGTAGTGCTTGAAGCGGGTGGTCGGGTAGAAACGCTGGAAGGCACCATGCTTAACTATGTTAACCCTAATGAAAAGCTCAATCCTAACTTTGTAGTTTGGGGTTGTTGAGGTTTTGGGGCGCTGAGATTTCAAAGCTAAATTAACATTTGTGATTATCTCGCGTAGATAGTTACAATAGTATACATTGTCTACTGAATATTAATTGCCGGTAAAAATACTATGTGTGGCATTGTCGGCGCAGTCAGCGCAAAGGATAGCACTCCCTTTCTACTAGAGGGACTCGCAACATTGGAATACCGCGGCTACGATTCCGCGGGGCTGGCGCTGTTATCAAGCGAGGGTGTTAGCGGCTTGCAGCGTGCGCGCTCCAAGGGTCGCGTCGCCGAGCTAGCGGCCAAGGTCGCTCAGGAAAATTTAAGTGGTGGCGTGGGTATTGCTCATACCCGTTGGGCTACCCACGGTATACCCGCCGAACGAAATGCCCACCCGCATATTTCCGGTGGTTTGGCCGTAGTACATAACGGCATTATTGAAAATTATGAAGCGCTGCGCGAACAGCTGCAGGGCTTGGGCTACGAGTTCACCTCCGATACCGACACCGAAACTATCGCCCATCTAATTCAAGCCTGCTTTCAAGGCCAGATTGGGGAGCCCGCGGAAAACCTCTTTTCTGCCGTGCAGTGTGCCGTGGCGCATTTGAAAGGGGCGTTTGCCTTAGCGGTGATTAGCGAAGAAGAGCCTGAGTGCGTGGTGGTGGCCCGTGAAGGCTCCCCGCTTATGCTGGGTATCGCAGATGATGGCCATTACGCCGCCTCAGATGCTTCCGCATTGCTGTCGGTAACCAGACAAATGATGTATCTGGAAAACGGCGATGTTGCCCACTTAACGCGTGACGCTATTACCATCGTAGACCGGTTAGGCCAGTCCGCTCAGCGCGAAGTTATCACCTCCAGCTTAAGTGCCAATGCAGTGGAGCTGGGTGATTACAGCCACTACATGCAGAAAGAAATTTTTGAGCAGCCCCAGGCGCTGAGTAATACGCTTGAAATGATCAGTGGGGCAGGGCAGTTACAACCCGGTATTTTTGGCGCTGAAGCGGCTGCTATTTTTAATCAGGTCGATTCCGTTCTGATTTTGGCCTGTGGTACCTCTAGCTACGCGGGGATGACCGCTAAATACTGGATTGAGCAGGTGGCGGGTATTGCCTGTAACGTCGAAATTGCCAGCGAGTACCGCTACCGCCAAAGCGTACCGAATCCTAAGCAGCTGGTGGTGGTGATTTCCCAATCCGGTGAAACCGCCGATACCCTGGCTGCTTTGCATCATGCTAAAGCCCAAGGGCACGCGTTCACCTTGGCGATCTGCAATGTGCCTGAATCCGCGATTGTGCGTGAAACCGCGTTGCGCTTTATTACCCGCGCAGGGCCGGAAATTGGCGTGGCATCTACCAAAGCGTTTACCACTCAGTTAAGCGCGCTATTCCTGCTGACGCTGTTGCTGGCTAAAGCTAATCAGCGGTTAAGTGAGGCAGATGAAAAGGCTTACCTTGATGAGCTGCGCCACCTACCTATTGCGGTTGATAAGGTTCTGGGGTTAGAGCCCAGTATTAAAGCGTGGTCTAAGCACTTTGCTAATAAAAATCATGCACTGTTTTTAGGTCGTGGGCGGCACTACCCTATTGCATTGGAAGGGGCGCTGAAGCTTAAAGAGATCTCATACATTCATGCGGAAGCCTATCCCGCTGGTGAGTTAAAGCATGGCCCTTTAGCGCTGGTCGATTCAGAAATGCCTGTGGTGGTGGTAGCGCCCAAGGATGAGATGCTGGAGAAGCTAAAAGCCAATATGCAGGAAGTCAGCGCTCGTGGCGGCCAGCTGTATGTCTTTGCCGATGGCGGCAGCGCGGTGAAATCTTCTGAAGGTGTGCATGTGCTGCAGATGCCGGAACACTACGGCCTGCTTTCACCGGTTTTGCATGTGGTGGCGCTGCAGTTGCTTTCGTACCACGTGGCGTTAGTGAAAGGCACCGATGTCGATAAGCCGCGCAACCTTGCTAAGAGTGTGACCGTAGAGTGAGCCACTTACCAATCACTATTCACCACTCACCGTTAAAGGTTTCCTAAGATGCGTAAATATTTTGGCACTGACGGTGTGCGTGGTCGCGTGGGTGTGTTTCCGATGACCGCCGACTTTGCTATGAAGCTTGGCTGGGCGGCGGGGCAGGTATTAGGCGCTGAAGGTGTAAAGGAAGTATTAATTGGTAAAGATACCCGTGCCAGCGGCTACATGTTGGAATCCGCTCTAGAAGCCGGTTTCTCTGCTGCTGGAGTGAATGTTGCGCTGGTAGGGCCATTGCCTACCCCCGGTGTTGCTTATTTAACCTCTACCTTCCGCGCGGATGCCGGCGTGGTGATCAGCGCTTCGCATAACCCGTTTGATGATAATGGGATTAAGATTTTTGCCCAGGGTGGCCATAAGCTAACCGACCTTCAAGAGCAGGAAATTGAGCGCTGGTTGGAAGTGGCTATCGATGGCGGTATGACCTGTGTTAGCTCTGATAAACTGGGCAAAGCGCGTCGTATAGACGACGCCGCTGGCCGTTACACCGAGTACTGTAAGGCTAACCTGCCGGGGCAGTTAAGTCTTAACGGGCTAACCATTGTTGTCGACTCGGCTAACGGTGCGGCTTATAAGGTGGCACCTGCGGTATATCGTGAGTTGGGTGCAAACGTTATTAGCATCCACGATACCCCAAATGGGGTAAATATTAATGAACGCTGTGGTGCAACATCAATGCAAAGCGTGATGGCGGCAGTAGTTGAACACCAAGCCGATCTGGGTATTGCATTAGATGGCGATGCTGACCGCTTGATGATGGTTGACCATACCGGTTGTGTGGTTGATGGCGATGAGCTTCTTTACCTGTTAGCAAAAGATGCCAAAGCAGCGGGCTATACCGGAGGGGTGGTCGGCACCCAGATGAGTAATTTAGGCTTGGAGCAGGCGTTAGCGAAGCTGGAGATTCCCTTTCTTCGCGCTAAAGTGGGCGACCGTTACGTAATGGAGCAGCTGAAAGCGAATGGATGGCGGTTGGGTGGGGAAGGTTCGGGCCACCTGCTTAGCTTAAACCATGCTTCTACGGGCGATGCTGTGATTGCTTCACTTCGCGTTTTAACCTGTTTACTGCAGCAAGGCGCAACGCTTTATCAAGCCAAGCAGGATATGCATAAGTTTCCTCAAACACTTATCAATGTGCGTTATACCGCCCAAGAAGGTGTTGACCCACTGAACGCCGATAACGTTAAAACAACGGTCGCCCAGGTTGAAGCTGACTTAGGGGAAAATGGTCGTGTATTGTTGCGCAAATCAGGTACCGAGCCGCTGATTCGCGTCATGGTAGAAGCCGTTGACGCTAGTCAGGCGCAGGCATGCGCTAAGAAAATTGCAGATACGCTTGCTTAGTAATGAATCAGTGTGGCAGCAATGCGGATCATTTTAGCTATATTTTTTTAAAGCTAATGACTCGAAAAAATTTGAAAGTATCGTTTCATTCGTCAGATTAAAAGAATGATTATCGGCGGTATTGAGCAAGGGAGAAGTAAATGGATGCCATCACGAAAGCGTTTTATCAGGAAAGGCCGGATGCCGCTCATGTAGCTGAGCGCGTAGCGTTTGGTACCTCTGGACACCGTGGCAGCTCAATAAAGCGCACTTTTAATCAAGACCACATTTACGCAATAACGCAGGCGGTAGTTGATTACCGCCGCCAGGCGGACTATCAGGGCCCGCTGTTTTTGGGCTTCGATACCCATGCGCTTTCACGATCCGCTTGGGAGTGTGCACTGCAAGTGCTCGCCGCTAATAATGTGCCCGTATTTGTAGAGAAAGGGCACGGCTACACCGCAACGCCTTTGGTCAGCCATGCGATTTTGCAGCATAACCGTCCTCTCCGTCAGGAAGTGAATAATTCAGGTTGGGCAGATGGGTTAATTATTACGCCTTCGCATAACCCTCCAGAAGATGGCGGTATTAAGTATAACCCCCACCACGGCGGCCCCGCTGAAACCGATATCACCAGCTGGATTGAGTTACGTGCAAATGCGTACCTATTGAGAAAATTGACAGACGTACCTATTGTTCCGGTGGAGCAGGCACTGGGCCATGCTCAACAGTATGACTTTACTGCCCATTATGTCGCTCAGCTGTCGGATGTGGTGGATATGGGCACTATTCAACAAGCAAATCTGACCTTGGGCGTTGACCCAATGGGCGGTACTGCGTTGCCGGTATGGCAAGCCATTGTTGCCCACTACAAGTTGAATCTTAATGTCGTTAATACCACGGTAGACGCTGAATTTGCCTTTATGCCGCCAGACCATGACGGCAAGATCCGCATGGATTGCTCAAGCCCGGCAGCCATGGCGAATCTGTTGAAGATTAAAGACCAGTTCGATATCGCCTTTGGCAACGACCCGGATGCTGATCGTCATGGCATTGTTGATGCCAACGGCTTGATGAATCCAAACCACTTTTTGGCAGTGTGTATCGATTATCTGATCACCCATCGCCCTGAGTGGGTCGCTAGCTTAAAAATCGGTAAGACGCTGGTCTCTTCTTCCATGATTGACCGTGTGGTCGCTTCTCATGGGCGTGAGCTTTATGAAGTGCCCGTAGGCTTTAAGTGGTTTGTGGATGGGCTGCATGAAGGCTGGTTGGCGTTCGGCGGGGAAGAGAGCGCTGGCGCTAGTTTGCTGACCCGCGATGGTAACGCGTGGTCTACCGATAAAGATGGCATCGTGCTGTGTTTACTGGCAGCGGAGATCATGGCGGTAACGGGTAAAACGCCTAGCGAGTATTACCGCACGCTTACAGAGCGCTTTGGCGAACCTTTCTACAAGCGCGTTGATACACCTTGTTCGCCAGAGCAGAAAGCGGCGTTTAAAAATCTTAGCGCTGAGAGTGTGACGGAAACCTCCTTGGCAGGCGACCCTATCACAGCTGTGCTGGTGAATGCGCCTGGCAATGGCGCGGCTATTGGTGGCATCAAAGTGACTACCGAAAACGGCTGGTTTGCTGCGCGTCCGAGTGGTACGGAGTCGCTCTACAAAGTCTATGCGGAGAGCTTTAAAGGCGAACAGCATTTAGATGAACTAATCGAAAATGCCACATCGCTATTAGCAACCGTACTGAAGTAGTACTAGAAGAATCATATTGCGGGGTAACCTGTTGCCTACTATTCAATAAAGCGCTGGGAAGCGCTTAATGGCGTGAAGCTTGCAGCAGTATTAATAGATGCATTGATAGAAGTATCAATAAAAGCATTGATGAAAGTAGTTGTGAAGTAACGAACGACTCACTGTTGCAAGCTTTTCGTCTTAGCTTTATTAAGGTTCAAGGAGGAACGAATGAATACATTAACGCATTTATTGACAGCGCGTGCCTATACGCCAGTCAATGCATTAGAGCAGCACGCTGAGCATCTGCAAGCGCAATCGCTGAGTGATTTAATCGGCGGTGATAGCGCTGCCGCCCGTCAACGGGCTAGCGCCTTAGCGTACACGTTTGAGTCACTGCATCTTGATCTAAGTAAGCAGCGCATTACTCAGGAAACCCTTTCATTATTAACGGATTGGGCGCTTAGCTGTGGCCTTGAAGCGAAACGTAACGCGCTATTTGCTGGTGCCCAGGTTAATTCTTCTGAGCGTCGTTCGGCGCTACATATGGCCGCGCGCTGGCCTGCCAACGTAACCCCGCCTAACGGCATGGAAAAAGCGGCCGAATTTTGTCAGTACCAGCGTGGTCGGTTAGCCGAAATGGTTGACCGGTTACATCAGCGCCAGTGGTTTGGTGCGACTGGGCAGTCAATCACCGATGTGGTGCATATTGGCGTTGGTGGCTCAGATTTAGGGCCAAAAATGATCAGTGAAGCGCTAGCTGACCGGCCAAGCCATACGCATGTTGATGTGCATTATGTTTCATGTATGGACGGGGCGCAGCTGCTGCCGCTAATAGAGCGCTTAAACCCGGCTACGACGCTATTGGTGCTGGCTTCCAAATCGTTTACCACTGCGGATACCCAGTTCAATATTCGCACTGCGTTGGCGTGGTTGAGTGATTCTCTTGAAGTTGATGTGCCGACGGTCTGTCGTCATCAACTAATCGGGGTTTCTTCAAAACCTGAAAAAATGACTGAATTTGGCATTCCTGACGCTCATCAATTGGTCTTCAAAGACTGGATTGGTGGGCGTTTTTCGTTGTGGTCGCCGATTGGCGTCAGCGTAGCGATGCAGTTAGGCATGGAGAGTTTCAATGCGCTATTAGATGGCGCGCATGCCATGGACCGCCACTTCCTGGAAACGCCGCTAACCGAGAATTTACCAGCCCTGGTTGCATTAGTAGGCGCTTGGAACTGCCAGTTCTTGAATATCGCGACCCATGCGGTGCTACCTTATGATGGCCGGTTGAAAAGTTTGACGGCATATCTGCAGCAGTTAGAAATGGAGTCGAATGGTAAAAGTGTTCGCCTTGACGGGCGCTCCGTAAACCATGCTACCTGCCCGATTATTTGGGGGGATGTAGGGCCAAATGCCCAGCATGCGTTCTATCAATTGCTGCATCAAGGTGGGCATACCGTTAGCGCTGATTTTGTGGCGGTGGCACGGCGTGAAGTGGATGCTACGCAAAATGTAGCAGATTCATTAGCCGCCCAAGAGCAATTAACGCTGGCCAATTGCCTTGCCCAGGCGCAGTTATTTGCGCTAGGGGATGATGCGATTCCAAAAGCATTGAGTGGCCACATGGCACAGGGCTATCGCGGTAATCATCCGAATACACTTTTATTGTTAAAGCAGTTGGATGCCTGGAGTATGGGCGCGCTCGTAGCGCTTTACGAACATAAGGTTTTTGTTCAATCCGTATTGTGGAACCTTAATCCGTTTGATCAGCCGGGTGTCGAGCTAGGTAAAAAATTGGCGACGAGTCTTTTCAACACAATGGCAGATAGTTCTTCTGAGCAGGATTTGGTGAGAGATCCCAGTACCGAACAACTGCTGCATAAAATTGGCGAGTGGCGCTAGTAACGAAATAGCATAGGAAGCAAGTGATGAAGCAGGTTCGTAAAGCGATTATTCCAGTAGCGGGTTTTGGTACCCGCTTGTTGCCTATTAGTAAGTCAATTCCGAAAGAGATGGTACCTGTCGTTGATCGGCCCTTGATTCAGCATGTGGTTGAAGAGGCGATGGCCGCGGGCATTAATGAAATTATTCTGGTGACTCGCTCTGGTAAATCTGCCATTGAGGATCACTTCGATGCCCACGCGGAGCTTGAGGATTCTTTAGCTAAAAAAGGCAAAGATGCGCTGCTGGAAACCTTGGCTGCCATTGCGCCCGCTAATTTAAAAATTACTAGCGTACGCCAGCCTAACGCGCAGGGCCTTGGCCATGCCGTATTTTGTGCTGCCCATTTGTTAGGCCAGGATGAGCCCTTTGCCGTTATCTTGCCTGATGTGCTGGTGAAGCCCCAAACGGAAAGTACTACCTGTGACCTTGGTGATATGGTACTTCGCTGGAATAGCAGTAGCGCCGCCCAGATTATGGTGGAAGCAGTGCCGCAAGAAGAGGTCTACCGCTATGGTATCGTTGATTGCGGTGGCAGTGAGCCCCAGGCGGGCGAAAGCGCGGATATGCTGGGTGTCGTAGAAAAACCCAAACCCGAAGAGGCACCTTCACGCCTTTCGGTCATCGGCCGCTATGTATTGCCTTACCGGGTAATGGAGTTATTGAGTGACCAGCCACCTGGCGCCGGTAACGAAATTCAATTGACCGATGCAATTGATCGCTTAATGCAGGAAGGTAAAACCGTCCAAGCTTTCCGCATGAACGGCCGCACCTTCGATTGTGGCCACATAGAAGGTTGGTTAAAAGCCAACACCATCCTAGCCCGCGAAGCCGGTTACGACGTTTAAGCAAACACATGCCTCGTTAGCGGTACGGTTTGTTGGTTTCGTAGCGCGTGGTAAGCCTACGGCGCACCCGCGGGAGCATCGCGAAGCGGTGCCGGGGTTGGCCTGTGCAGGCGTTGTTGGTGCGGTGCCCTTGGGCGTCGTTCCGCCGCCTCCCGCGGGTGCTTCGGATGTTCGTTCCTCACAACCTCGTTACCACGCGCTACGTGGCCGTGGGTTTCGTAGCGCGTGGTAAGCCTACGGCGCACCCGCGGAAGCAGCGCGAAGCGGTGCCGGGGTTGGCCTGTGCAGGCGTTGTTGGTGCGGTGCCCTTGGGCGTCGTTCCGCCGCCTCCAGCGGGTGCCTCGGCTGTTCGTTCCTCACAACCTCGTTACCACGCGCTACGTGGCCGCAGTTTTCGTAGCGCGTGGTAAGCCTACGGCGCACCCGCGGGAGCATCGCGAAGCGGTGCCGGGGTTGGCCTGTGGAGGCGGAGTTGGTTCGATGCCCTTGGGCGTCGTTCCGCCGCCTCCCGCGGGTGCCTCATTCGCTCGTTCCTCGCGAGATTCGTTACCACGCGCTACGTGGCCGTGGGTTTCGTAGCGCGTGGTAAGCCTAAGGCGCACCTGCGGGAGCAGCGCGAAGCGGTGCCGGGGTTGGCCTGTGTTGGCGGAGTTGGTTCGATGCCCTTGGGCGTCGTTCCGCCGCCTCCCGCGGGTGCCTCATTCGCTCGTACCTCGCGAGATTCGTTACCACGCGCTACGTGGCCGCAGCTGATTTTGGTGGGTCTCGTAGCGCGTGGTAAGCCTGCGGCGCACCCGCGGAAACAGCGCCTAGCGGTGCGGGGGTTGGGATATTTAATTTATTCCCAATCCATTTCGGCGACAGCGGGCGTTTGTTGGGCGCCCCAGTCGGGTTCGTACCAGCCTTTTTGCACGCATTGGTGGAAGCTTGACCATTCCCAGTCGCGGGGTGCTTTGGTCCAGCCGTGTTTGACGGGGTTGTAGTGGATGTAATCCATATGGCGCTGCCAATCGTGCTCATCACGAATGACGTGTTCCCAGAACCCGCGTTGCCAGGCGCTTTGGGTGCCGGGTGGGAAGAGGAATTCTTGTGAGGCGTATTTTTTGATGTCCCGCCAGCGGGAGGAGTAGTCGGCATCGCCTTCCGGGAGGGTCCATAGGCAGTGGAGGTGGTCGGGGAGCAGTACAAATGCGTCCATAACGAAGGGGCGCTCTTCTCGCACTTTACGGAAGGCGCGGCCTAGCGCTTCGATATTGAGGCGGTCTGCCAAGAGGGGTTGTCGGGCGTAGGTCACGACCGTGAAAAAGTAGCTGCCGCCAGGAACATGCGCGCGTCGATAGGTTGCCACCCGTGCCTCCATGCAGAATATTCGGTGATGGTAATGTTGCTAATTATCACATACCACGCTTTTCCATACAGGTATGAAGCAGCAAATAACCTGCTCACCACTCACCACTCACACTTTCTGCAGGCTTTCCACGGGTAGATCCAGATGCTGCGGCCGGTTGAGCACATTGAGCAATACAATGGCGCGCTCTTCGCCTTTGCAGCGGGTGAAGATGGCTTCGAGGTCTTTGAAGGGGCCGTCAGTGATGGTGACTTTCTCACCAGCGCTGAAGTAGGTGTGGATATCGACTTGCTGGTGCGGTTGGGCGCGCAGTGTGTCAATTAAAGCGTCTGGCGTGGCAACCGGCCTATTACCGAAGGTGAGCAGTCTTAGCACACCGCGCGTTGAGCGAATAGGCCGCCAATTACTGACCACTTGATCCAGGCGAATGAAAAGATAGTAGGGAAACAGCGGCTCGTTAACGGTAACCAATTTGCCTTGTCGTTTCCGTTTGATATTCAGGACAGGATGAAACACCTCGTATCCTTGATTAGTGAGGTGTTCAGCGGCACGGAATGATTCCCCGCCCTTGCATTGAATAACGTACCAACAAGGCATGGCGCCTTCTAAGTCGCTGAAACAGTCCATGCATTCATCCTTGGGCTTAGCGAGTATTTGCCGTGTTTTCTCTGACAGATAGGTTACGGTAGCAACGTGGCTAATGCATGTAACGTTTGGTCAATCTGTGTTTGGGTATGGTCACAAGAAAGGAAGAAGCGCAGCCGCGCACTCTTTTCCGGTACCGCAGGGTAAAGAATAGGCTGAACATTGATGTTCTGTTCCAGCAGCCCATGGGAGAGACGGGCGGCTGCCGCAGAGCTGCCGATAATGATGGGCACGACGGCGGCACCTATGCTGCTACCGGTATCTAGCCCGCGCGCGGTGGCCTGTTCCAGGAAGTAGCGCGAAATAGCATGCAGCTGCTGTACTCGCTCGGGCTCTTGCTGCATGAGCTGTAAGGCGGCAAGCGATGGCGCAGCCACTTGGGCAGGCATTCCAACGCTATACAGGAAACCTGGCGCCAGATAGCGTAGCGTTTCGACTAGCGGTTTGCTGCCTGCGATATAGCCGCCGCATCCCGCCATGGCTTTGCTCATGGTGCCCATCCAGATATCCACATCACGCGGGTCGATATCAAAATACTCGCGCAGCCCCAGGCCGGTTTCCCCCATTACGCCAAACGAGTGTGCTTCATCGACCATTAGCCAAGTCTGAAAACGCTGCTTCAGTTCGATAAAACGCGGCAGTTCAGGGATGTCGCCATCCATACTGTAAAGCCCTTCGATCACCACCAGCACGCGCTCAAACTGATGCCGATGACGGGCAAGCAGGGTTTCTAGTGCTGCCGGGTCGTTGTGACTAAACGACATGCGCTTGGCGCCAGAAAGCTGCGCGCCGACTAATGAGCTGTTATGAATATACTCATCGTGGAGCACTAAATCTTTAGGGCCAAGCAGGTAACCCAGGGTGGAAACGTTGGTAGCGTGGCCGCTAACAAACACCACGGCGTCTTCAACGTCATACGCGTTAGCCAGCGCCTGTTCCAACTCCTGATGAATGGGCCGTTCACCGGAGACCACACGGCTAGCGGAAACAGATGTGCCATAACGGGCCACCGCATCGCAGGCGGCCTGGTTAATACGCGGGTCGCCTGAAAAGCCAAGATAGTTATAGCTGGCAAAATTAATGCAGGTCTGGCCATTAATGACACTGGTTGCCCCAGCACTGCCCTCATGCACCTTAAAGAACGGGTCTACCAAACCTAACTGATCCGCAGCCTGGCGCATCATGGCAATTTGCTGATAGCCGGGCTGGGCATCAAAACGCGTGAAGCGTTCGGGTACTGTGCGCTGGTCTGCACCTTGTCTGTCAGATGACGACGCAGTGACGCTGGCAGCACGCGGGGCAGTGCGCTTGCGTGCTTTATCCAGAAGCTGCTGTTTCAGTTCAGAACGCTTTGCAGTCATGGTGTCTCTGTCGCGGGTGATGATGAAGCAGCGGACGGTTCAGACGTGAACTCCTCTGCACCGTGTTGTGCGGCCAGCGAGGCTATCGCATCTTGCGGTGTGTCTTCAACATCGTCGTCATGCTGATGCATTTTCTTGATCAGTACGCCAGCCAGTTTGTCTAGCGTCGATGCCTCGCTGAGCACCATCACTGACACCTGTATCCCCAGTCGGTTCTCAATCGCCGTCATTAGCTCGACGCCCATCAGCGAGTCGAAACCCATGTCGTAAACCGAGCGGTGAATATCGAGCTTCTCTTCATCAATCAACAGGATGCTGGCCAGTTCAGCACGTAGCAAATCCGTCACTGTGCTGTGTAACTCCTCGGGGGAGAGGTCGGCCAGCAGTGCGCTGATATCGTCATCGGCATCTGAACTGCTGTCATCGTCACTGGCACGGGCAATTTCGTTAAAACGCGGCGCATCACTGGTGGGCAGGAAGCGAGCTAGTGCGCCCCACTCCAGTTCCAGCACGCCCAGGCTTGGCCCCGGCGTTATCAGCATCTGCTCGAGCACCTTGAGTGCATCCTCTGAGCGCAGCGCTGAACCGCCCAGGCGCTCTTGCAGCGCATCCCGGGTGCGGGTATTGCGGGCCAGGAAACCGACATCTTCAATGGCCCCCCAACGCACGCAGGTTGCCGGTAAGCCAGCTGCACGGCGGTTGGCGGCAAAGGCTTCGAGCCAGTGGTTAGCGGCTACATAGTTAGCCTGCCCAGGGTTACCAAACAGCGTGGTCGCCGACGAGTAGAGCACAAAGAAATCCAGCTCGGCATCGCGGGTAAGGGCATCCAAATAACGGGCACCATCGATCTTGGGCGCCAATACTTTTTGAATCCGATCGGCGTCTAAATTACGGATCAAGCCGTCATCGATCACCGTGGCCGCGTGCACAATACCGCGCAGTGGGGCGAGTTCACCTTTGGCGCGCTCGAGAAGACTGGCTAGCGCAGCGCGGTCGGTAATATCACACGCCGCTGCCAATACCTTAACGCCTTGCTGTTCAAAGGCCGCGACTGCTGCTTGCGCTTCTTCACTGGCGGGGCCGCTACGACTGAGCAGAATCAGTTGCCGCGCGCCTTTTTCCACAAGCCATTGGGCGGTTCTTAAGCCGAAACCACCGAGACCACCGGTGACCAGATAGCTGGCCTCCGGGGATAGCTGCATTTCGGCAGTCCCCAAAACGTCGTTTTGCGGCGGTGCGATGGGCTGCTCATAAGTAACCACCACCTTGCCGATCTGACGCGCCTGCTGCATATAGCGGAAGGCGTCGATCACTTGCGTGTGGCTGAACGAGGTAAACGGCAGTGGGCTCAACGTGCCATCGTTAAACAACGCCATCATTTCGCCAAACAGGCGCTGGGTGAGGGCGGGCTGCACTTTCATTAGCTGATCGGAATCGATACCGAAGTAGCTTAAATTGTTGCGGAACGGGCGCAGGCCAATATGGGTATTTTCATAGAAGTCGCGTTTTCCCAGTTCCAGGAAGCGGCCAAATGGGCGCAGGGCTCGCAGGTTCTGGTTAATCGCTTCCCCGGCCAGCGAGTTAAGCACCACATCGACACCTTCGCCGTTGGTGTCTTCGAGAATCTCTTCAGCGAAGGTGAGCGAGCGGGAGTCGTACAGCCGCTCGATGCCCATCAGGCGCAGGAAGTCGCGTTTCTCTTCAGAGCCCACCGTTGCGTAAATTTCCGCGCCCAGCCATTGAGCGATTTGCAGTGCGGCAATGCCCACGCCGCCAGCAGCGCCGTGAATAAGCACTTTCTCACCCGGCTCTAGCCGCGCGAGGTGCTTAAGCGCGTAGTAAACCGTAAAGAACGTGGTGGGAATGGTGGCCGCGGCGGCAAAGCTAATGCCTTCCGGCAGCGGCGCAACGGCATGCTGGCTGGCAATGACGTTATCGCTGAAGCTTGCCGGGCCGAAGCCAACCACGGCTTGGCCTGGCGTTAGGTGGGTCACATTACTGCCTACCGCTTCGACCACGCCTGCAAACTCAAGCCCTAGCGTTGGCCCGGCGAAGCCGTTCTCAATCGCTTCATCGGAAAGCAAGCCAAGGGTGTACATCACATCGCGGAAGTTAAGCCCGGTGGCTTTAACACGAATTTCCACCTCGTCGGCATTGGCTTCCGGCAGTGGGCGCGGCCGCCAGATTAACTGGCGCAGCTGGCCGGGCATGGCAAAGCCAAGCGTCATGGCCTGACGTGGCTGCGCGCTGTGTTGTGATATGCCTGGATGGGGTGCCGATAGCGTACGTAATCGCGTGGCAAAGCGGTGGCCTTGATTGTCGATCAGCGCTTCGTTCTCGCTATCCGGTTGGGCAAGCAGTGTGGCCCAAGCGTGAAGCGCGGCTTCACTGATCATGGCCGGAATATCCAGTAGATAAACGCTATGACCAATGGCTTCGTTCGCCAGCGATCGGCCAAAGCCCCACAGGGCCGCGTCGCCGGGCGCGTCGTCAGCGCTTGCAACGGTGGACTGCCAGAGCGCACTCAGGCCATTAGTGACCAGCCATAGGGAAGCGTCAAGCGACTGCTGTTCTAGGGCTAGTGTCCACTGAAGAGCGTACTCACAGCGGGCGGTTTGCGCTTCAGTACTGTTAGCACCCAGGCCGCGCAGGTCAATGACATTGAGCGTGTGCTCAGCGTGATTGGCTAGCGTTGGCTGAGACAAAGCGTGGGTCAACAACTCTGCAGGCGCGCTCTGGCTAACGCTGAGCAGCGCAGAAGCGCCTTGTGATTGCAGCGTCTCGATCAGATTGGCCGCCACTGTTTCACTGTTATGATCTGCGATGATCAGGTGGCGACGCTGGGTCGCTGTCTCGACTGATGGCGTATCTAAGGGATAATAGGCATGCAGCAGGTAAGCGCCACTCTCACTCTCCTCCAGTGCCATGGGCGTGGATACCACAAAGCCTTGATCGTTGAGCCAGCCGATAAGGGTGTCTTGTTCCAGCGCGGTTTGGTCGATGCCTGGCGTGGCCAGTAGATCATCTATCCAGCGACTGGGAGAGATGCCAACCAGCATTAGCTGGGCTCCGGCCGCTAGCTGTGCAGGTAGCGCTTCAATAAGCTTGCGCGTGGCGCTTGGCCGGGTGATATCCACGCTGACAAACGCCACCTGGGCTTTTGCCACGCTGGAGGGAGCGGTTAGCGATGCGAAATCGTTTTGGTCTAGATGCTCCACATCGATCAGCGGAAAGCGCTCTTGCAGCTGTTCGGCTTGATGGCGTGCGCTGTCGAGGGTGGTGATCACGCGGTAATGGGTAAGGTCGTGGTACAGCGTGTGAACGGTGCGCTCCAGCAGACGTTCACCCAATGCAGGCGCGCTGGGGCCCGCTTCTAAAAGCTGTAAGCGTTGACCAGGGGAGAGCTCTGCTATGAGCGCATCGATGATCTCTCCTAACACGCCTGCCAACACCTGCCAGCCGCTTTCGCCTACCAGTACTCGGTTTAAGCGTGCCACTTTTTCGTGGCTAATGCCCAGCGCTTCAAGATCGCTGGTGCCGCTACGCAGCGCCTGTTGATGTAGTCCTAAACGCCCCACCATATGAATGGGCGCAAAGTAGTCAGGGTAGTCCTGTACTAGCAGTTGCCAGATAACGTCTGGCGAGTGCTGAGCCTCATCGGTGGCGGCATTTGCAAAAGCTTCGCTGAGACTGTCGAGCAGCGGGGCGACTTCATTGCCATAGCGCTGGCCAGTGTATTCGGCGTAAACGCTGGCGATATCGGCCAAGCGAGCGAGCGCTTCTGCGGGTAACACCAGGGGGGCTGGCGTCAGCGGCGCTGGTGTCAGTTCAATATCTAGGTAACTGAAGTGCTGATGGTGCGCGCGGTTAAGACGAATCGCCTTAAAGCGCGTTTGGCTCAACACTGCAACGGCATTGCCGGCGGCGTCATACAGCTCGAAATCAGCGGTGAAGGAGTGCGGCGCACGCTTGCCCATCACGGCGCGCGCGATAACTGGTTCGCCCGCTTGAGTATTCACTTGAATACGCCCTACACGAACCGGCACAAAGGCGAGCTGTGACGCAAACCCACTGTGTTGTGCAAGCAGCGGAATAAACATCTGGAAGGCGCTGTCGAGAATGCCTGGGTGCACGTGCAAGGTGTCTAGCTGTGCCTTTACCTCATCCGACAGGGCGATTTCGCCAATCACCGCATCGCCTTCAATCCAGCCCTGGGAAATCGCCTGGAAGGCTGGTCCGTAGTGAAGGCCAATCCGCTCGGCCATGTGCAGGTGATCTTCCAGCGTGTAGTCCGGCGCGCGATTTGGAATAGCGGGCGCCTGACGTTTAAGCAGGAAGCCACGGCTCTCACGCATGGTGCGGGCCACGGCATTTAGCTGCCATTCGTTGCCGGTGGCAGGCTCGCGGGAGTGAATCTCCAGGCGGCCATCTTCCGGCGCGAAGGTAAGCCGCATGGCACGGCCATGGGGGCCGTCGAGTAGCAGCGGCGCACGAATCTCCAGCTCTTCAATGTCCAGCAGCGGGCTATCTTTTAACTGCAGTGCCGCCGCCAGGGTCAGTTCTACAAAACCGGCGCCGGGGAATACGGCGCCTTCACCGACCACGTGGTCAGCAAGCCATGGCTGGCGCTGAGTATCCAGCTGGCTTTCCCAGGTATGTTGGTGCTGAGCCAACGGGTAGCCCAGCAGTGGGTGCTGGTAGTAGCGCGAAAGCAGACCTTGGCTGTCATTCGTACCATGTACCCAGTGGTGGCTACGCTGCCAGGCATAGCGCGGTAGCGGTACACGCAGGCCTTCAATCGGGAAGAACTGGCGGTAATCCAGGGTAAGGCCGCTCAGCAATAACTGACTAAGGCAGCGCTGTAACCCTTCCATGCCAGGTTTGTGTCGCTCAATCGTGCCAAATACCAAGCCCGCTTTATCTAGCTGGCGAAGCGTTTCATTCAGATAGCGGCGCAGAATGGGATGAGCACCAATCTCAATAAATACATTGTTGCCTTGCTCAATCAGTGCGCTGGCGGCGGCGTCAAACAGCACCGGCTCGCGAATGTTTTTCCACCAATAGGTAGCGCCTAACTCAACACCCTCAATCAGGGTGCCGGTCACGGTGGAGTAGTAGGGCACCTGCGTGGCGCGGGGGGTAATATCGGCCAGAGCATTGATAACGCCCGCTTCAATACTGTCCATCGCCGGGCTGTGGAAGGCGTAATCCAGCGGCAGACGTTTGGCAAAGATATCCAGATTGCTCAGTGCCGCTTCTAACGCCCCCAGCTGTTGGCTGTCTCCCGCCAAGGTAATCCCTTTGGGGCTATTAATGCCCGCCAGGCAGACCTGATCGAATTCGGGTTTTTCGAGCCACTCGGCGATCTCATCGGCACTTGTCGCCACGGCAGTCATTTCGCCTTGGCCGCGGGTTTTGCCTTGGTAGTCGCTGCGGTAGTAAATCACCTTGACCGCGTCTTCCAGGCTTAACGCGCCGCTGGCCCAGGCCGCCGCGACTTCGCCCACGCTATGACCAAACACGGCGGTGGGCGTAATGCCTTGCGCACGCAGCCACTCCGTTAATGCTACCTGCAGCGCAAATAGGGCAGGCTGAGCAATCTCGGTCAGTGCAAAGCGGTTTTCGGTGCTCAGATCAGCATTGCGACCTTCCAGTTCAGCACGTAGCGAGAAGTCGCCGTGCTGCTGGAAGATGGCATCTACCCGGTCGATGGCATCAGCGAATACTGGCGAATCGTTGAGCAGGTCGTGGCCCATGGATTCCCACTGGCAGCCGTTGCCATCGTAAACAAACACCGGGCCTGTGGCCTTGGGCAAGCGCTCCAGAGTAGTGACGCTTTTCGTTTCCCCCGCCGCAAAATCGCTAAGAAGCGAGGCAGCTTCTTCAGCTGTTTGGGCAAACAGCAGCGCGCCATGGGCGTGGTGGTCACGGTGAGTGAACAGGGTATGGGCGATATCGTAAAAGGACGCGGTGGCGTTTTGGCCCAGATAGGCCGCCAGCGTTTCGGCACTTTGGGTAAGTGCGGCTTCGCTGCGGGCAGTGAGGCGAATGGGCAGCGGCGTAGCGGGTGTAAGTGGCTCGGGCTTGGCGCGCTCGGGCGGGCTTTCTAAAATAACGTGGGCGTTGGCCCCGCCAAAACCGAATGAGTTGATGCCGATAATCAGGCGTCCCTCTTTCTTCAGCGGCTGGGCTTTGGTGACCACGGATATATTCCACTCATCAAATTTGATGCGCGAATTGAGCTTGCGAATACCAATAGTGGCAGGTACTTCGCGGTGTTGGATGCTGTAAAGCGCCTTGGCAAGCCCAGCCACCCCTGAGGCGGTTTCCAGGTGGCCTAAGTTGCTCTTTACCGAGCCAATCAGTAACGGTGTTTTACGATGCTGGCCGAGGGCTTCACCGATGGCGCGGGATTCAATTGGGTCGCCTACAGCGGTGCCGGTGCCGTGTGCTTCCAGGTAGTCGATCTCGTCCGGCTCAATGCCCGCCTGCTGATAGGCGCGCTTCATCAGGTCAATCTGGGCGCTGGGGTTGGGTACCGTTAGCCCCGATTTATGACCATCGGTATTCACCGCAGAGCCTGCCACCACAGCAATAATATTGTCGCCGTCAGCAACGGCAAGATCATAATCTTTTAGCAGGAACAGGCCAGCACCTTCCGAGCGTACGTAGCCGTTGCCGCCTTCATCGAACACTTGGCAGCGGCCAGTAGGTGAGAGCATGCTGGCTTTGGAGAAGATAATAAAGCCATAGGGGTGCAGGTGCAGGCTAATGCCACCCGCCAGCGCCATGGTAGTTTCACCGCTGCGAATCGATTGGCAGGCTTGGTGAAACGCCACCATAGAGGACGAACAGGCGGTATCCAGCGACATGCTGGGGCCGTGTAGGTCGAACACGTAAGACAATCGATTCGAGGCGATGCTGGAGGTATTGCCCGTGGCGGTGGAGGCGTCAATGGCCGCCATGTCATCTGCCATGCGGTAAGAGTAGTCCAGGCTGGCAACGCCTAAAAACACCCCACACTGGCTACCACGTAGGGTGCTGGGCAGAATGTTGGCATTTTCCATCGCCTCCCAGGCAAGCTCTAGGAGCATGCGCTGCTGGGGGTCCATATTGGCCGCTTCGCGGGGCGAAATGCCAAAAAAATCAGCGTCAAAACCGCTGATATCGCCCAAGCTTCCGGCGGCAAAGGTCACGCTGGTACCTGGGTGGCGTTTATCAGGGTGCTGATAAGCTTCGTGGCTCCAGCGGTCAGCGGCCACTTCAGTAACTAAATCTTTTTCGGCTTGCAGGTCCTGCCAGAACGTTTCAGGGGTGGTGCCGGGGAAACGATGGGCGGCGCCGATAATGGCAACGCGTTTAGTCATTCTTGCTCCTGAGGTTCTGGTTCTGCCTTGATCATATCGCTATTTAATGCGTGTCCAAACACCTGTTTAAACAACTGGACACCAAGTTCGTTTGCGGCTAATTCATGAGCGGCATTGGCTTTTGCCGAATACTCGCTCATGGCTGCCTCTGTCTGCGTTGACCATAACATGTAAGGGGTGCGTCCATCTGGCGGCGTAAAGTGTGCATACGCTGCTGGTAAAATCGGCACATGGTCTCCATACCAACCTAGCAATCCCGGCCTTTTTGCTGAATCTAGCGTTTCTTTAACGCACGCCAACATCTTGTCGGATTCACCTAAGTGGTGCAAATAGACCGCGAAATCACGTAAATGATCCGCCAAGGGCCAAGTCGCATTAGGCAGGGTATCGGCTAAACGCGCTTGGTTCGGTGCTTCCAAATGCAACGGCCCGTGATTTTCCATGGTGATCGCAAATATAAATAGCGGCCTATTATCGTCATCTTCAAGCAGTCGTCCAATCTTTCGTGCCACTGCTAGATCGCTAATGTATTGGCCGGTTTTATCGCTGCTCTCGAAGGCATTGATATCTATAAACTGGTCAAAGCCAAGCTGGGGCATCACTTTGTGGCGAAAATAGAAGCTCGCCAGGTACGGGTGCACACATACTGTCCGGTAGCCCGCGGCTTTAAAAGCACTTGCCAAACTGGGCAGCGGGTGGCGTGAAAGGGTGCGGTATGGGTTGAACTGGCGGGCTCCCCACTGCGCCGGGGCAATGCCCGTTAATACGGCGCATTCAGTACGTACGGTGTTGGCCCCCCAGGCGGGCACATTGAGCGTACCCTGTAGTATGGCATTGGTTCGGGTGTTGTCATAATGGTGTAGTAAATTGGTATCAATGTCTTTACACCAGGGGCGGGGGTCGAAAAACGATTCACTCTGCACCAACACTACGTTAGGCAGTGTTTCGTCACCTTGGTGGGCTTTGGCTATTTCAGTTAACTCATGAAAAGGCGACTGCTCAGGGGTTGGAATTGGTGAGCGCACTAGCGCCATGCCGTATGCCCATAAGCTGGCGAACAGCCCTAAGCGCTGTAGGTCTTGAATAGGTTGCAACGTAATGGTTGGCAGCTTGGGAATGCTGAATGAGAGCAACACGACCCCCATTGCAATGATCTCAAACGTACTGATTAGAAAGAGGCTAGCGCCTTCGCTAGTAACTAATGACGTTTCCCAGTAGAAGAACGCGCCAATGGCCACGGTGGCAGCGCTGCTGGCGGCAATGGCTAAGCCAATGCCGAAAAAGGGCACGTATAAACGTGGATGCAGTATGGCATCCCAGAAGTATTCAAAGTCGTGGCAGATAAACGGTTCGTTTAGGGTGTGCGATTTGGTGTTGCTGGACTGCACCACGACCAGTTGTAACGACAGAAGCACCATCGCCGCAAACCAAGGCCGCTGAAGTAGCAACACCAACACGCCTGATAGCAGTAGCCAGGTGCCAAGGTGCACACCATTCGCTGCCCATCCACGCTGCCAGAATGGGCGTGGCCGTGGGTTGAGCAGGGCTTCAAACACACCGCTGATCAGTAGCCCTATGAGCAGTGGCCACATCAGAGCGCTAATCATGGGGCGTATCTTCAGAGTGATTAAAGCCCAGTCGCTTGATTAGCCATTGCGACACCCCGGCAGGCAGCACCGCTAGCCACCAGGTGCCGAAATTAAGCGGAAAGGGAAAGCTCACTCGCGCACGGTTGGCGGTAATGCCGCGCTTAATGACTTTCGCGGCGCGCTCCGGCGGCCATTCCCAGGGCTTGGGGCCGGGCATCGCTTCGCACATAGGCGAGGTAACGTAGCCAGGCATCACCACCGTCACCCCAATGCCATGGGGGGCAAGCAGCCCGCGTAATCCTTCGCCGTAGGCTTTGATGCCCGCTTTGCTGGCACTGTAACTGGGCGTAGTGGGTAGGCCGTGCCATGCGGCAAGCGAACTTATCAATACCAGTTGGCCGCTGCCCCGTGCTTGCATGGCGGGCACTAAATGCTGTGCCATGGCGATGGGCGTTTTCAGGTTTATATCTAGTAATGCCTGCACATCCACCCAAGGCTCTAGAACCTGGGGGGCTTGGGGGTGGGTGTTCTTCCCCGCATTGGCAATCACAATATCCGGTACCTGCTGGGCACAAACATCAGCTAGCCACGCTTGCAGTGCTTGGTCATCCGTTAGGTCGATTGTCGAGAGCGTCACCTGGGCGCCTTGCTGGCGGCAATTCTGCGCGAGCGCGTCTAATTTATCCTGTTGACGCCCGTGAAGAATAAGCAGCGTGCCGGGCGCGGCATAGGCGTGGGCCAGAGCGCCGCCAATCGCGCCGGTAGCACCGGTAATCAGCACGCAGCGAGAGGGTTGAGGTTGGCTCACAGCAGCTTCTCCAGCGGTGACGGACAGGCTTCTAATATGCGGGCGGCGTTGTCGACGGCTAAATCGATACCCGGCTGGCAGTAGTAGCCGCCGTTAACCTGTACCGCATGCATAACGGTCTTTTGAAAGTAGCCAAAGAGCTTGCTGTTTGGCGGCGCTGGCTGTTGCCAAAAATCCGCTAAGTTGCCCTGGTAGGTAAGCCCATCCAGGTTGTAAATCGGATCGCTGAGCGCAAAAGTCGGGCAGTTCTTCTCAAGCGATACGATGCCTACCGTACTATTCACCGTCACATTGCCCTTGGCATGTTTAAGCAGGATATTTAGATCCCCAGACTCCAGATAAACAATCCGCCCTTGCAGGCCGTGACGCTCTTCAAGCTGTTTGATGATGTTAGGGTAATTGACCAGGCCCATATCCAGCGGGTGGTTTTTAATACATAGCTGGGTATCGCTGGGTGCGTGCTGGGCAAACGATGCCATTACGTCGTCCATCACTTCCTGCATATTGGCGTAGGGGGAGTGATCACGAATTTGCGCATCGCTATTTAACTGCAGCGGCAGCATGAAATAGGGTTTACCACTTTCGATCAGCATTTTGATGCGTTCGGCATCGCGTTTTTTCCAGAATTTTAATTGGCTAAAACGCTTAAGGTAGCCCGCGTACTCCACCGGTGCGGTAATCGGCGCATGATTGCGGTAGTGTGGCGCCACAAGCGGATTGGCAAGCCCTGCTAAGTGGTAGCCAACATCGTGCATTGCGCGAATTTTAAACGAGGAGCGAAAGCGCACTGGAGCAGGCGGCTCGGGCAGCGCTTTGCCGGTCTCGAAAAACCAATTGGGGTCGCGTGGGAGTAGCGAGTGGCCATTGACGCCTTCGCGCTCTAGGGTAATCCAGAAGGGGCGAAAGTACCCCTCTTCAAACACATGGGTACGTACGCCAGCCGCAGTGGCATTGTCTACCGCTGGTCGATGAATGGGACGTCGGTCACCGAACACCACTTGGTCGGTAATCGAATACTGCTGCCACAGGGTTTTGATGTAGCCGGGCAGCTCTGCCGTGGTGCCACGGAAGAGATGACTTTCGCCATGGGTGCGTTGCCAGTAGGCAATATCACCTGCATTGAAATTGACCTTGACCACACGGTGGCCATCGTTGACCAAACGCTTGGCTAAGCGCTGATAAAACGGTGAGCAAACGCCCTGTAAAAATAAGAATGCACGCTTCGGTGGGTTCAACTCAATGCCTTCCGATCAACAAGTTACGATAACAGCGGTAAATGTGCTGTTTCCATGTAAGGGTAGATTTTTGTGTTCTTGCCCGTTCCAACAGGCTGATGACCGTTTCAGCATTACATAGCTGACGGGTCTTTGGTTCTACATAGCCGGGGTAGAGAATCAGCGTACCGGCAACTAGTGCATCCAACGAAAGCGAGCGCGTACGACGTGGGCAACTAAGCGCGTCTTGCGTTAAGCCCCATCCGGCATAAAAAGGTAAGCCGTATGTGCTGACTTCGCGTTGACGAAGAAGCGCTTCAAATCCGGTTAAGGAGCTCATCGTGTGGACGGCATCAACGCGCTCTAGCAGCGTGGCGATATCAATATCACTGGCGTCTAGATCATACAGGCGTTTCGCATTGGTATCGAGTGCCCCCACACGGGCACCGCTTAATACATCGGGGTGGGCTTTGTAGATAATAAAGGCATCTGGGTGGGCGTGGCGTACGGCGCTTAATAGCCCACTATTGGTATTAATGTGCGGCGAGCCGGTGGCGATTGATGCATCACTCTCTACTTGGCCCGGCACCAAAATCGTATAGCGATCTTTGGGCAGCGTTATGTCAGCTTGGCCTTGCACATTGTATTTGGAGAGTTTGAGTGCGACGAGCCGTTCACGTAAGTGCTGGGCACGCAGCAGCAGGTCATCGCTAAATTGGCTGCTATTGAGCAGTGTTTCCAAATCGCTGGGCTGGCTGGGGTCGTAATAGATGCCCTGTGAATCAATCACCAGCGATAGCGGCTGGGTAAGATCAACGCCTAGCCCTACCGAGCGAATAAACCCATCCTCCATGCGCCATAGCTTGGCCATGTGTTGGGCATGCTGCGTTTTAAACGCGTCATCAATACGGCTCGACCAGACTAGCAGCCGAGCAGGTGAAGGCTCGCTGGCAGGCGTGTTAGGCAGCATCGGTTGATATTCTACGCGGGCGGCGCTTCCTAAAAAGCTGCCGATAAAGCGCCGCTTCCAAGAGGAGAAGCCACACGCCAGCCAAGGGCCGCGATAACGCTCCTGCTGGCGCCTTTGATCGGCGATCAGGGCGATGGTCTCTTCCAACGTAGCGGATTGCTGGGTATAGGGATTTGCGTAGCGGCAGTAGCGCAAATAGGCAGCGGCAAATACTTCAACCAGTGTGCGCTTAGTGCGGCGGCGCACGCAGGGTAGTTGGTCATGGGTAAGCCCCCAACCAGCGTAAAATGGAATACCAAAGCAGTGAACTTGCTTGCCCGCTAGCAGCGCTTCAAAACCAAGCTGGCTGGTGACGACATACACGTGATCGACCTGGTCAAACAGTGCCCAGGGGTTGATGTCTTCCCCGAGTAAATGACAGCGCGGGTGGTCGGCTGCGTTAAGTAAGTGCCCTTGCTTCTTACCCGCGATGACATCAGGGTGAACTTTGACTAGCACATCACTTTCCGGGTGCGCCTTTAATGCCGCCTCAAGCATCTGTTGAAAGCTTGCTGCCTGAGCGCCGCCATAATGAATAGAGGCATCCCCCGCAGTTTGATCCACTACTAATACACGCGCCTTGAGGGCACCTTTAAGAGGTTGGTCTGGCGCGTGGTTATATTTAGACAGGCGATAGCGGGCAATTAATGCCATGCAGCGCTCCGCCTGGAACAGCTCTTCGCTATCGAAAGTGGCCGTGTTGAGCCAGTTTTCTAAATCGGAAGAGCGCGAGGCATCGTAGTAAATGCCGGTTTGATCGACGACTAAGCTATGCGACTGAAACCCTTTTACACCTAAGCCCAATGAACGTATAAAACCATCTTCTAATGCGATATAAGGGAGCTGATTGCGTTTAGCATACTGCCTGGCTCTTATGCTGGTGGGTTTTAGCCCCCAACCAATCACCGCGTCAGGTTTTTGCTTGAGTGGGCGAATGGCTTCGAAACGATTAAATTCGGGCAGCAGCGCGGGGAGGGCAGCCGCCTTGCGAATACCTGAGGATGTGTAGCCTGCCGTTCGTTTCGCCATAAGTAAGGCCGCAGTAATGTAACAGGATAGAGGGTAGGCGGGCGAACATACGTGAAATGGCGAGGGTTATCAATTCACCTGCTTGAATGAGTGGTGAACCAGGTGGGTTAGACCACCCATAATTAAAGCGTTATTAAAAGTCATGTATGGTGGTTTCATGTCAACGCTTATCAAATGCATATTTTGGTAGATTGGTACTAGTAAAGGTATGGGCGATACTGGTCTACCTGACAATTGTTAATGGATACAAATGCAAACCAAGGTTGCCAAGTGCGTTTGGCTTTCCCACTGAAGAGAATATTCCTTTCCCGTTCATTACGAGGCCGGCTACTGCTGGGGCTTGCGCTTACCTGGCTTTTGGTAGTAACGCTGGTGCTGGGAATGTCGTGGCATCTTGGTAAAAGGATGGTGCATGAAACCAATATGGCTCACCTGCGCTACACGGCGACTCTGTTGGCTGATGAAGTCACTCAGCAGGTAGATGACCGTTTTCAAGCCTTGGCGCGGTTGCATGCAATGCTAGGTGTCACCGACGATGCTGAGTGGTTAAGCTATCAGTTACGCCAGAACGATGGCTTGCTGGCTTGGTTTGAGGGCGTCGTGGTCGCTAATAGCGACGGCCGAATCATCGCCGATTGGCCTGCCGTTATTGGCCGGGTAGGGCTCGAAACGGCGGAGCTGGAATACTTTCAGATGTTGCGCGGTACACGTCAGCCCTATGTTAGCGAGCCCTTTATAGGGCGAGCGAGTGGGTTGCCTGCGGTGTTGATTGGCGTGCCAAGACTGAATGAAAAGGGTGAGTTTGCTGGGTTTGTGGGGGGGGTTCTTAACCTTGATGCTGGGGGAATGTTTAGTCGCTTAGCTAAGGTTCGCTTGGGGGCTAAAGGCTATGCGGGGGTAGCCAGCGCGTCAGGCACCGTTTTATACCATCCAAATAGCTCATTAATTAATGCCTCCGTACCGAGTAAAGATTTTAATCCCCTGCTTGATTTGGCACTGGATGGCTGGGAAGGGGACGGGGTAGGCAAACTTCTAGATGGGCAAACAGCATTACAATCTTATGCTCAGGTTTGGCCTGCCAGTTGGATCGTGGGCCTTTATCTACCTATTGAGCAAGCGCAGCTCCCCCTAACAAACTTTATTCAAAGACTATGGTGGTTATGGGCCTCGTTAGCCCTGCTAATGTTGCCTGTGTTGTGGTGGTTGATCGGGCGAGAGCTAGCGCCGCTTAAACATCTGGAAAAACAGATTGGTGAGGTGGGTTTAGGGCAGCGCGAAGACGTAAGCCTTGCCACTAGTGTGCAAGAATTACAGCAAGTGGCGAGCACCTTTAACCGGGTGGAAGAGGAGCGTCAGCAACTGCTGGGCCACCTTCAAGAGCGTGAGGCGTTTCTCGATTCGGTACTCAACGCAGTGCCACAAGGCATGTTCGTCGCTAATATCAAAGGCGATATTACCTATATGAACCCAGCACTGCTGGAAATGCTTGGGATCTCAGCTGATGTGCCCATGGCGACTTGGCTTGAGCAGATACATGTGGATGACAGTGATGGTGCCAAAGATATGTGGTTTCACAGCCTACGCAATGGCAGCGATTTTGTTCGTCAGCTGCGCTTTCTGCGTAGCGATGAAGAGTTGCTATGGCTGGATGTGCATGCCCGCGTAGTAATGATTTCTCAAGATGGGCACACGCTCGGTTTGGTTGGCGTGGTTAAAGACATTACCGAGCGCCGTCAGCAGGAGGCGATTCAGCGCTGGGAAGCGGAGCACGACCCTCTAACCGGTTTGCTAAATCGTCGCGGCTTTGAACGACGTCTAGAAGAAGCCTTTGCTGAATTTCAGAAAACCAGTACGCCTTCAGCGCTTTTGCTATTCGACCTGGATCATTTTAAGCCCATTAATGACGAGGGCGGCCATGCCCTTGGCGATGAGATGTTGCGTCGTATTGCTCAAGTGGTTGCATGGGAAGTGCGCCGCAGTGACCATGTGGCCCGCCAAGGCGGCGACGAGTTTGGTGTTCTGCTGCCTAGCTGCACCCTTTCCCAAGCTCAGAAAATTGCTGAGTCATTGCGTCTTGCGGTGGGCGAAGTCTCAGTTACCCATCAAGACAAAGTGTATACGGTCACCCTGAGTATTGGTGTTACGACCTTCAATGAACTCGATTCCCATGTAGGTGATGTGTTGGCACGTGCAGATGCCGGTAGTTACGAAGCGAAAGATAAGGGGCGTGATGGGGTTGTAGTGAATATTCCTCCTAAAAATAATGATGAGATGGCGCTGTTTGACTCCCCGTAATTCTTTCCAAAGCGTTTTAATGAAGTTTTTTGCTCATGTGAGCTAATGGGTTGTTCACTCTCGTCAGCATGAGTCGACAAATCTCGTCCAGCAGTAGAGTATAAGCAGATGCTGAACTTGTTGTTCTAATCCAGTCAGAAAGAGATACATCAGTGAACCTACTTGAACTGTTTGCCCGCACGCTGGATGTCACGCTGCCAGTTTTCGCGATGGTGTTTGTTGGCCTGGGGTTGAAGCGGTTGAGATGGATCGATAGTGCCTTTGTATCTACTGCCTCCACCTTGGTTTTCAAAGCAACGCTGCCCACGCTAATTTTTCTCAGCTTGATCAAGGCTGATTTAAGCGTTGCCTTGGATCTATCACTCATGCTGTTTTTTGCTGCCGCTACGTTGTGCCAGTTTCTGCTCAGCTGGGCCTGGGCGCACTATCGTGTTGAGTGGAAGGATCGCGGCATCTATGTGCAGGGCGCCTTTCGGGGTAATTGTGGGGTCGTAGGGCTGGCACTAGCCGCTGGCATGTACGGTAACTACGGCCTTTCAGCGGGAAGCCTGCTGTTAGGGGTGGTGATCGTCATGTATAACGCGCTTTCGGTGGTAATACTGGCTTTCTACCAGCCTGGTCAGTCAACGGATTGGCGGAGTTTGCTTAAACATGTCGCCAAGAACCCGCTGATTCTTTCAGTATTTGCCGCATTGCCGTTCACCGCACTTTCAATCCCACTGCCGAGCTGGCTGATTACCTCTGGGGATTACTTTGCTTCCCTGACGCTACCGCTGGCGCTGATTTGTATTGGCGCGACGCTTTCAGTCTCTAGCATGCGTGACAGCAGCAAAGTGGCGTTAAGCGCTAGCTGGATGAAGATGGTGGTGCTGCCCGCAATCTCTACCGCCGCCGCTTGGCTAATGGGCTTTTCAGGCGCTCAACTGGGCTTGCTGTTCCTGTTCTTTGCCAGCCCTTCAGCCGCCGCAAGCTTTGTAATGGTGAAGGCGATAGGCGGCAACGTAGCATTAGCGGCCAATATCATCGCGCTCACCACCCTGATGGCCAGCATTACCGTCACACTGGGCATCTTCGCACTTCGCTTACTCGGTTGGATCTAAGCGCTAACCCAAAAGTAAGCAACCCGGTTGGCCCTACCCAAGCGGACGCGTTATACTACGCGCCCGCAAGATTTAGGCCGCGCCTAAGTCCCTGTAGCTCAGTAGGATAGAGCAGCCGCCTCCTAAGCGGCAGGTCGCAGGTTCGACTCCTGCCAGGGACGCCAAAAGCTATACGCATCTCCTAACTCTCTAACGACACCTTCCATTTGCACCCCATTCCACCATTGCGATATGAACCCCGAGCAACTATTTGCCTACCTAGATGCATAATAACTACGCGTTCCCACATTGCTCCGCCATACTGCATCGACAAATAATAATTAAAAGGAAAGACCGTGCTTATCAAATCACTGATATTGATGCTGGCACTATGTTTCGCGAGTGTGGCAAGTGCCGAGCAGCCGCCCGATGTGCTCGATGAGTGGGTAATCCAAGCCGAGCTAATTGTGAGCAGTGAAGCAGCCGAGTGTGACCTTGCGTTTGATACAATCCCCGAGGAGCTTTTACTGGCTCAAGGCGGATGCTGTAAAACGTGTTCCAAAGGAAAAGCATGCGGTGATTCATGTATTAGCCGTAGCTACACATGCCATCGGCCAAGAGGGTGCGCTTGTGATGGGTAGAGATAAGGGCTGAGAGGTGGGCTGCCGCTTTATCCTTGAGTAGAGGTTAATCACGTTGGCGGATATGCCTGGTTTTTTCTGCTGTTTTGTTTGCCAGCATCCATTATGGTCTTTGCCTGTTAACTTGTTGGCTGTTACCTGAAAAAGGATCTTTCCATGTTTTTCGCAAAGCGCGTTGCCATCCAAACGCTGATTTTCATGCTGGCGTTGCTTCCAACTATGTTGCTACCGACTATGTTGTTGGCTCAGGACGCCCATATTGGTAGCGTGCGCACTGAGTTCAGGATGTTGGGGCCAAACAATACCATTGAAGTGGAGCGTTTCGATGACCCTAAGGTTCAGGGCATCTCTTGCTATATTTCTTACTCACAGATTGGCGGGCTCTCGGGTGCAGTGGGGTTAGCGGAAGAGGCCAGTGAAGCAAGCGTCGCTTGCCGACAGACGGGCGAAATTGTCTTTGACGCCGATGAGATAGAGCAGCAAGAGGTGGTTTTCACACAGCGGCGCTCGGCGCTGTTCAAGAATATGCGGGTAGTTCGTATGCACGATTTGGAAACACAAACCTTCGTGTATATGACGTACAGCGCCAAACTAGTGGATGGTTCGCCTAAGAATGCGATTACGGCCGTCCATTACGGTGACCTTTAAGCTGAGCTTGGTTTAACGCGGGTGGGCAAGTACTTGCACCCAGAAGGAGGAGTAGCGCGATTCGGCGCTACTGGGTTTGGCATTTGCCATGCCCATCTCGGTGAAATCGGCACTCATAATATTTCGGCAATGGCCGGGGCTCTCTAGCCACCCTTCAACAGCCGCTGCGCTAGAGGAGTGACCCGCTGCAATATTCTCGCCTACCGCTTGCCATCGATAGCCAGTGTCGCTAACCCGGTGCTGGATCTCATTACCGTCGGTGCCGGTATGACTAAAATAGTCGTTTTCGGCCATGTCTTTGACGTGCATCTCAGCAGCCGCTTCAAGCTTGCAGTTCCAGGCTAGCGGCTCTGCCGCCGCAAAGTGTTGGCTTCCACACTGTCGCTCTTGGCTACGGGCCTCGTTGATCTGTGCAAGCATTTCGCGCTTCTGATCGGTGAGTTCGCATTCGCCCTGAAGACTTGCCGAGTCACTCTGTGTCTCATCACTTGCCCATGAGCTACTTGCGCCCATGAGCATGCCTATCAATAGAATGGTAAGCAACGAAATGGTAAGCAACGGAGTGGCAAGCGCCCAGGGAGCCGGGCGCATGCCTCTGGTGTCAGCCACCAAATTTTTCATTTTCACCTAAATTGGGCGTGGCATCTTTCTTAAGATTCGCCTTGGCAATCTCATAAAGCTGGTACGCTTTGCTCTCCTCGGACTTCCAGTGTTCGCCCATTTCAACCTTGATTTCCAGCAATGCAACGTCTGGGTCATCTTTGCCCTCAGGGAACCAAGCGCCAACAAAGGAATTCCAGTATTTATCAATCAGCTCGCGGTTATCAGTCAGGTTGGCCTTGCCAGAAAGGGACACGTAAACACCATCTTCTTGATCCGAGAAGCTAAGACAAACATCGTGATCGCTCTTTGCCTCAAATACCTTTTCGGCACTACGACGAGTGAAGAACCACAATGTGCCGTCATACTCTTCCTGCACTAGATGCATCGGACGAGCCCGGGGCGTGTCGTGATCCAGGGTCACCAACATGCCGACTTTAATATCTTTGATCATCTTCCAGATCTTCTGCTTATGCTCTGGGCTGGACATAATTTCACTTTCCTTATGAAATGGGTTTTCTAGATGAACACAGTTAGCTTTGTGTACATGGCCTGTATAAGGCTAGCTGTCATTTTCGATAACAGCAAATCGAGTGATCTGCATCTCGTCTTTAATCCAAGGGCTGCATTAGTGCTTCTAGCTCATCCGCGCGATCAGTCGTTTCAGTCAGTACGCAGGAGTTGGCACTCACCCGCGCCAAGGTGCCGCCTTCTGGGTCGGCATAAAAATCACAGTTAGCGTCTTTATATGCAATCCATGCATGCTGGGCGGTTAGCAGTTGTTCTTGGCGACCGTCACTCAACTGGTTGCGCAGTTGCTGATAGTTGTCGTTGAGACGCTGATCTTCGCGCTCAAACTCTTCACTAATGCATGCCACTATATCGGCCGTGCTAACGGCGTTTTCCATACAGGCTTCATGAGATTGCTGGGATTCTTCGCTATAAGCGATAGCACTCACCAGTAGGGTAGCGCTTAGCAGGCAGTGCGGAAGTAGGGAGTGTTTCATAAGGCTCTTTCTCACATTCGGGGCTGACACTAAGCCGACACTAGGTTGGTGGGATTGGCAACTTTGCCAATGTTCTACGAGTATGTAGGGTAGCCGATAAATGGCTAGCGACGCAGGGAGAGCACAATGTTGGTATATATTGGTAACGGTTATCGCTACTTAGCAATCCCCGCTGTACTGCTGCTCATCGGTTGTGCCAGCAGTGGCGGAGGCCCAGATTCTCAAAATCAGATGACCCAATATGCCGCTGAATATTGTAGGAGCTTAGGCGGGGAGAATGAAATTCGTGAAAGTAGATTAGGTACTGGCAGATACTGTCGCTTGCCCGATGGGCGGGTCGAAAATGAGTGGCAGCTCTATCGCTCAGAACGTCTCTATAATCAGTAGCGCTGCTTGAGCGCTCTTCGCCGTTTAACGCTTAATACTGCTACTACCAAGCTACATGCTAAAGCTGGCAACACCACATCAAGGGCAGAGTCGAGGGTCCAGCCGCGCCAAACGCCTTCGAACATGCCTACGGGGAGTGTTTCTCCCCACTCCCAGCCTCGCTGAATGCCTAGCCTATATTCGTGCTGAGCGATCTCGCGCCCCATTAGCAGCGCAACGGCGATAGAGCCTGCTACGCTAGCGGAGGCCAATCGCAGTAATGCGCCCTGAATGATTAGCGCAATAATGACATGCTCTAAATGGGTAATATTCAAGTGCATGCTCCGTCATGATGACAAAATTTTTTCTAGATTACTGGTCTCGGCAGGCTAACACGCTATGGTAGAAGCGCTTCCACATTCTACATTTTGACCTTTAGGCAGTGCTATGCGTCTTAGTTACCAGGGCCCTTTGCCAGAAATGGTGGGGTTTTTACTGTTGCCGCAGTTTTCCATGATGGCGTTTTTCGCGGCGGTTGAACCGTTGCGGATTGCAAATCGTATTGCTAATCGCCCTCTGTTTGACTGGATCTTGATTAGCGCGGATGGCGAGCCAGTGACGGCGTCCAACGGTATGACGCTAATGGCTGATCACGCAACGGCGGATCTTCACCATATGCCCTCGCTGGCGGTATGCAGCGGCTTCACCCCAGAGGCGCATCTTACCCGGCCGTTAATGGCCTGGCTGCATCAGTTAGATCAGGCAGGCTGCTGTTTGGGAGGCATTGATACCGGGGCATTTCTGCTCGCCGCCACCGGGTTATTAAAGCACGAGCGGGTGGCGCTGCACTGGGAGAGTCTGCCCGCCTTTCGTGAGCGCTTTCCGGGCATTGATACTACCGATGAGCTTTATGAGTTAGGTGAGCGGCGCTTCTCCTGCGCGGGCGGGGCGGCGGCGATGGATATGGCGCTGGAAGTGATCGCTCGGCGACATGGGGATAAGCTGGCCATTGATGTCTCTGAGCAGCTTATTCATGACCGTATTCGCACCCGCAGCGACCAGCAGCGTATGGCACTGGTCAAACGTTTGGGTAGCCACAATCGGCGCGTGATTGAGGCGGTGGCGTTGATGGAACAGAACCTTGAAGAGCCGCTTACGCTTGAAGAGGTGGCGAGTCGTATCAATGTGTCGGTCCGCCAGTTACAGCGTTTGTTTGAGCAGGAGTTATCGGCAACACCACGCCAGTGGTACTTACAGCTACGCCTTAAGCGAGCCAGGCGATTGCTGGCAGAGACTGATTTAGCCGTATTGGCGGTGGGCATTGCCTGTGGATTTAGTTCGTCATCAAGCTTTGCACGTGCGTTTCGCGGCTATTATGGTTACTCGCCTCGGGCGGTGCGTGCCCCAACCGATTAGTGGTGGCCTCGGCAGGGCATCGCAGGTGGACTACTGGGGTGTGCCGCCTAGCGCCGTATACCGATGGTTCGGCCAGCAAGCTCAGGCCATGCATCGCTATCAACCTGGGGTAGCGCTGCCACCGCGCTAGCAATTGCTTCAGGGAAGGGGCCTGGGCGGCCAGACGCTTTTTCAATACCCATAAGCATCTGTTCGCTGGTTGCCAGGAGGTTGCTCTCCTCATCCAACATGGCGAAAAACACGTGCAGACGTTTTGCATCGCTATCGAGCAGGGTTAAATCCACGCTTAACAACTGCCCTTGGTGCGCCTCCCGGCGATAGCAGAGGTGGGTTTCCAGCGTATAAATCGTGTAGCCGTGTTGTTCACGGCCTGCGTCATCCAGCCCGATATGTTCAATAAGGGCATCACAGGCCTGAGAGAAGACGCGGGCGTACTCCGCGTCGTTCATGTGTCCGTTGTAGTCGACCCACTCCGGAGCCACCTGGGTTTCATGGATAATCATTAGATGCGCCCCTTAAGGCCTTCGGCTTCCGGCCAATATTTTTGCACCACCTCGAGCAGCTCGACTAAAAAGTCATCTCGGCGCCGGTCGAGCGTTGCCACTGAACGCCCCGCTGCTTGATGCTCACACCCCTCGACCACTTTGTCGATCAACTCGTCGGTGAGTTCCGGGGCTTCCAATTTGGTCCAGGGAAGTTTTAACGCCGGGCCAAACTGTTCCAGCATATGGCGCATGCCAGGCTCGCCGCCCGCTAAGTGGAAGGTTAAGAAGGTGCCCATTAATGGCCAGCGTAAGCCGCAGCCATAAACCACCGCCGCGTCGATCTCTTCAGTAGTCGCCACGCCATCATTGACCAAATGCAGGGCTTCCCGCCATAACGCTTCCATCAAGCGGTCGGCGATATGACCCTCAATTTCACGCCGAACGACCAAGGGGCGCATGGCTAATGACTGGTAAAGCGCCTGGGCGGTGGCAATCTGTGCGGGTTGGGTGGCTTCACCACCCACAAGCTCCACCAGCGGTAGTAAATAGACTGGGTTGAAGGGATGAGCGACGATCACACGCCCAGGTGATTGTTGGCACTGCTGCTGCAGGTCGGTGGGCTTAAAGCCTGAGGTAGACGAGCCAATGATGATATTCGGTGCAGCCGCGGCATCAATGGTGGCTAAGATCTGTTGTTTAAGCTCAAGGCGCTCAGGCACGTTCTCCTGAACCAGATCGGCGTCGCTCACCGCCTCATCTATGGTGGCCACAAACGATAGTCGCTCAGGGCTCGCATCGGACGCTAGGCCGAGCTGGGTTAACGAGGGCCAGGCGTTTTCGATAAACGTGCGGGTGCGTGCTGGCGCTTCAGGTGCGGGGTCGAAGGCGACCACATCCCAGCCTTGGGCGAGGGCGCGGGCAATCCAGCCGTTGCCAATCACGCCAGTACCAATCACGGCTAAGCGGCTCATGCGTCACCTCCTGCCGGGTTACGCAGGTTGAGATGGGCGCGGGTTTCAGCGGGGGTCATTACCCGGGCGCCGAGATTCTCGATAATGGTTGAGGCTTTTTCGACCAGTTGGCCGTTGTTGGCCAACACGCCTTTCTCTAAAAACAGGTTATCTTCCAAGCCAACACGGGCGTGACCGCCGAGCAGCACCGCCTGGGCAACCATAGGCATTTGATGACGACCAATGCCGAAGGCCGCCCAGTTAGCGTTGGCAGGTAATTTGTTGCGCATCGCCAGCATGGTTTCGGTATCGGCTTCTGCGCCCCAGGGAATGCCCAGGCAGAGTTGATAGAGTGGGTCTCCGTCGATAAGGCCCTCTTGCTGAAGCTGGCGGGCAAACCAGACGTGGCCCAGGTCAAAGCACTCCAGTTCTGGCTTAACGCCTGCGGCTTGCACCAGGCGGGCGTGCTCGCGCAGCCAGTCCGCTGGGTTCACGTAGACCATATCGCCAAAGTTGAGGCTGCCGCAGTCCAGCGTACAAAGCTCGGGAAGGAGTTCGCCGACCGGCGCGTGGCGTTCTGCTGGTGTTTGAATGTCTGTGCCTGGGCCACCTCGGGTAGGGTCTGCGGCATCGGGTATCCAGTCGCCGCCACCGCCAGCGGTGATGTTCATCACGATATCCACATCCGCTTCGCGGACACGTTCCATCACTTCGCGAAAGTGCTCAGTCGAGTGGCTAATGCCGCCGGTTTGCGGATCGCGAACATGGATATGCGCGATGCTGGCCCCGGCGTGGGCAGCTTCAATGCAGGAAGCTGCGATAGCCTTGGGGGTAATCGGGACATTAGGATTCTTAGCGGTGGTATCACCCGCACCAGTCACGGCACAGGTAAGAATGACATTGCGGTTCATGGCGCACTCTCTAGTCAGCAGTTTATTCGCTATCTAGTGTGTCGCGATGAGCTTTAAAGAATTGTCGCAAAGCGACATCCGCTATACATAATCGGCTTCGCACGCGGAATTTTAGTTAATTTCGCCGCAAAAAAACTTGCCGCATAAAGTAATGGGAGTCAGCCCGCATGGGAGGTGGCATCAACGGAGTAGCGGCTTCCCAGCCGATAGCGCATGGAGGGGTGCAGAAACTTAACGTAAGTAACCACCCGAGAAGCACTCCAAGTGCGGCGCATCAGTGCTAAACAGGGCTCGTTTGTGTCGATATCCAGCGCTTTAGCATCTTCTTCCGAGGGCAGTAGCGCGTCGACGATGTGCTCTATTTCGTCTACCGGGATAGTATTGAGTAGGTAGCGCGAAGGTTGCAGCGTGTCATCAAAGCGCTGGTGAATAAAATCGGGCGCCATGGTGGGCGAAACGTAACGATCCTCGAGCTGGACGGCGAGATCTTCCTCATAGTGAACACAGCGCAGGTGATAAACCGAGCTGCCGGTGGTGAGCTCAAGTGCTGAGGCAATAGCGAACGGCGCCGCAACACGACCGAGTTCGAGTACTTCACAGTGGTAACGGTGGCCCCGGGAGATGATCTCATCGGCAATATTGGCTATTTGCAGCAAGTTGGAGTGTGGTTTGCGCTCAGCAATAAAGGTACCTACGCCGCTGGTACGCTCTAAGTAGCCCTCGCTGGTTAGCTCCCGTAGTGCTCGATTAATCGTCATGCGTGACATGCCGAGTTCGTTAACGAGTTGATTTTCAGATGGAATCATATCGCCAGGCTTCCAGAAGCCCGAGGCGGTGCGCTCCAGTACAAACTGCTTGGCCTGTAAATAGAGTGCTTTTGGTGCGGTGACGCTATCGGTATCGGTTTTCTTCATCCGCTACTCCAGTTATGAAAAATTTTGGCCTAGCGACTAGGGGTGCTGATAGACAATGGGGAACTCAGGCCCTGTTAATAGATCGCCATTTTGTAAGGTGAGATGGGCAAAGGGTGGAGACCCTTTGCCACCCCGGTCAACAAAGCGGGCATTGTCACCTAACCAACGCGCGGAGAACACCCTGCGACGATGGCTGGAGGTGTTGGCAGAAGCACCATGAACGGTGCGGAAATCAAAAGCGACGGCGTCGCCAGGTTCTAAAGCCCATTGCAGGATGCGGTACTGAGAAGGGTCGACATCAATATCCGGTAGCTCTTCACGCGTATCTCCTTGATAAAGATCACTGCCGTCAAAGCGCTTGGGGCGGTGAAGTTTGTTCCAGTGATGTGACCCTGCAATACATTTTAGGGAAGTCTCACATGCCACGGGATCTAGTGGGATCCAAAAACTAATGCACTGCGTACTCTCAACACAATAATAGGGCTGATCCTGATGCCAGGGGGTCACTTGCGAGGAGCCGGGCTCTTTGACAAGTACGTGGTCGTGAAAGAACTGTGCCTGTCGTGAGCCCATTAGTTTGCAAGCTAGCTCCGCAATAGAAGATTCCATCACAAAGCGTGAAAAAGGCTCAATGCGCTGCCAGTTGCATAGGTCCTGAAAGAACGGTGCCGAGCCATCACTGGGCTGATAGGAGCGCTCCAGAGGGCTGGGCGATGCAATCAGCGTATCAACTCCTTCACGTAGTGGCTCCATCCAATCGTTAAAAAGGCCACGTAGTACCACGGCGCCTTCGCGTTGAAAAGCCTCGATCTCCGCATCATTTACAGTGACATTGGGGTTGGGAGTTGCCATTGGGTTAGCCGCCTTATTTAGAGAGTTGAGTTATCTATGTCAGGGAGTATCGTCGTGAGCAAAGGGTGCTGGCGCGGGCTGAAGAGTTTCCGAAAGCGCGGTAAGAAATTGATCATTCTGCTCGCGGCTGCCGATTGAGACGCGCAGCCAGTGGCGATAGCCTGGCTCGCGCCAGGGTTTAACAATTACGCCGTGGCTCAGCAGTGCTTCATGCACGCTATCGGATGCTTGATCCGTTTTGAAAAACAGGAAATTAGTCAGAGAAGGCACTACCGTCAGGTGCATCTCGTGAAGCGCCTTGGCAACCCGCTCGCGTTCGCGAATGGTCGCTTCAAGCCCAGCCTTGAGGTGGGCCTCATCCTGCAGCGCTGCTAGTGCAGCTACTTGAGCAAGGCGGTTAACGTTAAACGGCGTGCGGAGGCGATCGATAAGATCGGCCAGCGCTGGGCTGCTGGCAATGCCATAGCCCACACGTAAACCGGCCAGCGCATAGGCTTTTGAGAAGGTGCGTAAAACGATCCATGGCGTCTGCTGTAGGGATAGCCGAGCCAGCACATCCGGATAGCCGGGGCTGCCCTGAGCGTACTCATAATAGGCCTCATCGAAGACTAATAGAGTGGCGGGGGTTAGCACCTCAAGCAACTGCTTTAACTGGCTTGCCGATAGTGCGCTACCAACCGGATTGGAGGGGGATGAGAACATCAGCATACGTGGCGGCTCACTAAGCGCCTCAATCAGCCCGTCAATGTCAAAACTGCCTCCCTCCAGCATGGGCACCGCGCGAATCTTCGCCCCCAGTGAGTGGGGGTATAGGGTGTGCAGACCGAAGGCGGGGGTGACGGTGACTAAGTTATCGCCGTGGTCGAGAAACACCCGGCACAAAATCGCAATCAGATCTTCCGAGCCATTACCAAACACCAGCTGTTCGGGCGCAACCCCAAGGCGCACCGCCAGCAAATCGCGTAATAGCCCACAGGAGGCGTCGGGATAAAGGCCGCTATCGCTAATGGCGTTTGAGATAGCGGTGGCTACCAGGGGAGAGGGGCCATAGGGGTTCTCATTGCTGCCTAGCTTGGCAATCTTTGAGATGCCAAAGCGCTTGCTTACCTGTTCACTGGAGAGCCCAGCATTGTAGCTTTCAAGCTCGCGCACTTCGCGGCGTGCCAGGGGAGTGGGGTCGATAGGCAGCATTAGTTTTCCAGCTCCGGAGTGGTATTCCAGAAGGCGTTGCGATCCAGGTAATTCTGTAAAAACTGACGAAGGCGAGGGTGCTGAGTGTCGCGGAATACTTCACTGGGCGTGCCACGGGTGACGATGCTGCCTTGATCAAGGAACACAACGGTATCAGCGACTTGAGCGGCAAAGCCCATCTCGTGGGTCACTACCACCATGGTCATGCCTTCAAGAGCGAGCTGCTTCATCACCGCCAATACCTCGCCCACCAGTTCAGGGTCGAGTGCTGAGGTAGGCTCATCGAAGAGCATAATCTTGGGTTCCATGGCCAGTGCCCGGGCAATGGCCACGCGCTGCTGTTGGCCGCCGGAAAGTCGCGCTGGGTACTCCTTGGCCTTCTCGGCCAGGCCAACCTTGTCGAGCACCTCCATGGCGCGCTTTTCAGCTTCGCTGCGCTTTAGCCTACGCACTCTTACCAGGGCCTCGGTGACATTGCCCAGCGCTGTCATATGTGGCCACAGGTTGAACTGCTGAAAGACGATGCCCAGGTTGCGCCGGGCCTGATTGAGGCGGTTGCGTCCGGCGTGCTGGCGGCGCCCCCGGTCATCGATTTCCCAGCCGAGTAGGCGCCCCTCGATATGGATCTCCCCTTCGTCATACTCCTCAAGAAAGGCCATGCTGCGCAGCAGCGTACTTTTACCCGACCCCGATGGGCCAATCAGGCAGACGACCTCCGAGTGATGCACATCAAGGTTGATATCAGTGAGTACTTGATGCTCGCCGAAACGCTTGCCGACGGCGGAGAGATGGATAATGGGGGACGCCTTATCACCCCCTTTTTGCGTAGCTTCGACCAAAGCCGCAGCAGGGGTAGATGTGGACGAAGATAGGGAAAGCGGCATAGCTAGCTCCTGTTCAGCGCTGTAAGTAGGTGCCGACGCGGTGCTCAAGCCACCTGCCCACCCGCGAGGTGATTTCGATAAGCAGTAGGTAGGCGATGCAGAGAACCAATAGCGTTTCAATAAAAGTGAAGGTGCGGGTACCAATACCGGTGAGCACCGCGGTTAGCTCAGGGACGGTGATAATCGACAGGACAGCGGTCTCTTTGCATAGAATTGTCAGCATATTGACGATGGCTGGCAGGATCAGTACCAGCATTTGGGGCAGCTGTACGCGCCACATAAGTTGCAGGCGACCTAGTCCCAGGCACTCGCCAGCTTCCAGTTGCCCGCGGGGGACGGCGGCGAAGCCGCTACGAAAAATCTCCGCGAAATAGACGCTGCTGTAGAAAGCGATGCAGAGCACCCCAGCGGTAATCGCGCCGAGACGTAGACCGAATGACGGGCCGCCGTAGTAGACCAGAAACAGGATCACCAAAAACGGGGTGCCGCGTACCAGCTCAATAAACACTCTCAATATGAGCTGCAGTGGCCGACCGCCAAAGAGCATCAGCGCAGCAATCAATAGTCCCGTTACCAACCCCAATACGCTGCCCACCAGCCAGGTATAAATGGTGACTAAAAAAGCGCTCCAGATGGCGTCGGCATTGGCGGTAATAATTGATAGATCGAAAATCACGCCAGACTCCTCTCTAGGTGACGCTCAAGTCGGCGCCCGAACATGGTCAACGGTATGTTGATCAGGCAGTAGATCCCTGCCAGTACCAGGTAGTGCTGGAAAAATAAGTAGTCTGAAGAGGCCAGGTTTTGAGCCACCCGGGTAAGGTCCGCCAGGCCGACGACTGACACCAACGCCGAGGCCTTAATCAGCAGTACCAGCTCGTTTACCAGTGAAGGGAGGGTGCTTTGAACCGCCTGGGGCAGCTCGATGCGTAGCAAAATAGCGGGGCGACTCATACCGAGTAAGTGGGCCGCTTCACGCTGACCAGAGGGGATCGCCAATAGCCCGCCGCGTAATATTTCGGCGATATAAGCGCCTGAACAGAGCGAGAGTGCCATCACCGCGGCCACCATGGGGGATAGGTTGGGTAGCCCGAACATGGGGGCCAAGTAGTAGATAACCAGTAGCTGGACGAGCAGTGGTACCCCTCGAAAGATAAAGATATAGCTGCCGCCGAGACGGCGCAGCAAAGGCATTTTGGCCAACTGCATGCTGGCAATCAGGGTGCCGATAACAAAGCCAATGGCATTGCCTAACAGTGACGTCTGGAGCGTGATCAGGAGTGCCTTACCCAGCAGTGGCAGGCTAAAAAGAAGCGTCGGCCAGTCGAACATTGGCAGTATCCCTTAAGGTGAGGGAGGGCGTGCTGGGCGGCCTACGCAACTGTCGCCCAGCACGCATTGAAGGTAGCTTAGATTGCGGGCTCAAAATCTTCGCTGGGAACATCCATCGGCGCGCCGAACCACTTGGTTTGCAGCTCGGAGAGGCTGCCATCTTCGTGCATGTATAGAAGCACCTCGTTGATGGCATCAACCAGTGATGCGGATTCTTCATCGTTACGCGCCATATAGCCGAAGTAGGCAGGTTGGCCAAAGGGGGGAAGGACAACTTCAAACATCGGGCGCTGAGTCGCCGTATAAGCAATATTGGGTAGCGAGTTGGCGACAGCATCGATACGCCCAGCGGCCAGGTCGGCGTAGGTTTGGCTGTAGTCCACATACTCGGTAATAGTCGGCGGATCCGGCAGCTCAGCGGCAAATGCCTTTAGCTGTTCAAGCTGTGCGGTACCGCGGCCGCCCCCGGCAGCTTTGCCAGAAATATCTTCGGGGGTTTGAATAGAGTCGTCGTCAGCGCGCTTGAGGATAGCGACAGTGGCATCGGCGATAGGCAAGGTGAAGTTGTAGCGTAGTTTGCGCTCTTGGGTAATCATCGCGGGGCCTGCAACAAAGTCGTAATTACCCGCCTCAAGGCCGGGGAGTACGCTGGGCCAGGGTAAGTCGATCCAGTTAATCGTGATCCCTAATTCGTCACCAACACGCTCCATAAGCTCAAGGTTTAAACCACTCTGCTGGCCCGCATCTAAATAAGCGAAGGGCGCGAAGTGAAACTCAGTGCCAACATTGAGTACACCCCGCTCTTTAACCTCATCAAGCAGGTCTGCAGAGGCGTTGGAGATCGCTAAGCAGAGGCCAAGGCCTAAAGTTAGCTGGGAGAGTGACCGGTTAAGCAGCGTGGATTTGTTCATCGAGTAATGACTCCATAGGGCTAGGTGAGATAGTGCTAGATGCGATAGTGCTAGGTGCGATAGTGCTAGGGCTAGCGGCGTGGCTGATAGTGCGTATCAGCACTGCAGCGATTCGGAACGTCAGTTATCTAAAAGCAAACGGTGTGCCAAAAAGTACTTACCTGTATATACATAATGGTTTTGCAGATTTAGGCGTGAAATAGCTAACTACAGCCTGCACAGTTTGGGTGCGTACCGGCCCGCCTATAAGGGCGGCTAAGGTGAGCGACTTAACCGAATAGCTTGCCCGGATTGAGGATGCCGTTAGGGTCCAGGGTATGTTTGAGCGAGCGCATAACGTCCAGCGCTTCGGGGTGGACACTGTGGTGTAAGAAATCGCGCTTGAGCAGGCCAATGCCGTGCTCGGCAGAGATCGAACCGCTATAGTCACCGACCAGGCGATAGACCTCCGCTTCGATAGCATGGCGAGTCTCGGCGGTATCCTCGGCCAGGGACTGGCCATCCACGGTTAGGTGTAGATTGCAGTCGCCGATATGGCCAAAATTGACAATGCGGATGTCCGGCCAGCGCTGAGTGAGCATTTTGCTGGCGTCTTCGACAAAGGCGCCGATCGTGGCAACCGGCAGGCTGATATCAAAGTTGATGGGTGCCAGCTTGAGCGGAAATTCGCCGGTCGCCTCACGGATAGCCCATAATTCGCGGGCTTATGTACTGCTGCCAGCCAGTACCGCATCTTCCACCTCGCCGCTTGCCAGCGCGCTTTCCAGGGCAGCCTCCAGATGGCTGGCTGCGCCCTCTGCCTCGCACAGCAGGTAAATAGGGTGGCTTGTGTGCAGCGGTGACTGGCCGTCTCGCCAGCCACAGCTCATGGTGTAAAAGTCCTGCCACATCACTTCAAATGCCTCTAGCGCCAGCCCAGCACCGCGTAACCGGTGGAGTAACGCAACAGCCGCCGGATAGTTGGGCAGCCCGCACAAAAACGTATGGGTTTCACCCTTGGGAGGCGCCAGACGCAGCACGGCGCGGGTGATAATGCCCAGGGTGCCTTCGGCGCCGATAAAGCAGTGCTTAAGGTCGTAGCCGGTATTGTTCTTGATCATGCCGTTCATCAAGTCGAGAATCCGGCCATCCGCGAGTACCACCTCCAGGCCGAGCACCTGGTCGCGGGTCATGCCGTGACGAATCACCCCATGGCCACCGGCATTGGTCGCGATGTTACCGCCGATTTGGCACGTTCCCCGGGCGCCAAAATCGACCGGGTAGCGAAAACCTGCCTCTTCAGCCGCATCCTGGACGGTTTGTAGTGTGGTGCCCGCGCGCACCGTCAGGGTAGCGGCATCGCCATCGACGCTCTCGACACCGGTTAGTCGACCAAGCGATATTGCGATGCTATCGGCACTGGGCACCGCCGCGCCCGCCAAGCCGGTCATTCCTCCCTGGGGCACCACCGGGCGGCGGTGTTCATTGCACAGTCGTAGCAGGCTGGCAACCTCTTCAGTGGTAGCTGGGCGTACCAGTGCCAGCGGTCGGCAGGCAGCATGGCCTGTCCAATCGCTGAAGCAGGACGCAGGAATCTCTTCGCCCAACAGCACGCTGTCGCCAAGCATATCTTTTAGTGTTTTAAGAAAGAGATGGTCGGCTGTGTGGCTGGAAATCATGATCAATCTCGCTCGTTCGGCTTCGCGTTGGTGGTTAGCGGCAGGCGCAGTGTCGTTTCATATCAACCTTCAGCGTAGAGCCGTGAACGGGGCAGTAGCGTCTCGAAGACAGCGTCGCTGACGAAGCGCTGGGCGGCTACCAGGTCGGGGGCGAAGTAGCGGTCCCGCTCATAACGTGCCACGTCGCGGCGTATGGTCGCTAACGCTTCCTCGAGGGCGACTGAGGAGGTCATGGGGCGATGAAATTCGACCCCTTGGGCCGCTGCCAGCAGCTCAATGGCGACCACGGCGCTGGAGTTAAACGCCATATCGGCCAAGCGCCTTGCGGCGAAGGTGGCCATGGAGACGTGGTCTTCTTGATTGGCAGAGGTCGGTAAGCTATCTACCGAAGCCGGATGGGCCAGAGTTTTGTTCTCGGACGCCAGGGCGGCGGCGCTGACCTGGGCGATCATAAAGCCGGAGTTGAGCCCGCTCTCCGTCACTAGAAAGGCGGGCAAGCCGGATAGCGCTGGATCGACCAATTGGGCGATGCGGCGCTCCGACAAGGCGCCGATTTCTGAGATCACCAGCGCCAGTACATCGGCGGCCATCGCTACCGGCTCCGCATGGAAGTTACCGCCAGAAAGCACATCACCATTATCGAACACCAGCGGGTTATCGGAAACGGCGTTGGCCTCACGCAGAAATACGCCCGCCGCAAAGCGCAAGTGGTCCAGACAGGCGCCCATCACCTGGGGCTGGCAGCGCAGTGAGTAGGGATCCTGAACCCGCGGGCAGTCGCGGTGGGATTCGCGCACCCGGCTGCCCGCTAGCAGCTCGCGGTAGAAAGCGGCGACATCACGCTGACCGGGGTGGCCGCGAACGGCCTGAATGCGCTCGTCAAACGGGGTATCTGAGCCCTTCAATGCATCCACCGACAGACTGCCTGCCACCACGGCTGCGGTGAATAGTTTCTCGGTGGCGAACAGCCCGCGTAGCGCCAGAGCGGTGGATACCTGGGTGCCGTTGATCAGTGCCAGCCCCTCCTTGGGTGCCAGCGTAAGCGGCTCGATACCGGCCAGGGCCAGCCCCTCACTGGCGGGCATCTCTCGTCCTTGATGACGCATGCGGCCTTCGCCGAGCAGGGTGGCCGCCATATGCGCCAGTGGCGCTAGATCCCCCGAGGCGCCAACCGAGCCCTTGGCAGGAATGCAGGGATAGACCCGCGCATTGTAAAGCGCCAATAGGCTTTCAATAATCAGCCAGCGGACGCCGGAGTGGCCACGGGCCAGCGACGTCGCTTTGAGCGCCAGAATCATCCCCACGGTGGCGTCATCCAGATTGTCACCGACCCCGGTGCTGTGCGACAGCACCAAGTTACGCTGCAGCTCGGTCAGCGAATCGCGTGGTATGGAGGTTTGGGCCAGCACGCCAAAGCCGGTATTAATACCGTAAACGGTACGGCCGCTGTCGAGAATGGCGCTAACCGTAGCTTCGGCACGATCGACCCTGGCGCGGCTCTCGTCGTCGAGCTCGATAGTAGGGCTGCCCTCAAAAAGCTCGCGCAGTGTCGCAAGCGTTAGTTGGCCTGGTGAGAGTCGTTGTATCGATGTCATGGTTACCTCTATCGGCGCTTGGTAAGCAGTATGCCGTGGGGAAAAGGGTGGTGATAAGTTAATTACCTTTATTATGTATATACAGGTGGGTGGGCTTGATGCAAGTGAAAAGTAGTCATTAGTGGGCGAATAAGGATTTTTGATTTTTTTGTGTATATTGGTGCGTTTTTTATCTTTATGCCTCTTGTTGGCGCAATTTTCAGATAAGGATGTGCGTTGGTGGTCTATTTAAGTTGCCTGTTCAGGACTGTTTTTCAGGCCGGATATTTTAATATGTATATACTTATTGAGTGTTGAGTGTTTTTGATGGCTTTTGGCACGCGCATTGCAGAATCGTTATTGCAACGCCTTCACGGCCATTATTGAAAACAAAACCGCTAAGAGAATGTGCGCAAGTACGTTCTTATCGTTAGGAGACTGCGAAGATGAGTAACTCAGCTACGAACATTCCTGTTGTGGATATGCAGGGCGTACGGGAGGGTGACGCTGAAGCTCTCGCTCGGGCTGGTGAGGCGATACATAACGCCTGCACCCAGGTGGGCTTCTTCTACATTATCAATCATGGTCTTCCCCAGGCGGTGATAGACGATGCCATGGAGGTCGCCCAGCGCTTCTTTGCTGAGCCGCTTGAGCGCAAGGCGCAGGTGGCGGTCAATAAACGCCACCGGGGTTTTCATCGCCGTGGTGGGGCGACGATGTATCAGGCCACCCGGCCCGATGAGAAGGAGTTCTATGGCTTTGGGTTGGATCTGGCCGAGGATGACCCGAGCGTGCTGGCGGGTGAAGCGCTACGGGGACCGAACCAGTGGCCGGACTTTATGCCCGAATTCCAGCAAGCAATGGATCGCTACTTTGTGGAGGTAGGCCGCTGTGGCGCGGATCTGCTGCGTGCTATTGCGATGAGCTTAGAGATCGACCCTGAATTCTTTGCAGCTAAATATACCAAGCCGTTACAACGCACTCAGGCGGTCTATTACCCCGTTCAGTCTGACGATCGGCCGATGGACCAATTTGGCGTTGCCCCGCATACCGATTATGGCTGTGTGACGCTACTCTACCAGGATGCGGTGGGTGGTTTGCAGGTGCGCGAGCTGGGTAGCGAGCGCTGGATTGATGCGCCTTTTATTGAGGGCTCGCTGGTGGTTAATGTCGGCGATCTATTAGCGCGATGGTCTAATGATCGTTTTCGCTCGACGCTGCACCGGGTCATCAATACCAGTGGCCGGGAACGCTACTCCATCGCGACCTTCTATGACCCCGACTATACGGCTCTCGTTGATCCTGCCGACCTTGGTGTCTCAGCAGCAGAAGCTCACTATCCGCCAGTAGCCGCGGGTGACTACATCTTGGGCCGCATTGATGCCTCGATGAGCTACCGCAAGGCCGCTGCATCCTGATGAGGAGCCATCAATGAAGCTGCCTGAGAGGTTACGCTTTACCGATCTTTTGCCCATCGCTTGGCAAAATGGCGGTGGCGTAACACGCGAAGTGGCGCGCCAGAAGGGCGATGGGGAATCGCCAGGCTGGCGGGTTTCGGTGGCTGAACTTGAGCGGGAGGGGCCATTCTCGATTATTGCTGGGGTCAGGCGTCACTTTACGGTGATAGGTGAGCATCCGGTCACACTTGTTTTGCCTGATCAGCGTGCTGTTTTGGCACCACGGGAAAGCTACCTGTTCGATGGTGAAACAGCGGTGAACTGCTTGTTGCCTGAAGGGCCGAGCCGGGCGCTGAATTTAATGTACAATTCAGCAAACTGGCAGGCTTCTGTTCGTTGGCTAACGTCTGGGGAGTCGCTAAGGCAAGCCCCGAGCGCTGAGACACTTATCTTAGCCGTTGACGGGCAGGCGTGGCTGGCCGGTGAGCCGCCGCTGCTCCTTAAGAGTGGCGATGTTTGGCGCTGGCCCAGCGCTGATGACGAGTTAGCGACCGAGAGCTGTCACATAATGACATTTGAGACGCTGCCTGCAACGCGCCTGATTAGGATCGACCTGTTTCCACGGGCTTGATGTTCCTTTCGGAGTGCTAATAAGTGGGGTGGTGAAAGGGATTTGAGGAGAGCACGTGGGACGCCAACCGCCCCGGTATCAACAGATCAAACAGTACTTGCTGGATAATATCCAAACAGGTCATTTTCCCGTCGATCATAAGATCCCGCCTGAGGAGCAGCTTGCGGTTACCTTCGGTGTCAGCAGGATGACGGCCAACAAAGCCATTCGCGACCTAGTGCAGGAAGGCTATCTGGTGCGCCAATCGGGGATCGGCACCTTTGTGACGGATCGCCGCTCTGAGTCGCCATTGGCCGAAATTAATAATATCGCCGATGAGGTACGCAGCCGTGGCCACGAATACGCTAATCGTGTGGTGAGTTGCGAAGCGTTGCATGCTGACGATGAGATCGCCCTTCGGATGGGCGTACGTATCGGGACTAGGTTGTTTCATTCGATTCTTATTCACCTGGAAAATGGCCAGCCGATCCAGCTCGAAGAGCGCTTCGTCAATCCACGCTGGGTACCTGGCTATTTGGAGGCAGACTTCAATCGCCAAACCCCCAATGAGGTGTTGGTTGCCGCTTGCCCGATTACCGATATGGAGCACGTGGTAGAGGCGGTGCTGCCAGAAGCGGGTGCAGCAGAGTGGCTAGAAATCGATGCTGCGCTACCCTGCCTGAGTGTTCGTCGGCGCACTTGGTCAGGCGACCGCCTAATTAGCTATGCTCATCTGCTGCATCCCGGTGACCGCTATAAATTGCGCACCATGGCGCACTCTTCTAAGTAGTCGTTCTTGCAAGCTGTTAAGCCGTCCTCGCGCCAAACGGCTTAACCTATCTCACGGAACAGTTTGGCAAGCGCTGCATTGTTGGCCTCATCGAGGGCGTGACGCCGCTGCTGGATAACCCAGCGGCCTGCGACCATGACATCGCGTATCTGTTGTTTGGAGCCGCCAAACAGCCAACGTCCTAGCCGCGTTTCGTCTGTACTGGTGGCGAGGTAGGGGTCGCTGCTATCAAGAACGACAATATCGGCCCGCTTGCCCGCTTCGAGTGCGCCGATGGGTTGGCCAGAGGCTTGGGCGCCTCCCGCTAAGGCATGGCGATAAAGCCAGTCGCCCACTGGGCGTATGTCGCTACTGTGCAGGCAGTTGCGCTGTTGGGTGGCAAGGCGCTGGCCGTACTCAAGCAGGCGTAGCTCTTCAACCACGTCGAGTGAGACATGGCTGTCGGAGCCAATGCCCAGACGCCCACCCTGGGCGGCATACTCCACTGCGCGGAAGATGCCGTCGCCCAGATTGGCCTCGGTGGTCGGGCAGAGCCCCGCTACGGCGCCGCTAGTGGCGAGGTCATGTACTTCTGAGTCGTCTAGGTGAGTGGCATGGATCAAACACCAGCGCTCATCCACCTCAACGTTATCCAGTAGCCAGCGCACAGGGCGTTTGCCTGAATAGGCGAGGCTGTCTTCCACTTCGCGTTGCTGCTCGGCGACATGGATGTGGCGTGGCCCGACAGGGTTCGTCGCCAGCACCGCCTGGATCTCTTCCAATGTCACCGCGCGCAGGGAATGAAACGCCATGCCTAGTGCCTGTGTGGAGTGGTCGGCAAAGCTTGGCTTCAACGTCTCAAGCAATTTCAAAAAATCTGGTACGGCGTGGATAAAACGTCTTTGCCCATGATTGGGTGGCTGGCCGCCAAAGCCGCTGTGGGCGTAAAGCACCGGTAGCAAGGTAAGCGCAATGCCACTGCGATCGGCTGCTTGGCTAATCGCCCAGGCCATTTCAGCCGGATCGCTATGGGCTTGGCCCGATACATCGTGGTGCAAATAATGAAATTCGCTGACCTGCGTATAGCCGCCCTTGAGCATTTCGATGTAGAGCGCCTGGGCAATGGTGCCCACTTGATCCGGTGTCAGGCGGTCAACCAAGCCGTACATGCGGTCTCGCCAGCTCCAGAAGCTGTCTGGCTGGGGGCTACCGACTTCTGCTAGGCCCGCCATGACGCGCTGAAAAGCGTGTGAATGTAGGTTAGGCATACCGGGTAGCGCTGGCCCGGCTAAGCGCTGGGCGTTGCCGGGCGAGCTGTTGGGCAGTACCGATGTAAGCATGCCCGTGGCATCGACTTCGAACAGCACCTGAGAGGCCCATCCAGTCGGTAGTAGGGCATGATCAGCAAAATAGCAATGGGTCATTGGGGCTCCTTTTTGTTAACGAATAACGGATAATGTATATACATATAGCGAAGTCCGCTTCTTAGGTAAAGAAGAGAGTTGGAATTTTCTCTTAAAGTCCATTTTGGTGCGCAATTTCGTTCTATTATTGGCGTTTGCACTATGTTGGCGAATATTTAAGACTGAGTTGTTTTTTTGCTAAAAAGGGCGATTTAGGTGATTGCGCAGAAGTGGTTGTTGTCATAATGTATATACAAACTTTGACAACAAACAGGAGTTAGCATGTCTCTTTCACGTTTTCGCGATACCGAAATTCGGGCACCTCATGGAGTCGAGCTCTCCTGCAAGAGCTGGCTGACTGAAGCACCGCTGCGCATGCTGATGAACAACCTAGATCCAGATGTCGCCGAGAATCCCAAAGAGCTGGTGGTCTATGGCGGGATTGGCCGCGCCGCCCGCAATTGGGAGTGTTTCGATACCATCGTTGAAACGCTCAAACGTTTAGAAGATAACCAGTCACTGCTGATTCAGTCTGGTAAGCCGGTGGGGGTATTTGAAACCCATAAAGACGCCCCGAGGGTGCTGATTGCCAATTCCAACCTAGTGCCAGCCTGGGCTAACTGGGAGCATTTCAATGAACTGGATAAGAAAGGCCTGATGATGTACGGCCAGATGACGGCTGGTTCATGGATCTACATCGGTTCTCAGGGCATTGTCCAGGGCACCTACGAGACCTTTGTTGAGGCTGGTCGGCAGCACTACGACGGCAAGCTGGCCGGGCGCTGGATTCTGACGGCCGGTCTTGGTGGTATGGGCGGGGCGCAGCCATTGGCGGCAACGCTAGCGGGTGCCTGCAGCCTGAATATTGAGTGTCAGCAGAGTCGTATTGATATGCGTCTGCGTACCCGCTATGTGGATGAGCAGGCGAGTGACCTCGACGATGCCCTGGCGCGCCTGGAGCGCTATACCTCAGAAGGTAAAGCCGTCTCGATTGCGCTGCATGGCAATGCCGCTGAAATATTGCCGGAACTGATTAAGCGTGGCATCAAGCCGGATATGGTAACCGACCAGACCAGCGCTCACGACCCACTGCACGGTTATCTGCCCGCAGGCTGGTCATGGGATGAGTATCTGACACGCGGGAAGACCGAGCCCGAGGTGGTGGTTAAGGCGGCTAAGCGCTCCATGGCGGTGCATGTGCAGGCCATGCTCGACTTCCAGGCAATGGGTATACCTACCTTCGATTATGGCAATAACATTCGCCAGATGGCTCAGGAGGAGGGCGTTTCTAACGCTTTCGACTTCCCCGGCTTTGTGCCTGCCTACATTCGCCCACTGTTCTGCCAGGGAATTGGCCCATTCCGCTGGGTGGCGCTCTCCGGTGATCCAGAAGATATCTATAAAACCGATCAGAAAGTCAAAGAACTCATCCCAGATGATCCGCATCTGCATAACTGGCTGGATATGGCCAAGGAGCGTATCAGCTTCCAGGGCTTACCGGCGCGCATCTGCTGGGTTGGCTTAAAGGATCGTGCTCGCTTGGGGCAGGCGTTTAACGCCATGGTCGCCAGTGGCGAGCTCAAAGCACCTATTGTGATTGGTCGCGACCACCTGGACTCCGGCTCGGTGGCCAGCCCCAATCGCGAGACTGAATCAATGCAGGATGGCTCGGATGCCGTCTCCGACTGGCCGCTGCTCAATGCGCTGCTCAACACTGCCGGGGGCGCTACCTGGGTTTCTCTTCACCATGGCGGTGGAGTGGGCATGGGTTACTCCCAGCATGCAGGGGTAGTGATCGTCGCCGATGGCACGGATGACGCTCATGCTCGATTGGGCCGCGTGCTGCGCAATGACCCGGCCACCGGGGTTATGCGCCACGCCGATGCCGGCTACGACATCGCCAAGCAGAGTGCCACTGAACAGGGGCTCGACTTACCGATGGTTAAGCCAATGGTGAAGTAGCCGTTCTTATCAACAACCTCCTTACCGTTAGCGTTGCTGGATACACAGGTACAGGTGCCGACAGAGAGCCGTCGGCAGCTGATAAAAAAGCGTCATAAGAATAAACCTCGACAGGAGACATTAAATGTCACTATCAGACGGAAAACAGTTAAAACGCAGCGTCTTTATCCCGGCCTTCGCCATTATTATGGTGGCCGTTATTATTGGCTTGGTTAACAACGAACTACTGGTTAGTGTTGCCAGGCAGTTGTTCTATCTCTCGCTTTCTGACTTCGGTTGGCTTTATCAACTGCTGGCCATTTCGACCTTGGGTGTCACCGCTTTTATATTTTTTTCCAAGGCAGGCAATATTCGTTTGGGTGGGGCGAACGCGAAGCCAACGTTTTCGTTAGCAACCACCTTTGCTATGGCGTTGACCGGCGGCATCGCCACCGGGGTGGTGACCTATTCAGTTAATGAGCCCATCATCTATCTCGGCAATGTCTATGGTGAAATCGGCAACCAGTCATTTGAACCTAACAGTGGCGAAGCGGCGATTTTTGCATTGGCCAGAAGCTTTCATAACTGGAGCTTTATTCCCTACGCCATGTACTCCATTGTTGGTTTGATGATTGGCTATATGCACTTTAATCGCAAAGAGCGCTTCTCGATCTCTTCAACACTCGCTCCGTTATTGGGCAATAAAGAGCGCAATCCTAGCGTGCGTGCCGTGGTCGATATTATCTCGATTCTTGCCATTGCGCTGGGCCTGGCTTCGTCGTTAGGGGCTGGTCTTGCGCTGATCAGTTCTGGCATTGAAGCCGAATATGGCATTGCCTCTAGCCCTACCACTTGGCTGATTTTAACGCTGGTTATTTCGGCTATCTTTATTACTTCGGCGGTGTCCGGTCTTAAGCGGGGTATCCGCTTTCTTTCATCGGTCAATGCTTACATCTTCTACGCCTTTGTGCTCATTCTGCTGATTATTGGCCCAGTGAACTACATCCTGAGTCTGTCGGTGACCAGTTTGGGCTACTGGTTCGATAACTTCTTTCTCTGGTCATTCGATACCAAAGAGTCTGGTGGTGAAGCGCTGGTTACCTGGTGGACCATGTACGACTGGTCGATATGGATCGCCTATGCGCCTTTGATGGGCCTTTTTTTGGCGCGTATTTCCTATGGCAGAACGCTACGGGAATTTCTGGTGATTAACTGGATACTGCCTTCACTGTTCGGCATCGTGTGGTTTGCTATCTGGGGTGGATCGGCAATCAAGTGGCAAATGGATGGCACCCTGGATCTGGTGAGTGTAGTGACTGAGAACGGTGCAGTTTCAGGTCTCTGGGGCTTCCTGCAGCACTTGCCTATGTCTGCCTTGCTGATCCCGCTGGCTATTTTTACGCTGATTATCTCCTTCTCCACGGCGGCTGACTCAATGTCATCGACCATTGCCACCATCTGCACTAAAAACATGACCGCAGAAGAGGAGGCCCCCCGTAAGCAGAAGATCCTTTGGGGGCTGTCAATCGCGATTATCGCTTATGTGATGGTTGCCTTCGGCGGCGGCGCCCAGGGTGTCGATGGTATTAAATTCCTGGCGGCGGCAGGCGGTTTTACCGTGCTGTTTCTGTTTGCGTTGATCGTGGCTTCTGCGGTGAAGGTTTTTATTATGGATGGCACTAATAAACCCTCAGCAGAGCAGGCTCCTACGGCACAGGTTAAGGATGCCTATGAGTGAGTTGCCTCGCTGCGTTGAGATCGGCAATACACCTCCCGCTTGGCGGGAGGTGGTCAAGGTCGCTCGTTACCAGTATCGCCTATCGCTGTCGCTGCCGGTGTGGGAAAAGATAAGCGCCGCCCGGCAGGTCGTTGAGAAGATCGCCGCTTCAAGCGTGCCCCATTACGGGATTAATACTGGTTTGGGTGCCCTGTGCGATGTAGTGCTAGCTCACGATGAGCTGCAGCGGCTTTCCCATCACACCTTAATGAGCCATGCCTGTGGTATTGGTACCCCGCTGCGAACGGAGCAAGTGCGAGCCATTATGTGCAGCGCGGTGGTTAACTACAGCCATGGCTACTCCGGGATTAGTCCGGGCGTGGTGGAGGGGCTGATCAGACTGTTGAATGAGCAGGTCACGCCGATCGTACCCTCGCGCGGCTCGGTGGGTTACCTCACCCATATGGCCCATATTGGGCTGGTGTTGATTGGCCACGGCGACGTTGAATTTCGCGGTCAACGAATACCCGCCAGCCAAGCGTTGGCTGCCATCGGTATGTTGCCGCTAACCCTTGGGCCCAAGGATGGCCTGAGCCTGGTTAATGGCACCCCGGCGATGACGGGGCTGGCCTGCTTGACGCTTGACGATACTGCCCGGCTGGCCGCCTGGGCCGACATTGTTGGTGCTATGAGCTTTGAAGCATTAGGCGGTCAGTTGCAGGCATTTATGGCCGAGGTAACGGTTCTCAAACGCCACCCAGGCGTTCAGCAAACGGGGGATAACCTGCGTCGTTTGCTTGAAGGCAGTATCCACTTGGCTCGCCATGAGGGGGCGCGGCTACAGGACGCGCTTAGCCTGCGCTCTATGCCTCAGGTGCACGGCGCCTGCCGCGACCAGTTTGACCATGCCGCTAGGCAGATTGAGAAGGAGCTGCATTCCGCCACCGATAACCCGTTAGTGGTGCCGGTGGGTGATAGTTACCAGATTGTATCCCAAGCCAACCCTCACGGTGCTTCGGTTGCGATGGCGTGCGACCTGCTGGCCATCGCTGTTTGTGAATGGAGTTCGATCTCCGAGCGGCGTGCTTACCGGCTAGTGACACCCCAGGCGAACCAGCTGCCGCCTTTCCTGACCACTGAAGGCGGCGTTAAATCCGGCATGATGATCGCTCACTATTCGGCGGCCTCCTTGGTGGCTGATAACAAGCGACTGGCACAGCCCGCTGTTACTGATAATTTTATCACCTCGGGGCTGCAGGAGGATCACCTAAGCTTGGGTGAAAGCGCTGCTCTGAAGCTGGATCAGGCTCTCGAAAATGCTTTCTATGTGCTTGCCATTGAGTATCTGCTGGCTGCCCAGGCCTTCGATTTGGTCGACGGAGAAGACTTCTCTCCTGGCACATCACTGGCCTGGAAATCACTGCGAGAAGCGTTGCCTGCCTACCAGGAAGAGCATGCGCTGCACCTGGATATTCAAGCGACTTACCAGCGTCTCCAGGAGACTCAAGTGATCGATAAGCTCCTGTCTATTGCCCCGAACTTACTGCCGAGTCGGCAGCCTAGCGATTAGGAGGAAGCATGAAACAGCTATGGCACCACTGCCATGCGGTGACCCTGGCGGGTGGCCACTATGGAATTGTGCGCGATGCGGCGCTGATTATAGAAGCAGGACGCATTGCCTGGATTGGCATTGAGGCGCAACTTGACCGCGATGCTAACTTTGATGAAGTGCGTGACCTGGGGGGGCGCTGGCTAACGCCGGGGTTGATCGACTGCCACACGCACCTGGTATTTGGCGGTGACCGCAGTAATGAGTTTGAGCAGCGCCTGGAAGGAGTGAGCTATAGCGAGATAGCCAAACAGGGCGGTGGGATCGTCAGCAGCGTGCGGGCAACTCGCGAGGCCAGCTTTGACGAATTACTGGCTAGTGCCGAGGCGCGCGCGAGGGTGCTGCTACGCGAAGGCGTCACCACGCTAGAGATCAAGTCGGGGTATGGGCTTGATCTGGAGAGCGAGCGCAAAATGCTCAAGGTGGCCCGGGCGCTGGGAGAACGGCTGCCTGTCGACGTGCTTACGACTTGCCTTGCGGCCCACGCGCTGCCCCCCGAATATCGCGAACATAGCGATGGGTATATTGATCTAGTCTGCGAGACGATCCTGCCGACGCTGGCGAAGGAAGGTCTTGTCGATGCCGTCGATGGGTTCTGTGAAGGTATCGCCTTCTCTGTGGAACAGATGCGGCGCGTATTTGAAACTGCAAAACAACTGGGCCTGCCGCTCAAGCTACATGCTGAGCAACTGTCGCACCTTGGCGGTTGCCAACTGGCGGCGGAGTTTGGCGCGCTTTCCGCTGACCATGTTGAGTACGCCGATAAAGCCGATTCGCGTGCGATGGCTCAAAGCAGCACGGCCGCGGTGTTACTGCCGGGGGCCTTCTTGACATTACGTGAAACCCAACTGCCGCCGATTGCAGACTTTCGTGAGCAGGGGGTCACCATGGCGCTGGCCAGCGACCTTAACCCCGGTACGTCGCCGGTGCTGTCGTTACGCTTGATGATGAATCTTGGCTGCACGCTGTTTCGCCTTACCCCTGAAGAAGCGCTGGCAGGCGTGACCATCAATGCCGCTAAGGCGTTGGGTATTGATGCCACTCACGGTTCGCTAGAAGTAGGTAAATGGGCAGACGCGGTCGTATGGGATATTACCGGGCCAGCGGAGCTTAGCTACTGGCTGGGCGGGCAATTGCCGGTCACGGTATTCAAAGCAGGTAAGGAGGTAGAGGTATGAGCGACAGTTATCAACTCACCCAGGGCGATACGCCGCTATTGATTTCAATGCCTCACGCAGGCACTGCGTTAACGCCGGAGGTAGAAGCGGGGCTCAATAAAGCAGCTCTCAGCCTTGCCGACACCGACTGGCATATTCCCAAGCTTTACGACTTCGCCGCTGAACTTGGGGCGAGCCGTATTGAGGCGCGCTATTCGCGCTACGTGATTGACCTTAATCGGCCGGAGAACGATACGCCCCTCTATGCTGGCGCGACGACCGGGTTGTTCCCCAGCACCGACTTCGACGGTGAGCCGCTGTTTGAAGAGGGGCAGGAGCCCACTCAGGCACAGCACGAGTGGGCCAAAGAGCATGTATGGCGGCCCTACCATAACGCCCTGGCAGGCGAATTGGCACGCTTAAAGGCGCGCTTTGGCTATGCGCTGCTATTTGATGCGCACTCTATCCGTTCAAAGATACCGCGGCTTTTCGACGACCAACTGCCTGATATTAATCTGGGTACCTTTGAGGAGCAAAGCTGCAATCCTGACCTTAGTAAGACCTTACAGGTGGTGTGTGCTGCTCAATCGCGTTTCACTCACGTGATCAATGGACGCTTCAAAGGGGGGCATATCACCCGGGGGTATGGGGATCCTGCTAATAATATTCACGCTGTACAGCTCGAACTCTCCCAGCGCACCTATATGAACGAACCGAACGACGATAAACCGGTCTTTGCCTATCGGGAAGATCGCGCCGCTGAAGTGCGCCCGCTGCTCCGTGAGCTACTTGAGGCTATGCAGCGGTGGGGCGAGGTTAGCTACAGCCAAGGTAAATAAGCCAATGTGGTGTTGATCTACTCAATACCCGGTCATCTCAAGATAACCTTCGCCCAGCGGTTCGCCGCTGGCGCGGTCGTTGACCAGCACTTCCCCTTCCCAATAGGGCACGCTGGTGTCCATCCAGCGGTTGGCTTGGGGCGCTTCGATGTTGATATCGAGCTCCAGTGACGCTATCTCTAATCGCCAGCGGGTAGGGACATCGCGCCCGGCGACGGACGACGTTGCCAGTGGTGTTAGCGTGATGTCGTCGGTCGCTAAAGGAGTAGCGTCACCCTGGGGTGAAATCCAGGTGCCGGAGCGGTAGTCCGCGCCTTGTTCGGTACTTGTGTTGTCACTACCGCTATCCCCACTGTCATCGCCACCGCCACGTAGTTGAAACGCCATCAGCTTATGGCCATCTTCAAAATGAATCGAGAACCAGTCCCAGCCTGATTGGCGGGCATCAAGCAGTTGGCTGCTCCATTCGCGATCCAACCAGCCGCGACCGCTGACGGTTTTGGTTTCGCCATTGAGGGTGACGTTGCCGTCTATCCGCCAGAAAGGCTGGCTGTAGTACATCGAGCCTTGGCCATTGGCGGCTTTCTGGCTGAACCCCTCTTCGCCGTGAAACACTAGCGGCCCCTCGGCGGTAAGTTCCAACGTGTAGCCAAAACGCGACGCATCTTCGCCGCTGTAAGCGGTGAGGGTGAGGTGATTGAAATCGTCGCTATTGGCGTCGGCGCTTGCTTTAAGCTGCCAGTCGTCTAGCCAAGCGTGGAAAGGGCTGGTAATGACACCGGCCTGAGCATCGTGGGGTTGATAAAGCTCAGCTTGGGAGTGGCTGCGCCCAAAGCGCTCGCCAACCTGGTGCTGTTCGCCCTGTGAAATAGCCATATGGGCCATCCACAGTTGGTCGGCGGCCCAGGGTGTGGGGTCGGGACGTTCGCTGGGCGGCATTAGCGCCTGACGAAAAAGTGTCCACTGTAGGCCGAGGGGCTCACCGTCAGCGTCTTCCAGATTAGCGGTGAGATACCACCACTCGATACGATAATCCGGGTGGGCGGCATGGTCTTGGGGAAAACGAATGGTTTGATTGGGCGATGCATATTGGAAACCATCAGCCGCTTGCCCCAAACCGGCAAAGCCTGCGCTGCTGGTGTCGCTTTTCTGTTCTTCTCCACAGCCGTAGAGCGTTAGCGACCCTCCGATTAGTAGGCTGAGAGTTAACCATCGATGTAGGCTCATTGGTTGGCCTCTTCCGCCAATAAGGCGCGTGGTGAGGCGCGCCAGAAGCGCAGAGTGGGCAGGGCCGCTGCCAGTAGCGCCACAGCAATAGCCGTGGCAAGGGTAACGGCCATTTCCCCAGGGAACAGATAGAGCGGCAGTCGCCAGCCAAACGCAGCTACATTGATGATAGCCACTAAGCCCCAGGTGATTGCAATGCCCAGTGGAACCGCCAGCAGGCCAGTGACTAATGCTGTGCCGCCCAGTTGCGTCAAATTCAATTGTGCCAGTTGTGCTCGGGGAACGCCCAGCGCCCAGAGCGGTGCTAGCTGTTGGCGTCGACTGCGCGCCTGGGCCAACAGGCTAGCCAACAGTGCCAGCGCGGCTACCACTAAGGTCAGCGCATTCAGGGCGCGGGTAATGGTAAAGGTGCGTTCAAAAATTTCGGTGGCGATGCGCTTGATCTCGCGCTGATCGCTAAGTGCATCGCTGCCTAGGCCAAAGCGCTCGGTAAGGGCGGAACGTAACGTATCCACATTAGCGTCGTCATAGAGCACTAACCCCATGGAGCTGGGGGGTGCATCAAAACGTGCGGCCAATTGGGGGGAAGCCATCAGCACTTGTCCGCTGGGATTACCGTAGTCAGGGTAAATCGCGGCAATGGTTAGCGTTTCGTTGGCGCCCGACGCGCTCAGGGTAAGTTGGTCGCCAGGGGTGAGGTTTTCTGCAGTGGCGAGTTGTTCGTTTACAAATACTGCGCCCTCGCCAAAAGCCGCCCAGGCGGAAGGGCGGTCTTGCTGGGTTGCCAGTAGCGGCCAATGGGGGGTAAGTGATTCGCCTGGGGTAATGCCGTAAAGCTCAACGGGTGTGCCTAGGCTGCGGCTGCCTTCGGGGGTGCTAATGGTGGTGAGCGTTGCTTCACTGCGCCGAGTCAGCAGGCGTTCAGATACCTCGGCGCGATTAGCAAGCCATACATCAATATCGGCGTACTGTTCGCTAGGGGCATTTAAGTAGAGCGGGGCGACTAAGCGTTGATCAAGCCAATCGAGAAACGTAATCCTAAAACCGCCGACCATGCTACTGACCCCCAGGTTGGTGGCTAAGGCGACCAACAGCGCCATCATGGCCAGTGACAGTTTGGGTAACTGAAGCTGCATATCGGCCACTGCCCAATGGATAAGTGGGCGACGGTGGGCCAGGCGGATTAGCCCTTTCAGCAGTAGTCCCAATAAGGGCGGCAGCCACAAGGCACTGGCTAATAACAGCGCTGCAATGAGCACAAAACCTGCTACTAAGCCTTCACCGGGACGCTGGAAGCTCAACCAAATATAGAGCGTTAATGCCGCTGTAAAGGCGATTGCACCAGCGATACTCATAAGCGTTAATTGGCGTCGATAACCGCCGCGCCAGGCCTGCAACTGGCCTAGTTGCAGCATGTTTAAGTGTGCCGCACGCCATAACACGCCGCTACCCGCCAGTAATAATCCCCCTAGGCTAACCGCTAACCCGCCCACCCAGTAGTGCCAGGGCAGGCTAAGCTCCTGCCCAACGCCTGCGCTATACAGTGAGCCTAGGGTTGCTGCTACATCCGGGAGGAGCACGCGGGCCAGCCAAACGCCGCTGGCAATACCGGCAAGTGCGCCGATGACTCCCAGTAAAATCAGCTCCAAACTGAGCGCTACAACTAAACTGCGCCCTGAAACACCCAGCACCCGTAGGGTGCGCAGCATGCCCATGCGCTGCTCTAACGCTAGGCCCAGTGCAGCCTGAACAATAAATAACCCTACCACCCAGGCGAGTAGTCCTAGTGCGGTCAGGTTTAAGTGAAAGCTTTCAGTAAGTTGACCGGGGGAGGCAAGACTGGTGGCACGGGTAAACGTGAATTCGGGTGGTGCTTCTGATAATGCGCCTGGTGCAGTCACCATACGTGTAATTTCTTCGCCGATTTCGAGTAACTGCGCTGCGGCAGCGATATCCATGATCAGCGTGTTGGGCGGTAGCGCTGGCGATAAAGTCAGCGGGGGAAGTTGTTTGCCACTTGCCAAGGTTGGCGTGGCGCTGACTGCGTTTGCTCGCTCAAGTCCTAGGGTCGCCAAAGTGTCAGGTGCGATACCTGTCTGCCATGGGGGCATTAGAAAGCCAGTCAGCGATGCGGTGGTATCTGTTTGGCCTAACGCATTACCGCTTGGAAGTGTTAGCGGATCGATACCGATGATTGACAGCCGAGTCCCATCTTGGGTCGCAACCTGGCCTTCTATAATGGGGGAAATGGGTAAGCCCTCTTGTCGCAATGCATAGTATTCGGCACGTGTGAGCGGGGCACCATCGCGTCGCTCCAATTGATCAAGTTGGCTATCAAACATCGCATCGGCACGGGCGTAGCTGTCGCGGGCGGTCGCGTTGATCGCTTGGATGCCGCTCCATAGGGCGCTGGCTACCCATAGCCCGAGCAGCAGCATAGCCAATTGGCCTGGGTGACGACGGTAGTGAGCGAGTAGCGTTGCCAGTACCGTGGGCATTGCTTTGATCATAAAGCGGTATTGATCAGTTGGCCGTGGCGCAAACGTAGGCAGCGATCAAGCGGCTCGGCCACTTGCGGGCTATGGGTTACCACCAGTAGCGCACACTGAGTTTCGTGAACAAGCTTTAACAGTAGTTGAAGCACTTCACCTGCAGTGGTTTCATCCAAATTGCCCGTGGGTTCATCGGCAAGCAGCAGGGGCGGTCGTGGTGCCAAGGCCCGGCCAATCGCTAAGCGCTGCTGCTGCCCGCCTGAGAGTTGTTCAGGGTAACGTTTTTCAAGGCCATTAAGACCTAACCGTTCGATAAGGTAGGCGGTCCAGTCGGCATCGTCGCGGTTGGCTAAGCGTGCCTGCAATCGGATATTGTCGATAACCGCTAGACTGGGGATTAAGTGAAATTGTTGGAACACCAGGCCTAATTGTTCGCGGCGTAGCTTGGCTCGCGCGGGTTCAGGTAAAGAGGCTAGGTTTTGACCAGCGAGAGTGATGTTGCCTTGGTCTGGCAGATCTAGCCCAGCAGCAAGATGCAGTAGCGTGGATTTGCCGCTCCCCGATTCGCCCATGAGCGCTAGGCTTTGACCCGGCGCCAAATGAAGGGTGACATCTTCCAATACTCGAATGGGGCCTTGGGGTGTTGAGTAGGTTTTATATACTTGATCGAATGCCAGCATGAATTACTCTTGTTTACAATATGGGCCCCTACTCTTCAAAAGGAGTATCAGTAGAGTTACGCTCTCCATATACCGCTATGCCGCCTCTTCCGGTACGCTTTATGAAATACATGCTTTTATCGGCTGCATCAATGAGTTCACTTGCATTACCAAATCCACCGTCATCTAAGCAGGCAATACCTATTGAGACCGATACATGGATAGGATGTTGGTCATCGTGAGCCATGGGGGTTTTTTCTAAGCGCTGGGCAATTCTTTGAGCGAATAAGTGGGCTGCTTTAGCATCTTCATCTGGCAAAATGATGAGAAACTCTTCCCCTCCCCACCGTCCTGCCAAGTCTCCCTCACGGACCAATGCCTGTAAGGTTTTACCAAATTTTTCGAGCACAGCATCGCCCATTTGGTGACCATACTGGTCATTAAGTTTCTTGAAGTGGTCGAGATCAATAAACACCACTGACATGGTTCGAGACTGGCTTTGACACAGTTTGAAGCGTTTTTGCAGTTGCTCCTCAAGCCATGCACGGTTAGCGAGACCAGTGAGTGTATCTGTGCGCGAGCGTTCTTCTAAATCATCTTGACGCTTATGCAGTGAAGCGAGTTCTGCTTGCTGGCTATCAAGGCGTGCGTTTAACAATAGCGTTTGGTGGAACAGCAATTGCTGAGCTTCAGCCAGCAGTGACTCATTATCTTGCATGGGGGGGGCTGCCATTTGCAACATATCGACTAAGGCAGGTAACTGCTGCTGAATATTCTCCAATAAATGACGCAAAGAAATTGTATGGGCCCCCTCATGTGCTTCAAATTCTCGTATCACATTAACCAGTGCCTGCGCGGGATGGGATGAGAGCCAAGCATCCGCGATCGGCCCGGATAGCTGAATACACAGCATGTCGGGAGAGGCAATATTGTATTCACCGTGGCTATCGCAAATACGCTGGGCTAGAGGCGTAGGAACGCCCCATTTTGCCGCAAGCCAAGCCCCTACTTGTGAATGGTCACAGCCAAACAGCTCTTGCTCCGCCGCTGATAATTGACGATGGTTATACGTAGCAGTTGAATATAGCTTGTTGATTTCTGAAGGATATGTCGCCCGTAAGGCTAGGATGCCAATATCTTGAAGTAGAGCAGCGGTAAAGACAGGCCCGGCTGAATCGGGGCAAATATGTACGGCTAGATAGCGTGCTGCTAAAGAGGCAATGATGGACCGCATCCATACTTTCTGGTAGTGGATGTCAACGGCTTTATTTTGTAAAAGACTGAAGCTCAAAACCGCAGCAAGGGTGGCATCTAATCCCAGGCGAGCTGTCGCCTCCCGGCAAGCATGTACTTTTACGGGAGTACGTGAAAAGAAGGCGCTATTGGCTAGTGCTATAATCCGCAAGGTTAGTGCTGGGTCGCGCTCAATGGCATTGGCGTAATCGCTAACCGAAGGTTGATCAGAGCGCGCTATTTTTAGAATTTTAATAGCCACCGTGGGCAACGTTGGTAGGTTAGAGCATTTGAGCAGATCCGCTATCAAAAAAGCAGGTACTTCAGTCGATAAAACCAGACCTTTAGAATAGTCCTCTACTGGGATGGACCGCATTGCTCTCTCCTAACTCGTATTGGCTTCCAGCAAAGGCTTTCCACCGTTCCTCGTCACTTCAATTACTAAGGGTAGATGGCTGTATTTCAGTGCGTTGTTGTAGTTCATGATAGCGCGATGAGGAGCAAAAAGGTGCTTGCTACGCATATAATTAACTGAAAATTCCTTATATTTTGTGCTGAATGCATGATGATTTTGTTTGCAGCTTTAGAAGACGGGTATGCAAAGCTTACTTTTGAAAAAATTTTTTCAAAAAAATGAGCCAAAAAAATTTTAAGTAACGCTACTTTGTAATTTATTTCTTAAATTTTTGTAAGCTCTTTCTTACAGAAGTTAGTGGACAAATAGGTTGTGTAAGTGGTACCAGCGCTCGACTAAAGGTTAAGGAACTTAGCCTTTTTTTATTTCCTCCATACTACCATACTAGTTGTGTCAGTCGTGGCTGCCACTTGCTACGGACGCTCACATTCGGATTTAGGTGTTATGCACACGACCTTACAAACGCTTTGGCAGGAAACCCGTGACAGCGACTCGGTTCGCCATCGTCTTCATGACGTATTGCGGCAAGCGATCATTCGAATGGTACTTGCGCCTGGGCAAGCGCTTTCTGAGAAAGAGATTGCGGATCTATTTGCGGTTAGCCGTCAACCAGTGAGAGAGGCATTTATACGGCTATCGGAGTCTGGATTGGTGGAGGTGCGCCCTCAGCGGGGTACTTATGTGGTGCGTATTTCCCGCCAAGCAGTACTTGAAGCACGCTTTATTCGTGAGTCGCTTGAGGTCTCAATAACGTTGGAAGCCGTCAAACGGCCACTTCAGCCTAGTGTGTTAATGGAGCTTAACGAGTTAATCGTTCGTCAGCGCAGCTGTATTGAGCGCCAGGATCATGACCGCTTTTTCTTTCTTGATGAGATGTTCCATCGCACGCTGGCATTCTCGACGGGGCAGGTCATGGCTTGGAAAGTGGTCGAGGATGTGAAAGCTCAGTTAGACAGGGTGCGCTACTTGAGTATTCCTGATTCTACACCTATCGCTAAGTTAGCTGATCAGCACCAAGCCATCGTGGATGCGGTAGCTGCAGCTGATACTCAAGCGGCAGTAGAAGCGATGAGTATTCATCAACGTGAAATCCTTAACTCGTTACCTGAACTGGAGCGTCGTTTCCCGGACATGTTTGAAGAGGTGGCGTTAGTTACGCCAGCGCTGGCTATTTAAATCAGCCATTAAGAGCTACGACACTGAGTTTATCGAATGTCCTTACTAGCTATGTGTATAGGCTGGTGAAAACCCAACAATAAATGAAGACCTTTAAGGAGCATAAAATGAAACTTACAAAATTACTTCCCGCTATTGCGCTGCTGGTAGTTGGTAACTCAGCACACGCCGCTTACCAGCTGAATATTTCAATAGCATTAAGCCCTCAAGATCCTATCGCTCAGGCAATAGTAGATGCTCAGCAAGCAATTGAGGAGCGCTCTGAAGGAGAGCTCACGGTTCAGCTTTTTCCTAATAGTCAGCTTGGCTCAGATGAAGATGTGGTAGAGCAAATTCGTAGTGGTGCCAATATTGCGATCCTTATTGATGCTGGGCGTTTATCAGAGTACCAGCCAGAACTGGGGATTTTAAGCGCCCCTTATTTAGTTGAAGACTATAGTGATTATCATCAAATCACCAACTCACCACTTTACCTGGATTGGGTAGAGAGTTTGGCCGACTCAAGCGGTTTGCGGCTGCTTAATTATAACTGGTTCCAGGGCACTCGACAGATGTTGACCCAAAAGGAAGTTAATACACCCGGTGATTTGCGGGGTGTGCGTGTGCGAACCATTAACTCGCCTGTCTGGGTGAATACCATTGAAGCCATGGGGGCTACTGCCACCCCATTACCATGGTCGGAGGTTTACTCCGCTCTACAGCTAGGCTCCATTGATGGTGCAGAAGCGCAGCTTACCGGTGCTGAAGGGCAAAACCTCCACGAGGTAATCACCCATATAGCATTGACGAATCATATTCACTTAATGACAGGTATCGCCACCTCTGAGCAGTGGTATCAATCCTTGCCTGAAGAGTTACGCACCATTCTTGATGAGGAGTTACTAAAAGCCGGAGAAGTTGCTAGTCAGGCGACGGCCGATGAGCAAGAGGGCGTCCGCGAGCGTATGGAAGCCGCTGGCGTAACGTTTAATGATGTTGATCTCGATGTTTTTCGTGAGCGGGTGGGGAGCGTCTATGAGGGACTAGGTTACGACCAATACCGCGAACAACTGCTGACTGAGGAGTAATCAGCACCAACCCCCACCCCCACATGTTTTAAGGTGGGGGTACTTCCTTTTCGCTAGTTTCTAACAATCCGCATGCCCCATGGGGCGAGGAATGCTGTATGTGGTATTGGTACGATAAAGGTGAGGAGTGGCTAGCCATTACGCTACTCGGTGGTACGTCTCTTTCCATGTTAGTAAGTTCAACGGCTAGAGCCATTGGGCAACCCTTTGCTGGTGGTGCTGAGCTGGCTCAATTTCTATTTATCTGGACCGCGGTATTAGGCGCCGATATTACCTTGCGGCGGGGCGGGCAGGTGCGAATCGATGCATTTGTAGTTCGAATGCCAGCCAAGCTGCAATGGGTCGTGACAAGCCTTTGCCTTGCGATGATGGCGCTCTTTCTCGTTCTTCTCATCTGGTATGGCTTTGCTTTAGCCACCTCAAATTGGCAGCGGCCTATGGGGGTAGCTGGGCTGAGCTACGGTTATATCACGCTAGCGTTGCCAGTTGGTGCTTCATTAATGCTGCTAACCCTAATACGTCGGGTTGTCGCAAACGGCATCATCGGTAGTTTGGTGACTGACGATGATGAGATTGTGGAGGAAGCGCTATGACAGCTGTTTTACTGCTGGGCTTCGGCTTACTCCTCATGGCCATTGGCATGCCCGTTGCTTTCGCCATTGGTATTGCTGGTTTTTCTTACTTTTTACTACCGGATACCTTTTTACCTACTAGCATCGCGGTGCAGCGAATAGTCTCATCAACACAATCATTTCCCCTGTTAGCTGTCCCGCTATTTATTTTCATTGGCCACCTGATGAACGCCAGTGGTATTACCCCACGCTTGGTTCATCTTTCTACCTTACTGGCGGGATGGATGAGCGGTGGTTTAGCCCAGGCAAGTATCGTATTGAGCACCTTGATGGGCGGTGTGTCAGGTTCAGCCGTGGCGGATGCCGCTATGCAATCTCGTGTGCTAGGTAAAAGCATGATTAAAGGTGGGTATTCACCTGGCTTTACAGGTGCTGTGCTCTCTGTAGGAGGGTTAATCACCGCGACGATACCGCCTAGTATTGGCTTGATCCTGTACGGCTACCTGGGTGAAGTTTCCATCGGGCGTTTGTTTATTGCAGGTCTTGTGCCGGGGTTCCTGTTAATGGTGGCGCTCATGGTGACCACGTATATTGTGTCCAAGCGGCGGGGATACCTTCCAGTAAGGGAGAACCTTCCCACGGGTAGCGAGGTTTTAAAGGCCCTGCGTAGTAGCATTTGGGCAATTCTTTTCCCGGTATGGTTATTAGTAGGTATTCGCTATGGCCTGTTTACGCCTTCAGAAGCGGGCGCGTTTGCAGTGGCTTATGCACTATTTATCGGCTGCGTTATACATCGGGAAATGGGGATTAAAGAAATCCTTAACGCTATGCGTGCCAGCGTTAGAGATATTGGCATGATCATGCTGATTATTATGTTCTCCGGCATCATTGGCTATGTCGTTTCATTCGAAAGAGTGCCACAAACAATAGCTGAGCTCACGCTAGGCGTATTCTCTAGTCAAATAACGTTGCTGCTTACTTTGGCTGTGCTACTTATTTTTCTAGGCATGCTATTAGAAGCTACGGTCGTTGTAATGTTGTTAACGCCTATTTTGGTGCCTGTTATTAAAGCAGCGGGTGTTGATCCCGTGCATTTTGGGCTACTAATGATGACGCTGGTTACCTTTGGTGGCATGACACCCCCAGTAGGCATTTCAATGTATACGGTGTGTGGCATCTTACGTTGCTCTTTTTATGATTATAGTCGTGAACTATTGCCCTTTGCTTTAGCGGTATTTGCGGTAGTGCTGGGTATTATATTTTTCCCCAGTGTAGTGCTTTTTTTGCCTAATTTACTGCTGGGTTAAAACGACCTGTGACACTCACATAATAAAAGGAGAAACAATAATGTTTAACGATAATATTGAGTTCATGGGTAAAGATTTCCTGTTAGAAAATGAAGCAGCCCGACGGCTTTACCATGAACATGCGGCCATTATGCCGATTTGCGATTATCACTCACACTTAGATCCGGTTGAAATCGCTAATAATACCCAGTTCGATAATTTAACCCAGCTATGGCTCAAAGGGGATCACTATAAATGGCGCGCCATGCGCTGTGCAGGCATTGCCGAGCAGCGAATTACCGGCGATGTCAGTGACCGAGAGCGCTTTCAAGCCTGGGCGGAAACAGTACCCGATTGCCTGGGTAATCCGCTCTATCACTGGACGCATCTTGAGCTGAAAAAACCGTTGGGAATCGACAATCTGCTGCTTTCACCCCAGACAGCTGAGGAAGTTTGGCACCTGTCTCAACAGCGATTAGCGACCCCACAGCTTAGTGCCCAGGGTATTTTGGAGCGCTTTAACGTGCGTACTATTTGTACCACCGATGACCCCGTCGACAGCTTGGAAACCCACCAACGCCATGCGCAGGCGAACACTGGGCCGACTATGCTGCCGACATTTCGGGCCGATACGGTGCTCAAAATAGAGCAGCCAACTTTTGTTGACTACCTTGCCACGCTTGAAGTCGCCAGTGGCGTCACGATTAAGGGCTTCGATGACTTGCTGGCGGCCCTGTTCCAGCGTCTTGAGCATTTCGCCAGCCTAGGTTGCTGCCTCTCCGACCATAGCCTGGAGAAGCCTGTGTTTGTTGCGCCTCCTTCGGCCCAGGAGCTGGATCGGATACTAGATAGCAGAATGCGTGAAAAAGAGCTGAGCCACGACGAGGCCCACGGCTTTACCACCGCCGTACTGCTATGGCTTGGCAAGGAGTACGCCCGGCGAGGCTGGGTAATGCAGCTTCATATTGGCGCTCTGCGCGATTTAAGCCAGCGTGGTCGGCGCGAAATAGGCGCTAACAGTGGTTTCGATGCGATTGGCGATATCACTTACGCAGAACCCTTGGCGGCGCTGTTAGATGCGCTGGATAGCGAGCATCAACTGCCACGCACGGTGCTCTATAACCTCAACCCGCGGGATAACGAAATGCTCGCTGGGCTGGCGGGCTCCTTTCAAGGCGATGGCATCCCCGGCAAGGTGCAGTTTGGCGCCGCTTGGTGGTTTAACGATCAGCGGGATGGTATGGAGCGCCAGCTGACGACCCAAATGCAGTTTGGCCTGTTGCGTCACTTTGTGGGCATGCTGACGGATTCGCGTAGCCTGCTTTCTTTTTCCCGCCACGACTACTTCCGACGTATTTTTTGCCAAATGCTAGGCGCCCAAATGGCCCGCGGTGAATTACCCAACGATATCGATCGCGTCGGCGAGCTGGTTCGTGCGGTGTGTTACCACAATGTGCAGCGCTACTTATTTGAGCGTTAATTTTTTCTTACTTCCTGTGATGGATTTACCATGATCATTAGCGATGCATATTTAATTGTAACGTCTCCAGGCCGCAACTTTGTCACGCTTAAAATTGTTACCGAGTCAGGCGTTTATGGAATAGGTGATGCCACCTTAAATGGCCGCGAGCTGGCGGTGGTCGCCTACCTGGAAGAGCATGTGCTGCCGACCCTCATTGGCCGCGATGCCAGCCGCATTGAAGATATCTGGCACTTTCTTTATCGCGGTGCTTACTGGCGGCGGGGGCCGGTCACCATGTCGGCCATTGCGGCAGTGGATTTAGCCCTATGGGATATCAAAGCGAAAGCGGCCGGTATGCCGCTGTATCAGCTGCTGGGGGGCAAAAGCCGTGAGCGGGTGATGACCTATGCCCACTGTACCGGTAAGGACATCGATGCCTGCCTCAGCGAGGTCGAAAAACATCTAAAACTTGGCTACCGGGCGGTTCGGGTGCAGGCGGGGGTGCCGGGCATTCCCACCACTTATGGTGTTACCAAAAAGGACGGGGAGCGTTACGAACCCGCCGATGCAGAGCTGCCCAGCGAGAATGTCTGGAGTACTGAAAAATACCTGAATCATGTGCCTAAACTGTTTGCCGCGGTACGCGATCAGTTCGGTGACGATATACATATTCTGCATGATGTTCACCACCGTTTGACGCCCATTGAAGCAGCCAGGCTGGCTAAAGAAGTTGAGCCTTACCATCTGTTTTGGCTGGAAGATTGTGTGCCCGCTGAGAACCAGGAGAGCTTCCGGCTAATTCGACAGCACTCAACCACACCGTTAGCGGTGGGCGAGGTGTTTAACTCGATACATGACTATCGTGAGCTACTGGAAGGGCAGTTGATTGACTATATTCGAACTCCGCTTAGCCATGGTGGTGGCATTACCCATGTGCGCAGAATTGCTGATTTAGCCTCGCTTTACCATGTGCGCACCGGTTTTCATGGCGCGACGGACCTATCTCCAGTGTGCTTAGGCGCCGCGATCCATTTTGATACCTGGGTTCCTAATTTTGGTATTCAGGAGCATATGCCCCACGAAGCGATAGTGGATACGGTGTTTTCCCATGATTACCAGTTTGTCGATGGCCACTTTATTGTTGGCGAAACCCCAGGGCACGGCGTGGATATCGATGAGGCGTTAGCCAAGCAGTACCCCTACAAGCGTGCCAGCCTGCCGGTGAACCGGTTGGAAGATGGCACTCTGTGGCACTGGTAAGGAGCAAACAATGCCGAACGTTGAACACTTTCCGTCATCAAACAAGCAAGCGAGTAAAATAGCGATTGTCCACTTGGGCCTGGGCGCCTTCCACCGAGCCCACCAAGCAGTATATTTAGAGCGCTATCGACAGCGCAGCAACGACGGTGAGTGGGGCGTATGTAGCGCGAACTTGCGCTCAAGCGTAGGTTTGGTTGATAGCCTGCGTGATGCTAACTACCGTTATCAGGTAGCCGAGTACACCGATAGCGACAGCGTTACGCTGCGCGAAATTGGCGTGATCGAAGAGACGTTGTTCTCTGGCCGTGATAGCTCTGGAAATAGTGAGGACGATAGTGTGGATAGCTGGGGCCGTGACCGAGAAGCAATGTTAGCGCGAATGGCTTCCGCCGATACACGAATGGTGACCTTAACGGTGACCGAGAAGGGCTATTTTTTAAATCCAGCCAGCGGTGAGTTAAGAGTTGATGATCCGATGATCATCGGCGATATCGCCTCGCCCCTACAGCCGCGTACCGCGCCAGGGCTAATCGTGGAAGCGTTAGCTCGACGGCGCGAAGCCGGCATCGCCCCCTTTACGGTGCTCTCCTGCGACAACATGCCGGATAACGGTAAGCGTACACGCCAGGCGGTGATCCAACTGGCTGAGCAGCGCGATGCATCTCTGGCGAGCTGGATTGCCAGTGAAGTTGCCTTCCCTTGCAGTATGGTCGATCGCATCGTACCTGCCATGACCGACGTGGATTTCGAGCGATTGACGGCGCTGGGGGTTAATGATTCCAATGCGGTGGTATGCGAGTCTTTCTCTCAGTGGGTGGTGGAAGATAACTTCCCCATGGGGCGCCCAAGCTGGGAAGTGGAGGGCGTTGAGATGGTGGCCGATGTGGCGCCGTTTGAAACCATGAAGCTGCGTATGCTCAACGGCAGCCACTCTTTGCTTGCCTATCTTGGCGCGATCGCAGGTATCGAAACAGTTTATGACGGTGTAAATCACACCAAGCTTCGCGCTCTATTGCGCCGCTATATGCTTGAAGAGGCCGCACCTACGCTTGAAATGCCGAAAGGCATCGACTTAGACGCTTACGCTGACTCCCTGCTGGTACGTTTTGCCAATGACAGCCTGCGCCATCGCCTGCAGCAAATTGCCATGGATGGCAGCCAAAAGCTTCCGCAGCGCTGGCTTTCCGGCACGCTCAAACGCAGCGCCGCAGGGCAATTATCTTCCTGTGTAGCGTTGGGAGTGGCTGCCTGGATTCGCTACACACTAGGCGAAGATCTATCGGGAAATCGCTATACCGTCGATGACCCGCTAGCCAAGCGCTTTGCCGATTTACACCACACCCATGGCGCCGATGCCAGTGCGTTGGTCGCTGCTTTTTTAGCCATGGACGATGTGGTGCCTAGCGCTTTGGCAGCGGATAAAGCGTTTGCTCAGTCCGTCCTAGCGGCGTATCTAACGCTGACCCAAGACGGATTGGATGGGGCGCTCGCGGCGCTTGAGCGCAACTAAAAGAGGAGATCCCATGGAGCATACTTGGCGCTGGTTTGGCCCTAACGATGCTATTCGGCTTGAAGAGATTCGTCAGACAGGCGCCACCGGTATCGTTACGGCACTGCATGAGGTGCCTAATGATCAGGTATGGTCGGTTGAGGCGATCCGTGAGCGACAGCAAATGATCGAAGCCACTGGCCTGAGATGGTCGGTGGTAGAGAGCGTGCCGGTACATGAGTCGATCAAAAAAGGCCTGCCCGAGCGGGATGCACTGATCACCACCTACTGCCAGACACTGCGCAATTTGGCGGCCTGTGGTATCGACACCGTTTGCTACAACTTTATGCCGGTGCTGGACTGGACGCGCACGGATCTGATGTATGCGCTGCCAGATGGGGCCTTGGCGCTACGCTTCGACCAAACCGCGTTTGCTGCTTTTGATCTTTACCTGCTCAATAGACCCGCGGCAGGGACCGAGTACAGCGCCAAGGAGCAAGCACAAGCGCGCCGCTATCTTGAGGGGCTAGATAGCGCTGGCCGTGACAAGCTGGTTAATACGCTGATCGCAGGGCTGCCTGGGGCAGAGGAGCACTACACCCTTGAACAGTTTCGCGCGGTATTGGAAGAGTACGCCGAGATTGATGCCGTTAAATTGCGGGAGAACCTAGGCTACTTTCTTCAGGCGGTGATTCCGGTCGCGGAAGAAGTAGGCATTCGTATGGCGATTCATCCTGATGACCCGCCACGACCACTGCTCGGGCTGCCCCGGGTGGTTTCGACTCGCGAAGATGCCCAGTGGATTATTGATCTTGTGCCTAGCCCCGCCAATGGCTTAACGCTTTGCACGGGCTCTTACGGCGTTCGTGAAGACAATGATTTGGTGGCCATGACCCGCCATTTTGCCCCGCATATTCACTTTATCCACCTACGCGCTACGAAGCGTGAAGCGGATATGCTTTCGTTCCACGAGGCGCCGCACTTGGCTGGCGATGTGGATATGGTGGGGGTGATACATGCCCTAGTCGATGAAGAGCGGCGCCGGGAGCGTGAGGGCGGGGCGCGTTTGCCGCTACGTCCTGATCACGGCCATCAGCTGCTTGATGATCAACAGCGCAACACGGCGCCCGGTTACCCACTCTACGGACGCCTGCGCGGCTTGGCCGAACTGCGCGGTGTGGAGCTAGCGGTGAGGCAGTTAACGGAGATAACCTATCAAGCCATTGCTCTTTAAAAACGGCTCTTCAAAACCTGCTCTTCAAAAAAGCTCTTCAAAATAGAAAAGCCCCGCTGATTAAATCAGCGGGGCTTTTTTGCGAAGTAATGGCTAACGATTAGCGAGGCGCAGAGGGCGCTTCAGCACTGGTCAGTGTCGGTTCAGGCACTTGCTCCATACGCTGGCGCTCTTGGTCAAGAATCGCTAGCGCCTGCTCAGAGGTAACCCGGGAAGCGGGCGTTACTAGACTCACCACCACACCCGCTAGCAGTGCTACCAGTACCGCGGGGATGCTTGGGTTGCCCCAGAAGGCTGTCCAATCGCTATTGGCGATAATCGTTAAGGAGGTGGCTGACGCACAAATAAGCGTTGCGATAGCGCCCTGCCAGTTGTAGCGGGGCCAGAAGCGACCGAGCATGGCACTCACAAACAGCCCTGATAGAATCGTTGAGATCATGCGGGTGATGTAGGTGATGACATTGTCTGAGGCCAGTGCGAACAGCAGCGCCAGACCGATCGTTGCCACTAGGGCGATACGCGAGAAGCGTACTACGTTGCGCGCTGACGGCGTGCGTCCCGTTGCCAGTACATACAAGTCGCGAATCAGGGTAGAAACCCCGGCAATCGCATCGGAGCTTGCGCTGGACATCGTCGCGGAGAGGCCCGCTACCAACAGTAGCAGACCCAACCCTAGCGGCATGATTTCAGTGGCTAGAAAAGGGAAGGCGTAGTTGCTGTTTTCAAGCCCGGGATTAAGCGCGTGGGTGGCCATACCGATAATGGCAGGAATAATTGAGAAGCCTAGATAAAGAACGCCAGTGATTAAGAACGAACGGCGCACCGAACCAACCGATTCGCCCGAGTAAATGCGTTGGCGAAAAGAGGGTGTTGCCAATACGCCAATGGCAATAACAGCAGCTAATGATAGCGCTGGCAGTGCACCAATTTGACCGATACCTAGAAAGCTGGTGGCGCCCGCATCCATACCTGCGGTCAGGCCTGAGAAGCCGCCAACTTCCACTAGTGCCAAAATGGCCATCAAAATAAAGCCTGCGAACAGCACCACCGCTTGAATGGTGTCGGTCCAGATAACCGCGAAGTAACCGCCTACGACACAGTAAATACCAAAGCCTAGCGCAACCAAAATGCGCGCAGTGGTTAGATCAATACCCGCCATCCAGGAAAGGTAGAGGCCACCACCGAGAATATGGGCGCCCAGCCAGCCGATGCAGGCGATATAGATCAGCAGCGCGACCACATTGCGCACCAGCCGGTTCGCGCCGACGTAGTAGGCGAGTTCTTCACTCATGGTCATAAAGCGCAGCTTACGTACTGAGGAGAAGCAGACGGCAAGTAACAGCACCCCAACCGCGCCACCAATACCGTACAAAGCGCCTGCCCAACCATTCGCATAACCAAATCCGACGGCACCCATGCTGGAGCCGGTGCCTACCATCGTCGCCACGGTGGTTCCCACGGTGAGAAAGAGTGGAACGCTTCGCCCGCCGAGTAGAAAGTCATCTCCGTTGCCGCGCTTATGCCTTGAAACCCACCATCCAAAGGCAATCATTGCGACAATATAGAGCACGAAGGTGACGAGGAATATTTGACTGTTCATGTTAACCTCTTGTCGTTGTTTATCCGGCCGTTGCCGCGGCTGGAAATAGGCAATGGAAGCGATTGCCGCGAGGCTTTTTTATCCTAATCGCGCGGTAATCTGGCGCTGCGCCCTTGCCGGGGCGCGGCGCTTTTTTTGGTACTTAAAATTGGCTGTTTAAGCGCGATCGGCGCGGTAACACTTCACATCAACTTCTACTTTGCAATCCACCACCAGGTCTTGAACGCTACAGATACGCGCCGGTGGGTTGTCGCCAAAGATCTCCTTGAACACCTTGTTAAACGAGGTGAAGTAGCGCGCGTCGGTCAGCACCGTGGTGACATGCACAACGTCCTCAACGCCGTAACCGGCTTCTTGCATAATGGCCAGGCAGTTGTCGAAGGCGAGGCGGGTCTGCTCAACAATGCCGCCCTCAACCACTTCGCCATTGGTCATAGGCGTTTGGCCAGAGACGTAAAGCCAGCCACCGGCTTCAACGGCGCGGGCAAAGGGCAGTTTTTGGCCACCGGTTCCCACACCGCCTTCGGTGCCGTATCGAGTAATACTCATGGGGTTTGCTCCTTGTTGGATGTAAAAGAAGTGGTATGAGAAATACGTTCTGTTCTGCGTAGCATTCGGCCAGCGCGCTGGTCGCTAATAGCACCCTGGTGATAGGCGATCTTGCCGTTCACCACCACCAGATCGATGCCTTTAGCGGCCGCGATGGGGGTCTCGTAATTGGCGGTATCTTCCAGCACCGCGAGATCAAACAGGGTGAGGTCTGCATAGGCGCCAATACGGATCTCACCGCGATCGGTTAGGCCAAAATTGGCCGCCGAGAGGCTGGTCATCTTGCGCACCGCTTCGGCCAGTGGCATTAGCTTTAAGTCGCGGCTGTAGTGAGCCAGCACACGTGGGAATGCTCCCCACAGGCGCGGATGTGGGTGCGGATCATTCGGCAAGCCATCGGAGCCCACCATGGAGAGCGGATGCGCTAATACCTGCTGCATATCCGCTTCGCTCATATTGTGGTAAACCGCCCCCGCTGGCTGTAGCTTCCGGGCGGCGTCTAGCAGTGGCACATTCCACTCGGCGGCGATCTCTTTTAGTGGGCGACGCGCCTGCTCTGGGTGAGGGGTCGACCAGGTAATCGTTATCTCAATCTCGTCCGTTACCTGTCCTAAGTCGAGGGTGGAGGAGCCTGCGGTGTAGGGGTAGCAGTCGCAGTGGGCATGTTGATGCTGAGCGGCGGCTTCTAATTTACTCAGCGCCTTGCCCGCGCCGCCCCAATTACCTGCGCCTGCACACTTAAGATGCGAGATCACTAATGGTACTTGCCCATCCCGAGCGGTGGTAAAGGCTTCGTCCATGGCCTCCAGCAGGCCAGCAAACTCATCACGCAGGTGGGTGGTATAGACCCCGCCTGACTCCCCAACGGCCGCCACCAGAGGGGCCATTTCGGTAGTCGGTGCACTTATCGCATTACGGTAGGCAAGCCCTGAACTCAGCCCCAGCGCACCTTCCTCTAGCGCTTGACGTAACAGGGCTTCCATTTTGGCGACTTCTTCTGCGGAAGCGGGGCGGGCAAAGCTATCCATTACCTGGCTGCGCAGACTGGTATGCCCTACTAAGGCGGCGACATTAATACTTGGTTGGGCGGCGTCTACCGCGTTGGCGTAGGCGGCGAAGCTTGGGTAGCGGAAGTCTTCTACGTTACCCAATAGGTTCATTGGGTCGGGTACTTCGCTTGTGAGTGTGACCGGACTTGCGCTGATGCCGCAGTTGCCCACGACGACGGTGGTTACCCCTTGGGTCAGCTTTGGCAGCATCTCGGGGGCACGAATCACATTGGTATCGTCGTGGGTGTGAACATCGATAAAGCCTGGGGCTAAATAGCGCTCTTCGGCGTCGATGATTGTTGTTGCGGTGGCATAGGGCATGGTGCCGATAGCGCAGATACGCTCGCCTTGAATAGCCACATCGGCACGGAAATGAGCAGCGCCTGAGCCATCCAGCACATTGGCGTTACGAATTAACAGGTCGTAAACCATCTTAATCTCCTAGCGGCTGGCGGTTGTCGCCACCGCGATGGTCATCGAGGCTCAGCTTGAGTCGGCGCAATTTGGTACGCGAACGCTCGCGATGGCGCATGGCAAGTTCAAGTGCCAGCACATCGATAACGGCGAGCATGGCGTAGCGGGAGGCGGAAGGATGGAAAATAAAGTCGGTCTCCCGGGAGGTCACCGGCAGCACGATGTCGGATGTTGCGGCCAATGGAGAATTCATCGCGGTGATGGCGATCACCTTGGCGCCGTACTGTCTGGCAATTTGTGCAGACTCCACCATCTCAGGGGTGTAGCCGGTGGCAGAGAGCACAACCACGACATCTTCGGGGTCAAGAGTTGATGCCACCATGCGGGGTAGCAGTGCTTGCGGGTAAGCACTGATCGCATAACCAAGGCGTACCAAACGAAACTGTAATTCTTGGCTTAGCATGCTAGAACCGCCGCCAGCACCAAACACTAGTATCTGGCGGGCTTGATCCAACTGTTCAACCGCGCCTGCTACGTCGGCCTGGGCGAGCAAGTCACGGTTAAGTGCCAGGGTTTGGGTGGCAATGTCATACACCACGCTTGAGCTGTCTTCTGGCGTTGCCTCTTGAATAAAACGACGGCCAGCGGCCAAGGCACGGGTTAAGCGTGTTTTTAAGTCGCGTACGTTAGTGCAGCCGATAGCGCGGGCAAATCGGGTGACGCTGGCGTCGCTCACCCCGGCGCGCTGGGCAATATCACCAATGCTGGCTTCGGTAACAAACTCAATATCAGCGAATATCAGCTCCGCAACTTTCTTTTCTGCGTCGCGCAGCGCGGCAAAATCAGTGGTAATGCGTGACAAAATGTCTATTTCTTGGCTCACCGTGGACTCCTGATGGTTGCCTCACTTAAAAAATATGTTAGTTTCTAACTTGAAGTCAATAGTTGTGAAAATAACTAACATGATTAATTTTATTTAAACAGAAACAGAGAGGAAGTGGGCGAATGCAAACGACGTCGTTAACGGTGGATAAGGGGAGTGTCGAACTGGTGCCCAATGTACTGTCGGGTGTCAGCCTGCCTGCGGCGGTCGTGTATGAAGACCCGCTCACCCATAACGTAGAGTGGATGCAGCGCTTCGCTGAAGCTCATGGCGCCCGTCTGGCACCTCATGGCAAAACCACCATGACCCCGGCGCTTTTCCACCGTCAGCTTCAGGCGGGGGCGTGGGGAATCACCTTAGCGACTGCCCCGCAGTGTCGTGCGGCCTTCGCCCATGGCGTTACCCGGTTGCTCATGGCCAACCAACTGGTCGGCAACGCCAATATGGCCATCATCGCCAGTCTGATTGAGCAGGGCGCTACGTTTTACTGTGTGGTGGATAGCCAGGAGAACGTGCGGCAGCTGGGGCGCTTCTTTGCTGAAAGGGGCTTGAGGCTATCGGTGCTTATTGAGGTCGGCGTAGAGGGTGGCCGCTGTGGCTGTCGTAATCAGCAGGAGATTGTTTCGCTAGCGGAGGCGATTGCTGAACAGCCTGCACTTTCATTAGCGGGGCTTGAAGGCTATGAAGGGGTGGTTCACGGCGATAATCCTGAATCAGGTATTCGTGCGTATGCACAATATTTAGTGGATGTTGCCGTGGAGCTTGAGACCGCTCAGCGTTTCTCTGAGCCCAACCCCATCGTGACAGCCTCCGGCTCAGCTTGGTATGACGTGATCGCGGAAGCTTTCCGTGGGGCGCCGCTGCAGGGGCGATTTACCCCGGTGCTTCGCCCTGGCTGCTACGTGGTTCACGACCATGGCCTGTATCGTGAAGCGCAGAGCGCAGTCATGGCGCGCCGACCTGATTTGAACCAGGGGCTTGAGCCTGCGCTAGAGGTGTTTGCCCAGGTGCAGTCACTGCCTGAGCCTGGGCTTGCCATTGTGGCGCTGGGTAAGCGCGATATTGGCTACGACCAGCTGCCTATCCCCCTGCGCCGCTACCGGGAGGGCGGTGAGATTTCGCAACCTTTGTCAGTCACTGGTTGGGAAGTGACTAAAATCATGGATCAGCACACTTTCGTGCGACTTCCAGAAGAGGCCCAGGGTATTGAAGTGGGTGATATCGTTGCTTTTGGCGCCTCGCACCCTTGCCTGACGTTTGATAAATGGCGCCAGCTGCTGCTTGTCGACGATCAATTAAACGTTAAAGAGCACTTGGCGACCTGCTTTTAAGAGCTGCCTTGTTCCTTCCTGCCGCTAAGCGGTAACGGCTGTCGATACGCGCGCGATAGCGGCGGGAAGTTCGCTGGCATGGTGGATACCAATCGCCCCCTCAGGCGTTACTTCTTCATTAGGAAAGTGGTTGAGATGAATCACATGCATGCCTGCCGCTAACCCCGCTTCCACACCCACTGCCGCATCATCAATCACGACACACGCTTCTGGCGGGTAACCCATCGCGGCAGCGGCCTTACGATACAGTTCTGGATCAGGCTTCCACACGTTCAGTGTGTAGGCGCTAAATAGCTTGTCAGCAAAATGGTGGCCTAGATCGGTACTTTCCAAGGCGCAGCGTATTTTGCGCTCAGGGCCATTCGACACTACTGCTTTGGGATGGAGGTTTAGCTGCTCAAGTGCGGCAGGCATGCCAGGAATGGCCACAAGCTCGGCTCGCATGCGTGCTTCCATGCGCGCCCGCATGCCTGCCTCTAGGTTGGCAAATTCACCTTCAGCCAGCGCTTGAAAACGGCTTTCCAGCGTTTGAACGATGGTATGAAAACGTACGCCTCTAAACTCCTCCATATACTGCTGTGCGGAGAAGGGCAGGCTGAACTCTGGAAGAATGTCGCCCATCACCTCGGCAAGCAGTATTTCGCTATCCACCAGGGTGCCATCGCAGTCAAACAGTAGGCAGAGAGGCTTGGCGCTGTGCTTCATCGATAGGTTTCCTCGTTAACTAAGCTGATAGGACGTTCACCCTGAAGCGCTAAGCGAATGTTATCCACCGCCCGTTGGGCCATGGCATGGCGGGTTTCATGGGTGGCGGAGCCAATATGGGGCAGGGCAACAACATTCGTCATTTTGGTCAGAGGGGACGAAGCGGGTAGCGGCTCTTGCTCAAATACATCCAGCCCGGCTCCTTGAATAACACCATTCTCAAGGGCCTTTATCAACGCCGCTTCGTCGACGACTTTGCCACGGGCGATATTGATGAAAATGGCAGATGGCTTCATCTTCGCGAACTCTTGGGACCCGATCAGGCGTTCGGTTTCGGCGGTGAGCGGCACCGTAACACAGACGAAATCGGCCTCTGCCAATAGTTCATTGAGTTCCCGCCGCTCGGCGCCCAGCCTGCTTTCTACATCGGGCTTGGGTGATGCGTTGGAGTAAAGCACCTTCATGCCAAAACCCAGGGCACCGCGCCTTGCTACCGCCTGCCCGATGCGTCCAAAACCGACCATGCCTAGGGTTTTGCTATGCACATCGCTGCCAAATAGCGCGGGGCCAATACCAGCCTTCCAGTTATCGGTTTTGACCAGCTCAGCGAGTTCCACCACGCGGCGTGCAGTGGCCATGATCAGTGCAAAGCCCGTATCTGCGGTGGTTTCGGTGAGCACATCGGGCGTGTTGCACAGCATAATACCGCGCTTAGTGAGTTCATCCACCGGTATGGTGTCGTAGCCGACTGAGATAGTGGCAACAGCCTCTAGGTTTGGCGCTGCATCTAAAAGCTGAGCAGTGATCGGCAGGCCTGAACCAATAATGCCGTGGGTTTCGGCCAATAGGGCGCTGTTCTCAGCATCTGCCAGCGACGACGATTTAGGTAGCTCTGTTACCTCGAATAAGTCGCTAAGTTCCGCTACCTGAGCATCGTTAAGCCTTCCTTGAACCAATAGGCGTTTTTTCATTGTTATCTCCTGGTCACAAAGCTTTTATTAACATTCGTTTAAACAGTCGGCTGGCTGGCTTCAAGGGTTTGAAGCTGGTTGCGATTTGGCAAACCTTCCATGTCACCCACCACCTGGATAGCTTGAGCACCAATCAAATTACCCCGCTGGGTGGCGTGGCGAGCCGAGTAGCCATCCAGTAACGCACTAATCACACCCACAGCAAAGCCATCGCCTGCACCTACGGTATCTACCACCTCTGCTACGCGGCAACCGGGCACTGTGAAATGCTCCTCTTGTCCGTCTAGTTTGCCGCGATAATAGCTGCCTTCAGGTCCTAGTTTAATGATCACGGCAGAGGCACCTTGATCCAGATAGTAGCCTGCTACGTCATAGGGTGTCTTCTGCCCTGTCAGCAGTTGGCCTTCGGAAAGCCCAGGTAATACCCAATCTGAGCGCGCGGCAAGGGCATTTAGCGTATCACGCATGTCAGCTTCGCTAGCCCAAAGGCTGGGGCGTAAATTCGGGTCGAAGGAGATACTGGCGCCGCTGTTGCGGGCTTGTTCGAGCGTATGAAAAGCGAGTTCACGGGCAGACGCGGACAAGGCTGGTGGAATACCCGTGGCGTGTATATGGCGCAGCGCAGTGAAGTCGATATTCCTGGCATCTTCTGTGGTTAAGTGGCTGGCGGCGCTGCCACGCCGGAAGTACTCCACTTTGGGATCCACACCACCCAGCGCGCGCTCTTTGAAAAGTAGCCCAGTAGGGTGCTGTGGGTCGGTATGTAGGTGTCGGCAATCAAGTCCCTCGCTTTCCAAGGTATGCCGGATAAAGTCCCCAAAGCTGTCGCTGCCGACACGACTTAACCAACCCACATGAAATCCTAAACGTGCCAAGCCGATCGCCACATTGGTATCCGCCCCCGCAATACGGCGCTGAAAGTGCTCAATGTCGGAGAGCTTGCCAGGCGAGCCTGCCACGAACATGGTCATGGCTTCGCCAAAAGTGAGAATTTCAGGAGGGTTAGAGAACGAAGGAAGCATGGCAAATAATCTCTTTGAGTTGTTTATTTTCTAACAATGGGAACGATACCATTTGTAGCGGTGGTTTTTGGATAGCGCTATACAATTTTATTGGTGAGTGGAGCCTCGTTTGATCAAGGTAGGTGCAAAACTCAGGTCTGTCGGCATAGGTGTCGTATGAGGCGCAATTTGATGCATCAGGCAGTGAATTGCCGTTTGACCAATGGCATCCGTGGGTTGGGCAAGCGTGGTAATGCCAGGAAGCACTAAGCTGCACCAGTCGAGCTCATCAATCCCCATAAGGCCAACCTTGCCAAGCGACAAGCCAAGCTGCTGAAAAAGGCGCGTTACTGAGAGCGTTGCATTGCCGTTGCCACATAGAACGGCGCAAGGGAGGTGCTTGTGGTCGGCGATAAAGTGATCCAATGCTTTAAGCGTTGCAGTGTCGTCTGACGGGGTAAGCAGTAACGTTGAGTGGCTTAGCGCCCGTTGTTTGGCACTCTGATTAAAGTACGCTAACCGTAGTTGGCGCGTGCTTGATTGTTCAGGTGTTTCGCTGGCATAGAGGACGGCTTGGTAGCCCTGTTCAGCTAAGTGATCAAGCGCCATATCAACCGCTTGATGATTATCCAGGCCGACCACAGCAGCATCCACATGGTTGACCTCACGGTCTAGCAGTACAATCGGTGTTCCCTGATGGATAAAGGTGTGAAGCTGGCGCTCTGGGCTACCCGCCGCATTAATCACTAAACCTTCCACTTGATAGGCACCTAGAACCGCTAAATGCTGGCGCTCCTGTTCAGGATCGTTGTCAGTATTACCTATCAATAATGAGTAGCCATACTGCCGGCAGGCTTGCTCCACCCCGTGAGTAATGGCGACTGAAAATGGATTGCGGATATCGGCTACCAGCATGCCCACAAGTTTCGAGCGCCCACCTTTTAAGCCACGCGCCATTTGGTTGGGTTGGTAGCCAAGCGTGTGAGCGGCTTGGGCGATGCGTGCCTGAAGGGCAGGCGACAGCCGGGCCCGTTCATCGCCAAAATAGCGAGAGACGCTAGTTTTAGAAACACTTGCAAGGTGAGCAACTTCAAGGATGGTGGAGCGACGCATGGGTACGAAAGGGCCTGCTTTACATAATGGTATCTGGCCAATTTTGGACAGTTGAACATTCAATCGCAATGATTTTGAGTGAAGTTTAGTTGTGCTTTTTCATACTCACATGATATTCAGTAGGATTGACAGTCCCTTCTAATCGACCAATTTGGTTAAAGTCGTTTCTAAATAATATCGTATCAATAGAGGTGTCTCTAAAGGCTAAGTTCTTAACAACATCTACTTTGCAGGGCATTCCCTTCGCATCGACATCCATAATCCATGCTAGAAAACCATTTGAAAATTTAGCCAAACTGCCTATTGGGTAGAGACCAAAGTGTTGAATATATTCCACAAGCAAGGATTTTTCGTAGAGTCCAGGACGTTGATTTACCCATCGATAGGCATCTAAAGGTTGCCGTGGTGGTTGTCCATTTCGCTCATGGGTTAGCTTGTTAATTATTTTAATAACGCTAATTAAGCGAACAAATTCTGATAATTCTTCTGCTCGCTTACCTGCTGGGTAGCCACTACCATCAAGTCGTTCGTTAGCATTGTGGATAATGTCGCGGCATGTTGGGCTGGGTGTCCAATTAAGGCTGGTCAGCTTGTTATTGAGAGCATATACATGCTCCTTAAGCAGCTCTCCTTGCGACGGTGACATATGTATTTTCAGTGAGGGTAATTGCTCACTAATCAGTAACGGTTTACCCATCGTATGTAGTAGTGCGCCTGCCACTGCTTCGCGTGTTTTATAAGCATGTGGATCGCGGCTGATTAGCACCATCGCAAGCTGGCTGGCTACTTGAATGGCGTGGCGTACCCACTCTGGTTCATCATGTAAGTAAGTGAGTGCAAACTGTAAGGCTTTGCGGTCATGGTTGACCATGTACAGTATGCTATCGACACACTCATATAATATTTCCGAAGGGACAAACTCCTTGTTTTTCATGAACATGAAAATAATTTGTAGCTGTTGTGCAATTTCTATCACCCCTCGTAAAAGAGGGGTGTTTTGCGTATTTTCAAGTTGGCTAAGCTCTTCTTGATGCTGGATTTTTTTCTCTTTAGCATCTGCTATAAATAGTCTTGATCTCGCCCGTGAAATATTTTGTGTGCCGGAGCGTAAAGCGACTTCGAATTCAGCTTCTGATACGTAATGGAAAAGTGCTTCAGTTGAAATGGCATCCATGTTAATGAACTCTATGCCAACGGCAGCATGCCCATGGTTGCCAAAAGGACGCATATGACGGATCTGCGCTTGGGATTTAAACGTTTCCCCGTTTGGAAATTCCAGCGTTATACCTGGAAGTAGCTGATTTATTGAGAGGGCAGCGCTATCTTCCAGACTTATATCCACCATGCAGCCCGTTATTGAAAGATTACGTAATTTGCCTTCTATATTAAGTTCGTGGGAAAAAACTTCGATGTGCGATCGGGCGCTCATACCAAGAATAAAGGGGACTCTTAGTGCGCCACGGTTATCTGAGGAGAAGATGGAGTGAGGCAGTATACAATCAAGGTGATAAGTGTAGTTGTCTATTTTAATAATATGGGCAGGAACATGCTCAATATTATAAATTTCTTCTGAGTCATGCCCATGCCTTGAAGCCTCTATATCAAACGACACCGTGTCGTTATTTAGATAAGGAGATAGTGAAAGGCCCGAATAATTGATCTCTAACGTGACTTTTCGATTATCAGGTTCAATCTTAATAACGGTCGCTTCTAAGGAATGAGCAGCTTCCTTAGAAAAAATAGTGATAGTGTTATCTTTATTGAATAAAGACCTCATTATCACGCTGGTAGTATTTTGAGCGGTTGCATCTTTTATCATATTTATTCCGCCACGTTATTTTGTGTAATTTTTTGAATAATTTTATATTTATATGTTTCTATATGTTTTTAACGTTTGCGTATCTCCAGCTTAAGATAGTCTGAGTGGTTAAGAATTGATAGTAATGAAAAAATAAATCAATTAATTAGCGATGGTTTTTCAATTGGTTGCAAATCAAAATTGTTTTTTGCAATGCCTCTTTCGTTGCGGCCGATATCGGGTTATGGGTATGACTGAGCAATAACCCAGGTGGCGCACAGGCTCTCTGCTAGGCTAGGGAAAAAACAGAGGGACGTATATGCATCTCGATGAGTATCAAGCGTTCGACGCCACCGGCCTTGCTGAGTTGATCCAGCGCCGTGAAGTAAGTCGAGAAGAGGTACTTGAAGCGGCTATAACGGCTATTGAGAAATATAATCCTCTACTAAAGGCTGTGGTGAGAACCCGTTTTGAGCGTGCCCGACAAGAGAGTCAGCGGCTAGCAACGAATACTATTTTTGCCGGTGTTCCCACCCTGAGCAAAGATCTTCTAATGGGAATGGCGGAGGAGCCTTTGGCCTTCGGTAGCGCATCGCTAGCCCACTGGTGCCCACAGGAAGATGCATTGTTGATTCAGCGCACACGTGCAGCCGGCTTGATCATCCTGGGGCAAACAGCAACTCCTGAGCTTGGGTTGATGGGGATTACCGAGCCAAAGGCTTTCCCACACCCACAAAACCCGTGGCGGTCGGGCTTCTCTCCTGGGGGCTCCAGTGGTGGTGCCGCTACAGCCGTGGCCAGCGGTATGGTGCCCATGGCACTGGCCGGGGATGGCGGCGGTTCTATTCGTATTCCTGCCAGCTATTGTGGTCTGTTTGGTTTTAAACCCTCTCGTGGACGTGTGCCCCTTGCGCCTGCTCATGGTGAGGTGTGGCAGGGGGCGGTGATTGAGCATGCATTGACGCGCAGCGTACGCGATAGTGCCGCCTTGCTTGAGCAGATTAACGGTATGGCGGCGTCCGGGCCCTATCCCGTGCCGCGTGAAACAGGCTATATGGCTGCTTTATCGTCACCGCTTAAGCCCTTGCGCATCGCCGTCTCGTTAGGCGAGTCACTAAGCCGAGGCCTGGGAACGACGATAAATCCTGAGGTTAAACTGGCGGTTGAGAAAACGGCGGCAGCATTAGCAGCGATGGGCCATGAGGTGGAGTGGTGTGAGCCACCCGTTGAAGGAGAAGTGCTGGCCGATAGTTACCTCACTCTTTACTTGGGCCACTTGGCTGCCGATCTAACCTGGATCAGTCAGCAAACAGGTGTGCCTGTCCACAAGCTCGATATTGAGCCTTCAACCCGTGCGATTGGTCGATTGGGCGCTAAGCTTTCGGCGCTGGATTACGAGTTAGCCAAGCGGCACTGGCATGTGGCGGCGGAAAAGATGAGCCGCTTTCATCAGCGCTATGACGTATTGGTCATGCCGGTGACGGCGGATTGCGCACCACAAATTGGCGAACTTTACCCCTCCGAATCGCGAGAAAGGATAATGGGGATGCTGGCAATTCCAGGGGTACCCTCTTTGGCATTAAGGGTGGGAATGCTTAAGCGCTTGGCGGTAGATGCGCTACGCCGCACGCCGTTCACCCAGCTAGCCAATCTCACCGGGCAGCCAGCAATGTCGGTGCCTATGCATATTGCGGCCAATGGGTTGCCAGTGGGCGTGCAGATCGTCGGCCGCTTAGGAGAGGATAAGCAACTGCTTCAGTTGGCGGCGGCTTTAGAGCAGCATGAGGAGTGGCAATGCCACCTCCCTCGGCAGGCGTTTCGTGCTTAACCAGGGTAGACTACGCGCCTCTGATTCGACGCCTGGTCTTATGCATGCCCCTCAACGATGAACCAAAAAGCCGTGAATTGAAAAAAAGCGAAATGGCAGATTATGAATTAACTCAGGCTGGCGACCGTTACTTTGATGGCCTGGTTGATAAATTTTCCCGTTCACTCTATCAAGCGCCACGCGGTGAGCTGCGTTTGGCGATGCTCGACTATTTGTTGCCGCAAATGCTGCAGTTAAAAGAGCAGCCCGTACTCGATATAGGCGGTGGCTTAGGCCAGCAGGCGGCGTGGTTTGCCAAGTGTGGGCATGCGGTGACCATGGCTGAGCCCTCAGAAGATATGCTTAACCACGCGAAGCAGTGGCACCAGGACGACCCCGCATTACCTCATGAATTGATTACCTACCTACAAGCACCGCTACAAACGCTTGGCCAACAAGCGGCAGGGCCATGGCCGTTAATTACCTGCCATGCGGTATTAGAGTGGTTAGGTGACCCGCAAGCGGCACTGGCTAAATTGAGCCATTTATTGGCTCCAGGCGGTCAGCTTAGTTTGATGGTTTTCAACCGCGATGCGCTGCGCTTTTCTAATGTAGTGAAAGGCAATCTTGAGAAGGCGCTGAGTGATCGATTGGCCGGCAAGGGCAAGCGTCAACGATTAACGCCGATTTCACCTGTCTCCCATGCTGAGATTGAGCAGTGGAGTAAAGCCAATGACCTGCAAATAGCATCCGTCGCGGGCATTCGGATTTTTCAAGACTACTTACGCAAACCGCCCACCACGCCGCTAGAAAATGAAACCCTGATTGCCTTGGAAAAGCAGTACTGCCGCCAAGACCCTCACTGGCGTTTAGGCCGTTACCTACTTTATACATTAATTAAACCGGAGGCCGATAAATGAGTGCTCAATCCCCAGCGTGTCAGTTACTGGAGCGCCAACAGGATAATTATACAGCGCTGTGGGTCATTGGCCCCCCAATGGATAGCTGGCTTAGTGACCGCGCTACGGGCGTGATAAGTGGCGATCATGAAGTGCTGGCGGAGTGGACTGCTAAAGGCAAACAGGCGTACAGCCCTTTTGATGTCGCTAAAGGCGAGCCCTTAGGAAAGGAAGTGGTGCTATTTTGGCCAAAAGCGCACCAGTTAGGTATTTGGTGGCTAAAGTGGTTATGCGAACAGCTGCCTAGTGGAACGCCGTTTGAGATTGTGGGCGAGCACCAGGGGGGCATTAAGCGGGTGCCCAAAATGCTTGAGGAGCTCGGCTTGCCTTGGGACAAGCGTGATAACGCCCGGCGCTGTACGTTATTTGCCTCTCATACCGCTACCTTAGATTCCGCCAGTGGGGCAAGCGATACAGCTTGGCAGTCGTTTGAAACGCTAGGTTTAACGTTAGTAAGCCACCCCGGCGTCTTTGGCCACGGCAAATTCGATGAGGGCACGCTATTAATGCTGGAGAGCTTGGAAAGTAGCTTGCCAAAAACACCGCTCAAGGTGCTGGATATGGGCTGTGGCGACGGCATTGTTAGCGCTTGGCTAGCAAAGCGAGGCCATCATGTGACGGCAGTCGACATCAGCGCTTTTGCAGTAGAAGCCTGTAAGCGCACATTAGCCGCCAATGAACTCAAGGGGCGAGTACTCTGTAGCGATGTGTTTAGTGCCCTTGAAGGTGAGCAGTTCGACTGGATTATCAGCAATCCTCCCTTCCATAAAGAGCGCGATATCAGCTATGGGCCAAGCCAGCGCTTGATTAGCCAAGCGCCTGAGCATTTAACCACCGGCGGTCGCTTGGTCATTGTTGCCAATGGATTTTTACCCTATCCAGAACACTTGCAACGCGCTTTTCAAGACTTTCACACGCTGGCGGATAATCGCCGTTTTAAGGTTTATGGTGCGATTAAGCCAGGCCGCTAGCCCTCAGTCGCTAACCGGCGACTAAAGTTGGTACTCATAAGACGCTATTTTGCCCTTGGCAAGCTTGCCAGGAGCAAAGTGGCTCATCCATACTCGATTTATTGGTCAAGCTGTCATACATTCAGATGTTCTGACTTTGAGCATGTTCCTACCATTCTGGATCATGCCGCTACCAGGGATGTGCCATACGATGCGACTCAACAATAAAACTGCACTGGTCACCGCTGCTGCGAACGGTATTGGACGCGCTACCGCTGAACGCTTTGTAGCTGAAGGGGCGCGAGTATTTGCAACAGATATCGATATTGCCACGCTAGAAAGTGTGGAGGGCGTTGAAGCCTACTGTCTGGATGTAACAGATAGCAAAGCAATTCATGAACTGGCTAGCTCATTGCCTAACCTAGACATACTCTTCAACTGTGCGGGCATGGTGGCGGGGGGATCTGTACTTGAGTGTGATGAAGCGACTTGGCAGCGTTCACTGGATCTTAATGTCACCTCCATGTTCCATACCTTGCAGGCTTTTTTACCGGGCATGCTGGTCAATGGGGGAGGCAGTATCATCAATATGGCTTCCCTGGCATCCAGCGTTAAAGGAGTGGCGAATCGCTGTGCTTATGGCGCTTCCAAAGCGGCGGTGATTGGTCTCACCAAATCGGTAGCTGCTGACTTTATGACCCAAGGCATTCGTTGCAATGCTATCTGCCCTGGTACGGTGGAATCGCCCTCATTAAAGCAGCGTATCGCCGAGCAGGCGCGTAAAGAGGGGCGCAGCGATGCCGATGTGCTGGCGTCGTTTATTGCCCGCCAGCCAATGGGTAGGTTAGGGCGAGTGGAGGAGGTCGCCGCATTAGCGACCTTCCTGGCCAGTGATGAAGCTGAGTTTATTACCGGGACTGCACAATTGATTGATGGCGGCTGGGCTAACTAGGCTCTGTCTGAAAACTGGCTGCGTTCGCCGACTTTTCAGCCAAAGCCTAATCACTTTAGAAGGTATAACAATATGAAACTTGTACGTTTTGGCCTACCGGGGCAGGAAAAGCCGGGCATCTTGGATAGTCAGGGTAAGGTGCGTGATCTCTCTTCCATCGTGGGCGATATCGCTGGCGATGTATTGGGCGATGATGGCTTAAATACACTGCGTAATGTCGATCTGACCACACTGCCGGAAGTGGCAGCCGATACACGTTTTGGGCCCTGCGTGGGGCAGGTTGGCAAGTTTATCTGTATTGGCCTTAACTACTCTGATCATGCGGCTGAAACCGGGGCTGAAGTGCCACCGGAGCCGGTTATTTTCAACAAATGGACCAGCGCGATCTGCGGCCCTAATGACGACGTTGAAATTCCACGCAATTCCAAGAAAACCGATTGGGAAGTGGAGCTTGGGGTCATTATTGGCAAAGGTGGCCGTTATATTGATGAAGCCGATGCGATGTCCCATGTGGCGGGCTTCTGTGTGGTCAACGATGTGTCTGAACGCGAGTTCCAGCTAGAGCGCAGCGGTACCTGGGATAAAGGCAAAGGTTGCGATACGTTCGGCCCTCTAGGCCCCTGGCTGGTAACGCGGGATGAAGTCGCAGACCCCCACCAGTTGAGTATGTGGCTAGAGGTTGACGGCCACCGTTATCAGGATGGCAATACCCGCACCATGGTCTATCAAGTGCCTTTTTTGATTAGTTACTTGAGTCGCTTTATGAGCCTACAGCCCGGTGATGTGATTTCAACCGGAACGCCCCCAGGGGTTGGCATGGGGCAGAAGCCTCCTGTTTATCTTCGCAATGGACAACAAATGCGCTTAGGAATTGAAGGCCTGGGTGAACAGCAGCAGCGGGTCGTACAGGCCTAATTACGGCTAAGAGGAGCGCACACATGCAGGTGCTTGTCTGTACCAAACCGCATCATTTGGAGCTTGCTCACGCTGATAAGCCTGAGTGTTCGCCTGGGCATGCCGTGGTGCGAATTCGCCGTATCGGCATCTGTGGTACGGATATCCATGCTTATGGCGGCAACCAGCCCTATTTTGAATACCCGCGCGTGCTGGGGCACGAGCTAGCTGGTGAGGTAGTCGAGGTCGCTGATGATCAAGCCCAACATTTATTGGGCAGGCAGGTTTACGTTATTCCTTATCTGCATTGCGGTGCTTGCCGCGCCTGTCAGCAGCATAAAACCAACTGCTGCCAGAACATGCAGGTAATAGGCGTTCATCAAGATGGGGGTATGGCGGAGTATTTGTCTGTTCCGACTACCCATTTGGTGGTATCGGAAACACTGAATATCGATCAACTAGCGCTAGTGGAGTGCATGGCGATTGGCGCTCATGCGGTAAGACGTAGCGCGCTACAAGCGGATGAGCTTGCCGTGATCGTTGGCGCGGGCCCAATTGGTATGGGCGTGCTGCAGGTAGCTAAAAGCCGAGGTGCACGCACCCTGATGGTCGATACCAATGCTTCCCGATTGGATTTTTGCCGCGATGTACTCGGCGCTGATGCGGTGGCGAACCCTCAGGACGCCGATATGGCTGAGCTAATCAGCCAATTAAATGGCAGCGCACTAGCAGACGTGGTGTTCGATGCCACCGGCAGCCCGCGTGCCATGCAGGCGGGGTTCGATCTGGCAGGCCATGGCGGGCGCTATGTGCTGGTAAGTGTGGTTAAAGCCGATATTACCTTTAGCGACCCTGATTTCCACAAGAAAGAGCTGACTCTCATGGGGAGCCGTAATGCCACCCATGAAGACTTCAATACCGTGGTGGCCCTGATGGAGAGCGGTGACATTAACGCCGAAGCCATGATTACTCACCGGGCACCACTTGCTGAGGTTCCCACCCAAATGCCCCAGTGGTGTGACCCAGCCAACCAAGTTATAAAGGCGATGATCTCGATTGAGGTTTAATATTTGGTCGCCATTTCCTCAAACTTGCCACAATCAGCCACCGATAAAGTCACCTTTAAGGGGCTATCGTTAAGGACTATGATGCAAATCAGTAGCCGTTAATTTAACGGTTGTGAGTGGGAGTGGCTGCAATGGCAGGAAGTATTCGTAATACAGCGGTATTGGGAAGCGCCGTTTTACTAGGCGGTTTGCTAGCGCTAGGGCTGGTCTGGAGCGGTAGCTATATCAAGGGAGCCGCTGAGGTATGGCAGCAGTCATCGCGTAGCGTAACGGTGCGTGGCTTGGCCGAGCGTGAGGTGGCGGCAGATCTAGTGCTGTGGCCGTTTAATTACAGCGTCAGTGCCAATAGCCTGAGTGACCTGGAGCAGCAGCTTTCTGAAGACGAGCAGTCGATCCGCGATTTCCTTCAATCCCAGGGCTTTGCGCCAGAACATATCAACTCGACACCACCGCGGATTACCGATCAGTTCAGCAACCTATACGGTAATCAACGCCCCGATGAGCGCTACCGTGCTGAAGCAACATTACTGCTTCGCACGCCCGATGTGGAGGGCGTGATTGCAGCGATCCCAAGCGCGACATCATTGGTGCGTGAAGGCGTATTGCTATCCCCTAGCTATGAATACCGCACGGAATTTTTGTTTACCGGTCTTGATGCGATCAAACCCGAAATGATCGCGGCGGCCACGGCTGATGCGCGTAATGCCGCTCAGCAGTTTGCTGAAGATTCCGGTAGCCAAGTGGGCCAAATTCGTCAGGCGACACAGGGCTACTTTTCCATCGAAGACTTGGATAGCTATACACCACAAACCAAGCGCGTACGTGTCGTTACGACGGTGGACTATGCCTTGCAAGATTAGCCGCTAGAGAATCACGCCCTGCAAGGTTACTTGCTTGAAGAGGAAGGTTTGCCCGTATAGTCAATTTCGGTGATGGTATAAAACATATCACCGTTGGGCGTTAGCACTTTCGCATCGTCACCCACTTGCTTGCCAAGCAGCGCTTTGGCCATGGGGGCATCGATACTGATCCAGCGCTTTTTGGTGTCGATTTCGTCGTGGCCAACAATCCGAAGATATACCTGCACGCCGTTTTCGTCTTCCAGGCTGACGTAGGCGCCGAAGAATACCTTGCTAGTGTCGGCGGGTAGGCGATCGACAATCTGTAGCTCGTCCAGGCGTTTCGTCAGGTAGGTAATCCGAGCGATCACTCGGTTTAGCTCTTTCTTGTTGTAGGTGTAATCTGCGTTTTCACTGCGGTCGCCCTGGGCCGCCGCTTCACCTACCTTCTCTGAAATAGCCGGGCGCTTTACTCGCGAAAGGTGGTCCAGAATAGCGCGCAAGCGGGCCGCCCCCTCTGCAGTAATCAAATTGCTTTTAGGGGCTTGACGCGGATCTTTTGCTGGATCGCGCCAGCGGGTCATGTTGCGGCCTTTCATTACCGTTTCCCTATTATGTCTGGAACTAACCAGCTTACGTTAATTGAGCGAAGCATACCAAGGAACATGCTACTAGCGAATCAATCAAACGTTCGTTACATTATGTGGGAGGCCCGCCATTCGTAGGTCTTAGCAGGACAACAATAATTCAGGAGCATCCATGCAAACTCTCGCTTTTTCACGTCAATCTTTATCACATCTAATAATCACTGCAGCCATTGGCGGCACGCTGATGCTATCACCTATCACGGCGATTGCTTTTGAAGGTGAACTATTCTCACTGAAGAACCGCTGGGAACACACTGTCACGGCACTGCCAGCCAATCAGCGCGAAAGTACCCTTAAATCACTAGCCGATGAAGCGAGGCAGCTCGCAGGTCAGTACAGTGATGAAGCGGAGGTGCTAGTTTGGCAGGGGATTATTTTGGCCTCTTATGCGCGTGAGCGTGGTGGTTTAGGCGCCTTAGGAACCGCTGGAGATGCCCGCGACGCGTTAGAAAAAGCGATTGAGATCGATCCTGAGGGGCTGAATGGTTCGGCTTATGTGACGCTAGGCGCGCTCTATGATCGCGCCCCAGGACGCCCACTCGGTTTTGGTAATAGCAACACCGCCGAGCGCATGTTTCAGCGTGCCTTAGAGATCCGCCCCGACGGCATTGATGTTAACTACTACTATGCCGCTTTTCTGAAAGAAGAGGGCAATGCGCAGGCTGCCCGTGAGCATGCTCAACGTGCGGTTAACGGTACCGCTCGGGAGAACCGTCAAGCCTCCGATGAGGCGCTGCGTCGCGACGCCGAGGCGCTGCTTAATCAGCTGTAATCTAACTGCTGAATTGGCATTCCCGGTGGCAAGCACTGATAATAGAGCGATTATCACCACCGGGAGTGCCTTATGGCGTCCACCCCCAAGAACGCTTCTGAACGAAAGGTGCCCTTTCGTAGCACGACGCTTGGTGTTCCTAAGCTAACACGTGACGATGTTGAGCTGCTTAAGCGAGAAACGCTGCATCAAGGGTTTTTCCGATTGGAAGCCCTAGAGCTTCGCCATCGTCTGTTTGCAGGTGGTTGGAGCAAACCAATGCGCCGCGAAGTGCATGATCGTTTTGATGCGGTAGGGGTCATGCTTTACGACCCTGCACGCGACTCCCTAGTGCTTATTGAGCAGTTTCGTGCAGGTGCGGTTGATGATCCTGTCTCTCCCTGGAAACTTGAATTTGTCGCTGGATTAGTGGAAGAGGGCGAGTCAGCGGAAGAGGTGGCTCGCCGTGAAGCGTGGGAAGAGGCCGGTTGTAAAGTGGGCCAACTGACCAAACTTCATACATATTATCCAAGCCCAGGTGCCTGCAACGAGCAAGTAACCCTTTTTTGTGGTTTGGTAGATACCCATGGCTTAGGCGGTATTCATGGCTTAGATGAAGAGCATGAAGACATTCTCGTGCGTGTCTTGCCGTTTGCTAATGCCTGGGAACTCTTAGAGCAAGGACGACTCGACAACGCCATGAGTTTGATTGGTCTACATTGGCTGAATAGCCAGCGAGCTTCATTACGCGCCGCCGCTTGGCGTGCGCAGACGCAAAGCGAAACAGACAAGGAGTGAACATGGCGAGAATGGCCTATGTCACCGATTTAAAATCGCTCCAAGGGGAGTGCAGCGCCAACTATTTACGTTTGGTGCGGCTGGTGGGCGATATGGAGGCCGGCCAGCGCCGTGATATTGCCCTGAAAGGCAATAAGCAGCATTTTGGTGATTTGCATCTCTATATCTACGAGCAGGCGCCTTACACCACCATGGTAGATGTCTCTCAGAGTGGCCCACTGGATAGCGTGATGGAGGGGCCGCGTATGCGTGTGCATCTTTATCATGATGTGCGCATGGCGGAAGTGACCGACTTCCAGCGCGAACGCCACTTCAATGGCCGCTACCGATATCCTAATGCCCGGATGCACCAGCCGGATGAGAAACTTCAGCTTAATCGCTTCTTAGGTGAGTGGTTGGCGCATGGCCTTGCTTATGGTCACGCTGTTGATGTGCCGGAGATGCCTTAATGCGGCTCATTCAGATTACCGACGCCCATCTCTACGCTGATATCGAGGCGCGCTCCCGCGCTGGCGTACCCTGGCGGCAGTTTCAACAGGTGCTAAGCGCTGTTAATGCCGAACAACCCGATATGGTGGTCTTTACTGGGGATATCAGTCAAGACGAATCCGCCGCTTCATATTCCTTAGCGGTACAAGCCATGGCGTCGTTATCTTGCCCATGGTATTGGCTGCCAGGGAATCACGATCAGCTTGCGTTGATGACAGCCGAGCGCGTTTTCGTAGATGAAGTGGATCTTGATGCCTGGCGTTTACTGCTGCTCAACACCCGAGTGGAGGGTCAACCTTACGGCGAGCTAGGCAGCGAGCAACTGGCTAACTTGGCCGCTCAATTAGAAAAAGATGATCGTCCTACCCTAATTGCCATGCATCATCCGCCTGTAGACGTTGGTGCAGTGTGGATGGATGCCATTGGCCTTCAAGATCGCGATGCTTTTTGGCGGCTGTTAAGTGGCTACCCTCAGGTCAAGATCATTCTCTTTGGTCATGCGCATCAAGCTTACGCCGAGCGACGTGCCGTGGGGGATGCAATGGTGAATATTTATGGCTGTCCTGCTATGGCCGATCAGTTTCTACCCAATGCAGAGGAGTTCGCTGTTGATGAGGCCTCCCGTCCTGGTTATCGCATTGTAGATTTAGAATGGAGTGAGCTACTTGGCAGCGAGTGGCAGACATGGATAGAGCGCATTGCTGTTTAGCTTTTTTGTCGCTATCAATAGTTCGTTAGGCGATAAAGGAATAAAAAGATAGTTATTAATTCTTTTGGGTTATTATCGACTCGGCGTTACCCTATCTTCATTCGAACGTACATTTTTAGAACGTACACTGCTCTTCTTGTGTGACGAGCTTGTTCTTGTGAGGTAAGGGGCCATGACCCAATTGTCCGCTGTTTCTTCAGAGACGCTTTCATCAGCGTCAACTTCTTCGCCGTCGAAGCGGGAATCCAGTATTGCTGCTCCCGATGCTGCGCGCCTGACCCACCTCAAGCAATTAGAAGCTGAGTCTATTCACATTATTCGTGAAGTCGCAGCCGAGTTCGCCAACCCGGTAATGATGTACTCGATTGGTAAAGACTCCTCCGTCATGCTGCATCTGGCGCGCAAAGCCTTTTATCCCGGTACGCCGCCATTTCCGCTGATGCATGTGGACACCACGTGGAAGTTCCGCGAGATGATCGAGTTTCGTAACCGCATGGCGTCGGAAGCAGGCATGGAGTTGATCGTGCATACCAACGAAGAGGGGCGGGCAGCTAATATCAACCCCTTCGATCACGGCAGCGCCAAGTACACCGATATCATGAAAACCCAAGCGCTCAAGCAAGCGCTGGATAAGTATGGATTTGATGCGGCCTTTGGCGGCGCCCGTCGCGATGAAGAAGCTTCCCGAGCCAAAGAGCGCGTCTACTCTTTTCGCGATAAATATCACCGTTGGGACCCCAAAAATCAGCGTCCCGAGCTGTGGAACGTGTATAACGCCAAGGTTAATAAAGGCGAGTCGATCCGCGTGTTCCCGCTGTCGAATTGGACCGAATTGGATATCTGGCAATACATCTATTTAGAGTCGATCCCCATTGTGCCGCTTTACTACTCAGCCAAACGGCCGGTGGTCGAACGCGACGGTATGCAAATTATGGTCGATGACGACCGTATGCCGTTAGCCCCTGGTGAAGTGCCTGAGCAGAAGTCGGTGCGGTTTAGAACGCTGGGTTGCTATCCACTCACAGGCGCCGTGGAATCTGAAGCGGCGACGCTTCCGGAAATTATTCAAGAGATGCTGCTGACCCGTACCAGTGAGCGCAGTGGCCGTGCCATTGATCGCGATCAGGTTGGTTCGATGGAGAAGAAAAAGCGCGAGGGGTACTTCTGATGTCACATCAATCCAATTTAATCGCCGACAATATCGAGCAGTACCTGCACGAGCACGAAAACAAAGACCTGCTGCGTTTTATTACCTGCGGCAGCGTCGATGACGGCAAATCGACGCTGATTGGTCGCATGCTCCACGACTCGAAGATGATCTTTGAAGATCAGTTGGCAGCCATCACCCAGGCTTCCAAAACCAGCGGCACCACCGGCGATACCGTTGATTTGGCGCTGTTGGTGGATGGTCTTCAGTCCGAGCGGGAGCAAGGTATTACCATCGATGTGGCGTACCGCTTTTTCTCCACCGATAAGCGCAAATTTATAATCGCTGATACGCCTGGGCATGAGCAGTACACCCGCAATATGGCGACAGGGGCTTCAACGGCTAGCCTGGCGATTATCCTAATTGACGCCCGTTACGGTGTGCAGACCCAAACCCGTCGCCACAGTTTTATTGCCGACCTGCTGGGTATTCAACACCTAGTAATTGCGGTTAATAAAATGGATTTGGTGGACTTCTCTGAGCAACGCTACAACGAGATAGTTGAAGAGTACCGCGCCTTTGCCACTAATCTGCAAGCGCCAGATATTCGCTTTGTGCCAATGTCTGCACTGAATGGCGACAATGTGGTGAATCGCAGTGAGCAAACCCCGTGGTATTTTACTGGGGGTTATCAAGGGCAGACACTGATCGAGTTGCTCGAGAGTGTGGAAATAAGTCGCGACCAAAACCTTAGCGACCTGCGCTTGCCGGTTCAGTATGTGAACCGCCCGAACCTCGATTTTCGCGGTTACTGCGGGACACTGGCCGCTGGCGTGTTGCGCCCGGGGCAAGCCGTTAAAGTACTGCCATCGGGTAAAACATCACACGTCGCTAGGATTGTTACCTTTGATGGCGACCTAGCCGCCGCCTACCCTGGTCAGGCAATAACGGTCACCTTGGAAGATGAGATCGATATCTCCCGCGGTGATTGGCTGGTGGCTGCGGATAGCGAACTGCCGCTCTCCAACACCTTTAAAGCCGATATTGTCTGGATGCATGAAGAGGTGTTAGCGCCAGGCAAGCTTTACGATTTCAAGCTGGCGACGCGGGACCTTTCCGGACAGGTGAGCGCGATTGATTACCAAATTGACGTCAATACACTGGAGAAACATGCCACTCACTCCCTGGGCTTGAACACCATCGCCCGCTGCGACGTTGAGCTAACCGCCGCGATTCCGGTAGATGATTACCGCACCAGCCCGGGTACCGGCAGCTTTATTATTGTGGATCGACTAACTAACGTGACTGTGGGTGCCGGGATGATTCGTGGCACGGCGAGTGTACCGGGCAGCGTTGCTAGCGCTACCGACTGGGTGGCGTTTGAGCGTGACCTGAATGCGCTGGTGCGCAAGCATTTTCCCCACTGGGAAGCCAAGGATATCAGCGGGCTATTTAACCGCTAAATAATATTTTTGTAAGCAGAAGCTCACTGAAGCTGTGTATAACAACTGTGCATAATAAAACAACTGCCCGCTTTTAAAGCGGGCAGTTGTCGTTGGATAGGTTCAAATATTATTCAGCGTTAGGAAAAAACAGCTGCTCACCGGCTACCTCAAAATCAGCAATGGCCTGCTGGCCCTGTTCAGAGACTAGCCATTCGTGCCACTGCGCGGCGAGCGCATGTTTTAAGTGCGGATGCTGCTCTTCTGAGAGCAATAAGCTGCCGTACTGATTGAACAGCGCTTCATCACCTTCAAACAGCAGCTTTAAATCCTGGGGATTTTCAAACGCCACCCAAGTAGCACGATCAGTAAATGAATAGGCATTCATGCCCGCAGCGGTATTTAGGGTGGGGCCCATGCCGCTACCCAGCTCGCGGTACCACCCGCCCTGCGGCGTAACACCAGCATCTTCCCATAAGCGCAGTTCAGCACGGTGGGTGCCGCTATCATCGCCCCGTGAGGCGAAGGGCGATTCGCTCTCAGCAATGCGTTGCATGGCATCGGAAACCGTTTCGCTTTCGCTGATGTCAGCAGGATCATCGCTCGGACCAACGATAACAAAGTCGTTGTACATCACATCAAGGCGCTGGGTAGCGTAGCCATCGGCCACAAACTGCTCTTCGCCAACAGTGTCGTGTACCAGCAGGCTGTCGGCATCGCCGCGCCGAGCAATTTCAAATGCTTGGCCGGTGCCCACGGCCACCACGCGTACTTCGATTCCCGACTCTTCGGTAAATGCCGGGATAATAGCGCCAAACAAGCCAGAATTTTCGGTAGAGGTGGTAGAGGCCAGTGTAATGTAGCCATCAGCCGCTATGAGTGTACTGCTCCAGCCTAGTGCTAATGTGCCTGCAGTGATAAATGCGGTGGTTTTCATCATCAAGTTGCTCCTAGATCGTTGTTGATTAGTGCTGGCGTCATCAGTTCAAGGGCTACCAAACCAGCTCACCCCGAATAAACGCGGCTGCCTCGCTAGAGGTGGGCGCGGTAAAAAAGTCGTTAGCGAGCGTATGCTCAAGCAGCTCACCGTTATGCATAAACAGCACGTCATCGGCTAAGCGGCGCGCTTGGTGTAAGTCGTGGGTGGTCATGACAATGCGTGTACCGCTGTGATGAAACTCAAGCACAGCATCTTCAACCGCTTTGATGGCGGCTGGGTCTAGTGCGGAAGTAGGCTCGTCTAAAAACAGCACTCGTGGATTGAGCAGCCAAGCCCTGGCTAGCGCTAAACGCTGCTGTTCGCCTCCTGACAGCACTCGTGCGGGACGTTTAGCTAAATGAGTCAAACCAAACTTCTCAAGCGCACTCATTGCCTGCGCTTTTCGCGCTAATAGCTTAAGTTCTGGCCGAGGCGTTTTGATGATCGCTAGTACATAGGTGAGATTGTCCAGGGCGGAACGGCGTAATAGCACGGGGCGTTGAAATACCATGGCCTGTGCAGGTTGCTCGCCTTGCCAACGAACTTTGCCGCTAGTGGGTGTTAATAAGCCATGAGCCAACCGCATTAACAGACTTTTGCCAGCCCCGTTAGGTCCCATAATGAGCGTTCGCTGGCAGCCTGCTAAGCGCAGCGAAGTGGGTTTGAGCAGTGTTTGGTCGCGGTGAATAAAGCCTACGCTATCTAGCTCAAGGGTTGTTACAGGGGGGATATGATGTGCATTCATCCCAGCCGCCTCTTTGCCGTTTCGCCGATCATGTGGGCAATGGCATTAATCATGGTGACCAAAGCGAGCAAAATAATCCCTAAACCGAGTGCCATTGGCAGGTTGCCTTTGCTGGTTTCAAGCACAATGCTGGTCGTCATCACTCGTGTTACGCCATCGATATTGCCGCCTACAATCATTACCGCCCCTACTTCCGCGCTGGCCCGGCCAAAGCCTGCCAAAATGACGGTTAATAATGCAAAGCGTGCATCCCAGAGTAGTGTTGGGATCATGCGTTGACGCGACAGGCCCAAGGAGTTCAGCTGCTCGGCATATTCGCTGTGAAGAGCTTCAATCTGCTGGCGAGTAAGGGCGGCAATAATCGGCAGCACCAAAATCACTTGAGCGATGACCATTGCGGTGGGGCTAAACAACAATCCCCATTCACCTAATGGCCCCGCACGAGAAAGTAGTAAATAGACGCATAGCCCGGCAACGACCGGCGGTAAACCCATCAGTGCATTAAGCGCAACAATGACCGCATTACGGCCGGGAAAATGCCAAAGGGCGAGAGCGGCGCCTAACGGCAGTGCTAATAGGCTGGCAATCAATACCGCCATTAGCGATACCTGAAGCGACAGCATCACAATTGAGATTAGTGCACTGTCCATGCTCAGGATCAAGGAAAGGGCGGTGCTAAAGGCATTGTCATTAATCGGCATTAAGCGGCTACATCATTATTATGTTGAGTTTGGCATGATGTACTGGAATCTAACTGATTGCACATGCAGCTGAAATGCATGCAGCTATATGCAGTAAAATCGGTTGAGCATCTCTGTATACAGTTAAACCTAGGACAACATTATGGTCACCAGCACCCATGCTTATTTAACCACTGCAGAAGTTGCTACCTACCTGCGGCTTAAAGAACGCAAAGTGTATGATTTGGTCAGCCAAGGCCAGATCCCGTGTAGCCGGGTAACCGGAAAGCTGTTGTTTCCTCTCCAGCAAATTGATTTATGGGTACTGAGTCACTTGGAAGGTGATCAAGTCCAGCGTTTATCGGTGCCTTTGGTGGTCGCGGGCAGCCAAGACCCACTGCTAGAGTGGTCAATTAGGGAAAGCGGCTCTGATTTGGCTACGCTCTGTCAAGGTAGTGGTGATGGTGTTAGACGCTTACTCGATGGCAAAGCAATGTTAGCAGGCATTCACCTGCTAGATGCCGCTACTCAGCGTTATAATGAACCCAGCGTGTTAGGACTCAGCGGCATGCGTGACCTCCTTATAGTGCGTTGGGCCAAACGTCGCCAAGGCTTATTGGTTCGTGCTGATAATCCATTGAAAATTAATGCGCTCAAAGATTTGCAACAATCTAATGTGCGTGTAGCTCACCGCCAGCCGGATGCAGGGGCTGCAAAATTACTTAACTATTTGCTTGAGCAAGCCGGAATTGATAGCTCGGCAATAGATTGGACATCTCATCCCTCGCTTAGTGAAGACGATTTGGCGCTTAGTATTTGCCAAGGTGAGGCCGATGTTGGATTAGGTGTAGAAGCCGCTGCCCATAGACAGCAGTTGGGGTTTATTCCTTTATGCGAAGAGCCATTTGATTTAATCATGCAGCGGCGCAACTACTTCGAACCTGCTGTCCAACGGCTATTCGCATTCACTCTTCAGGCGCGCTTTATACATCGAGCAGAAGCATTGGGTGGTTATGATATAAGCGAGCTAGGCAAGGTTATCTATAATGCCTAGGTGCTTATAGTCGATTGGATAACCACATTCGTTAGCAGGATAGCTTGACGCTGTTGCTGTATGCGCCACACTAGTGGAGCGTTACAAACGCAAATCATCACGAAAAGGAGAGCATGATGAAACAAGCACTAAACGGTAAACGAGTGGCCATTTTAGCCGCCGATGGTTTTGAAGAGTCAGAGCTTAGTGTGCCGCGGGCTGCCCTTCAAAAAGAGGGCGTCGATGTTCACGTGGTGACTCCTGATGGAAACGGTATTCGTGCGTGGGCAGAAACCGAGTGGGGCGATACCTACGAGTCCGACAAGGCCCTTGCTGAGGCGAACTCTTCTGACTACCACGCATTAGTACTGCCAGGTGGTTTGTTTAATCCTGATGAGTTACGGACTAATCATGAGGCCTTAAGTTTCGTTAAGGCATTTTTCGAGGCTGGCAAGCCAGTCGCGGCTATTTGCCATGCGCCTTGGATTTTAATTAATGCAGGTGTGGTTGAGGGTCGTCGTATGACGTCTGTGCCCAGCGTTGAGCAAGATCTTCGCAACGCCGGTGCTGAGTGGGTAGATGAGCCTGTCGTTGTTGATAGTGGCCTTGTTACCAGCCGCACACCGAAAGACTTGGATGCTTTTAACGCCAAGTTACTCGAAGAGCTTCAGGAAGGGCGTCACTCCGGACAACACGCTTGATGAGTCTATTGCGTGAGTGGGCAAGTTTTGTCAAAAGGCTTGTCCATGTTGTTGCCAAACCGATTAAAGGCGACAGTAGCCGTGGGGGGATGGTCGTCCATCCTTACCGCGGCTATGGCTCCCAGAAAGAAGTTTTCGTTATGGGGCGGGTTTTTCGTCAAGCCGCGCTAGGTCGTGCTATTCCTCGCCATGGCATGCTGCGAGATACCGCAGATGTGACACGGCGCATTTTCCGTCGAGGCCTGGCCAACGCGCAGGTAGAAATTCATCTTGGCGAAAACCAGCTGTGCGTGGGCACCGATCGCTATGGCTATTTCGATGTGCACTTGCCGATCAGTCATGCGCTGCCCATTGATGTTTCGTGGCATCGTGCTGATATTATGGTGCACTGTCCCGGCCAAACCCCGGTGCGAACCCACGTAGAGGTTTACGTGCCGCCTCCAGAGGCTGATTTACTGATCATTAGCGATATTGACGACACGGTAATGTTCACCGGCGTGGCGGAAAAGCTCAAAATGCTTTACCGCTTGTTTGTTAAAAAGCCCCATCGCCGCACTGCCTTCCCTGGTGTAGCGTCGCTTTACCAGGCACTTCATCGCGGCGTTAGCGAACGTGCCGAGCGGCCCATTCTGTATGTTTCACGGGCACCGTGGGCCATTTATGAAATGCTTGAAACCTTTTTTCAAATTAACCGTATACCCGTCGGCCCTATTCTGTTTTTACGCGAGTGGGGAATCTCGTGGCGTCGTCCCTGGCCGCGCAAGGCAGAAGAGCATAAGCGTGAATTGATCGACCGCATGCTGACTCTTTATGACGATTTGCCATGTATTTTGATTGGTGATAGTGGGCAACACGACCCTGAAGTGTATATCGAAATCGTAAAAGCCTATCCGGATCGTATTAAAGCCATCTATATCCGTCGTGTAGATAAAGACCCTAAGCGTGAGCAGGCCATTCAGCGTTTGCGCGATGAGTTAGTGGGCACCCAGTGCGACTTGGTGCTTGCTGCTGATAGCGTATTAATTGCCGAGCATGCCTATTCGCAGGGTGATATCTCTGCGCAGGGATTAGCGTCAGTAAAGCGGGATGTAGAAGAGCAGCGTAACGATCCTGCATAATGCTTTAGCCTAGCTGACCATCATGGTAAAAATACACCTTACGCCGTGGCCGAAAAGAGACTTTTTACGGTCATACATGCGGTCATAAATCGTAGCGGCGTTTTTACTCATAGGTGTTGCCATGGTTGTTCTGCTGGTCATTTTCGCGCTGGCCGTTTTTGTATTACCTAATATGTGGGCCAAATGGGTGCTCAAACGGCATACCCGTGGGCGTGACGATTACCCAGGTACCGGCGCGGAACTCGCTGATCATCTCCTGCGCCGCTTAGGTGTTGAGGGCGTAAACGTAGAGCGTACCGAGTACGGTGATCATTACGATCCCGAAACCCGCTGCGTGCGTCTTTCGCCCGATAACTATGATGGTCGTTCGCTAACCGCCGTGACGGTGGCTGCCCATGAAGTGGGGCATGCTATTCAGCATCACGAAGGCTATACGCCGCTTTTGGCGCGCAGCCGCTTGGTGGGTGTCGCACAAAAAGCCGAAAAATTGGGTGCCATTTTAATGATGGCAGCCCCTTTTTTGTTTCTATTAACGCGTTTACCCGGGGGCCTGGCGATCGTCATTGTTATGGCGGTGATCAGCTTTGGCACGGCCGCTCTGGTGCATCTGGTGACGCTACCGGTAGAGTTCGATGCCAGCTTTAATCGGGCACTGCCATTATTGAAAGAGTACGTACCGCCTGCCGATATGGCAGGGGCGCGGCATGTACTCACCGCCTGCGCTTTTACCTATGTCGCGGCATCGCTCGCCAGTGTGATGAACTTAGGTCGCTGGCTGGTGATTTTGCGAAGGTAAGTAACGATACTCCTCATCATTCCCTTGTCGCTGAATTAGGCTTTGACTTGGGATCTCGCCCTGCGGCTGTATCGGTAATGGCCGACAAAAGCCTATCGGCGCGCTGCGCGAGGCCATCACGGCAAAGCCTGAACCGGACACGGGAGGCGTCACTGCCAAGATGGCTGGCATTAACATCCACATTGAGCAGCACACTGTGCAGCGCGGCGTGAATCAATCGCGCCCCGGCGAGCGCGTCACTGACAAACTGCTGTTCGATGTGTTCCCTTGCCTGCTGGGTCAGTACTAGCGCCGCCTCACACAGCTGCGCTGTTTTCAGCGGTACCTCAACGGCAGTTTCGGCCGCAGCATGAATAGCTTCGTTACGTCCTTCATCTTCTTCATCGCGGCCGACGGCTGCCATGAACGCCTCAAAGGCAGTCACATCCTCCTGTGCCAGCGGCGCCAGGTGCTGCTTAAGCGCCGCGCCTTCATCGATCAGCACTTGGCGCGCCGCCGTGGCATCATGATGCTGGCTAAGATGCAGCCCCTTGAGCACGAGCGCCAGGCCCAGGTCGGCACTGATCACGGCAACAGCGCCGCAGCCAGGCATCGGCTCGCGGGCCACGGTGTCACGAAAATCGCTTAGCCTGTGCTCCCAGAGCGTCGCTGCGTTATTCCACATGGCGTCCTTTCCCCTTTTTCAAGATGGTGGTGACGTGTGCCACTCACTCGATCCTATATAGCATAGTGGTAACGGCGCACTCTTCCGCATTGGGCCATGCATAGCGACTCTCGGAACTTACGCAGCGCGCCCAGAATCAGCCTATCAAGCGCCAGCCCCACCAGCATTTTGGTTAGCTCGGCTTATTCGCCAAAATCACAGCCCGGCGCGGTGCAGGATAGCCTTCGATAGTGCGGGTGCGGTCGTTAGGATCAAGAAAATCCGCCAGCGATTGATAGGTCATCCACTCTGTTGAGCGCTGCTCTTCAAGTGTGGTGACTGCTTCATCGACCACACGCACATTAGTAAAGCCGCAGCGCTCAAGCCAGTGGCAGAGCGCTTTGGAAGAGGGCAGGAAATAGACATTCGGCATGGATGCGTAACGTTCGCCGGGCACAAATACCGTTTGCTCATCGCCTTCAACGACTAAGGTTTCCAATACTAGCTCGCCGCCCGGTTTCAACGCGGCCTTCAGCTGCTGAAGGTGTTCAAGCGGTGCTGGGCGATGGTAGAGCACGCCCATGGAAAAGACGGTATCGAAGAAAGCTAGGTTCTCCGGGACATCTTCTATACCTATCGGCAAGAACTGTGTTCTGCCACTGTCAGCATCACCCACGAAGTGGCGTACTGCCTGAAACTGCCAATAGAAGCGCGGGGAAGGATCAATGACCAGCACAAACGCTGCGCCTGCTCCCGCCATACGCCAGGCGTGATAACCGCTACCACCGCCAACATCAAGCACTTTGCGGTACTTAAGCGGTGCTAAATGCGGAGCGACTCGTTGCCATTTCCAGTCAGAACGCCACTCGGTATCAATCTGAATGCCACCCAGCTGAAAAGGCCCCTTGCGCCATGGCGCGAGCTTTCTTAGCAGGTTAAAGCACTGGCGCTGCTGGCTATCGCTGATATTCAGCTCAACGCTGACGGTGTCGCTGTCCAACTGAACACGCCTTTCAGTGGGCAGGGGAGGTAGTTTGGCTACCGCCTTTTCCCAGGCAGGTAAATCGCCATGGCGATTTCTGTCGAGCCCATTGGCTAGCTGCTCGGGTAGCTTGGCTAGCCAAGCGGTGAGGGATTGGTCGAGCACAGCTTGATCTAGAAAAGCTTGATACAGGGCGCGATGATGTTCAGGTAGATCCACCTCACTCCTCCTTAAAAGCAATGATGGACGCGAAGTTCAAATACTGGAACCACGTCATGGAACGTGGAAAACCTGCCTGCTTCAAACGGCCATGCAGTGTATCAAGCGTGTCAGGTACCAATACGTTCTCAAGGGCGGTACGTTTTTGGCTAATTTCTAAATCGCTATAGCCGTTGGCTCGCTTAAAATCATGGTAGCGTTCAACCCGCCAAGCGTTATCGCGCTCATCGGCATCGACGGTTTTCTCCGAAAGAATCAGCACGCCGCCGGGTTCCAGCGCTGCGTAAAGCCGTGCCAACAGTGCATCACGGTCCGCCGCGGGCAGAAACTGCAGCGTAAAGTTGAGAATGATCATGCCGGAAGGCGCATACTCCAGGGTACGGATATCGGCTTCTTCCACCTGCATCGCGTACGCTGGGCACTCATCAGCAAAGGTTTGCCGTGCCTTGGCCACCATCGCGGGGGAGAGATCAACCCCGGTGTAGCGAAAAGCATCAGGCGCAAGCGTGCCGGCCAAAGCAAGCCCCGAGGCGCCGAGCGAGCAGCCTAGGTCATAGACATGGGCGCCGTGGCGCAGATGGCGCTGGGCAATCAGACTCAGCATGCCTAGAATTTGCCCATAGCCAGGCACGGATCGACGGATCATGTCGGGAAAGCATGCGACCACCTTTTCATCGAACGAGAACCTTGCCACTCGGTCAAGGGGTGTCGAAAAGATAGCGTCACGGTAAGATGCATCACTCATGGTCAGGCCAGAATTATTAATAAGACTGCGTAGTTTACGCGTCCTATGTATGTCAGAACAGCATGTCAGAACAGTAAGCCAGAACAGACCCTGCATGGAACGACGCCACTGGAGATGCCACATGGCCTCAGCATCAAGCGCTACCCCCGATACGCTGCCCGCATGGCAGACGTTAAAGCATCACGCTGAAACACTGCAGCACGTTCACTTGAAAACGCTGTTTGGCACCGAGCCTTCGCGCTGGGAAAACTTTACTCGCCAGGTGGCGGGCTTAACGCTAGATCTCTCCAAGCAGCGCTGGGATGACGATACGCTCGAACATCTGTTTACGCTGGCTAGCGAGGCGGGTGTGCCTTCGGCAATTGAGGCGCTGCTAAGTGGTAAGCGGGTGAATGTTAGTGAAAATCGCCCGGCATTACATACAGCGTTACGCTTGCCAGCCGATGCCACCCTTGAAGTCGAGGGTGAAGATATCGTCGCTGCGGTGCATGAAAGTCTTGCCCAAATGGAGAGTTTGGTGAACAAGCTGCATGCCGGGCAGTGGCGCGGGGCGACCGGTAAGCCTATCCGCCATGTGGTCAATCTGGGCGTTGGAGGTTCTGACCTTGGCCCGTTAATGGTTACCCATGCGTTGGCGGACTGCCGACCTAAAGATATTCATCCGGTTGAGGTGCATTTTGCCTCTACCATGGATGGCTCGCAGTTAGCGGATTATCTCAGTCGGCTAAACCCAGAAACGACTATTTTTGTGCTGTCATCCAAGTCGTTCACCACTATTGATACGCTCTCTAACGCTAATACTGCACGCGAGTGGCTATTGGGTCGTTTGACTCAGCATGGTGCGACACCGATTAGCGCTGAATTGGTGGTGCGTCAGCACTTTATCGGGGTGTCAGCCAGCCCTGACAAAATGACCGAGTGGGGAATCACGCCTGATCACCAGCTAACTTTTTGGGAGTGGGTGGGTGGGCGCTATTCACTGTGGGGCACTATTGGTTTACCGATTGCGCTAGTCGTGGGTATGGACAATTTCCGTGAATTTTTAGCCGGTGCCCACGCCATGGATCGCCATTTTTCTGAGGCGCCCATGGAAGATAACTTACCAATACTGCTTGGCTTGGCAGGTATCTGGAATGTTAATTTTCTGGATATTCGCGCGCACTCCATTCTTCCCTACGACGGACGGTTAGAGTATTTCGCTGCTTATCTTGAGCAGCTCGAGATGGAGTCCAACGGTAAATCGGTCACCCGCCAGGGGCAGCCGGTCAATTACTCCACCTGCCCGGTGCTCTGGGGGCAACTTGGCCCCAACGCTCAACATGCGTTTTATCAGTTATTGCATCAGGGTACTCAGCCAGTCGTGTGTGATTTTATCGCGCCGCTTAAACGCTACGACGAAGTGGCGGATCCTGATACCCGCCGTCATCTTAAAACCCAGCACCGTCTGGCGCTGGCCAACTGTTTTGCTCAATCCCGTGTATTAATGCTTGGCGACGATGCCTTGGAAGATGACGGCCCACGGCCAGAGCATAAGCGCTACCGTGGCAATCAGCCGTCCACAACGGTGCTGCTTGATCAACTGACTCCGGCGACGCTCGGCGCGCTTATTGCGCTTTACGAGCACAAAGTGTTTGTTCAAGCCGTCATCTGGGATATCAATCCGTTTGATCAGTGGGGCGTCGAGTTAGGCAAGCAAATTGCCACCGATACTCAGAAAATCATCGATCACCAGGGTGATATGTCACGGATGGATGCTTCCAGTAAGGGGTTGATTGAGGCATTTTGGGCGGCTGAGCAGGAGTGAGTTACCCCGGTGGCTAGCCGCCGGGACTACCCCGGCTATAGGCTTATGAGGAGGCGCTGGGAACCCATCCATGGGCGCTACATTTGCAGGCCATGGCAAATGACCTCCTCTACGACCTATCCCCGGCGCCCCTGGTAATAAACATGGCTAGATATACAGCTTTTTGCTTTTCCGCTATCCTGTGCCACTTTGCCAGCCGCCAATCACTCATTTAAGTATTTAGTTCGGCTTGCCAGCACTATTTGCCAAGTACGATTTTCAGGGAATCGACGTTACATGACCCAGTTTGATGCCTCTCAGTACGGCGCGAGTTCCATCGAAGTCCTGTCCGGGCTCGAGCCGGTACGTAAGCGTCCCGGTATGTATACCGACACCACACGCCCCAATCACCTTGCTCAGGAAGTGATTGATAACAGCGTCGATGAGGCGCTGGCGGGCCATGCCACCGAGATCAACGTCGTGCTGCATAGCGACGGCGGCATTGAGGTACAGGATAACGGTCGTGGTATGCCCATCGACATGCACCCCGAGCATGGCTTATCGGGCGTTGAGCTGATCTTTACCAAGCTGCACTCCGGGGGAAAGTTCTCCTCAACCAGCTATCGCTTCTCGGGTGGCCTACACGGCGTCGGTGTCTCGGTTGTTAATGCGCTTTCGCGCCGCTTAGATGTCGAAGTTACCCGCGACGGCGCACGCCACGCCATGGCTTTCGAGTTTGGCGAAAAAGTTGAAGAATTGCATGAAATTGGCAAAGCCCCCAAGCGGGCAAGTGGCACCCTGGTGCGCTTCTGGCCGGATGAAAGCTACTTCGATAGTCCCAAGTTAGCGCTCACCCGGTTAAAGCATTTGCTGCGTGCCAAAGCGGTACTCTGCCCAGGCTTGAAAGTCACCTTGCGAGAACCCGACGGCACCTCCACCGAGTGGGCGTTTGCCGATGGCCTGCGCGACTATCTGGTGGAAGCGACGGATGGCTACGAAGTGCTGCCCCGGGAGCCTTTTGTAGGCCACTTCAACGACGACGAACACGGCGTCGATTGGGCGATTCAGTGGCTGCCGGAGGGCGGTGAAGCGCTGTTGGAGAGCTACGTTAACTTGATTCCGACCCCCCAGGGCGGCACCCATGTCAACGGATTCCGTTCTGGGCTACTGGACGCACTGCGTGAGTTTTGCGAATACCGCAGTCTGCTGCCCCGGGGCATCAAACTGACCGCCGATGATCTTTGGGAGCGCACCTCCTTTGTGCTCTCGGTAAAAATGCTCGACCCCCAGTTTGCCGGTCAAACCAAAGAGCGGCTTTCATCGCGCACCATTGCAGGCTTTGTGTCCGGCGTCGTCAAAGACGCTTTTTCGCTGTGGTTAAATCACCACGTGGAACAGGCCGAAGCGATTGCCGAACTGGTTATCAACGCGGCGCAAAATCGTCAGAAAAAAGCCAAAAAAGTGCTCCGTAAAAAGGTTACTTCCGGCCCCGCTCTGCCCGGTAAGCTTGCGGATTGCTCCGGCCAGGACCCTGCGCAAAGCGAGCTGTTTTTGGTCGAAGGGGATTCGGCGGGCGGCAGTGCCAAGCAGGCGCGCAACCGTGAAACCCAGGCGATTCTGCCCCTGCGCGGTAAAATCCTGAATACCTGGGAAGTCGATACCCACGATATCTATGGCTCCCAGGAAGTGCACGATATTGCTGTTGCTATTGGCGCTGACCCGGGTAGCGATGGCCTGGAGAAACTTCGTTACCATAAAATTTGTATTCTCGCCGATGCCGACTCCGACGGACTACACATCGCCACGCTGCTGTGTGCGTTGTTCGTGCGCCACTTCCCAAGCTTGGTAGATGCCGGGCACGTCTATGTGGCAATGCCGCCCCTTTACCGCATTGACCTGGGTAAAGAGGTGCACTATGCCCTTGATGAGAGTGAAAAAGCCGCCATTCTCAAGCAGCTGGCCAACAAGCGCGGCACGCCTAACGTGCAGCGCTTTAAAGGCTTGGGTGAAATGAACCCGCTACAGCTGCGAGAAACCACCATGGCGATCGAAACTCGCCGCCTAGTGCAGCTCACGTTGACGGATGGTGACGGCACCATGGAAATGATGGATATGCTGCTGGCCAAAAAACGCGCCGGTGACCGCAAAAAGTGGCTGGAAGATTACGGCAACCTCGCAGACATTGAGGTATAACCCCCGATGACCATGGATATTCAAGTAGCGGAGGGCGACGTCGAACGTCTCTCCCTGCGCGACTACACCGAAAAAGCGTACCTCGACTACTCGATGTACGTGATTCTTGACCGTGCCTTGCCCAATGTTGGCGACGGCATGAAACCCGTGCAGCGGCGGATTATTTACGCTATGCGCGAGCTGGCGCTGCACGCCAATGCCAAGTACAAAAAGTCGGCGCGTACCGTCGGTGACGTACTGGGTAAGTTCCATCCCCATGGCGACAGCGCCTGCTACGAAGCCATGGTGCTGATGGCGCAATCATTTAGCTACCGCTACCCGCTGGTAGATGGCCAGGGCAACTGGGGTAGCCCAGATGACCCTAAATCCTTCGCTGCCATGCGTTATACCGAGGCCAAGCTCTCCAAGTTTGCCGAAGTGCTGCTTGGCGAGCTGGGCCAGGGCACGGTTGATTGGGTACCTAACTTTGACGGCACCATGCAGGAACCGCTGGTACTGCCTGCAAAGCTGCCCCATGTGCTGCTCAATGGTGGCACCGGGATTGCGGTTGGCATGGCCACCGATATTCCACCGCATAACGTCTCGGAAATAGTGGAAGCAACCTGCCATTTGCTGCGCAATCCCAAGGCCACGACTGCCGATTTGATGGAATTTGTGCCCGCACCGGACTTCCCCACTGATGCAGAAATCATTACCCCGCCTGCAGATCTTAGGAAGCTCTACGAAAGCGGTCGAGGCTCAGTAAAACTACGTGCGCGATACATTCGCGAAGAAGCCAATATCGTGATTACCGCCGTGCCCTATCAGGTAAGCGGTGCCAAGGTACTAGAGCAGATTGCAGCGCAAATGCAGGCCAAAAAACTGCCTATGGTGGCAGACCTGCGCGATGAGTCGACCCATGAAGAGCCGACCCGCCTGGTGATCGAACCGCGTTCCAACCGCATCGACGTTGAGTCGCTGATGGCACACCTGTTTGCCACCACCGACCTTGAAAAGAACGTGCGGGTGAATATGAACGTGATTGGCCTGGACGGCCGACCACGGGTGATGCCGTTACCCGAAATGCTGGGTGAGTGGCTGCAGTTCCGTCGCAGCACGGTACGCCGCCGGTTAGAGCACCGGCTAGGCAAGGTCGAAGATCGTCTGCATATCCTGGAAGGCCTGTTGATTGCGTACCTGGATCTTGACGAAGTGATCCGCATTATTCGCGAAGAGGATGACCCTAAAGCCTCGTTGATGGCGACTTTCAAGCTCTCTGATCGCCAAGCGGAAGCTATTCTAGAGTTGCGCCTGCGTCACCTTGCCAAACTCGAAGAGATGAAAATTCGCGGCGAGCAGGATGAGCTGGAAAAAGAGCGTAAATATTTAGAAGGTCTGTTAGGCAGCGAAGCCAAGCTGACTACTTTGATCGAAAAAGAGATCCGTGCAGCGGGTAAAGAGCATGGCGATGCTCGCCGCTCACCGCTGGTAGAGCGTGAAGAGTCCAAGGCGCTGTCTGAAGTCGAGCTGATGGGTGCTGATCCGATTACCGTGGTGCTGTCGGATAAAGGCTGGATACGAGCGGCCAAGGGGCACGATATTGACCCCGAAGGGCTCTCCTATAAAGCCGGTGATAGCTTCCTCCTGGCGGCGCGGGGTAAAACCAATCAGCCACTGGTGCTGCTGGATGATACCGGACGGGCCTATACCTTGTCGGCGCATAATCTCCCGAGCGCCAGGGGGCAGGGTGAGCCGGTGACAGGGCGTGCTAACGTTGCTGCAGGGGCGAAAATGGCGGGGCTAATGTTTGCCCCTCCTGAGCGACGCTTTGTGCTCGCCACCGACGGTGGCTATGGCTTTGTGGCGCGGCTTGATACGCTTACCGGTAAAAACAAAGCTGGTAAAGCCGTGCTTAGCCTGCCTAAGGGCTGTAACGTCATGGAGCCGGTTGAGGTGCCGCAGGGTGATGAGTTGTGGGTGGCTTCTGTTTCAAATGAGGGACGACTGCTGCTGTTCCCCTTGGATCAACTGCCCGAGATGTCCAAAGGTAAAGGCAATAAAATGCTCGATATTCCGGGGCCACGGGCAGCGCGTAGGGAAGAGTTTGTGTGTGGTCTTGCAGTGCTGGCCTCTAGCGATGCGCTGATAATTCATACGGGTAAGCGCAAACTAACCCTAAAAGCTGACGATCTGGCTTATTATCGCGGCGAGCGCGGCCGACGGGGTAGCAAGCTGCCACGTGGCTTCCAAAAAGTTGACCGCTTAGAAGCAGGGGAATAAATAATGGCAGGAGTTAAGTGATGGCACGCGGTGATTTTATTCTGACTGTACTAGCGTCGCGATTAACCGAGGACATTCAATCCCAGGTAGCGGTCCTGGTGGCGCGCTTTGGCCTGCATGAGAAGAGTAACCTGCGACTGGCAGACGCCTCACTACAGCAAAATGAACATATTGACTGCATTGAATATCGTCTCGTCGGTGAGGTGGATGTTGTCGCAGTGCGCGATGCCGCGCTGGTGTTAAGTGAAACGCTTGGCGTTGATATCGTTATTCAGAAAGATACTCGCGATCATGTTCAGCCCCGTTTGGTCTGTTTTGATATGGACTCCACGCTGATCAAAGCCGAAGTCATTGATGAATTGGCGCGACGCCATGGCGTCGGTGATGAGGTGGCCGAAGTAACCGAGCGCGCCATGCGCGGCGAGCTCGATTTTAAAGCAAGCTTTCGCGAACGCATGAGCAAGTTAGCCGGATTAGATGAATCTGTACTGTCGGATATAGCTAATGAGCTACCGCTGATGGAGGGCGTTGAGCGGTTGATGGTTAACCTAAAGCGATTGGGCTACCGCACCGCGATCCTCTCCGGCGGCTTTACCTACTTCGCTCGCCACTTGCAGGAGAAGCTTGGCTTTGATGAGATCCATGCCAATGAACTGGTTATCGAAAATGGCAAGGTAACCGGCGAAGTTAGCGAACCAATCGTCGATGCCGAGCGCAAAGCTGCGCTATTAGAATCCATTGCCTTGCGAGAAGGTTTTACGCTTGACCAGACCATCGCCGTAGGTGATGGCGCCAACGATCTTAAGATGCTTGCCAAGGCGGGTATGGGCATTGCGTTTCGGGCTAAACCTCTAGTGCGTGCCCAAGCGCGCCAGGCAATATCTACGGTGAGTCTTGATGGCGTGCTCTATTTGATGGGCTATCGCCACATCGACTTGGAGGGCTAAACGGTGAGTGAAGCAGGAAGTCAGGCGCCTTTTGCAAAATGGCAGGCACGCCTGGAGCGGCTGCGCAGTAATAAATTTTTTGAAACGGTCGTAATCTCAATCATCGTTTTGTCCGCGCTGATGATCGGCGCACGTACGTATGATGAGGTAAGCAGTTTCGAACAGTGGTTGATGTATCTAGACGTGGCGGTCACGGTCTTCTTCTTGGTGGAGCTGTTAATTCGCATGGCCGCCGAGCGCAATTTGATCAACTTTTTTAAAAAGGGTTGGAACGTCTTTGATTTCTTGATCGTGACGGCCAGCTTGATCCCCATGGACGAGTCGGAAATGGTGCTGCTGGCGCGCCTGCTCAGGATCTTCCGTGTCTTGCGCCTGGTGTCGATGATTCCTGAACTACGCTTGTTGCTCGTCGCCCTGGTTAAGTCGATCCCTCGCATGGGCTATGTCGTCCTGCTGATGTTTATCATCTTCTACATCTATGGCGCGATCGGTAGTTTCCTATTTCATAACGTTAATGAGGATCTATGGGGTAATATTGCTCTGGCGATGCTGACGCTTTTTCAGGTGGCGACGTTTGAGAGTTGGGCAACCGCGGTGCTTTATCCCGTCATGGATGTTTACCCCTATGCGTGGATCTACTTTCTAACCTTTATCTTTTTAAATGCGTTTGTGTTTCTCAATATGATGATCGGCATTGTGCTTGATGTTATGCAGAAAGAGAGCGCACTGATTGATTTAGAGAGTGGAGAGGGGGAGGCCGCTGAACTACAGGGCTTACGCACAGATGTAAGAGAGTTACGCGATCAGCTTAACCGAATGGAAGCCGTGTTGACTCAGTCTCATGTACCCTCAGCTTCAACCCAAAGCGACGTGGGCGGCAAGCACATCGATAAGCCGACGACAGACTGATTTTAGGAGAGCCGCTATTATGTTGACTGATCCTTCCAAAAAATATCGCCCCTTTGTGGCCGTTGATTTGCCTGATCGTCAATGGCCAAGTAAGCGTATTGAAACAGCGCCTTCCTGGTGCAGCGTAGACCTACGCGATGGCAATCAGTCGTTGATTGATCCGATGGATCAGGAGCGTAAAGAACGCTTTTTCGCCATGCTGCTTAATGTCGGCTTTAAAGAAATTGAAGTAGGTTTTCCGTCTGCATCGCAAACGGATTTTGACTTTGTGCGCTCGCTGATTGAGCAGAATAAGATCCCTGACGATGTCACTATTCAAGTGCTGACCCAGGCTCGCCCGCACTTGATCGAGCGCACCTTTGAAGCGCTGAAAGGCGCCAAAAACGCGATTGTCCACGTCTATAACGCCACTGACCCGATGTTCCGTCGCGTGGTGTTCAACGTGAATAAGCCTGAATGCGTGCAAATCGCTGTGGAAGCCACTCAGCAGATCCGCGCGCAAATGGAAGCTGCGCCAGAAACTAACTGGACGTTTCAATACTCGCCCGAATTGTTTACCACGACCGAGATGGATTTTGCGGTAGAGATCGTCGAAGCCGTAATGGATGCTTATGGTGCTAATGCCAGTAAGCGCATGATCGTCAACCTACCCGCCACGGTTGAAGTCGCCACACCTAACAACTACGCCGATCAAATTGAATGGTTCTGCCGCCACGTTAAAAACCGAGACCACCTGATTGTCAGCGTTCATCCCCATAACGACCGCGGTACCGGTATAGCAGCAGCCGAGCTGACCCTGATGGCGGGGGCTGACCGCGTGGAAGGGACGCTGTTTGGTAATGGCGAGCGTACCGGTAACGTTGATATCGTCACCTTGGCGATGAATATGTTTACCCAAGGCGTCCATCCGCAGCTTGACTTCTCCAATATCACGCCAGTGATGCGTGAAGTGGAGTACTGCAACCAGTTGCCCGTGCATCCGCGTCATCCCTATGTGGGCGATTTGGTGTTTACCGCGTTCTCAGGCTCTCATCAGGATGCGATTAAAAAAGGCATGGCGGATCGCCGCGCAAACCCTGATGCGGTGTGGGATGTGCCTTATCTGCCTATCGACCCTCTCGACGTTGGCCGTAGCTACGAGGCGGTGATTCGCGTTAACAGCCAGTCGGGTAAAGGCGGTGTTTCATACCTGCTTGAGCAGGAGCACGGGATTGAGTTGCCGCGTCGCCTCTCTATTGAATTCAGCCAGGTTGTACAGGAAGTAGCGGAGCGCACCGGTAAAGAGATCACTGCGCAGATGATCTATCAAGCGTTCTTGGATGAGTATCTTGAGAAACGCGCACCGTTTGGACTTGTTAGCCATCGGCTCTCTTCTGAACCCGATAGCCCCAAGGTGGCATTAGAAGCGGTAGTCGAAACTGACGGCAGTCGCCAGACGCTAAAAGGCGAAGGCAATGGCCCGTTAGCCGCCTTTATTAAAGCGTTGGTGGCAAGTGGGCAGGATGTGGAAATTATCGACTACCACGAGCACGCCCGTGGGCAGGGCGCCGATGCCGAAGCCATTGCCTATGTGGAAGTGCGTATCGATGGAAAATCGGTGTTTGGCGTGGGCACGGATGAAAGCATTACCAGCGCCTCTATGAAGGGTGTACTGAGTGCCATCAATCGTCACCACTCTACCCAAGCACCCGCTGCGAATGTCACGGCGGCATCGTTGGGGTAAGGCGCCGCTGAGGTAAATAGTTGAATAGTGCTTATTGAGGTGTGTCCATGCGGCCCTGGCTAATCATCGTGTTAACGGCGGTTGTTATCGCTGGGTTAGCATCAGCGGTGGCCTCTCACGAGCCATTTGAGTCCAAGCTGGTGCGCCTGGAAGCAGCGCGGGCGCTTCCATCGCTTGAGCTTCAGCAGGAGTCAGCAGAGCTCAACGCACTGTTTCTTAGCTACGCCGCCGATCAGGCTTTGTGGATGAGCGCCTCTTTGGCGATTCTGCGCCATGGTGACATAGCCCGCAGCACACTGGTTGATTACGGTCTCTCTCCACAGTTTCAGGATGTGTTGGTGCGCTTTGGCGCAGATGCTGTGCTGCCCATCAGCTACTTCCGCGATCACGACGTTACCACGCTGCGTGCACAGCACTGGATTGGTGAGCGCTATCAGCAGGTCAGCCGTTGGTGGAGCGACGAACGTTCGGAAGAGGGAGATGACACGGATGTAGTGGCAGCGATGGCTGAATTAACGCCTTATCGACGTGGCCAGATGGGCATTGCGCTACTGGATGCCAATGGCCACGGGCTGCTCAATCAGTTTGTAATGAGTGACAAAGGCGAAGTGGAGTGGTTACAAGGAGAGCGTGTAGTCGCGGGTGTAGGGGATTTCTTTACCAGCGGTTTACGTGATCTTGAAAGCCAGTGGCGGCGCGGCGATGCCATTGGCGCAGCCGATTTGGGCTGGGCCGGTGTCGATCTGCTGGTGATGGCTAGCACCGTCAAGGTGTTGCGGGCTGGAAGAGCCGCTCGAACCGCTCGAGTAGGCAGCATAGAAGCTCAAGGAGCGCGTACTGGATTGCGCCAAGGAGCGCTAGCAACTACTGGCGGGCGCTTCGCCACGCTGCCGCGTATCGCGAAGGTCGCAGCGGTAGCGGGCACGGCTTATATAGTGATTCGTCATCCCAGCCTAGTCAGCGCACTTGGTGCCAATCTATCTAACTGGCTCGGCTGGCCAACATGGTTAGGACAGTTTCTTATCTGGCTGATCGTGCTACTGCCTGTGCTGATCGTTACCCGGTTTATCTACCGCTGGCTGCTCATACCGCTGCTATGGTTATTGATGCCATTGATGCGGGTGTGTTTTAGGGCCGTTAATCGCTCTTTTGCCAAACGCACTCAAGAGCAACCGGAGTAGCTTGGCTTCAGGCCCATGTGCATGTGAAATCTTGCGCACGGGCCTCATTGTCGGTGCTATGGGCGACTTGCCAGCCATCTCCGCCAGCCGCCAAATTCGGTGACATCTTCTGCTTCACCGCCTTCATTAAGCGCCCCTGCGGTGCAGATAAAGCCGCACTTCCAGCTACCGTCGGCAAGCTCCACCTGGCCTAAACCTAGCGGGGCGGGAATTCCTGCTAAAAAGCTGCCTACGGATTCGATGGGCAGGCGCCATACTTCCACTTCTATAGCTTGACCATTTTCGTCGCGAAGCATTGCCGGGCGTTTGGGGGGGCCACCTGCCAGGGCAAAAAGTTTATAGCGCGGCGCGCTTTGAGTAGTGCTAACCAATACACCGCCGCGTTCAGTCAACTGGTGGTTAAGCGGCAGGCCTTGCAGGTGCGCTCCGCACACCACCAGTTCCATGCTGCCATCCTGGGCAGGAGCGGTGAGTCCCGCTAAAGGCAGGTGTGGAATTCCGGTCGCGCCTAGCGGCAGCATGAAACGCGCTTCAAGGGCGCGAGCGAGGGAGAGCAGCGTTAGATCAGCAAATACCGGCCCAAATAGCGTAACGCCCACCGGCAGGTTACGCTCGCTAAAACCTATCGGCACTGCCAGAGCACTGTAGTCCAACAGGTTCATAAAGTTAGTCCAGGTGCCCAAACGCGAGTTCACCCCTATAGGATCCGCCGCCACCTCGGCCTTGCTGGGGTGGGTAACCGTGGTAGGCGTAAGCATCACATCTACCTGGCTGATCAGCGTATCGGCCTGGCGTTTATACTCAGCGAGCTTATAGCGTGCATCGAAGGCGTCCACCGCCAGCGGCGTGGCGCCACCCTGGGTAATTTCAAAGGTGACCGGGTGCACCGCATTCGGGTGGCTCTGCATCAAATCGCGAATCACATGGTAGCGCTCAGCCACCCAGGGGCCTTCATAGAGCAGACGCGCTGCCGCCAGTAACGGCGTACAGTCCAGCTCGACTTTCTCACCGCCCAGCGCTTCCAGCTCGGCAATTGCCTGGTGCATGCCCTGGGTATACGCCGCATCGGTGTGCCACTGGGATTCCAGCGGCACACCAAAGCGGAACGCAGCAGGTGCTTTGCCATAGCGTTTACCGTGCACGGCAAAGTGGTGTTCGCGTGACCAGGCGCACTGATCATCATAGGCAGCGGTAATATCCAGCACTTTCGCCGCGTCATCGGCGGTGAGGGTAAACAGGCTAATGGTGTCCAGCGTGGCGCAGGCGGGTACCACGCCGCGGGTGCTGAGTAGCCCCAGGCTGGGTTTAACGCCGTATAGATTATGGAAACAGGCAGGTACGCGCCCAGAGCCTGCCGTATCGGTGCCCAACGCGAAGCTCACCATACCCGCTGCGGTGACCACCGCCGAGCCGCTGCTGGAACCGCCGGGAATATAGTCGGGATTAAAGGCATTGGCCGGTACGCCGTAGTCACTCAGGGCGCGCTCACCCACCAAGCCGGTGGCGAACTGGTCAAGGTTGGTTTTGCCTAGAGGAATGGCCCCCGCATCAATCAACTGCTGCACCACAAAGGCGTTTTCTGTAGGGGTATAGGCATACGCCGGACTGCCTGCGGTGGTAGGAACTCCCGCCAAGTCGATATTGTCCTTCAGCGCAAAAGGAATACCAAACAGCGGCAGCGTCTGCGGCGTTTCGCCTTCCAGACGCTGCAAATAGGGTTCCAGCTGTTCACGCGTCAAACGGGTGATCCAGGCGGGTTCTTTACCGTGGCTTTCTGCTTGGGCGAGTAGTTCATCAATTAACCCAGCAGGGGTGAGTTCACCTTGCTGGTAGGCGGTGTGGAGGCTAGCGATATCCAGCGATGCGATGGGTAACATGATCAAACTCCTAGTTGTATTAACGGTGACCTTAATTAAGACTTGATGCTGAAAGTCGCTCCCCAACCCGCCAGGGCTGGGTGGATAGCACTACCTGCCAACCGTCTTGGCTGCGTTGCAAGTAGTCGAAGCAGAGGCTGGCTCGCCAGCGCAGGGCGTCGTCAGTCAAGTCACTTAATGGTTCAAATAAGGCTGTTGGATTGGCCGTTAGAGCTCGTGGAGTAATCGCCATGGCGTGATTGCCTATTTGCAGCCAGCGAAGGCGCCCCTGCTCGTCGCAGCGAATCTCTTCTTCAGCGGTCTCCGTGGAAATCTGCTGCCAGTGCTCAACGTAGTGGCCGTGAGGGTGTCGCTCTTCCAGGGTGGTGCCGTTAATCCATTGCAGTAGCCCTACATCCTTTTCTAAGCCGGGGCATAGATCTTGAAAACGGTGCCAGGTGCATAGCGAGGGGCGCCGTTCGCCTTCGATTTGGGTAATACCGGCAAAGGCAGTGAGTTCCGCCAGCCACTTAAGCTGGCGGCGGTCGCACTCCTCTATACCGGAGATGCCGGAAAAATCAGGGCCGTTGGCAGGCAGGCGTAGATCTGCATGCCACAGCTCACCCTGCAGCCAGACAACCTGAGTGGTGGTATCGGCGTGTTGGTAAGGCTGGGCGGCAGGTTCTGCATAAAGCGTGCGCTGCCAACCCCCGCGAAATTCGCGAGGTATGTTAGGCAAGGAGACGCTCATCCGAGGCCCTCCTTATGCTTGCCGTGCTGGCCAAGGCTGCCCACTTCCCGGGCACCTTCGGGAAGCGCAATCTCACCCTTTGCCAAACGCTCGCGCAGGTAGCGGAAGGTTTGGATAGTTTGGGCATAAAGATGATCGCCCGCTTTGAGCGGTGCGTAATGGGCTTTACCGTGTCGTTCGACTAATTCGGGTAACGGCGCAACTTCGGTATGGTAATCGCAGGCGAAAAACAGCGGGAAGGAGTAGCGCTCCTGTTTTACTTTACGCACCCGGTGGGAGGTGGCGACAAATTCGCCGTTGCTCCAAACTTCCAGCATATCGCCAATATTGACGACTAATGCATCCTCTTGATACGGGACATCAATCCATTCGCCCGCACCGTTCATTACCTCGAGCCCTGGCGCAGTGGGTAGCAGTAGAGTAAAGCACTCGTAGTCGGTATGGGCACCGATGCCTTGGGCATCTTTGGCATCAGGGTTATACGGATAGTGGATCAATCGCAGCTGGCTAGGCGGTTTGGTGACGTGGCGCAGTAGCTGCTGCTCATCAAGACCTAACGCACGTGCAAAGCCGCTCATGAGTGCGCGGCCCACTTGGTAAGCAGCGTCGTAGTAGGCGGCGACAGGCTCGCGGAAACCTTCAAGATCGGGCCAGGGGTTGGGGCCGAGGAGTGGCGTACCTGCTAACACCTCAGGGTCGTCACCGGGCAGTTCAAAGGCAAGATCAAACGCCTCTTTCATGTCCGGCTTTTTAGGGTCTGGCGACTCTTCACCGGGAGGAACATAGCCCCGGTGGTGGTGATAGAGGCCGATGTAGCGCTCCATTTTGATTGTTTCAGGTTGAGCAAAGAAGCGTTTGGCTTGGGTAATTAAACCCTCGCGAAGCGGTAGATCAATCCCGTGCCCCACCATTTGAAAGAAACCTACTTCCCGCGCGGCGCGACCAAGGGTATCAGCAACCGCTTGGCGCGCAGCTGCATCACCATGGAGTAAACCGCTAATGTCGATAACGGGTATTTCTTGAAAGTCAGCTAAGCGCTGATCGGCGGTGATCTGGCTCATGCGTTTACCTCCTGTTCACTGGTGAGCACCACAAGTGGCTGTCCTGGCGCGATAGAAGCGCCTTCAGAAAGGGGTAACCGAGCAACGCGGCCCGCGCAGTGGGCGGTAATCTCAACTTCCATTTTCATCGACTCCACCAGGGCTACCGGCTGGCCAGCGGTTACCTGATCACCTTCTTCCACCAATAACTTCCACAGACTGCCGGTGACGGGGCTTTCGATACCTATTTCGTTGTCATCAAGCGCTGTGACTTCGGTGGTTTCCGGGGCCTGATCTTCAAAGGTGAACTGGCCATTGGCCCGCCAAGCGGCCATTTCCGCCTGGAAGGCGGCTTCACGTTTTGAGCGGAAGGCCTCAATCGCCGTGGCATTTTTGTCGATTTCGGCCTGGTAGTCCGCCAAGCGAAAGCGGGCGGTTTCAATGGATAAATCGTAACGGCCATGGGGGAAGTCGCGGCGAATTTGCTCCAGCTCGTCGTGGCTAACTTCATGAAAACGCAGTTGATCAAAAAAGCGCAGCAGCCAGGGGTTCTCGAAGTGCGCCGTGGTGCGGTAGCGGTTCCACATTTGCAGCGTACGGCCAACAAATTGGTAGCCGCCGGGGCCTTCCATGCCATACACACACAGGTAAGCGCCGCCAATGCCCACCGAGTTTTCTGCCGTCCAGGTGCGCGCGGGGTTGTACTTGGTGGTCACCAGCCGTTGGCGGGGATCAAGCGGTGTGGCAACGGGCGCGCCAAGATAGACATCACCCAAACCCATCACTAAATAGCGGGCATCGAAGACGATATCGCGCACCTGCTGTTTGCTTTCAAGCGCATTAATACGGCGAATAAAGTCGAGGTTGCTAGGGCACCAAGGGGCATCTGGTCGCACGCTGCGTTGATATTTGTCAATGGCTTCCTGGCAGGCGGGGTCATCCCAGGAGAGCGGCAGGTGGACCACCCGAGACTCGACTTCCAGCGACTCCACATCCACCAGCGCCTGCTCGGCGCTTTGCAGATGGGTGAGCAGTTCGTCCAGGGTCAGTTCCAAGGGCTCATAGTGAATCTGCAGCGAGCGAATGCCAGGGGTTAATTCCTGCAGACCGGGCAGCGAATGCTCCCGCAGCCACAGCATCCAGGCGTGTACCCGAAAGCGCAGCGCGATATCCAGCTCCATGGGGCCGAACTCAATCAGTAGGAAATCATCCCCGGCGCGGCGGTAAACAATGCGCTCACCGGCCTGCTCGGCGGGGACATCGCGAACGACCGGCGTGTCGCGCTCTGGCTGAATCGCTTCGACGGGCACTGCGGTGAGGGATGCCAGCTGGGCGAGCTGGCGCTCTTCAAGGGCGAGAGCGGTGGCGAGGCTCACCGGCATAAAGCGTATGCTGTCACCCGCTGCCAGCTGCCCCAGCTTCCAACGCTCGGCGCGCACCACGGTGGCGGGGCAGACAAAGCCGCCTAATGATGGGCCATCGGGGCCGAGGATGACCGGCATATCGCCGGTAAAGTCGATGGTGCCAAAGGCGTAGGCGTTATCGTGGATATTGGAGGGGTGCAGGCCCGCCTCACCGCCGTCGGCTCGTGCCCACTCAGGGCGTGGGCCAATCAGCCGCACACCGGTGCGGCTGGAGTTGTAGTGCACTTCCCACGGGTGATCAAAGAAGCGCTGGATATCGTCATCGGTAAAAAAGTCTGGTGCGCCGTGGGGGCCGTAAAGTACCGCTACTTGCCAGGTTTTACCGCCGCTTTTATTGCCAAAGGTGGGGATAAGCGCCTTATCCAGCTGGGCCGCCGGGGTAGGCGTGAGCAGAGGCAAATCGAGCATATCGCCGCTGCGCAGTGCGCGACCGCCATGGCCACCAAATTGGCCCAGGGTAAAGGTGCTGCGGGAGCCAAGATAGCGGGGGCAGGCGATACCGCCCCGCACCAATAGATAGGCGCGGGCGCCCGCGGCGGCTTTGCCTAGGGTTAGGGTGGCACCGGCAGGTATATCCACGACCTGCCAAAAGGCGACGGCTTCTCCATCCAGCGTGGCAGGCAGCTCGGCACCTGCCAGCACGATTTGGGTGGCGCGGTGAAAGCGCAGCGTCGGGCCGGTGAGGGTGATTTCAAGCCCAGCGGCATCGCTGGGGTTGTCGAGCAGACGATTACCCAGCCGAAACGACCAGTCATCAAAAGGCCCCGAGGGCGGCACGCCCACATCCCAATGGCCCTGGCGGCCGGGGTAGTCCTGGATCGTGGTCATGGTGCCAGGCGTGATCACTTCTATAACCGGGGGGGCCCACTCAAGGGTGGCAAGCCAGTGGGTATCCAGGTCGGCACGTTGAAAACGCTCGGCGCGCAGCACGTGGGCAAGCCAGCTGCGGTTGGTGGTAATGCCGTAAACGCTGGCCTTATCCAGCGTCCCAGCTAAGCGTTCGATGGCAGCGTCGCGGCTGTCGGCATGAACCATCACTTTGGCTAGCATGGGGTCGAAAAGGGCTGAGATTTCCAGCCCCGCTTCAATGGCGTGGTCGATACGTAGGCCGTCAGCCTGGGGGAAATCAACCTCTGTCAGCAAACCTGCGCTGGGACGAAAATCGTGGGCGGGGTCTTCGGCGTAGAGGCGCGCCTGCACGGCGTGGCCGCTGGGGATGAGATCTTTGCTAAGTGACTCAAGGCCAGGCAGTTCGCCTGCGCCCAGTTTTACCATCCACTCGACGATATCAATGCCATATACCATCTCGGTGACGCCGTGCTCAACCTGCAGCCGAGTATTCACTTCAAGGAAATAGAACGCCTCGCGCTCGGTATCGTAAATAAACTCAACGGTACCGGCGCTGCGGTAGTTGACCGCTTTGCCCAGTTGAACGGCGGTGCCGTGCAGCGCCTGACGAACCTGTTCCGGCAAATTAGGAGCAGGGCACTCTTCGAGCACCTTTTGATGTCGGCGTTGGGTCGAGCAGTCCCGTTCGCCAAGTGCGATTACACTGCCCTGGCCATCGCCAAACAGCTGTACCTCGATATGGCGGGCGCGGGCGATATAGGCCTCCAAAAATACGCCGCCATCGCCAAAGTTGCGCTCGCCTAGGCCTTTGACCGAGTCAAAGGCGCGCTCAAGTTCGGCGGCGTTGTGGCACACTTGCATACCGATGCCGCCACCACCGGCGGTGGACTTGAGCATTACTGGGTAGCCAATCTGCTCGGCGTTTTCGAGTGCTTCATCAACGCTTTCAAGAAGCTCCGAGCCGGGCACTAGCGGTACCCCGGCCTGCTTGGCAAGCGAGCGTGCTTCGTGCTTTAGACCAAACTGCTGAATCTGTTCGACGGTGGGACCTAGAAAGACTAGCCCTGCGGCGTCGCAGGCGGCGATAAAGCGGGTGTTTTCAGACAAAAAACCATAGCCAGGATGCACTGCTTGGGCGCCACTCTGTTTGGCAATGGTGATCAGCTTGTCGATATTAAGGTAGGTATCGCTGGCACCGCCTTCGCCGAGGGAGTAGGCCTCATCGGCCTGGTGAACATAGGGGGCGTCGCGATCCGTATCGGCGTAAACCACCACGCTGCCAATCTTGAGGGCTTTCAGCGTGCGTAAAATGCGGGCGGCAATGGCACCGCGATTGGCAATCAGGACTTTGCTAAACGTTTTATTGATGGACATGGCACTGCCTGCAAACAAAGGCGGGTCGTCCCGCAGAAGAATCAACCTCGTGGGGTCGTCCCCAGGGATTTAGTGCTGTGGTCAAGTCAGAAGAGACGCGAAAACGCTGTGAACCCATCCATGGGCGCTCGGCTTTTTCATCTGACCGCCATGGATGGCGGGAATGCCGGAACTGCATGGAGCTCTTTCCGGCCCTGAAAAAGACGTTTCACTTACTCTCGTGATTTGATCAGCGCCTATTCTCATGTCAGTCCCAAACCAACAGCTCTATGGGCGTTGGGTTATAGCCGTTGCAGGGGTTGTTGAGCTGAGGGCAGTTGGATACCAGCACGATGACGTCCATTTCGGCGACCATCTCCACGTATTTACCCGGTGCCGAGATGCCGTCTGCAAAGGTTAATTCGCCATCCGCGGTGACCGGCACGTTCATAAAAAAGTTGATGTTGTGGGTGATATCGCGCTTGGTCAGGCCGAAATCTGGATAGTTGGCGATGGCCTGCATCCAGTTATCTCGGCAGGAGTGCATATGGCGCTTTTCCAGATCGTAGCGCACGGTGTTGCTTTCGCTGGCGCAGGCGCCCCCCAACGTATCGTGGCGGCCACAGGTGTCGGCTGTAATCGTCAGCATGGTGCGGCCTTCGCTGGAGATCAGCGGGGTGCCTGCGGTGAGATAAACCGCGCCTTGCTCGCGAACTGTATCCATGGCGCTGTAGCGCTCGCTGGTATCGGCGGCACTGAAGAACAGGGTGTCGGCGGCCTGGTTGCCCTCTAAGTCGAGAATGCGCAGGGTTTGGCCTCGCTTGACGGTGCCAATGTAGTGATCACCCGCGTTTACCGTGGTGCGGCTGACGGCGTTTTCGGGGCGTAGGGTGCTTTCAATAATCATGCTGTTCGTTCCCCCTTACAGGCCAAGGTGATAAAGACGGTTATTAGCAAAGCCACGGGCGTTTTCAGGCCGTGAGCGGTAGCAAGGGTCGTCTTCAGTGGGCGGCTCGGCGGTGCCGAGGACAATATCGACGCCGCGACGAGGGTACTCTGCGCTGGGGTCAAGCGGGTGCGGGCAGGTGTGCAGCAGCACCAGGGTGTCCATCTCAAAGCGCAGCGTGACGCTGTTACCTGGTTGGCAGTGGCCAGAGACATAGCTCAGCTTGCCGTCGTCGTCGCTCTCAACGCGGGAGAAGAGGTTGAGGTTGGCGGCCATATCCCGACGGCCCAGACCGTACTTGGCCAGCTCGACCAAAAAGGCGTCGAAGCCGGTGCGTGTCCAGTCGTTGTGGGCCTGCTGATAGCTGACCGGCTGCCAACCTTTAGCTAACAGATGGTGGGGCATCAAGTTGCCGCTGACACTGTCGTGCCAACCTAGGTCGTCGTGGGTAATGGAGGCAAAAATACGCCCCATATCTGAATAAAGGCAGTGACCCTGGGTGAGCTTGAAGGTGTGCTGGCACTTCAGAGTGTCGGGCAGGTTTAAGCGTTCCAGCAGGTTTTCCGGGTTATAGCATAAAAGCCCCACGTTGCTGTCGGCTTGCTGCGCGGTCAGGGTCAAGGTGGTGCCGCGGCGCAGGCGCAGCGACCAGTGATGCCCACCGGGTAAATGGGTGGAGTAAGCGGGTTGGCTATTTATAACAGCGTCTGTCATAGCAGCGTCTCCTGGGTGTGGGTTTTCAAGCCGCCATGGCTAAGCGCTTCTTGGAGTTCTGTTGATGGGCGGTCTCGCGAGATGGGTAGGTCGTAGGTGATGGTGGCGCCATACGCCTCCGGTGCCTGAGGGTCGTGGCGGGTCTTATCGAAGACCCATAGCCGGGTACCCAGCTCGAAGGCCTCTTTTAAGTCGTGGGTAATCATAAAGATGGTCAGCTGCTGCTCTTGCCACAGGCGATTAATCAGCACGTGCATATCTTGGCGAATGCCTGGATCCAGTGCCCCGAAAGGCTCATCCAGCAGCAGTATGCGTGGTCGCATCATCAGCGCTTGGGCAATGGCCAGGCGCTGCTGCATGCCCCCGGAAAGCTCGTGGGGATACTTTTTGAGCGCGTGGCTCAGGCCCACTTCGTCGATACGGGCACGGGCCTTCTCGATAGCCTGGCGCTTGGCAGCCCCAAAGCTTTTGCCGAGCAGCTTGGCGCTGCTTAGCTCATCGGCAATGATGACGTTGCCCAGCACCGTTAGGTGGGGGAAAACCGAGTACTTCTGAAACACCACGCCACGGTCGGGACCGGGTTCATTGGGAATCGGCTGGTCATCCAGGGTTAGGCTGCCACGGGAGGTGGCTTCGGTACCCAGCAGCATTTTTAGAAAGGTGGTTTTACCGCAGCCCGAGGCGCCCACTAAGGTGACAAACTCACCGGGCTCAACGCTGAAATTAAGGTTTTCGAGCACCGCGTGATTGCCGTAGTGCTTTTCTAACCGTTTAGCCGCTAGCAGGCTCATGAGTTATCTCCTTCGCCAGCGTGATACCAGGGGAAAGCCAGCCGCGAGACCCAGGCCAGCAGTTGGTCAAGCAGAAACGCCAGCAGGGTAATCCAGGCCACATAGGGCAGTATCACGTCCATGGAGAGGTAACGGCGCACCAGGAAGATGCGGTAGCCAAGCCCTTCCTGGGCGGCAATTGCTTCAGCGGCAATCAAAAACAGCCAGGCGGTTCCCAAGGCCAAACGGGTGGCATTTAATAGCCTTGGCGTTAACTGTGGCAGCAGAACCCTTAACAGCACTTGCCAGGAGCTGGCGCCCAGGGTTTGCGCTTTGATCAGTTGTTCGTCTGGGAGTCGCAGGGCATGGCCCTGAAGGTCGCGAATGAGAAAGGGCGTTACCCCAATCACAATCAGCGCAATTTTGGCAGCTTCTCCGGTGCCAAAAGCAATAAACAGGATCGGCAGTATCGCCATGGGCGGAATCAGCGAGGCGACCGTAACCAGCGGTGAGAGCTTGGCGCGGATAAGTGGAATGCCACCATTTAAAATGCCCACGACCAAGCCTATGAGCGCACTAATGCCGACTCCAATCACAATGCGTTCCAAGCTTGCGAAGGTGTCTGTCCACAGCACAATCTGCCCGGTGCGCACGTTTTCTGCGGTAGCCAAGTGGTAAAAGGAGCTTGCCATGGTAGAGGGTGTTGGCAGCAGACGATCGTTGGGGTTCTCCGCCAGCCTTGCGTTGGAGAGGCTCATATAGAGCATCGCCAGTAACAAAAAAGGCAGTAAACCCAACAGCCAGCGTCCGCCCCGAGAGGGCGCTAAGTTAATAAATCGCTTCATGGCGGTGTCCACAGATGATGAGAGCATAGGAAGTGGCAGGCGCCACTCCCATCGCGCTAATGTAGGAGGAACCCGTTACTGAGCGTCGAGATAAGCCTGGGTAAAGCTTGGGTCGAAGCGCAGCTGTACGTTGCTCTCATCGCCAAATACGCCGCTGGGCGTTTCAATGCCCACCACACCTGCATTGGGTGCCATATCGCCGAGCAGTCCGTGTTCAAAGCTGAACTCGGCAACCCGTTCCATGGTTTCGAGCAGCTCGGGACTTTCCATTAACGCTACGGCTTCAGCAGGGTCGGTGTAGAGGTAAGTGGCTTCTAGCTGGGCGCGGTAGCCTTCAAGGTTGGTGCCTGCTGCATCCGCCATAATGGTTAGGGCGTTCTCGTCGTCTGCTTCGACTAAACCCATCACTTCATACCAGGCGCCTACCAAGGCATGGCCAAGGGCGGGGTTATCGGCCAGGGTTTGGGTATTGACCACCATCATGTCGAGGATTTCGCCGGGAATTTCAGCTGAGGTATACACCACATTGGCATCCGGCATCTCGGCGATGGCGCTTAACTGAGGGTTCCAGGCGGCCACGGCTTCGGTCGTGCTGCTGGAAAACAGGCCGACGATATCCGCATCAGAGGTATTCACCGTCTCGATGTCGCGCTCGGTTAAGCCAACGCTCTCAAGGGCGCGGGCAAGAAAGTAGTGGGAGACACTAAACTGAACGAGATTGACCCGGCGGCCTTCGATGTCGGCAAGGTCATCGCTGTCCTTTAGTACAATGCCGTCATTGCCGTCTGAATAGTCGTTGATAATCAGCGCGGTAGAGTCGACGCCACTGGCGGCGGGAATCGTCAGCGCATCCATGTTGGTCATGGCGCAGCCGTCAACGTTGCCCGAGGTAAACTGATTAATTGATTCGACGTAGTCGTTGACCTGCACCACATCGATGCTGATGCCGTATTCGTCGGCCCACTTATCGACGATACCTTCTACATCGGCATAGGCCCAGGGCATCCAGCCGGCATAAATCGACCAGCAAACGCTAAATTCGTCGCGTTCTTGTGCCTGTGCAGGAGTGATTGCAAGGGTTGATGCCAATAGCGCGGCAGATAAGGGAGCGAGCGAAAAGCTTTTTAGGGAGATACGATTGGCACGGGTCATGAAAGCCTCCAACGGCTAAGGGAAAACTCGGGGGCATCGGCGCATCACTGCACCTTATCCTCCCGGGCTTTTGTCCCGCCGTGTAACCTTACGCTTTAGCGTTAGGTCGATTGCTCTCGGACCAGCCACACCATCGGGGGTTGTGTATTGACGGTGTCGGAACCCTAGCGATCTATTGGAAACTAAATTGTCTGGCAGCATTAACCGCCGATACCCCGTTTGTAACACTTAGATACTGAGCAAAATCGTGGCCGATTCATGTTAATTCTTTCTGTTTCAGATAATTAAAATACAGTTGTCGCACTAGCGGCAACTGTATTGACTTGCTGCATGCGTTTTAATGGTGCGTCAAAAGCAGTGGTTGCACTGATTTTGTGCCGTTTAACAAGCATTAAAGCGTTGTTTTGCTCGCTTTGCCTGGAATCTCACGCACCAGTCGTGGCATCAAGAAACCGGGTAAGCGATCCTGCAGTTGAGCCACTAGCTCGCGGGCTTCATTATCTGGTACATCAAAATGGGCGGCGCCTTGAACCGGATCCAGCACGTGTAAGTAGTAGGGCAGGATACCTGCCTCAAATAACCGTTCCGACAGCGTTGCTAAGGTTGCTACGTCATCGTTTACACCCCGCAGTAGCACGCTTTGGTTAAGTAGCGTCGCACCTGTTTGTTTAAGCCGCGTGCAGGCATCGATCACTGCTTGGTCAATTTCATTGGTGTGGTTAATGTGCAGTACCATGACTTTTTGCAAACGCGTCGAACCTAGCCAGCCCAGTAAAGCGTCATCAATCCGGTCGGGAATGACCACCGGCAGCCGGGTATGAATACGCAGCCGCTTCAAGTGGGGGATGCTTTCCAGCTGTTCCACCAACCATGCCAGTTGACGATCGCTAGCGGCCAGCGGGTCACCACCAGACAAAATAGCCTCATGTATAGTGGGGTCGGCGCGCAGGTAATCCAGCGCTTCCTGCCACTGAGCCCTGGAAGGTGAATTATCGCTATAGGGAAAGTGGCGCCTGAAGCAGTAGCGGCAGTTAATCGCGCAGTTAGGGCTAGCGATCAGCAATACTCGTCCCGCGTACTTATGAATGAGTCCTTTGGCTGGCCGATGTTCCGCTTCTTCCAAGGGGTCTAATACGTACCCCAGGGGGGTTAAAGCTTCTTTTTCGAGTGGCAACACTTGTCGTAGCAGCGGATCATCGGGGGTGTTAGGTGCAATACGTGCTAGGTATGCCTCGGGCACGCAGATCTCAAACAACTGGTGCCCGGTGCGAGCACCCGACACCCAGCGATCACTTAAACCAAGTCGCTGACAGAGGGTAATAGGGTCACGGATCGCTAGCGAAAGCTGCTGCTGCCATGAGAGAGATATCTGGGCAGATGCCTGCTTAGCGGCGATAATAATGTTCTCCTGCAAAAAAGCCCTCCTTCGGGTTATCATGCGCCCACTTCATATAACGGCGCTAATTGCGGTGGCGCTATTTCACAGCGGCGTTATTTTACAACGACGCTAGCAAAGGCGAAGTATGACTTCGTGTTGTATTTGCTGAAACAAATAACTGAAATGGATAATTGAGAGACATTTATGGCGAACTATTCTACCAATGAATTCAAAGCAGGTTTGAAAGTAATGCTCGACGGCGATCCTTGCTCGATCGTTGAGAACGAGCTGGTCAAGCCGGGTAAGGGGCAGGCGTTTAACCGTGTTAAGCTGCGTAACCTGATGACTGGCCGCGTAGGTGAGAAGACTTTCAAATCTGGTGATTCGCTGGAAGGCGCTGACGTCATGGATTTGGAGATGGAGTACCTCTATACCGATGGTGATATGTGGCACTTCATGAAAACCGATGGCTCGTTTGAGCAGTACGCGGTAGAGAAAAAAGCGCTAGGCGATACCGTCAAGTGGCTGAAAGAGCAGGTGCCCTATATCATTACGCTTTGGAATGATAAGGCTATTTCCGTAACGCCGCCTAACTTTATCGAGTTGGAAGTCGTTGAAACAGATCCCGGCTTGAAAGGTGATACGGCACAGGGTGGTTCTAAGCCTGCGACCTTGTCTTCTGGTGCTGTGGTGCGTGTACCGCTATTCATTAATCAGGGTGAAGTGCTGAAAGTCGATACGCGCAGTGGGGACTACGTCTCACGCGCTTAATAGCTTTTACGCTGATAGTTATTATGACCACGCATACAGCGTGGTCATTTTTTGCTAAGTCTTTTTTTCAAAACATTAGCTGTTCCAAACGTTAGCTTTCCCGAGCAGTAGCGTTTCCAAACATTAGTTTGCCCAGACCCTAGTATGTCTAAGGAGTAGTGATGGCCATTGATTGGCAGCCTTCCGCGTCTATCGAGACGCTACGTGAACGTGCGCGGCTAATTGCTAACGTACGCGCCTTTTTTGCTAAGCGTGACGTGCTGGAAGTGGAGACGCCGATACTGGGGCAGGGGGGCAGCACGGATGTGCATTTGGTGTCGCTGCATACCTTGGCGCGTACCGATAGGGGCCAGCGTAGGCTGTGGTTACAAACCTCTCCTGAATTTCATATGAAGCGGCTGTTAGCAGCCGGCTGCGGGCCTATTTTTCAACTCGCCAAAAGCTTTCGTGATGGTGAAGTGGGTAGTCGCCACAATATTGAATTCACGATGCTTGAGTGGTATCGACCGCAGTTTACCCTGGCAAAACTGATTGATGAGACCGCAACATTGGTAATGTCATTGCTACCAAGTTTCCCTGGGCCTGTCGTGCACTATCGGTACCGCGAACTGTTTCATACCCACTTGGAAGTAGACCCTTTTACCACTTCTCTGGAAAAACTGCGGGCGTTAGCTGCTGAGCGGGCGCAGATGTCTGCTACAACATTAGCCGGGGAGGGACGGGATACCTGCCTTGATCTGCTGATGAGCGTGGTGATTGAACCTCAATTGGGCCGGTCTGAGCTAAGTGTGGTAACCGATTACCCTACCAGCCAAGCGGCACTGGCTCGTCGCCATCAGGATGCAGATGGCGAGTGGGTGGCTTCCCGCTTTGAGCTGTATCTAAACGGAATCGAGTTGGCCAATGGCTACGATGAACTAACCGATGCGGCTGAGCAGCGCGCTCGTTTTGCTGCAGATAACGCTGAGCGGCGCCGTTTAGGCTTGCCGGAAGTGGATGTGGATGAGCGGCTACTCGCCGCACTTGAGCATGGAATGCCGGAGGGCGCTGGCGTGGCGCTGGGCATTGATCGCCTAATTCAGTTGGTATTGGGCAAAGCACGCCTGGAAGACGTGCTCTCATTTGCTACACCGCGCTGTTAGTGCAACGTCTCTACCGCAGGCGTTCGCTATAGAAGGCGTTCATTATAGTAGGATCGGTGTATCAATGTGGCCAACTGATTGTCCCATTTGCACTTTGATTTCAGGTTTAAAATCAGCAAAATCCACCGGCTTGGCAAAACACATCACCACGGTAGAGCCGAGCTTGAAGCGGCCCATCTCTGCGCCTTTCTCCAACACAATAGGTTGCCCAAACTGCATGCGCTGGGGATGGCCTGAAAGCGGTGTTACCTGGCCAGACCAGACGGTTTCAATGGCGGCGACAATCATGGCTCCCACCAATACCATTGCCATTGCCCCGTGCTCTGTATCAAAAATACATACCAAGCGTTCATTGCGGGCAAACAGGCCCGGCACATAAGCAGCAGTAGCCTGATTCACTGAGAATAGCCGACCTGGAACGTAGATCATTTCGCGTAGGGTGCCGGTTACTGGCATGTGTACGCGGTGGTAATCGCTAGGGGAGAGGTAGACAGTGGCAAAGCTGCCCTTTAAAAACTCTTCAGCCAGGATGCTATCGCCGCCGAGCAGGGTTTGGGCGGAGTAGGTGTGGCCTTTGGCCTGCACCAGTTGCCCTGCTTGCAAGCGGCCGTATTGGGATAGCGTGCCATCGGCGGGGCTTAGTATGCCTGCACCAAAGGGGCGCGCATCGTCTTTCAGTGCACGGGTAAAGAAGTCGTTAAATGTCGCGTAAGCGGTGGGATCGGGCTCCAGCGCTTCGCTCATATCCACATTAAATTGTTTGATAAATGCTTTAATGAGGGTGTTTTTTACCCAGGGGTTATCGCACTGGGCGAACTGGCCGGTAAGGCGCGAGATCGCGTGGTGAGGCAGCGGATATTGGAGTAGCGAAAAGGCTTTTTGGGAAAGAGTCACAATAATATCTTCGTAGCAGTGGCTAAAAGCCTAAATGAGCGGCTCTGTGCAAGAACAGGTTTCCGCGAGGGCGCTGTGAACCCGTCCTTGGGCGCTACTTTTGCCATCCATGGCAAAAGACCCTCGCTTCAACCTGTTCCCGCACGGCGTTATCCGAGGCTGTGTAAACATTCCTTCCTAACAACGTTAGTCTTTACGGCATAACACTTTATTGGGGGTTACTTCTCAATCGGCGTGTCGTCGCGGTTGCCCCACTCGCTCCAGGAGCCCGCGTAGCCACGCATATTAAAGCCCAATGCCTTGCCGACCAGCCAGGTAAAACTGCTGCGATGGTGGCTCTGGCAATGGGTGGCGATTTCCATATCCGGCGTTAGGCCTAAGGCGCCCAATTCGGTAATAAGTTCAGCGTAATCGCGTATGCGCAGGGCGCGATTGCGATCCATGGCGTTAAGCCAATCCATATTGACGGCACCCGGTATGCGGCCCAAATACTTGTTGTTGCCACGTACGCCATCGTACTCATCTTTGGAGCGCGCATCCCAGATCGCAAACTGCTTATCATCGAGCTTCTCTTTGAGTTCGTCGACCGTGATCAGCGCATGGGGGTTGAGAATCTCGGCATGATAATCGCTGGGGGTAGGTGCCGTGGGCTCGCTGCTCTCTTCAAGGCCTTCATCGCGCCATGCATGAATGCCTCCGTTAAGGTAGGAGTAGCGCGTATGGCCAATTAGATCCAGTGTCCACAGCAGTCGTGCTGCCCAGCCGCCGCCTTCATCATCGTAAGCCACCACATGGGTGTCACGCGTCAAGCCCAAGGCGCTGAAGAGCCGTGATAACGCCTCGACGCTGGGAACATCGTTGGGCACTGGCCCATCACCGCGCATTAGATAGCGAAAATCGAGAAAAATAGCGCCCGGTACATGGCCCTGGCGATAACTGTCGCCGTTGACCGGTACATCGATAATCAATAGTTGCGGATCAGCTATGTGTTCCAGCAACTGTTCCGGTTCAACGATTAGCGGCAGCAGGTTAGCTTCCGACGATTGGCTTGCTGTACTCATGTTTGGCTCCTTGTCTCTGAACATTGAGACAATAGAAATTAGCTGTCCAAGCTATCAAGAATACGGCGATAGCTGGCAAAGCGTGCTGGATGAATCTTGCCTGCATCAACTGCTGCAAGTAAAGCGCAGCCAGGCTCATTGCGATGACGGCAGTCACGAAAACGGCAGTGACCAATATAGTCATGAAACTCAATAAAGCCGTCAGTGACTTCCTGTTCATTGAGGTGCACCAAACCAAACTCACGAATGCCTGGTGAGTCGATTAAGTCACCATCGGCTACCTCGGCGCGACTCATGGTATAGAGGCGTGCTGTGGTGGTGGTATGAGTGCCTTTGCGGGAGTCTTCTGAAAGCGCGCCAATGCGTAGCGTCTCATCGGGTAGCAGCAGGTCAATCAGCGATGATTTACCCACGCCGCTCTGGCCGACGAATACTGAGGTGCGGCCTTCAAGCTGGCTGCGCAGCTCATCCAACCCTGTGTCTGTGGCGGTGGTAGTGCGCACCACGGGGTAGCCCAGGTCGCGATAGCGCTCTAGGAGCTTGCCTAGCTCGCCGCCATCTTCAGGCAACAGGTCGGTCTTGTTGAGCACCAGCACCGGGGCAATGCCGGTGGCTTCGGCGGCCACCAGGTAGCGATCGATGAGGTTGGCGTGGGGGGCAGGCTCTACGGCAAATACGATCAACAGCTGATCAATATTGGCTGCGACTGGTTTGAGTAGACCTCGTGCGTCGGGTCGTTTGAGTACGCTGTCGCGCTCTTCACGGGCCACTACGACGCCTGAGCCTTCTTGTCCTGCGCGCCATATCACTCGGTCGCCAGTGACCAAGCCATCCAGGTTGGCGCGCAAATGGCAGCGCACCGGTTCATTCTCAGAGTTACGCACTTCTAACGTGCGGCCAAAGTGAGCAACGACGCGCCCCGGTTGTTCGGCGCCGTATTCGCCAGCGGCGAGTTTTTCAGCGTCTTGCACATCACGCTTTTCAGCACGTTGGGCACGTTCCGCTTGGACTTTCTCGACTCGCCACTGTTGCTGGCGACTTAATTTACGTTTGCTCATGTCTACCCGATGCTAGGTACAATAGGCTCCATTGTACCTAGCAAAGGGGTCATTGTATTTATCTAGTCGCCAAGCTGGCCTGTATAGCTGCTCGGCGAGCTTATTTAAGGCACACTTGAAAGATGTTAATAGTCATTTGGGCAAAGGATAACGGTAATGAGTAACGAGACAACGGATGCAACGGCTCCACGCGATGATTTGCTGATTTGGATTGACTTGGAAATGACCGGTTTAGATCCCAATAAAGAGCGCATTATTGAAGTCGCCACACTGATTACCGATGCAGACTTGAACGTTATCGCTGAGGGGCCTGCAATTGCGGTGAAGCAGCCTGATAGTCTGTTGGCGCAAATGGATGAGTGGAATCAGAAGACCCATGGCGAGTCGGGCTTGGTTGCCCGGGTGAAAGCCAGCCAAGTGGCAACGGCGGAAGCCGAGCAGCAGACCCTGGCTTTTTTGCAGCAGTACGCGGTGGCGGGCTCGTCGCCCATGTGCGGTAACAGTATCCACCAGGATCGTCGCTTTCTAGAGCGTGAGATGCCTGCGCTGCTTAACTTTTTCCACTACCGCAACCTTGATGTATCGACGTTAAAAGAGGTGGCTAAACGCTGGAATCCAGGCGCATTGGCGGGTTTTAGTAAGCAAAATGTGCATCTGGCGATGGACGATATTAAAGAGTCGATTGCTGAACTGGCTCACTATCGCAGTACGTTTTTACGTGTTGATCAGCGCAGCGACGAAGAGGAAGAATAGCTAAGAAGAGTAGCGCTTAAGACGAGTCTGTGGCGATACGCTCACCGCGCTTGAGGCGCTGCTCCTCAAGCGCCCAGGTCACGTGTTCACGCACCAGTGCGCTTGGGTAGGCTCTACGTGCGAATAGGGCGGCTTCCACGGCCTTACTCCAGGGCGCGTTACCCAGGCCAATGGCGATATTGCGCAGCCATCGCTCATAGCCAATGCGCCGAATGGGGCTGCCGGCGGTTTTATCGAGAAATTCCGCTTCGCCCCAGGAAAATAGGCTTAAAAGCGATGCGCGGTCTAGATCATGGCGCGGCGCAAAGTCATTTTCCTGGGTAGTGCGGGTAAAGCGAGTAAAAGGGCACACGAGTTGGCAGTCATCGCAGCCATAGATCCGGTTACCCATCGCACGGCGAAACTCCACCGGAATGGCACCATGTAGCTCAATGGTGAGGTAGGAAATGCACTTACGCGAGTCGATTACTTTGTCATCAACAATGGCACCGGTTGGGCAGGTGGTTTTGCACGCACTACAACTGCCGCAATGCTCGTGTTCAAAGGGAGCGTCAATGGGTAGCGGCAGGTCGGTATAGAGTTCGCCAAGAAAAAACAGCGAGCCCGCTTTAGGGTTGAGTAACATGGCGTTTTTACCAAACCAACCCAATCCCGCCTTTTGCGCAAGGGCGCGTTCCATCACCGGCGCTGAGTCGACAAAAGCGCGGTAACCGAAGCTGCCGACTTCCTGCTCAATTTTTTTTGCTAATAGGGCTAACCGTTTGCGAATTAGCTTGTGATAATCACGCCCCAGGGCATAGCGGGAGACATAGGCGCGCGATGGCTGGCCAAGTACCTTGGTGCTCTCCACCTCTGCTGGCAGGTAGTCCATGCGCACGCTGATAATGCGCTGAGTGCCGGGCTCCAGTTCCGCTGGGCGGGTGCGCTTGGTGCCATGTTTCGCCATAAAGCCCATTTCGCCGTGGTACCCTTTTTCCAGCCATGCGTCGAGGTGGGCCTCATGAGCCGACAGTTCAGTATCGGTGATGCCAACCTGCTGAAAGCCCAGCTCGCGGCCCCAGGTTTTAATTAGGTCGGCAAGACGAACAAGCGCTTCATTCGTTAATGCTTGGCTAGAATGTGCAAAGGCAGTGGAATTCGGCATGGTTATTCAAACAATTCAGTCAAATAGGTAGTCAATCAACATCTAGGCTTTAAGCGCGCTATGCTAACGCATTGTCAGCCATCAAAACATGTGAAAGGAGCGATCGTGACGGTCCCGAATACTTCCATGCTACGCCCGCTATACAAAGCAGCCCAAGTGCGCGAGCTAGATCGACGTACAATTGCCGGTGGTATTGATGGTTTTGCGTTAATGCAGCGTGCCGCTTCAAGTGCTTGGCATAGCTTCCGCTCGCGCTGGCCGCAAGTCCGTAGTTTAACGGTGATATGTGGCAGTGGTAATAACGGTGGCGATGGGCACGTGCTCGCTGCGTTGGCGATGCAGTCCGGTCTCAAAGTGCAGCGGATTACCTTGAAGCCTTTAACGGCGTTAAGCGGTGACGCAGAACGGGCTGCCCAGCTCGCAACATCGGCGGGAGTGGGCTGTGAAGAGTGGCATGCAGGTACAGAATTTAGTGGCGAAGTTATCATTGATGCGCTGCTGGGCACCGGTTTAACGGGTGAAGTGACAGGGCGCTTCCGGCGCGCTATTGAAATGATTAATGCCGCTCCTCGGCCGGTACTGTCGATTGATATTCCCTCCGGGCTCGTTGCTGACACAGGAGCGGTGACAGATATTGCTGTTCAGGCCGCCTGCACGGTGACTTTTATCGGCGATAAAATTGGTTTGCATACCGGTGATGCACCCGCCTATACCGGTGAGATCGATTTTCGTCCGCTGGGTGTGAAAGCCCAGGCCTATTTCGATATTCCACCCACCGCCTGGCGGCTGGATGATTCACTGCTGACGGAGGCATTTACACCACGTCTACGTACCAGCCATAAAGGCACAATGGGGCATGTATTGGTGATGGGGGGCGCCCTTGGTTTCGGCGGTGCGGCCCTATTGGCGTGCCAAGCGGCTGCCCGGTTGGGTGCTGGTAAAGTAAGCTTGGCAACGGCGCCTGAACATATCACTGCCAGTTTGGTACGCTGCCCAGAGGTGATGGCCCATGCAGTGCGCGGTGGGGCTGAGGCAAGTGAGTTACCCCAAAACGCCGATGTGGTGGTGGTAGGGCCGGGCCTTGGGCAGGCCGCTTGGGGACAGGCAGTACTGCAAAGTGCTTTGCAGTCAAACGCGCCGCTAGTGGTCGATGCCGATGGGTTGAATCTTTTGGCGCGACAGTGGCCAGATGTTCGGCGCGATAACTGGATATTGACGCCGCACCCCGGTGAAGCCGCCAGGTTACTGGGCTGTACCGTGGCGGATATCCAATCAGATCGACCTGCAGCTGTTCAGGCGCTGCAGCGTGCGCGTGGTGGCGTAGTGATTTTAAAGGGTGCTGGAAGCCTCATTGCGGGCCCCAGTGGATTAGTCGTTTGCCCCTACGGCAATCCAGGAATGGCCAGTGGCGGAATGGGCGATGTGCTTAGCGGTATGCTGGGCGCATTAGTTGCTCAACGAGGTGATGTGGAGTTTAGTGCCTGGCTGGCTACCATGGTGCATGCATTAGCCGCTGATCGCGCCGCCGAGATAGACGGAGAGCGTGGCCTGCTGGCCAGCGATCTGGCATCCTATGCGCGAAAATTGATTAATCCTTGAAGGCAGCCCACATGCAGGTGCAATTAGACAATGAAGAGGCCCAGGTCGCGTTTGGTGAAGCGCTAGGGCAAGCTTTGCAGGGTCGTGGGTTAGTTTATTTAGAGGGCGAGCTGGGGGCCGGCAAAACCACGATGACCCGAGGCATGTTGCGTGCCTATGGCTATCAAGGTGCCGTTAAAAGCCCCACTTATACATTGGTTGAGCCCTATGAACTGGGTTCCCAGCGTATTTATCATTTGGATTTATACCGGCTCTCAGACCCTGAAGAGCTTGAGTTTATCGGTGGTCGTGATGTGTTGGACGACGATGCCCTCATTTTTGTTGAATGGCCTAGTCGGGGAGAGGGGTGGTTGCCATCGCCTGACCTTCGCTTAGTTTTGGAAGTGGCTGTGCAAGGGCGCCTGGCTTCATTAATGGCTTGCAGTCCTAAAGGCGAAGACGTGCTTGAACGACTGCAGAGCAAGATAAGTTCCGATCAGTTGGAGAACGGTGTGATTCAATGGAAATGAAGGGCACAGTGGCGAATATATATCGCCTATTAGCCGTTAGTTTTTTTGCCCTGGTGGCCGGTTCTGTTCAAGCATCTAGCGTTGAAAGTATGCGCCTTTGGGCAGCGCCCGATCATGCGCGGTTAGTGTTTGATTTGTCGAGCGCGGCCAACGCCAATGTGTTTTCACTGGATAATCCGGCGCGGTTGGTGATTGATTTAGATGATACGCAAATGGATACCGACCCTAGTACACTGCCGTTGCATGACAGCGCTATTACCTCTGTGCGCTCAGGGCTGCGTGAAGGAGGGGGCTTGCGGGTGGTGCTTGAACTCAATCGCGAGATTGAGCCGCGCCACTTTTCGCTGCCACCCAATGATCAATATGGTCATCGCTTGGTTGTTGATTTGGAATATCCAGGTGAAAGTGCCGTTGAAAACCCCATTGATCCTATTGAAGCGATGATTCGCGAGCAGGAAATTCAATCTCAGCGTCCGGTTGCCCAAGAGCAAGTGCCTGGCAGTGCAGCGCCTGCTACCCCAGCGCAACAAGAGCCCATTGAAGTGCAGGAAGCCAGACCTCACCCGCGCAGAGATATCATTATCGCCATTGATGCCGGCCACGGCGGTGAGGATCCAGGTGCCATCGGGCCAGCGGGGACGCGGGAAAAAGATGTCGTGCTGGAAATTTCCCGTCGCTTGGCGTCTCAGGTAAATAATACCGATGGTTTCAAGGCCGTGCTGGTGCGTGATGGCGATTACTATCTTGGTTTGCGCCAACGTACGGCGTTAGCCCGCGAGCAAAAAGCAGACTTCTTTGTTTCAATCCACGCCGATGCCTTTACCAGTCCACGCCCTCAGGGTAGTTCGGTGTATGCACTTTCCCAGCGCGGTGCGACATCAGAAACAGCCCAGTGGCTAGCGGATAGCGAGAACCGTTCTGACTTGATTGGTGGCGTCGACGGCAGCCTCTCGCTGCGCGACAGGGATCAAGTGCTACGCGGCGTGCTGTTGGATTTGACCATGACCGCGACCCTCAATGACTCCCTCTCGGTGGGCGGGCAGGTATTAGAACAGTTGGGGCGGGTTAATCGCCTGCATAAATCACGGGTGGAGCAGGCTGGATTCATGGTGCTGAAATCGCCTGATATTCCATCCCTGTTAATTGAGGTGGGCTTTATTTCCAACCCTGATGAAGAGCGCCGTTTGCGTGACCCTGTGCATCAAGCTGGCCTTTCCCAAGCGATTTTTGGTGGCTTGCGTGAGCACTTTGAGCGCTACCCGCCACCGGCTAGCTTGCTCGCCTGGCAGCGCGACAATCAGCGTCGCCCGTCGGGGAATGAGTACCGTATTCAGACGGGCGATACCCTGTCAGCGATTGCGGTTCGTCATGGTGTTCCGGTAAACCAGCTTCGGCAGGCGAACGATTTAAGCGGTGACGTGATTCGCGTTGGCCAAGTATTACGCATTCCCAGCTCGTGAGGTTTGGTTGACTGATATGTCCTCTAACGCACCGCGTATTCATGTGCTTGATCCTCGGCTGGCTAACCAGATTGCCGCCGGAGAAGTGGTCGAGCGCCCTGCATCGGTGACCAAAGAGCTAATCGAAAATGCCATCGATGCGGGCAGTCAGCGCATCGAGGTGGAAATCGAGCAGGGTGGGACACGGCTAATCAAAGTGCGTGACGACGGCATTGGTATTGGCGAACAGGATTTACCGCTGGCGCTGGCTCGTCATGCGACCAGCAAAATCGGCAGTCTTGAGGATCTGGAGGGTGTCAGCTCACTGGGTTTTCGGGGTGAGGCGCTGGCATCTATCAGCTCGGTTTCTCGGCTGGAGTTGATCTCAAACGCTGATGAAGACCCTCGCCAGGGTTGGCGAGTCGTCGCGGAAGGGCGAGGAATGGAAGCCCGGGTAACCCCTGCGCCGCACCCGCGGGGCACTAGTGTGGGCGTGCGCGATCTATTTTTTAATACCCCCGCGCGACGAAAGTTTCTGCGTACCGAGAAGACCGAATTTGCCCATGTGGAGGAGGCCTTTCGTCGCCAGGCGCTATCGCGCTATGACATCGCCTGGGTGTTACGCCACAATCAGAAAGTCGTTCATCAGCTTCCGCCTGGGCACTCGGCGGCGGCGCGTGAGCGTCGAATTGCCTCGCTGCTGGGCAAGAATTTTATTGAGCACGCCCGCTATATCGAACGCGAAGCCGGTGGCTTGCGGTTAAGCGGCTGGGTGGGTCTGCCGACGCATTCCCGCTCCCAGGCGGATCAGCAGTACTTTTTTGTCAATGGCCGCGTGGTGCGCGACCGCCTGGTGGCCCATGCCGTGCGCCAAGCCTATCGCGATGTGCTGTTTAACGGCCGTCATCCCGTGTTTGTGCTCTATCTGGAGCTGGACCCTGATGTCGTCGATGTCAATGTTCACCCGACCAAACATGAAGTGCGTTTTCGTGATGGTCGTATGGTGCATGACTTCCTCTATTCAAGTTTGCACCACTGCTTAGCGTCCTCTAAGCCCGCTGAAAGTGATGAGCAAGGTGCTGATGTGTTAGCGACTCAGGCCCATGAAGGCTCTCTTTCGCCAGCACAGCAAGAGCTGACTAGTGAGAGCGCTGAACAGGGCTTAGAACGGGGCATGGATAAGGGCATTGAGCAGCCACGCTGGCAGCAGCAGGGTATTGCACTGACCCATTCGCCAGATCGGCACCCCGGTGCTGAGCGCGTCCGACGTTTTATGCAGGGTTATCAGGCATTACACCCCAATCATGAAGAGTCGCTGTTAACACCTCAGGCGAGTGCCCCCAGTGAAAGGGCTGGTAGAGAAGCAGTCAGCGAAGTGCGTGAAGTCCCGCGTATGATGCCCGATGATGACCCCACTGCGCCGCCACCGTTGGGTTTCGCGTTGGGTCAGTTGCACGGTATCTATATCGTTGCGCAGAACGCCCAGGGCTTGGTGCTGGTGGACATGCACGCTGCCCACGAGCGGATTGTTTACGAGCGGATGAAAACTCAGCTGGCCGCCGCTAAAGGGCTTGATGCCCAGCCGCTGCTGGTGCCGGTTTCCATTGCGGCTAGTCGGGCAGAGGTAGCGACAGCCGAAAGTGAGCAAGAGGCTATCGCAAAGCTGGGCATTGAGTTGGATATCGCAGGGCCAGAAACCCTACTCGTGCGCCAGTTACCCGCTTTGCTGGCCCAGGCTGACCCGGAAGCCCTGGTGCGTCAAATGCTCGAAGAGTTAGCACGCTACGGGCGTACTCATCAGGTTGAAGCGCGACTTCACGAGCTGCTCTCCACCATGGCGTGTCACGGTAGCGTGCGTGCTAATCGCCGCCTTACCATTGATGAAATGAACGCCTTACTGCGCGATATGGAGCGCACCGAGCGCAGCGACCAGTGCAACCATGGTCGCCCGACATGGACTCAAATGGGCCTCAAAGCGCTAGATCGGTTGTTTCTGCGCGGCCAATAAAACCTCTCTAATCGATAATCCCTTACTGATGGGAGTTTTACTGCGCATGGCTGATACGCGCCCTTGGGCGATTTTTTTAATGGGTCCTACTGCCGCTGGTAAAACGGATACCGCGATAGCGCTCCATGAGCGCCTGGGTCATGAGCTGATTAGCGTTGATTCGGCCATGGTCTACCGCAGCATGGATATTGGCAGTGCAAAGCCTAGCGTTGCTGAACTTGCCCGTGCACCCCATCGCTTAATTGATATCCGAGACCCCTCTGAGCCATATTCCGCGGCTAATTTTCGCGAAGATGCGCTGGTACATATGCGACAAATTAGCGCGGCAGGCAAGGTGCCACTCTTAGTGGGGGGCACCATGCTTTACTACAAACGGTTGCTAGAAGGTGTGGCGAATCTGCCTTCAGCGGATCCTGCCATACGCCAGCAGCTTGAGGCGCAGTGGCAAGCTGAAGGGCTCGACTCACTGCATAAACGACTGTCAGAGGTAGATCCAGTTTCCGCACAGCGTATCCACCCCAATGATCCTCAACGCTTGATGCGCGCGTTGGAAGTGTATTACGCCAGTGGCCGCCCGATGAGCGAGTTATGGGCGGAGCAGCAGCCGGAAACCTTTCCATGGCGCGTGTTGTCGATAGCGTTAGCGCCAAGTGATCGTGCTTTTTTGCACCAACGTATTGCTAAGCGTTTTGAAGTAATGCTGGGCGAGGGCTTGATAAATGAAGTAACCGCCCTCAAAAAGCGTAATGACTTACATTTAGGTCTTCCGGCGATGAAGAGCGTTGGATATCGCCAAGTGTGGGACTACCTTGAAGATGAGTATGATTACGCCACGCTCGTTGAGCGCGGGATAATTGCAACGCGTCAGCTCGCAAAGCGTCAGCTAACGTGGTTGAGAAGCTGGCCAGAACTTGAATGGGTGGATTCTCAGCGCTCTGACGCTTTGGATAAGGTGCTGAAAATCGTGCGTGAAAGCGGTGCTTAGCGTAAGATAGTCCTTCAAGATAGTTATTTGGTAAACGTGTGTTTTCGAGTGGCCGAATGACTGAGCCTTTCGGGTAACACTAGGCTCTTTGGGCATTAGTTGGCCTTTCGGGCAGTAAATAATAGTGCGGCGTAGCACCAGTAGGGCACGCCATTTGATAATTAACCCCAACGACAGTTTTAGGGAGAGCAACATGTCCAAAGGGCAGTCCCTTCAAGACCCGTACTTGAATATTTTGCGCAAGGAGCGCATTCCGGTCTCTATCTTTTTGGTCAACGGCATTAAGCTGCAGGGCCAGATCGAATCGTTTGACCAGTTTGTAATCTTGTTGCGTAATACCGTAAGTCAGATGGTTTATAAACACGCTATTTCCACGGTTGTGCCATCTCGTAACGTACGCTTGCCTGCGCAGGATCCGGCAGAGCAGGATGCAGAGATTTAACACCGCTGGATAAGCATGAGAGTCCACGAGGTATTGATTGTTTTTTGAACGCCCAGACGCCGGTGAAACGGCAGTTCTTGTTCACGTCGATTTCCATGATGAACAAAAACGTGAAGACCCGGGTGAGTTTTTAGAGCTCGTGCGCTCTGCTGGTGCAGAGCCTGCGACTCTACTCACTGCTAGCCGACACCGCCCTGATTCGCGTACCTTTATTGGGTCAGGGAAGTTGGAGGAGTTGCGGGCCTTGCTCGCGGCTCACTCGGCTGAATTGGTGATCTTCAACCACAGTTTAAGTCCTTCCCAAGAGCGCAATGTTGAGCAAGAGCTCAAATGCCGGGTGCTTGACCGTACCGGTCTCATCCTTGACATTTTTGCGCAGCGGGCCAGAACCCATGAAGGTAAGCTTCAAGTAGAGCTTGCCCAGCTTGAATATATGTCGACACGCCTCGTGCGAGGCTGGACGCACCTTGAACGCCAAAAAGGCGGGATTGGTTTGCGTGGGCCAGGTGAAACGCAGCTTGAAACCGACCGTCGTTTGCTGCGTGGCCGGATTAAGTCAATTCACAAAAGATTAGATAAAGTACGCAGTCAGCGCGATCAAAATCGTCGTGCGCGAGCGCGCGCTGAAATCCATAGCGTTTCACTGGTAGGCTACACTAACGCCGGTAAGTCCACGCTGTTTAATGCGCTTACCAATGCGGATGTATATGCCGCTGATCAGTTGTTCGCTACCTTGGATCCAACGTTGCGCCGGCTGGAAATCGAGGATGTCGGTCCTGTCGTGATGGCCGATACCGTGGGCTTTATCCGCCACTTGCCGCATAAACTGGTGGAAGCATTTCAGGCGACGCTGCAGGAAGCTTCGGAAGCATCGCTGCTGGTTCATGTGATTGATGCAGCAGACCCTGACCGCGAGTTAAATATGGAGCAGGTCGATTTAGTGCTGAAAGAGATCGGCGCAGACGATGTGCCGGTACTTAAGGTCATGAATAAAATTGATAAGCTGGATAGTGCGCCCCGTATCGAGCGCGACGGTCATGGTGTGCCAGACGTGGTTTGGCTCTCTGCCCAGCAGGGCCAGGGGCTTGACCTGCTACATGAAGCGCTGACTGAACGCTTAGCAAATGACGTTATTGGCTTTTCACTGACACTCAGCCCTGAGCAAGGTAAGCTGCGTGCTGGCTTACATGAACTTAATGCCGTGCGTGAAGAGGCGTTTGATGAGCAAGGGCATTCGGTGCTAGATGTTCGATTGCCACGACGTGATTTTAATCAATTGATGGCTCAGTTAGGTGAACGTGCCAACACCTATTTGCCTGAAGCGTTACGCGAAACTGAAGATTGGTAGCCTCTCTGTTTGATGTCTAGTACGCTGTTGGCTCTCCGTTTCGTATAAATACGGTACAAGATTTATATAGCAATAATATCAAAACGCCATGGCTTCGTTTGCTTAACGAAGCTAAAAGCGTGAGCGAATACCTTAGTGGAGAAGAAGTATGGCCTGGAATGAGCCTGGTGGTGGCAACCAGCACGACCCTTGGAGTAGCGGTGGCCGACGCGGTGGAAACGACGGTGATAAAAGCCGTGGTGGCAACGACGGCGGTAACAATGGGGGCGGCAATAATGGTAATAAAGGGGGCAATAATCAAGGCCCTCCAGACCTAGATGAAGCGCTGAAAAAGTTCCAAGACAAGCTGAACAGTATGCTTGGCGGCGGTAAAAAGGGCGGTGGCAAGAAAAGTGGTGGCGGCGGTAGTGATAAGAGCCGCAACCCTTTCGCATTGCCAGGCCTGATACTGATCGTTGCATTAGCTATCTGGGCTGCTATGGGCTTTTATCTGGTCGACCAGTCGGAGCGTGGCGTTGTATTACGCTTTGGCGAATTCCAGGGCATCGTTGAGCCAGGTTTGCAGTGGAATCCTCCGTTGATTGACGAAGTGCGGATGGTTAACGTGACGCGAGTGCGCTCACTGACCCAAACGCAATCCATGCTGACCCGCGATGAAAATATTGTTGAAGTAGAAATCTCTGCTCAGTACCAAGTCGCTAATCCAAGAGATTTCGTACTCAACGTACGTGATCCTGCTATTTCAATTGAAAATGCATTGGATTCAGCACTGCGTCACGTGGTGGGTGGTACCGACATGATCGATATCCTTACCTCGGGACGGGAAATTCTAGGTAGCTCGGTTGCAAGCCGCCTGCAGTCTTACCTTGACACCTATGGTGCCGGTATCCGTCTACAAACTATCAACATAGAATCAACGTCTGCGCCCGCGCCAGTAATTGACGCTTTTGATGATGTTATTCGTGCTCGTGAAGATCGTCAGCGGACCATCAACGAAGGCATGGCCTACGCCAATGCGATTATTCCTGCGGCACAAGGTCAGGCGCAACGTGTGGTTGAACAAGGCCAAGGTTACCGCGAGTCGGTTGTGGCGGAAGCGCAAGGTCAAGCTAACCGCTTCAATTCGCTACTCGGTGAGTACCGTAATTCGCCTGAGATCATGCGCGAACGTATGTACCTAGATGCCATCGAAGAGGTGTTTGTTAATACGCCGAAGGTATTGCTCGATGTCAGCGAAAACGCCCCGTTAATGTATCTGCCGCTGGATCAAATGCGCGGTGGTAGCAGTGGCAATCGCAGCAGTTCATCGAATAGCGATAGTGCCAATAGCAGTGATGAACAGTTAGACCCCAATGTGGTTGAGCGTTTACGCACTACGCAGGGTGGCTCTTCAGGAAATACCAATAGTAGCTCCATCCGCAGGGAGGGCCGGTAAATGATTAATAATCGATCCCTGCTGATTGTTGGTGGTTTAGCCGCTGTCGCGTGGCTGGCAAGCAACACTCTGTACGTAGTAGATGAAACCGAGCGTGCCGTTAAGCTGCGCTTTGGTGAAGTCATTGAAGAAAATATCCAGCCTGGTCTACATGCCAAGGTGCCGATTGCGCAAACAATCCGTAAGTTCGACACGCGTTTGCTGACTCTAGACACCGACACCAGCCGTTATCTGACGCTTGAGCAGAAAGCGGTAATCGTTGACTCTTACGTTAAGTGGCAGGTGGTGAATCCCACCCGTTACTACGAGGCAACGGCTGGTGATGAGCTGATGGCCGTGCGTCTGATTCAGCCGCGGGTAGATGAGAGCCTGCGTAACGAATTTGGTCGCTTAAATCTTCAGGAAATTATTGCTGAACGTCGCGATGACTTAATGACCGGCCCTACCTCAGAACTTGATGCGCTAATGCGTGAAGAGCTGGGTGTCGCCGTTCGTGATATTCGTATTAAGCGGATTGATCTTCCTGAAGACGTTTCTGCGGCTGTTTTCGAACGTATGCGTTCCGAACGTGAGCGCGAAGCTCGCGAGTGGCGTGCTCAGGGTCAGGAAGAGGCTGAGCGTATTCGTGCTAACGCGGATCGCCGCCGCCAAGTTCTGCTCGCTCAGGCTAACGAGCGCTCAGAAACCCTGCGTGGTGAAGGTGATGCTCAAGCTGCCTCGATTTTCTCTGAAGCATACGGGCAGGATCAGGAGTTCTTCGCTTTCTGGCGCAGTCTGAACGCTTATCGTGAGAGCTTCTCTGGCGATAACAACCTGATGGTGCTGGAGCCGGATAGCGATTTCTTCCGCTATTTGCGCAGCGCAATGCCGGAAGGTGGTGAAGACGACAGCGAGTAAATCGCTTTTGGCCGGCTGATCCCGCCATGGTTTGTCTATGGTCAGGCGGGGTTCATCCGGCCAATAAACGTGATAGAATTTGTTAACCGGGCGTCGCCCGGTTTTTTTGTGGCCCTCGTTTAACGCTAATGCAGTCAATGGCCTATCGTCGTTACTGTTTGAATTTATTGGGCCTTCATCGTCTTGCAGGATTGTTTACATGACCATCGCTGACCGCTGGCTATTGCCCGACGGCATGGATGAGGTGCTCCCGCCTCAGGCAAGCCGCATGGAAGAGCTGCGCCGTGCGCTGCTCGATCTTTACCATTGCTGGGGCTATGACCAGGTAATGCCGCCTCCGGTGGAGTTTCTTGACTCCTTGCTAACCGGTACCGGTACAGACCTAGATCTCCAGACATTTAAGCTGACCGACCAATTAACCGGCCGTATGATGGGCGCTTCGGCGGACGTTACGCCGCAAGTGGCGCGTATGGATGCTCATTCGCTAAAACGCCAGGGGCCGGTACGTCTGTGCTACTGCACTAACGTATTGCGCGCCAAGGCAGATCAGCATCAAGGCGGACGCAGCCCTGTCCAAGTGGGCGTCGAGCTGTTTGGTCATGCAGGTTTAGACGCTGATAGTGAAATAATCCATCTAGCCCTGGCCAGTTTGAAGGCAGCGGGTGCAGAAGAGATTCATCTGGCACTTGGGCATATCGGGATTTACCGCAGTCTTGTAGAAGCGGCAGAGCTTAGTGATGAGCAAGAGAGTGCGCTGTTTGAAGCGTTGGCACTCAAATCCCCTAGCCAGCTAGCCGAGCAGGTAAGTGCCTGTGTTAATGATCCTGCGTTAGCTGAAATGATGTTAGCGCTTGGTGAGCTTCACGGCGGAGCAGATATTTTAGCTGAAGCGCGGGATCGCTTTGCCGGGGCGCCAACCTCGGTCATGGCAGCATTAGATCAATTGGATGCGCTGTACCAAGGGGTGTTGGCACGCTTTAACGTGTCGCTATACTTTGATCTGGCAGAGCTGCGTGGATATCAATACCACACCGGTATGATGTTTGCTGCCTATGTGCCAGGTTATGGGCATGCGCTCGCCAAAGGTGGGCGCTATGATGATACTGGGCGTGCCTTTGGTCGTGCACGTCCGGCCACCGGCTTCTCAATGGACTTGAAGCAATTGGCGTCATTGGCGCTGGCTTCGCCTAGCCGTAGTGCCATTTGGTCGCCAGCCATGCAGGACGAGTCGCTCAACGCTGCTGTTGTCGCGCTGCGTGAGCAGGGGGAACGCGTGATTCAAGCGCTGCCAGGGCAGCGTACTGGGCCGGCGGAGCACGACTGTGACCGCCGTCTTGAGTTTATCAATGGTCGTTGGCAGCCAACGACCCTGACACAAGAGACGAGTGCATCATAATGGGTAAGAATGTCGTAGTGCTGGGAACCCAATGGGGTGACGAAGGCAAAGGTAAGATAGTTGACCTGCTCACTGAGTCAGCATCCGCTGTGGTGCGTTACCAGGGTGGCCATAATGCGGGCCATACACTGGTCATCGACGGTGAGAAAACCGTCCTCCACCTGATTCCTTCAGGTGTCCTGCGCCCAGGCACAACCTGTGTGATTGGTAATGGCGTGGTGCTGTCACCGGAAGCGCTGATCAAAGAGATTCGTGAGCTGGAAGCCAAAGGCGTGCCGGTGCGTGAGCGTCTGCGTCTTTCACCTGCCTGTCCGCTGATTTTGCCTTACCATGTGCGTCTGGATCAGGCCCGTGAGAAGGCGCGTGGCGTTGCTAAAATCGGCACGACTGGCCGGGGAATCGGTCCTGCCTACGAAGATAAAGTAGCACGCCGTGGCTTGCGTTTAGGCGATATGCTGCATCGCGAGCGCTTCGCTTCTAAGCTGGGCGAAGTCCTCGACTACCACAACTTTGTGTTGGTCAATTACCACGGTGAGCCAGCGGTCGACTTCCAGGAAGTGCTCGACACGGCGATGCAGATGGCCGAAGAGCTGCGTCCGATGGTATGTGATACAGTCAGCATGGTTCACGACCTTCGCAAAGCCGGTGAGAACATTCTGTTTGAAGGTGCGCAGGGTTCGCTGCTTGATATTGACCACGGTACCTATCCCTACGTGACCAGCTCGAACACCACTGCTGGTGGTGTTGCCACAGGCTCCGGTGTTGGACCGCTCTATTTGGATTACGTACTAGGGATTACCAAGGCGTATACAACCCGGGTTGGTTCAGGCCCGTTCCCCACTGAGCTGTTTGACGTTGACGGCCGCCACTTGGCCGAGCGTGGTCATGAGTTTGGCGCGACCACTGGCCGTGCGCGTCGCTGCGGTTGGTTTGATGCGGTGGCACTGCGTCACGCTGTGCAAATCAACTCAGTATCCGGTATCTGCTTGACCAAGCTTGATGTATTAGACGGGTTGGAAAATATCCGTGTATGCGTTGGCTATCGCAGTAAAGATGGTGAGGTGCTGGAAAATCCTGTGGACTCGGAAGGCTTCGAAGCCGTTGAGCCGCTTTATGAAGACTTACCAGGCTGGAAAGAGTCAACCCTGGGAGCAAAGCGGGTAGAAGATTTGCCTGCCAATGCTCGCGCTTATATTAGCTATCTCGAAGAGAAAGTCGGTACCAGTATCGATATTATTTCAACCGGCCCAGACCGTATGGAGACGATCATACTGCGTAATCCTTTCGAAAGTTAAGTAGGCATAAAGCTGATCTTGATCAGTGTGTGAATGAAAAGAGGGGCAACTATGTTGCCCCTCTTTTGCATGCAGAAAGTATTTTTAAAAGTCGATACCACGGCGTGCTTGAAGACCATTGTTGAAGGCATGCCGCACTTCCTGCATTTCGGTAACCGTATCGGCCATGGCTATCAATTCGCGGTGGGCATTGCGCCCGGTAATAATCACGGTCTGCTCAGGTGGCCGGTTTTCCAGCGCGTGCTTAACCGTTTCAATCTCCAAATAGCCAAATTTAAGCATATAGGTGATCTCATCCAGCACCACCAGATAGGTTTCAGGATCCGCCAGCATGCGCTCAGCATCTTTCCAGACGGCTTGGCAGGCCTCGGTGTCTGCTTGGCGATTCTGGGTATCCCAGGTAAAGCCGGTGGCCATAATCGCGACCTCTAAGTTGGTGTCCCCCTCCAAGCGGTTGCGCTCCCCGCACTCCCAAAGACCTTTGATAAATTGTACGACGCCCACTTTATAGCCATAGCCCAGTGCACGGGTCACCGTACCCCAGGCCGCCGTGGTTTTGCCCTTACCGTTGCCTGTATTGACGATGATGAGGCCACGCTGCTCACTGGCACTGGCCACTTTTTCGTCTACGCGCGCTTTAAGTTTTTGCATGGATGCCTTATGGCGGGTGTCGCGGTCACTCATGTTGTCTCCTGGTAGAGAGGCTAAAAAGCCTTCAAAGCTTAACTATGCGCTAGCCTAAGCTATTGGCTCCTCTTTATGTAGTCGTGTAAAAATAATATTTGTACAGATAATGACCTGTCTCGATGAAGGGTTGTATCAATAATTTGTGTTAAAAACCCATAGAAAAAACAACAGAATTGGCCGGTAGGGGCCTGCCTGCTCTAGAATGGTGAGCCATGTCTTGTCAGGAACTGAATCATGCCCTCATTTGATATTGTGTCAGAGTTTGATAAGCACGAAGGTGCTAACGCCGTTGATCAGGCGAACCGTGAAGTGCAGTCCCGTTTTGACTTTAAAGGCGTCAATGCAAGCTTTGCGCTTGAAGGTGACAAAGTGCAGCTAGAGGCTGATGTCGATTTTCAGCTTAAGCAAATGCTCGATGTGCTGCGCGCCCGGTTAATTGCGCGTGGTATTGATGCTCGCTGCATGGATGTTCAAGACCCGGTGCTCTCCGGCGTGAAAGCGCGGCAAGAGGTTGCCTTAAAACAAGGGCTCGACGCGGCCGAAGCCAAAGATGTGGTCAAGCTCATCAAAGCTAGCAAGCTAAAAGTACAGGCGCAAATTCAAGGCGAGAAGGTGCGTGTCACGGGTAAAAAGCGAGACGATTTACAGGCGGTAATGGCTCTGCTGCGTGGGGAAGAGGGGCCGGATCTGCCGCTCCAGTTCGATAACTTCCGCGACTAGGCAGCGGCATTCAGCTGTCGAGCATTTTTAATTATGTAACATTCGTTTTATACAGGAGTCACGCACTATGTCTGATCCGCAGCCGGTTTACTTAAGCGATTACCAGCCACCCGCTTATCGGGTAACTCATGCCGAGCTGACGTTTGATCTTGACCCCGCTGCGACCCGTGTGAAAGCGCGACTGATGATGGAGCGTCACACCGAAGCTAGCGCTGACGCGCCGCTGGTATTAAACGGTGAGCACCTGAAGCTGATCTCTCTATCCATTGATGACGCGCCATTGGATGAAACGGCGTATCAAGTAGACGAAGAGAGCCTGCGTATTGGTCAGGTTCCCGAGCGATTTGTGTTGGAAAGCGAGGTTGAAATCGCCCCCAAAGACAATACTGCCTTGGAAGGCCTGTACCAATCCAACGGCATGTACTGCACTCAATGTGAGGCGGAAGGCTTTCGGCGAATTACCTATTACCCTGATCGCCCTGATGTCATGGCAACCTTCAAGGTCACTGTGATCGGCGATCAGCAGCATGAGCCAATTTTACTGGCTAACGGTAACCCTCTGGAGCGCGGCGAACTTGAGGGTGGCCGTCATTTTGTCACTTGGGATGATCCTCATCCGAAACCTTGCTACCTATTCGCTTTAGTCGCGGGTAATTTACATAGTGTTGAAGATCGCTTCACGACCATGAGTGGGCGAGAGGTGGCGCTGCAGATTTGGGTGGAAAAAGAGAACCTGGATAAGACAGAGCACGCCATGGCCTCGTTGAAACGCGCCATGCTATGGGACGAGCAGGCCTATGGGCGTGAGTACGACCTGGATCTGTTTATGATTGTGGCCGTTAATGACTTCAATATGGGGGCGATGGAAAATAAAGGCCTCAATATTTTTAACTCGGCTGCGGTATTAACCCATCCCAAAACTGCTACCGATGCTACTTTTCAAAATGTGGAAGGCATTGTTGCCCACGAATATTTCCATAACTGGTCTGGCAATCGGGTTACCTGTCGCGACTGGTTTCAGCTCTCACTTAAAGAGGGCTTTACGGTTTTCCGTGATCAATGCTTTTCAGCCGATACCAACTCAGCGCCCGTTAAACGTATTCAAGATGTATCATTTTTCCGTACCGCTCAGTTTGCCGAAGATGCCGGGCCCACCGCGCACCCGATTCGCCCCGACCGCTATATTGAGATTACCAACTTCTACACGCTAACGATTTATGAGAAAGGGGCGGAAGTTGTACGCATGCTGCGCAATCTAGTAGGGGAGGAGGATTTCCGACGTGGCTCAGATCTTTACTTTGAGCGTTTCGATGGGCAAGCGGTGACCATTGAAGACTTCGTGGGCTGTATGGCTGAAGTCTCTGGTGAGGATTTAAGCCAATTCATGCGCTGGTATTCCCAGGCGGGCACGCCGGATATTGATGCTCGCGGTGAATACGACTACGTCCATGGCGAATATCGACTGACTTTGCGTCAGCGCACCCCAGCAACACCTGGTCAGCCAGACAAGCTCCCATTGCACATTCCGGTGCGTTTGGGTTTGGTGGGTACCAAATCAGGCCAGGATCTTACCCTGACGCTAAATGGTGAAAAAATAGGCAAAGATGCCGTTATCCATTTGCGTGAAGACGAACATACTTTTGTATTTACCGATGTGGCAGAAGCGCCGGTTCCCTCTTTGCTGCGCGAGTTCTCAGCGCCCGTGAAGTTGCACTTTCCCTATTCACGGGAAGAGCTTGCCTTTTTATTGACCCACGATAGTGACGGTTTTAATCGCTGGGATGCTGGCCAGCGACTGGCGCTTTTGGCCTTGGATGACTTAATTGCTGCTCATCGCAACGGCGTAGAAAAAGTCATGGATACGCGCGTTATTGATGCCTTTAAGGTTCTGCTTAACGGGCCAATGAACGACAAGGCGGTACTGGCAGAGATGCTGACACTGCCTTCAGAAGCTTACATTGCCGAGCAGCAGCCGATTGTTGATGTCGATGCTATTCACGCAGCGCGGGAATTTGTTCGCCAATCCTTGGCTATGGCGCTGCGCGATGAGTTTATCGCGATCTACCAGGCGAATTTATCAGAAGAGCCCTACGCACCAACTCCGGAGCAAATTGCCCAGCGTAGCCTGAAAAATATAGCTCTCTCTTATTTGCTATCGATTGAAGATGAGCAAGGTTTGGCTTTTTGCGAAGCGCAATTCGCAGCCGATCACAATATGACCGATGTTCGTCAGGCGCTAACATTGCTGGTACACAGTGACCGCGATGATCTTGCCTCACCCGCATTGAAGGCATTTGGTGAAAAATGGGCACATGATCCTTTGGTAATGGATCAGTGGTTTACTATTCAGGTGTCACGTCCTCAACCAGATGTGCTTGAGCGGGTAAACTACTTGATGCAGCACCCTGCGTTTTCCCTTAAAAACCCTAATAAAGTACGTGCGCTGATCGGGGCCTTTGCCCAGAACCGAATCAATTTCCACCGCTTAGATGGGCAGGGCTATCAATTGCTGGCGGATGTGGTGATCAAACTCAACCGGCTCAACCCGGAAATTGCTGCTCGTTTAGTCACACCGTTAACCCGCTGGCAACGCTTTGATGAAACCCGTCAGGCATTAATGCGGTCTCAACTTGAGCGTATTAAGCAGGAACCGCTATCCTCAAATGTATTCGAGGTGGTGGCAAAAGCATTGGCATAGCTCTTGAGAGAGCACTTGAGAGAGCGCATGAAAGCGGACTTAAAACAGCACTTGAGACAGGCTTTGGTATAGCAGTAAATAACCGCGGATAACCATGGAAAGGAATAACAACGGTGACAGACTCACAGCAGCACTATTTACTCATTATCAATGGTAAATCCGCCGGAAATCCGGAGTTGCGCGAAGCAGTCAATGAACAACGCCAAGCAGGGATGCTGATTACTGTTCGTGCTACATGGGAAGGAGGAGACGCCGCCGATATCGCTGAGCAGTCTGCCTCACTGGGTATCACTCATGTGATCGCATGTGGTGGGGACGGCACGGTAAGCGAAGTCATGAATGGCTTAATGCGCTTAGCTCATGATCAGCGCCCAGCGTTAGGTATTGTACCGCTGGGCAGCGCCAATGACTTTGCCACATCAGTAGGCTTGCCTCTAGAGCCTGGCCCCGCCTTGGAGGCAGCGCTGTCGCTAAGCTCACATCCCATTGATGTGGTGCGTATCACCGCAGGTGCCAGTGGCGAGTCAACGACCAGCTATTATATGAATATGACCACGGGTGGATTTGGTGCTGAAATCACCTCTTCCACGCCGAAAACCCTTAAGCGCATGCTGGGAGGCGGGGCTTACTCATTAATGGGGGCCCTCAAGGCTTGGCGTCATCGCAGCTATCGTGGCACGCTGCACTGGGATGGCAAAGAGGAGCAGACGTCGCTGCTATTATTGGCGCTCGGTAATGGTCGCCAGTCCGGTGGCGGGCAAGTGCTCGCACCGCGCGCTAAACTAGATGATGGTCGCCTGGATGTGCTGCTAGTGAAAGACTTTAAGTCGATGATGGAGCTGACTAAGCTAATTAGTGAGCTGCAAAGTTTTCCTGCCGATGGGCGATTTGTTCGCTACTTCACTACCAGCCAGCTAACGGTGACAACCCAGGCAGAAGACCCGCCATGGCCACTCACATTAGATGGTGAAGCGCGCTGTTACGATCACTACTGTGCTGAAGTAGTGCCTCTTGCGCTGCGTGTATTGATACCAGAAGATTGCCCGTTGCTGTCATCAAGTCGCCAGCCGTAATAGTTTTGACCTCGATATTTAATGTAGTTTAGGAGACGACTCAAATGGCAAATCGCGTGTGGATACCTGCTCTAGCGGCTGTGGCGCTACTATTGAGTGCCTGTGGAGATACTCAGGAAGATCCAACCGTGACACCAGATGAAAATTCTGAGGTGGCGGACGATGAAACGGTAATTGAAGAAGAGGCGCCAGCTGCCGCAGAAAACGCAGCTGAAATGCCAACCCCTGACGAGGTTGAAGATGAAATAGAGGCACGCCAAGCCGCTGAGGAGCTTGAGCGAGCAGAGGCGCTGCGTGAGGAGGGCGCGGCGCAAAGTACAGACTCCACAGAAGCCGGAGAAGAGGTGCAGGCTGGTGAAGATACCTTGGCAGCTGATCCTGATGATGTGCTCAATGAAGAGAGCGCGATGCCGGGCGAAGCGACTCGTTCTGATGTAGATGAAATGATTGCCGAGACCGAGCGTCGCTTTGAAGAGGCGCAAAGACGTCTTGAAGAGCAGTTTCAGGAGGTGGAGCAGCAAACACCCATGCTGGAGCCCATGGATGATGAAGACTTTTCATCTAGTTGGAATACGGAAAGCAGTCTACCCGATGAGCGTACGCGTTTAGAGGATGATCTTGAAGCCACCGATGTGGACGCGTTGATTGAAGATACTGAGCGGCGTTTTGAAGAGGCGCAGAAGCGTCTTGATGAGCAGTATCAGGAGATTGAAAACGAGGAGAGCGTTAACGGTCTGGTGCCAGAGTCAGATAGGGCTAACGTAGATCGAGACGTTCAGCAATCCCGTAGGGAAAGTGAGCAATAAAAAAGGCCCGCGTTAGCGGGCCTTTGTCCATCCGTTGGCAATTAAGCTGGGCGGATGTTGGAAGCCTGAAGGCCTTTTTTACCCTGAGTCACTTCGAAGCTGACTTTTTGACCATCTTGCAGGGTCTTGAAGCCTTCAGCTTGAATTTCGGAGAAGTGGGCGAACAGATCGTCTCCGCCGTCATCAGGAGAGATGAAGCCGAAGCCTTTAGTGTCGTTGAACCACTTAACTGTACCAGTTGCCATTTTCTGTTTCCTTAACTTGCTTAGTAATCACGGGCAACTCAATTGTCCACCCGCTACAATCACTCTAGATGCAAATTCGGCTGTCGTCCAGCGACATTCCTAAGATTTTTTATTTTGTTGCGAGCAAGCACTTATGATGCAGTTGGGCTTTATCGATGCACAATTTATTCCATTTTTAGTGGCGATTACGCTGCTATCAATTAGTCCAGGCGTCGATACACTATTGGTGATTCGTAATACTGCGCGTGGGGGAATTGGTGACGGGATTACCACTAGTATTGCCATCTGCTGTGGGCTGTTTGTACATGCCACGATTTCAGCGCTGGGGATCTCGCTTATCCTGCTCCAGTCGGCCTGGGCATTTCATATGTTAAAGCTGGTCGGGGCGGGTTATTTAATCTGGCTGGGTATCACCAGCTTGTTAGCAGCACGCCGTGGGCAGCCGTTACCGGTCAATGGGATACTTAAAAACACCCCTGCCGTTTCTCGCTGGCAACCGGTCAAAGAGGGGTTTTTGTCTAATGTACTGAACCCTAAAACGGTAGTCTTCTATATGGCGTTTTTACCTCAGTTTATTGCCCCCACGGACCCCGCATTGCTGAAGTCATTGTGGTTGGCGGGAGTGCATTTTGTGATCGCCAATATTTGGCAAATCAGCGTAGTGCTGATGGTCGGCAGTGCGGGTAAGTGGTTAGCCAGCGCGCGCTTTGCACAAACGCTAAACGCCGCTACGGGGGCAGTGTTGGTAATGTTTGGTATCAGACTGGCACTAACACAGCGCCCGGTATAACCGGGCGCTGACGTCAATGTAATAATGCTGTGAGTTGCTTAGCGGCGGGCCAGTAAAGCCCGGTCATAGCGCACCTGCTGTTCATTGTCGCTAAGCAGCGAAACGCCTTCGCTATTGCCGCCGTTGGCGAGACTCTCATAAATCACTCGATAGCTAAGTACTGCCTGTACATAGTCGCGTGTTTCGCGGAAAGGAATACTTTCCACAAAAAGGTCAAACGCTTCTACGTTATTGCCTAGCCATTGATCAACGCGGCCAGGGCCGGCGTTATATGCCGCAGCGGCGGCCAAGCGATTACCTTGGTAGCGCTGCAGTTTGTCGCGTAAATAAGTGCTGCCCAGACGAATATTAAGCTCAGGGTCTAAAACGCCGTAAGGACCAGGGTCATTAATACCCAGTTCGCGGCTGACTTGGCTGGCGGTGCCCGGCATTAGTTGCATTAAGCCGCGTGCGCCGGCAGGTGACAGTGCGTTGGGGTTGTAAGCGCTTTCGCGACGGGTAATTGCCATCAATAAGAACGGATCTACGCCCGTTAGGCGTCCCCAGTGCATAAAGCTATCGTAGTAGGCCTGGGGGAAGCGCCAATCCAACGCATCCCACATCTCGGCGGCAATAGTGGTCTGTACTAAGCGTGCATGCCACTGCTGTTGGGCCGCATAGTCGGCCAGTTCTCGGGCCTGCTGGGGAGATCCGCTCTGCACCGCATGCAACCATTCGCTATTGGCAAGGCCATCTTCACCAATGCGTAATAAGGCCTCGGTGCGCTGCACTGCGGGTAGTTGCGCGATACGTTGACGCGAGGCTTCGTCAAAATGATTGCGTTCAAGATTCAACTGATAAGGCTGGCCCAGTTTTTCTGCTGCTGCAAAGCCGTAAAAGCTGCGATCTGTAGCAGCCTGATGATAACGCGCTTCGGCGGCTGCATGGTTACCAAGTTGGGCATTGGCGCGTCCTAACCAATATTGCCAACGGCTACTCTCCTGTTGCCCTGCCGGCATCTCAGCAATCCAGTGTACGACCTCATTCCAGTCACGACTGGCTAGCGCTTGGCGAACACGTAATTCCAATACCCGCTCACTCTCCAGTGTTGGGAGCACGCTGTCGACCCAACTGAGCGTGCCAGGCACATCGCGTACCAGGGCATAGAAGGCTAGCTCTTCCTCTATCACCTGACGGTCGCTGGGGAGTAAATTTAAGCGTGGCGCGAGCTCCTGCCAGGCGGCAAATGCAGCAGGCGTATCTTCACGAGTGAAGCGTTGCATGGCAGCCTGATAAAAACTTGCGGTTGCGGCGCACTCAGGGCCTAGGCAGGAGGGGGCCTGGGTAATGGCCCGGCTACGGCTAGTAACGCTATCCACCGTGTCTAACGCCGTTTGCCACTGGCCACTCAATAGCCCACCTAAATAGCTGGAAAGCTGGGTTTCTCCTGCTTGCCAGGCAAGCATCTTACGCTCCCAAATTGCCGTGGCATCAATGGTGCCGTTGGCCCGTAGACGCTCGAAAAGCGGATTACATGCGTCAGGTTGTGAACTGCCTACCCGCCACAAATCAAGCCCTGCCGCGCTCGCCTGCTGAGGCTGGCTATCGAGCAGCGCTGCATAGTAGTAACACTGGCGCGCCGTGCCTGCTGGCTCGCCATCAGCGACTGAGAGTAGATCACTATAGCGACCGGCATGACCATAGTTTGCGATCGCTTGTCCACGAATCCATCCCGCCAGCGGAGTGTCAGCGTATTGGTCAATAAACTGATGGACTCTGTCTGGGGAAACATTGGGCAATTGACTTCTTAGGCGGTGGTACTCCACGTAGCCGCGCAGTGGATGGGTTTCAATGGCGCGTTCGTCAATGCGGTGCCACTGCTGCTCTCGAGCAGCAGCAAGGGCATCACGCAAATCACTGTCTGACGCGGCCCACACAAGCGTGGGTAAGCCTGACAGTAGAACGGTGCTCAGCACGGCCTTGCCCAGTGCAGTTTTACACACTACAGCTTTAGATAATGCACGAGCGGTATAGCGAAATGGCGAAACCAACATGGTGCTCTCTCTCTATCGATTTAATTCTGCTTGTTAACTCTGTTCGTTAACCCTGCTTGATCTGAGCGGTTCAGATTTGAGTATTTAAATCCGGCTATCGCTGAACAGACGCTATAGTGAACTAAAGGGATGAACCTTGTTCTGACAACGTAGACACATGGAGGATTCAATTGCGATGGCCCCATTATCCACTTGGTGGTTCTTACGTCGACTCAAATCCCGTGTTTGGGCGACAAAACGTATTGTACGTGCCCTCAAACTCTTCGTTCCGATGACTCGCGATGTCATCCGAGGCGATTTTAGGCCTATCCCCTGGTCAGCTTTCGGCATGATGGCGCTGGCGCTGGGCTATCTCGTGATGCCCTTTGATTTAATACCGGACTTTTTGCTGATCATCGGCATTATTGATGACGTGTTGATCGTTGGCTGGCTGCTTAATCGTATTGATCAGCGCCTTGAGGAGTATCGTGTCTGGAAGTTTGCTGACCCCGATATGGTTCCTTCTTGACGCTTAGCTGCTTGAAAAAATCCTGCTTAACCCCATATCAAGCTCACGAAACCATTTTATGCCCCTGCATGCATCCTGCGGGGGCACATGACTCAACGTGATTAATAAGGGTTAAGCGCATGACTACTGCTCCCCACGAAAAAACCGCTGATAACTCAGCCAACCACGAAGAAACCCTTGGCTTCCAAACGGAAGTGAAGCAGCTTTTGAACCTGATGATTCACTCTCTGTACTCTAACAGGGAGATTTTCTTACGCGAACTTATCTCGAACGCAGCCGATGCCTGCGACAAGCTACGCTATGCGGCACTCGATAACGATGCGCTATATGAAGGCGATAGCGAACTGCGTATTGAAATTGAGCATAACCGGGAGGCCAATACCATCACGCTACGTGATAATGGTATTGGTATGAATCGCGCAGATGTTATCGCCAATCTGGGTACTATCGCCCGTTCAGGCACCGCAGAGTTTCTCAAGCAGCTTTCCGGTGAACAGCAGAAGGATGCCAAACTAATTGGCCAGTTCGGCGTTGGTTTCTACTCAGGCTTTATTGTGGCTGATGAAATTACGGTGCGTACACGCAAAGCAGGCACTGAGGTTTCCGAAGGCGTTGAGTGGCGCTCGAAAGGCGAGGGCGAGTTTACCGTTTCCGATATCGAGCAAGCGCAGCACGGCACTGAAATCACCCTGCACTTAAAAGAGGATGCGAAAGAGTTTGCCGACGACTACCGCCTCCAGGGTTTGGTGCGTAAGTATTCAGATCATATCGAAGTGCCCGTTCGCATGCCGAAAACCGAAACGGCCACTGATGATGAAGGCAACAGCATTGCGGGTAGCGAAGTAACGACATGGGAAACCGTTAACGAAGCGACGGCCCTGTGGTCGCGTCCGAAGAGCGATGTTTCCGAAGATGAATACAAAGCGTTTTATAAGCACGTTGCCCACGATTTTTCTGACCCGTTAACCTGGAGTCATAACAAAGTCGAAGGCAAGCTCGAGTACACCAGTTTGCTTTATGTGCCGGGTCGCGCTCCGTTCGATATGTTTGAGCGCGATGGTGCTCGTGGCGTTAAGCTTTACGTTCAGCGCGTATTTATTATGGATGATGCAGAACAGTTCCTGCCGCTTTACCTGCGCTTTATCAAAGGCGTGCTAGACACACGTGAGCTTTCGCTCAATGTCTCCCGCGAACTGCTTCAGCAAGATCCAAATGTGGATAAAATTAAAGCGGCGCTCACCAAGCGCGGTTTGGATATGCTGAAAAAGCTCACCAAGGATAAAGAGCAGTATCAAACCTTTTGGAAGACCTTTGGTAGCGTGCTGAAAGAAGGTCCGGGTGAAGATCCGTCCAACCGCGAAAAAATTGCAGGCCTGCTGCGTTTTGCCTCAACCCACACCGATACCTCTGCCCAAGAGCACTCTCTGGCAGACTACGTTGAGCGCATGAAAGAGGGCCAGCGGAAGATTTACTACGTGGTGGCCGACAGCTTTAACGCTGCTAAGAACAGCCCGCACCTGGAGATCTTCCGCAAAAAGGGCATCGAAGTGCTGCTGCTCTCTGATCGCATTGATGATTGGCTAATGAGCCATCTGACTGAGTACGACGGCAAAACCTTTGCCGATGTGGCGAAGGGTGAGTTGGACTTAGGCGATGTAGAAGATGCCGACGAGAAGAAAGCTCAGGAGGAGACCGCAAAAGCCAAAGAGGATTTGGTCAAGCGCGTGAAAGAAGCGCTAGGAGATTGCGTACAAGACGTTAAAGTAACGCATCGCCTGACCGACTCGCCGGCCTGTGTCGTATTACCAGAACATGAAATGGGCTATCAAATGCGCCGTATTATGGAGGCCGCAGGCCAGCCGCTGCCTGAGGTGAAACCGATCCTTGAGCTGAATCCGGATCATGCGCTAGTGGCGCGCTTGGAAGGTGCTGAGGGCGATCTCTTCACTCAGCTCTCCTACATTCTGCTTGATCAAGCCATTATCGCCGAAGGTGGCCATTTGGATGATCCTGCCGCCTACGTGAAGCGTCTCAATAGCGTACTGACTGCTTAATAACACTTGCTACATTAATGACGGCCCGCTTGGTTACCCCAGCGGGCCGTCTGTTTTGGTACAGTAGGGTTATACGTTCTGTAAGACTGATTAGGACATCATCATGGCTGAGCAGCAAATCGACGGCGCGGTACCAACTAATGTGGCGGTGCTGGGAGGCGGCAGTTTTGGTACGGCGCTTGCGAGTATTGCCGCCGATAATGGCGCCCGTGTTCGTCAATGGATGCGTGACGAAGCGCTGGCCGCGCAGATCAATAACGAACACTGCAATGGGCGCTATCTGCCCCACTATGCAATGAATCCTGCCGTCCAGGCTTCAACTGACCTTCAGGTCGTGTTGTCGGATGCGCAGTTAGTGCTGATCGCGATTCCCTCAAAAGCGTTTCGCAGCGTGGTGCAAGCAGCAAAAGCGTGGCTAAAGCCGGAACAGATACTGGTTAGCACCACCAAAGGTATTGAGCAGGATAGTTTTTTGTTGATGAGCCAAGTGCTTGAGCAGGAGACGGGCTTTAACCATATTGGGGTGATTGCTGGCCCCAACCTTGCTTCTGAAATTGCTGATAAGCAGCTAACCGCCACGGTCATTGCCAGTGCTGACCCCTTAACACGCACTCGGGTACAAAAGGCTTTGGGTTGCCGCTATTTTCGCGTGTATGCCAGCGATGACCGCCATGGTGTTGAGCTTGCCGGTGCGCTCAAAAATATTTATGCCATTGCCGCCGGTATGGCCGCGGCGCTGGGTATGGGAGAAAACACCCGTAGCATGCTGATGACCCGCGCCTTGGCCGAAATGAGCCGGTTTGCCGTTGCCCAGGGAGCTAACCCGATGACCTTTTTGGGCCTGGCGGGCGTGGGCGATTTGATTGTTACCTGCTCGTCTAATCTGTCGCGTAATTATCGGGTCGGTTACGCTATGGGGGAAGGGCGTTCACTGGAAGAGGCGGTTGATGCACTTGGACAGGTCGCCGAAGGCGTTAATACGGTAAAGCTGGTATGTGCTAAAGCGCGCGAAATGGGGGTTTACATGCCTCTCGCTGAAGGGCTTGAACATGTGCTCTTCGGCGGCGTGCCTGCCCAGGAGATGGCCCGCACGTTGATGATGGGCGAGCAGAGCAGCGACGTAGAGTTTATTCTGCCCCGTGAAGATGTGCAGCAAGCTCATCGCGCTCACAAAACAGGAGGCTGGGATGCATGATGTGCTGATAATGCGTCACGGAGAAGCAGCACCTGGGTATCCCGACCATGCGCGGCGGTTAACGACCCGGGGGGAGTCAGAAGCTGAAAAAATGGCCCAATGGTTAGCAGGGCGCGTGGCCGGGGGGGAGCTTTCAATGCCGCGAATGTATGCAAGCCCTTACGCCAGGGCCCAGCAAACAGCACAAGCTTTGTGTGATGTATTGGGTGCGCCGCTTGAAACGCTGGATTTTATTACCCCTGAGGACGCTCCCACGGCAGTAAGTGATTGGCTGCTTCACCAGCCGTTAGGCGCGCCAATTATGCTGGTCAGCCATATGCCGCTGGTGGGAGATCTAGCCGGTCTGTTGGTAGAGGGCAGCCCCGCCCAGGGAATTGGTTTCCCTACCGCCGCCATCGCTGAGTTTGAAGCCGACGTATGGGCTGCTGGCTGTGCGCAGTTGAAACGGTTCACTCAGCCCAGCCAGCTTCGCTAGCCATAAAGGCCAAAAAAAGCGGCTGCCTCGGCAGCCGCTAGTGCTTTTTACAGCAACGCGTCAAGCTTCTCTTTAAGCAAGCCGTTTACCTGCTGTGGATTGGCGGTGCCACGGGAAGCCTTCATCACTTGGCCGACAAAATAGCCAATCATTTTGCCGCGTTTGTCCGGCTCTGAGTCGCGATATTGAGCTACCTGAGCGGGGCTATCGGCAATCACTTGGTCAATCATCGCTTCAATGGCGCCAGTATCGGTCACCTGCTTAAGGCCTTTAGCGTCAATCACCTCATCGGCAGACTCGCCTTGACCATTCCACAATGCCTGGAAGACCTCTTTGGCGGCTTTACCGTTAATCGTATCGTCTAGCACGCGGCTAATGAGTTCGCCTAGCTGGCGCGCTGAAATCGGGCTGTTAGCAATGCTCAGGTTTTCGCGGTTAAGTGCCCCTGAAAGCTCACCCTGTACCCAGTTTGCCGACTGCTTGGCATCGCCGCATACATTGTGCACCGACTCAAAAAATTCAGCCATGTCTCGGCTGGCTGAAATGACATTGGCATCATAGGCAGACAGCCCCAGCTCATTTTGGAAACGCGCACGTTTGTCGGCAGGCAGCTCGGGCAACTGGCCACGCAAATGGTCCAGGTAGGCCTGATCCAGTACTACCGGCAGCAAATCAGGGCAGGGGAAGTAACGGTAGTCATTAGCCTCTTCCTTGGTGCGCATGCTGCGGGTTTCATCACGGTCTGGGTCGAATAGGCGTGTCTCTTGTACGACGCTGCCGCCATCTTCGATCAGCTCAATCTGGCGCTCTACTTCAAACGCAATGGCGCGTTCGACAAAGCGGAAAGAGTTAACGTTTTTAATCTCGGCGCGGGTGCCAAACGCTTCTTGACCTTTAGGCCGCACTGAAACGTTAACGTCGCAGCGCATGGAGCCTTCCGCCATGTTGCCGTCTGATATGCCCAGGTAGGTCACGATCGAGTGAATCGCCTTAAGGTAGGCGGCGGCTTCCTTTGCGTTGCGCATGTCCGGCTCGGAAACGATTTCCAGCAGCGGTGTGCCCGCTCGGTTCAAATCGATACCGGTCATGCCGTGGAAGTCTTCGTGGAGCGACTTGCCGGCATCCTCTTCGAGGTGGGCATGGTGAATGCGGATATGCTTAGTGCTGCCATCCTCTAAGGTGATTTCTACCTCGCCAGGGCCGACGATGGGGTGATACATCTGACTGGTCTGATAGCCCTTGGGCAGGTCAGGGTAGAAGTAGTTTTTGCGGTCAAATACCGACACTTCAGCGATGTCAGAATGCACCGCTAACCCAAACTGAACGGCCATGGCCACGGCCTGCTCATTGAGCACCGGCAATACGCCGGGCAGGCCTAAATCGACCGCGCAGGCTTGGGTGTTGGGTTCAGCGCCAAACGCGGTTGAGGCGCCGGAGAAGATTTTTGAGCGTGTTGCGAGCTGAACGTGGACTTCAAGCCCAATCACGGTTTCCCATTGCATTAGGCGTACTCCTCGGCAAAGGCAGGACGTTGTAAGTGCCAGTCAGTTGCTTGCTGGAATTGATGCGCGACGTTTAGCAGCTGGGCTTCGGCAAAGTGGGTGCCAAGAATCTGTAGGCCTACTGGGCGACCACCAGCCAAACCGGCAGGAACACTGATACCGGGAATGCCTGCCAGGTTAATCGCAATGGTGTAGATATCCTGCAGATACATGGAGACCGGATCTTTTTTAGCCCCCAGGTCAAATGCTGGCGTGGGCGATGCGGGGCCCATCAATACATCCACATCTTCAAAGGCGTCCAGGAAGTCCTGACGGATCAAACGGCGAACCTGCTGCGCCTTGGTGTAGTAAGCGTCAAAGAAGCCTTCTGAGAGCGTGTGGGTGCCGATAAGAATGCGTCGTTTGACTTCTTCGCCAAAGCCCTCTGCGCGGGAGCGGGTGTATAGATCAATCAGGTCGCTGGGGTTTTCGCAGCGGTGACCAAAGCGCACGCCGTCGTAACGGGATAGGTTTGAAGAGGCCTCTGCGGGAGCGATAACATAGTAGGCCGGAATCGCATAGTGGGTATGCGGTAGGCTAACGTCACGTACCGTAGCACCCAGGGACTCGTAGACTTTCACCGCTTCGCGGACGGCTTTTTCGACTTCCGGGTCTAAACCATCGCCAAAATACTCTTTGGGTAGGCCAATTTTAAGCCCTGACAGCGGTGCATTCAGGTTTTCTACATAGTCCGGCACGCCACGGGCAACGCTAGTGGAGTCGCGACCATCATGACCTGCAATGATGCCTAACAAGTGCGCACAATCTTCGGCGCTGCGCGCCATTGGGCCTGCTTGGTCAAGGCTTGAGGCATAGGCAATGATGCCAAAACGCGAGACACGACCGTAAGTAGGTTTTAGACCGGTGATGCCGCAAAAAGCGGCCGGTTGGCGAATAGAACCGCCGGTATCGGTGCCCATCGCTGCGGGTACTAACCCTGCCGCAACGGCTGCGGCACTGCCGCCTGAGCTGCCGCCGGGCACCGCTTTAAGGTCCCAGGGGTTTTTGACTGGGCCGTAATAACTATTTTCGTTGGAGGAGCCCATGGCGAACTCGTCCATATTTGTTTTGCCCAGGCTGATGGTGCCTGCCGCGTTTAGCTTTTCCACCACGGTGGCATTGTAGGGCGCGATAAAGTTATCCAGCATTTTCGAACCGCAGCTGGTTTTTACATCTTTGGTGCAAAAAATATCTTTCAACGCTAGGGGAATGCCCGTGAGCAGGCCAGCTTTGCCTGCCGCGCGGTCGTTGTCAGCGATTTCAGCCTGCTTCAGCGCCTGTTCAGCCGTCACGCTGATAAAACTATTCAGCTTGCCGTCAGCTTTTTCAATGCGCTGTAAATAATGAGCGGTTAGCTCGCGGCTTGAAAACTCGCCGCTTTTTAAGGCGGCAGCGAGTTGCGTTAAGGTTTTCTCATACATGACCCGGAAGCTCCGTTCAGGGGAGAAAAAAAAGAAATAAAAGTGGTAGCTTGGGTAGTCTTGAGCCGCTGTTATTCTGCGACATTAATTTATTAACGTTACTCAACGACCCGGGGAACGAGATACAAACCGTTTTCCACTGCCGGAGCACAGCGCTGGAAAGTGTCGCGCTGATTACTTTCTGTGACTTCGTCGGCACGCAGTCGCTGGGTTGCATCCAATGGATGAGATAGCGGCATAACACCTTCTGTATCAATGCTTTGTAGTTGATCGACCATTTCCAGAATACGGCTTAAATCGTCTACAAAGCCGCTGGCTTGGTCATCGCTAATGGCGAGTCGGGCTAAGTGGGCAGCCCGGCGCACATGAGAGTCTTCAATCGCCATGATCGAGATTTCCTCGCAAATGTGATGGAACATATTCCACATTAAGCGGTATACATACCGACATCAAAAAAACGTCTTGTGTCGCAGACGTGGAAAATAGCCGCAAAAGGTACCACATATTGGCCTTAACGGGCAGTGTTAGCACGACTCGTGCTTGCTGCCAGGGGGTTGCGGTGATACCGTTTGCATCCGCACAGGGTTCCCGGTCTGCACTAGGTAACAACATCCATGTTTAAACGTTTGAGGGGGCTGTTTTCCAGCGATCTATCGATCGACTTGGGTACGGCCAATACACTGATTTATGTACGCGGTCGCGGTATCGTGCTTGATGAGCCGTCCGTGGTTGCTATCCGCCAGTCTGGCAATATGCGCAGCGTCGCGGCAGTTGGTACCGATGCCAAGCGAATGCTGGGTCGTACGCCGGGCAATATTACGGCCATCCGCCCGATGAAGGATGGCGTCATCGCCGACTTTACGGTGACTGAACAGATGCTTCAGCACTTTATCCGTAAGGTTCACCAAAGTACCTTTTTGACTCCCAGCCCACGTGTGCTGGTGTGCGTCCCTTGCATGTCAACGCAAGTTGAGCGGCGTGCCATTCGTGAGTCAGCAGAAGGTGCTGGTGCCCGCGAGGTGTTCTTGATTGAAGAACCCATGGCGGCGGCTATTGGCGCGGGTCTTCCGGTTGAGGAAGCGCAGGGCTCAATGGTGGTGGATATCGGTGGTGGTACCACTGAAATCGCGATTATTTCGCTCAATGGCGTGGTCTATTCCGAGTCAATTCGGGTGGGTGGCGACCGCTTTGATGAAGCAATTACCGCTTACGTGCGTCGTCACTACGGCAGTTTGATTGGTGAGGCGACGGCCGAGCGCATCAAAGAAGAGATCGGTTGTGCCTATCCCGGTGGTGAGCTGCGCGAAATTGATGTGCGCGGCCGCAATTTGGCAGAAGGCATTCCACGTAGCTTTACGCTTAATTCCCACGAAACGCTGGAAGCCCTGCAAGAGACGCTGGGTTCCATCGTGGCCGCGGTTAAAAGCGCGCTTGAGCAGTCGCCGCCAGAATTGGCGTCGGATATTGCAGAGCGTGGTCTGGTGCTCACCGGTGGTGGTGCTTTGTTACGCGATCTGGATAAGCTGATTGCTGAAGAGACAGGCCTGCCCGTCATTGTTGCCGAAGACCCATTGACCTGCGTTGCGCGCGGCGGTGGTAAAGCGCTGGAAATGATTGATCAGCACACCTTTGAGTTGCTGTCGAGCGACTAATCGCAGCGGTTAATTGCGGGGGGATTGCCTATTAAACCGCTGTTTTCGCACGGGCCACTGCCGGGCTATCGGCTCTTCTTTTGCGTGTTGGCTGCCAGTGCTTTGATGTTTGTCGACCAGCGTTTCACGCGCATGGAGCAAGTGCGCGCGCAAATGTCGATGGTCGTTGCCCCTATTCAGTGGGTCGTTAGTGTGCCTAGCGACTTATTGAATTGGGGGTCGCTAGCACTGTCTGATCAGCAGGCATTAGTGGATGAAAATCGTCGTTTACGTGAGCAGATTCTTACGCTTTCCCATCGTGGTCAGCGGATGGCGAATCTGACCGCGGAAAACAGCGAGCTGCGTAATCTGCTTAAAGCCGCTGAGCGCCGTAATATTCCTTACATCACGGCCGAGCTTTTATCTCTGGATAATGATCCATTTAGCCATCAAATGGTGGTTAACCGTGGGCATCGCAACGGTGCCTACGTTGGGCAGCCAGTGATTGATGCTTCAGGTTTGGTGGGGCAGATCACCGCCGTATCAGCCTACTCTAGCCGTGTATTACTATTAGCCGATGCAAGCCATGCCTTGCCGGTTCAGCTTAATCGCAATGGGCTGCGCTTTATTGTCCAAGGTGCTGGGCGCTATAGCAGCGTTAATGTGATGCATGTGCCTGATACGGCGGATATCCGTGAAGGTGATTTGCTTACCACGTCTGGATTGGCAGGGCGCTTTCCACCGGGCTATCCCGTGGCGCGCGTCACTGAGGTCTACCATGACCCTGGTCAGCCTTTCGCTCGTGTAACCGCAGAGCCCATGGCGCAACTGCAGCGCTCACGCCATTTCTTATTGCTTTTCCCGCCACCCCAGGAAGAAGTAGCAGAACATGCGTGGGACGATACGCTGGATATCTCGGCGGATGCATTACGCTCTTCGCTTCGTCTTTCAGATCAAGCAATGCCAGATCAACCATTGCTCGATCAAAATGCATCATCCCCAGAGGTGCCCTGATGCCGCGCGCACCGATTGTCCCACTGTTGGTGGTTTGGCTTAGCCTGATCCTGGCGCTGTGTTTGCAAGTGATGCCGCTGGCCGATGGTTGGCAGGTATATCGTCCTGAATGGCTGGGATTAATGTTGATTTACTGGTGTATGCGTACACCCGATAGAGTCGGCGTTTTTCACGGTTTCGTGCTGGGCATTTTAATGGATCTTATTGAAGGCACAGCATTAGGTCAGCATGCGTTAATTTATGCGTTGTTAGCTTTTTTATGTGCGCTTGTGTATCCCCGTTTTCGGGCATATTCATTGGTACAGCAATCGGCATTAGTACTCGTATTACTAGGCTTAGTGCAACTAGTTGCGCAGTGGTTGCGTACTATCGTGGGCGATTTTTCGATTCATTTGGCGTTTTTGATCCCTTCTCTGGTTAGCGCTCTGCTGTGGCCGTGGTTATCAACTATGTTTCAGGCGTTAGAGCGCCGAATGGCTGCCTCATGACCGCAGCATCTCCTGTACTATGTTTGGCATCTGCTTCGCCGCGTCGTCGGGCGCTGCTGGCCTCTATTGGTGTGCCAGTCACTGTTAAGCCCTGCGACATTGATGAGACCCCGCTGAGCGGGGAGTTAGCTGATGCGTATGTGCTACGCTTGGCGATTGCGAAGGCAGAGGCGGCCGCTTCGCTCGCTGACTTGCCGACCTTAGGCTCAGATACCGCTGTTGTGGTCGATGGGCGTATCCTGGGTAAGCCACAAGATGCTATGGAAGGAGCCAGGATGCTACGTCTGCTTTCAGACAGGAGTCATCAGGTGCTGACGGCAGTAGCGGTCACTGGGCCTGAAGGCATACTCTCCTGCTGTGTGGCAACGCAAGTAGCCATGCGCAAGATTGATGAAAATGAAATCGCTGACTATTGGCGTACCGGCGAGCCTGCTGACAAAGCTGGTGGTTACGCAATACAAGGACTAGCGTCCATATTTGTAAAAGAGATCCAGGGTAGCCATTCGGCAGTGGTGGGATTACCACTGTTTGAAACAGCGCAATTACTGCGTAGACAGGGAGTTCCTATCTGGGAGCGTGCTTAATCTCCCTTGCCTTGAAGGCTTTGCTGCCTGTGTCGCTGGTAAGGAATACGTCAACCAACAAGGAATTTTGCATGAGCGGTGAAGTTCTCATCAATTTAACGCCAATGGAAACCCGCGTTGCGCTGGTGGAAAATGGTGTTCTGCAAGAGGCACTGATCGAGCGTTCACGCCGACGCGGTATTGTGGGTAATATCTACAAAGGCAAGGTAGTGCGTGTACTGCCTGGTATGCAGGCTGCTTTTGTTGATATTGGCTTAGAGCGAGCGGCGTTTATTCATGCCCATGAAGTAATGCCCTCAGGCACCCCGCTTGACGCACAACAAACCATCGGCCAGTTACTTCACGAAGGGCAGGCGTTAGTGGTGCAAGCCACGAAGGACCCCATCGGTAGTAAAGGGGCGCGCTTAACCACCCACTTGTCGATACCTTCTCGCTATTTAGTTTATATGCCTGACTCACCGCATCATGGTGTTTCGCAGCGCATTGAGGATGAGCGAGAGCGCGAGCGGTTAAAAACATTGCTTGATGAGAGTGTCGCCGAGCAAACGTTAGAGGTGACCGGTGGGTTTATCGTTCGTACCGCGGCTGAAGGCGTTGGCGACGAAGAGATTAAAGGGGATATGCACTTTTTGCTGCGGCTGTGGCGAAAAGTGAGCGAGCGTAAAGTGACCGCAACTCCGCAAAGCGTTATTTACGATGATTTACCGCTATTTATGCGTACGCTGCGGGACGTGATGCGTGACGACATTGAAAAAGTGCGCATCGACTCGCGAGAAAACTTTGTCAAGCTGGTTGAATTTGCTGAAGAGTTTATGCCTGATGCCGTTGATCGGATTGAGTATTATCCTGGTGAGCGGCCCATTTTTGACCTGTATAGCGTCGAAGATGAGATTCAAAAAGCGCTGGGGCGTAAGGTGCAGCTGAAATCAGGTGGCTACTTAGTGATTGATCCCACCGAAGCGATGACCACCATTGATGTGAATACCGGTGGGTATGTGGGGCATCGCAACCTTGAAGAGACCATCTTCAAAACCAATCTGGAAGCGGCCACCGCCATTGCGCGTCAGCTTAGGCTGCGTAATTTGGGTGGCATTATCATTATCGACTTTATCGATATGATTGATGTGGAGCACCAGCGTCAGGTCTTACGGGTGTTAGAGAAGGCCTTAGAGCGCGATCATGCCAAAACCAAGTGCACGGGTGTTACCGAACTTGGCTTGGTGCAGTTAACCCGCAAGCGTACCCGTGAAAGCCTAGAGCAAACGCTATGCGAAGCGTGCCCCACTTGCAGCGGCCGTGGAACGCTTAAAACACCCGAAACAGTATGCTATGAAATTTTTCGAGAAATTTTGCGTGAGGAGCGTGCTTATAGCGCTGAAACCTACATGGTGCTTGCCTCACAGCCAGTAGTAGATCGATTGTTGGATGAAGAATCAGCGGCGGTGGCAGACCTTGAAACGTTTATCAATAAAACGATACGTTTTCAGGTTGAGCAGCACTACTCCCAAGAGCAATACGACATAGTACTAATGTAAGCCATGTTGACTCGTTCGCTAATGCGTTGGAGTTTAGTTGTGATGGCTTCGCTATTGGGCAGTATCGCCGTGGTGCTGCTATTGCTGCGCCTGGCGATTAGCCAAACTGACGCACTTACCCCCCGAATAGAAGCGCTATTAGAAGCGCGTATTGGCGTGCCTGTCACTATTGAGCGCTTATCGCTCACTCTTGCCCGTAATGACCTTTTATTGCGTCTTGATGGCTTAAAGGCTGAAACGCCCGAGGGCCAGGCGCTGTTTTCGTTAGACCATGCGGGTCTTCGGTTAGACTTCTGGGCGACGCTTGCCAATCTGGCACCTATCTTTAACGATGCTCGCATTAGCGGTACTGAATTTCATCTTTATGAAGGCATCGGTGGGGTATGGCAGTGGCCAGAGCCTGCTGAATTACCCTCTCTGATCGCTCCTGAACCTGACGTTGATCTCGCCACTCTTGATGACTGGGTAGGCTTAATATTGCGCCAACGCTTATGGGTACACGATACCCGCATGGTGCTGCATGGCAGTGAGAACACGGTCATGCTGCATGCTCAAACGCTATTGCTAACGGGCGATGAGCGGCGCACCCGGTTGCAAGGTGCTATCAATATTGCTGAGTCACTTCAGCAAGCGCGGGAGATACCTCTACCAGCGGCTGAAATAAAGCTTGAGATGCAGCCTGGCCGTCGTGGCTTTAGCGACTTTTCGGCCGCGTTACAGTTGGATATACAGCTTGATCAACTAGTCGTGCTCGCTGACATGTTCCGCCCTGATCATGTGGCATATCTAGAACAGGCAGGGGGGCGTGCGCGGCTTTGGGGGCGCTGGGGAGATGCGCGCCTAGAGGAAGCGCGTATTTCCGTGGATGTACCTCAGTTAACGCTGCGACACGATGTTCAATACGCTGTGCTACGAGATATTGAAGCCAACGGCTTGTGGCAGCGCGATGGCGATGGCGGGAAAGCCTGGTTAAGTGGCGATGCCCAGAGCGTGGAGTGGGCACAGCCGGTAGGTGTAAGTGATGGCCCGGCTTTGCCTCGCCATTGGTCTGCGTCCCATCAGCCAGGAAGATGGGAAGTGCGCACGAGTGCGTTTGAATTAGCCTCGCTGACTGCTTGGCGTGATTATGTGTTTCTACCTGAGTCGGTAACTCGCGTATTACAAACCCTCTCCCCACGCGGGCAGGTGCAAGGGCTACATGTAGGTCAACGGGACGGCCAGTGGGGCGTCGATGCGGCGATCACCGGCGTAGAAGTGTCACCGTGGCAGAAAGCGCCGGGTGGCGGCCCTTTAGATGCCTGGGTGCAGGCACGCAATCTGCGTGGCCGTGTGCTGTTTAGCAGTGACGGCGATAGCACCCTCTATTTTCCCGATGTGTTTGCCGCCCCAATGCAGCTACGCCATGCTGAAGGGGAAGTCGAGTGGGTTTATGACGGTCCCAGGGCCATGGTGAGCGGTAAGCGGTTAAAGGTGGATTGGGATGGTGCGCAGGTTACGGGTGGTTTTGGTTTGGTCACCGGTCAGCAGCGCGGCCACTTTGGGTTGGATATCGATTTTAGCGATGTGGATGCCTTGGAGCGCCCCTTAGCCCAGTGGTTACCACTGGGTGTCATGGAAGAGGGATTACGCTCCTATCTGCTCAATGACATAGGCGGCTATGTTAGTGCGGGCTCTTTAAGGCTTAGCCAGCCAATCGGCCAGTTAAGTACTGGAGCCGATTTTACCGCTACATTGGCGCTTGCCATTAACCAGGGGCATATGCCCATAGCCCCTGGTTGGCCTCGCCTTGAAGATGTTGAGGGCCGTTTGAAATGGCAGAACAAGGTGCTTGATGCCGAGATAGACCATGCCCAAAGCCATGGCGTCACTGCTTCTCTGGGCGAGGTAAAAATGGAAGATGAGGTGCTTGATCTTTCGGGGAAGCTGCATGCCGATGGACAAGCGCTGACGGCTTTTTTGCAGGCCATGCCGGACATCGATCTTTCCCAGCTTGATGATCTAAGCGTGACAGGCGAGGTGAATGGCGATATTGCCTTATCGTTGCCACTGCAAGTGCCGGAGGCGCTACAGCTGGAGATTAATGCTCATCCGCGCTTTTCAGAAATAGTGTACCAGCCATTGGATTTACGCGTTCAGGCGGTTGAGGGTGATCTTACTTGGCTGCAAGACGGTGAGAATCAAGGGCTAATGGGTGACGCCAGTGGTCAACTATTGGGTGGGGGGGTAAGCGCCGATATTGATACCCGTCATGACCGCATAGAGTTGCAGGGTAATGTCGCTTCCGCCGCCCTTTTTGATCTCGCCGGTTTAGACGATAGCCAGGGGCGCTTGCCGCTAGAGGGTCAGTTGCAGTGGCAGGGGTTGGTTAGCCTATTACCCACTCCAACGGTCCGCCTGGAGAGTCGTTTAGTTGGTATTACCAGTCACTTACCGGAGCCATTTGCAAAATCGGCACAGCAGCCATGGCCCTGGGTAATCAACGCCGATATAGACGCTAGGCGTGTTGAAAGCCGCTTGGCTGATGTTGCTTTTGCACGTGCGCAGCAGCGTGATGGAGCAGTCGCTGGGACATTACGTTTAGGCAGTGACGCAGCATCTGTGCCTGAATGGCCCTCTCAGGCTGGCTTTACTATTACCGCCGATGTACCGCGCATTGACCCGTTAGCTTGGCAGGAAGCGTTGGCGCCACTCTTTGCAGGAGAGGGATCTTCGCTGAGCAGTGGTAACAGTCAAATCCCTATTGCTGTCTCGCTGGCAACGCCGTGTGTGGTCTATCAGGGCGAGTGTTTAGGCAATATCAGCGCAGCGGGAAGCATCAATAATGGCCTCGCTGATTTGGAGGTAAGCGGTAATATTGTTACTGGGCACTTAGTTTACAACGAGGCGTCGTCTCATCCTTTGGATATAGCGGTTGAGTCGATTGCGCTTGATCGCTTGCTAGCGTTGGCGAATGTTGAGCACGACGCAGATACCCCCCCTCCAGGCTCCTGGTGGGAAGAGGTGGAAACCCAGCGCGATTCACCTGTTGCCATTCCTGACTGGTTGGCTGGCGTGCCTGATGGGCGTCTGCGGTTAGCTGACATCGCCATGGGAGAACGCCGTTTTGGCCCCTTAACGGCCTATTGGATAGCCGATGGAGAGCGTTTTTCGCTCACCCCGGTAGGTTTGACGATGGGGCAACTTTCCGCCCGCGGCGAGCTACACTGGGAGGGTAGTTCACTCTCTAGCCACACTCGTGCCGATATCTCTATTCAGGGGGGGGACGTTGGGACTGCGCTAGAGCGTCTTGATCAGCCGGTGGTCATGCGCAGCCGGAGCACCGATGTGGTCGCGTCACTTGATTGGCCGGGGGCGCCCTGGCAGTTGGATTTAAGTCAATCCGATGGTTATATCCGAACCGATATTCGCGATGGACGCTTTGTAACGCTTGAGTCTGCACCGGTACGTTTAATTGGGTTACTCAATTTCGACAATATTTTACGCCGCTTGAGATTAGATTTTTCCGATGTCACCGGTCAGGGCACGGCATTTGACCGCGTGCATGGAACTGCCGATGTGGCGGGTGGGCTTTTGACGCTGCGTGGGCCGTTGCAAATTGACGCTCCTGCCGCCACCCTTAAGCTTACGGGTGATGTAGACCTTGTTAATCGTGAACTTGACCAGCGGCTTGGCGTCATACTGCCAGTGACCCAAAGCTTGCCCATCGCGGCGATTGCCGTTGGCGCGCCCATTGTAGGTGGTGCGCTGTTTCTCGCTGACCAATTGTTTGGCGACGCCTTTGATCGAGCCACGACACTCCATTATCGCGTGCGAGGCCCCTGGACCTCGCCGCAGGTTACTTTAGAAGGCCCTCAATGATCGCATATAAAAGTGATGTAGATACCGCTGCTGCCATCCTGTTAACGCCCGGCGGACTAGACTTAGATGCGCTGGAAACCGGGCTGGGCTATGCCATGGGCGCGGGTATTGATTATGCCGATTTATACTTTCAGCGTACTTGGCAAGAAGGTTGGGTATTGGAAGATGGTGAGGTCAAAGAGGCCAGCTATAACATTGACGGTGGCGTCGGTGTGCGCTCTATGGCGGGCGAAAAAACCGGCTTTGCCTACTCCAACCAAATTACCGCTGATGCACTAATGGATACAGGCCGTACGGCAGCGGGCATTGTGCGCAGTGGTAAACGGCTTCCAGGACAGGCGGTACACCAAGTATCAGCTGCGTCACGCTACGCGGGTATTGATCCTTTGGCGGGGCTTAGTGCTGAAGATAAGGTGGCCATGCTAAAGCAAGCTGATCGTGTAGCGCGTGCAGCGGATCCCAGTATCAGCCAAGTCAGTGCCTCTCTTTCAGGCACTTATGAAGTCGTGTTGGTAAGGGCAAGCGACGGAACATTGGCGGCGGATATTCGTCCGCTAGTGCGCTTTAATGTCAGCGTTATTGCGGTCAAAAATGGCCGTCGTGAACGTGGCAGTGCCGGTGGTGGAGGCCGCTATTCGATGGCCAAACTGCGCGATGATCAAGTCGCGGAGCACTACGCTAAAGAGGCTGTTCGCCAAGCCCTTGTCAATCTGGAAGCTATTGATGCGCCTGCCGGACAAATGCCTGTAGTGTTGGCGTCCGGGTGGCCGGGTATTTTGCTCCATGAGGCAGTTGGTCATGGCTTGGAAGGTGATTTTAACCGCAAAGGTAGTTCTGCTTTTGCTGGTCAGATGGGTAAACGCGTCGCCGCTAAAGGCGTCACTATTGTAGATGACGCAACAATATCAGATTCTCGTGGTTCGATGAGCGTCGATGATGAAGGTACGCCGGGTCAATATACACCGCTTATCGAAGACGGTATTTTGACCGGCTATATGCAGGACAAGCTCAACGCCCGCTTGATGGGCATGGCGCCAACGGGTAACGCTCGCCGCGAGTCCTTTGCGCATTTACCGATGCCACGTATGACCAATACCGTCATGCTGGCGGGTCAAGATGAGCCAAGCGACATTATTAAAAGTGTAAAGCGTGGCATTTATGCGGTGAGCTTTGGCGGCGGCCAAGTCGATATTACCTCTGGGAAGTTCGTATTCTCCGCTAGCGAAGCCTACCTGATTGAAGACGGCAAGGTGACGGCACCCGTAAAAGGAGCCACGCTGATTGGTAACGGGCCAGAAGCGATGCAACGCGTCTCAATGATTGGTCACGACATGGCACTTGATACAGGGATTGGCGTGTGTGGGAAAGAGGGGCAGGGCGTACCGGTCGGTGTTGGTCAGCCCACCTTGAAATTGGATGAGCTGACCGTCGGTGGTACGCAGTCTTAAAGCGCTTTTTTAAAGGGGCTTTTTTTAAAGGGCTAAGGTCTCGCGCAGGTGTTTGAACAGCTTGCGTGAGCTGGTAGGCGGTTTGCCCTGTTCGCGCTCACGCTGAGCGTTGCGAATTAGTTGTCGTAGCGTTTGGCGGTCGGCATCGGGGTACTCTGCCATGAAAAGATCAACAGCATCATCGCCCTCATCAATTAAGCGTTCCCGCCATTTTTCGAGGCGGTGAAAAGCGTGGTCGCGTTGCTCCTGTTCTTGATCAATAGAGTCGAAGACGCCTTGAATGGCCGTGAGGTCTTCTTTACGAATTAATTTGCCGACGTACTGCATGTGCCGACGGCGGCCTTCATGGGAGCGTATGCGCGATGTTTCCTCGATAGCACGCAGCATATCGTCCGAGAGAGGAAAGCGGGCGCGCTCGGCTGGCCGCATAGCAATTAAAGTTTCCCCAAGTGCCTGTAAGGCATGCATTTCGCGTTTGAGTTGCGACTTGCTAGGGCGTTCTTCCTGGTCTTCTGTTTCAACAGGATCGGGACGTTGCTTTCGCATAATGTGACTCACTGACTAGATTCGTTGCAGCATTATACCAGCTGCGAGTACAACATTGATTAGCCGAAGACACTCTCTTGAAAGACGTTGGTTGAGAGACATTCGGTTGATAAAGGAGGTTATATGGCACAGGCATTTGATGCAGCGGCGCAGCAGTCATTATTGACCGCGCGAGCTGAAGAGGCGTTAGCGTTGGCAAAACGCTTAGGCGCGGATGCGGCTGAAGTAGGTGCAAGCGTTGACCAGGGCGTTGGGGTCAGCGTGCGCTTAGGTGAAGTAGAGACGGTTGAATTGTCGCGTGATCAAGGCATTGCCGTAACATTATATGTAGGTCAGCGTAAGGGCAGTGCATCATCTACCGATGCTAGCAGTGCCTCCATTCAGGCGGCCGTTGAGAAAGCGTTTGCTATCGCCCGATACACCGGGGAAGACCCGGCTGCTGGGCTGGCGGATGCTTCGCTAATGGCCACCGAACTGCCCGACCTAAAAGTGCACTACCCCTGGGCGTTAACAACCGATGAGGCGATTGAGCTAGCGCTTGCCTGCGAACAGGCTGGGCGTGAGGTTGAAGGGATTACTCAGTCCGATGGCGCTTCGCTCTCCAGCGGTGAAGGGGTTCGTGTCTATGCCAATAGCCATGGTTTTTTGGGCACTCAAAAAGGTAGCAGTCACTCTCTCTCCTGCATGCTGATTGCTCAGGATGCGGGCGGCATGCAGCGCGACTATGACTATACTTCTGGGCGAGATCCCCGCAGCTTGCGTGATCCTGCCGAGGTGGGTCAAGAGGCGGCTGCACGCACCCTGCGTCGGCTTGGGGCCAAGCGTCCCCCTACGGGTACGTTTCCAGTGCTGTTTGACCCCTCGTTAGCCGGTGGCTTGATAGGGCATTTACTTGGCGGTCTAGCCGGTGGGGCGTTATATCGGCAGGCGTCGTTTCTCTGCGATCGATTGGGAACGCCGCTATTTCCTGATTGGTTTAGCTTAGAGGAGCGCCCGATGGAAATCGGCGCCATGGCGAGCACGCCGTTTGATGGCGAAGGCGTGCAAACCCGAAATAACCGGTTTATCGATCAAGGCCGTATTGCAAGCTACATGCTCTCTTCTTACAGTGCGCGGCGATTAAATATGCAAACCACGGGTAATGCCGGTGGGGCCCGCAATGTGCGCCTGACTGCGCCCTTACAACCCCGTGAGCAGTTATTGAAAGAGATGGGGCGAGGTATTTGGGTAACGGAGTTAATGGGGCAGGGAGTTAACGGTGTTACCGGTGATTACTCGCGTGGAGCAGCTGGCTTTTGGGTGGAAAACGGTAAGGTTCAGTACCCGATTGAAGAGTTCACTATCGCTAGTAATCTCGAGCGAATGTTTTCAGGATTGGTGGGAGTCGGCGATGACACCGATACCCGTGGCAGTGTTCACACGGGTAGTTGGTTAGTTGATGCGATGACAGTTGCTGGTGACTAAAAAGAAAAGCTTGCACGTAAAAGCGTAGTCTATTGATCTTCTTCAAATCGCGCTTCGAACAGCGCTTGAATTGCTTCAAGCGCTTGTTCTGCATCGTCGCCTTCGGCATTGACTCTCAGCTCAGTTCCGCAGGGCGCGGCGAGCATTAGTAGCGACATGATATTGGCGGCGTCGGCAACTTGTTGCTGTTTATAGACACGTATTTTAGCCGTGAATTGTTGTCCGCATTTGACCAGTTTGGTGGCCGCGCGGGCATGTAGTCCGCGCTGATTGGTAAGTGTGAGTATTCTTTCTGGCACCCTGGTTCCTTTTCGCCGAGTGGTGTCATTAATTGGTAGAAACGCTTAAGAAGTCTCTTGCCGCTTGTCGCTGTGGGGCAGGTTGGTCAGCGGGAGCGCTGACTGATCGCTCAGCGTGTACTGAAAGCCTAATTCGCGATGCCTCAGTTGCACCTCGCCCATTCGGGGTGCCAGCCTTTTCGCTAACTGTTCGACCATATACACCGAGCGATGCTGTCCGCCAGTGCACCCAATAGCTACGGTCATATAGCTGCGTTGGCTATTCTGGTAGGCGGGTAGCCAACGCTCAAGCCAAGCCTGAATATCATTGCTCATATCATCGACAATGGGATAACTGCTTAAAAAAGCCACAATGTTAGCGTCGCGGCCGGTAAATTGACGCAGCGTTGGATCCCAATAAGGGTTCGGCAGGCAGCGCACATCGAAGACCAAATCTGCATCCATGGGGACGCCGCGTTTATAACCGAATGATTCAAATGTCAGCGTAAGCTGGTCACGTCGCTGGTGGGCGACCTGATCGGTAATCCGGCGACGTAAATCGTGTACCGACAAACGTGAGGTATCTATCAGCAGGTCGGCCAAATCACGAATATCGTGTAGCGTTTCCTCTTCTTTATTAATCGCCTCTTCCAGCGTCATCTCGCTGTCGCGGGTTAGCGGGTGCCTGCGCCGCGTGGCTGAGTAGCGTTCAAGAAGAATGCGTGCATCAGTGGTCAAATAGATGACTTGAAAATCTATTTGACGCTGGCGTAGCTCTTCTAGCTGGGCAGGGAGGCGTTCTAATGCGCCTGGCAGGTTACGGGCATCGATGCTGACCGCCAAATGCGTGCGTTCACCTTGGTCGCGAAGCTCATCCACCAATGAACCCAGTAGCATGGCGGGGAGGTTATCAATGGCGTAGTAGCCAAGGTCTTCCAGCGCTTGTAAGGCGATGGATTTACCAGACCCCGAGCGGCCGCTAATGATCACCAGTTGCATTAAGACTCTCTTTGCTTTGAGCAGGCTGAGTTGATGGTAGCTACTAGACAAGCAGAGTGTTGTTAGGGGGCTGACTGCTCACGAATTTTAGCGGTAAGAAGGTCAAGTAACTCGCGCTGGCTGCCTGCTTTGCGCAGTTGCTGGCGGGTGTCCGCATCATTCATGATAGTGGCCACTTGACCTAACAAGGACAGGTGAGTGTCGTCTGCCTCTTCTGGTACGAGCAACACAAATACTAGGTCAACTGGATCGCCGTCGATAGCATCAAAATCGATTGGCTCTGAAAGTTTCAAAAAACCAGCTATAGGCGTTGAACAGTGAGGGCTACGCGCATGAGGGATAGCCACACCGTTACCTATACCTGTACTGCCTAAGCGTTCTCTACCGATTAATCGGCTAAACACTTCTTGGCTATCTAGGCTGGGCGTGTTTTGGGCAATAAAGGTGCTGAAAAACTCCAGCACCCTTTTTTTGCTGCCCCCGGGCACATCGTATAGAACGCGTTCCGGGGGGAGTATGGTTTCCAACGTCATTGAATTAACGCACACCTGCGCCTTGGGCGCGAGCTTGTGCTTTTTCCTTGTGTTTAACGAGTTGACGATCAATTTTATCCGCTAAAGCATCAATCGCGGCATACATATCACTGTCGAGAGCTTCTGCATGTAGATCTGCACCTGCTGCGTGCAGTGTACAGGCGGCTTGCTGTCGCTCTTTTTCTACAGATAAGGTGACTTGCACCGTCGTTATATTGTCGTAATGACGCTCGACACGTTCAAGTTTTTCATTGACATAGTCACGCAAGGCGTCAGTCAGATCTACGTGATGACCAGTGATATTAACTTGCATTGACGTACTCCTTATCCATCGGACTGTACTTCGATTGTAACCCTTTTTGCCGCGTTGCAAAGCCCTTGTAGAGAGTTTACTTACTATTGATACAGCCTTAGCGTAAACGACGGCGTTCGCTAGAGGAGGGGATGCCCATGGCTTCGCGATATTTGGCTACCGTTCGGCGTGCAACCTGAATGCCACCCTCGTCTAAAAGCGTCACTAAACGGCTATCAGAGAGAGGTTTGCCAGGCGGCTCTTCGTTTATCAGTTTTTTTAGTCGTGCTCGAATGGCGGTGCTGGAGTGGCTATCGCCATCTTGACCGCTCACTTGGCTGGAGAAAAAGTATTTGAGTTCGAACACGCCGCGGGGCGTATGGATGTACTTCTGGGTAGTCACCCTAGATATGGTCGATTCGTGCATTTCTACCGCTTCCGCAATATCTGCCAATATCAGCGGCTTCATAGCCTCTTCGCCGTGTTCTAAAAAGCCAATTTGGCGGGTGATAATCTCGCGGCCCACGCGTAGCAGCGTATCGTTACGACTGGAAAGACTCTTAATTAACCAGCGCGCTTCTTGTAAATGCTCTTTTAAGAACTGATTGTCCTGACTTTTATCTGCGCGCTTAATCAAGCTTGCATAGTCAGGCTGAATACGCAGTCGTGGCAAGGCTTCTGGGTTGAGCTCCAGATGCCAGCCTTCGTTGTCGTGACGCACCACTAAGTCGGGAGTGATGTAGCTATCGTCAGTGACGCCATAAGCGCTTCCTGGGCGTGGGTCGAGACTGCGGATTAATAGAATGACCTCACCGAGCTGCTCGTCATCTAGCCCCAGACGGCGCTTTAGTAAGCGCATATCGTCCTTACCAAGTGCTTCAAGAAACTGGCGGACAAGGCGGCGGGCGGGAACGAGTAGCGGTGTGTCATCGGGCAGCGCAGCCAACTGCAGCATTAAGCATTCGCGCAGATCGCGGGCAAAAATGCCGGTAGGCTCAAACTGCTGCAGTTTAAGCAGTACAGTCTCGATTTCGCGCTGGCTGAGACCATCGACGCCCTGGGCGCGCAGCCCTTCACGGATGTCGTTAAGCGGCTGGGTTAAATAACCATTGGCGTCTAACGCATCGATCAGGCTTTCCGCCACCAAATGCTCACGGGGAGTAAAATCGGTCATGGCGAGTTGCCACAGCAGGTGGCCGTGGAGGCTTTGCCCAGCGGCTTGGCGCTCAAAGTCAGGGCCTTCTCCGCTATTGGTGCCCGTGCTACCTATGTCCTGATAAGTATCCGACCAATCGCTGTCTACCGATAGCTCGGTAGGGATACTCTCTGACCACTCTTCCTCTTTAGGCTCGCTGACAGCCTGTTCGCTGAACTCATCTTCTTGCTCCAGCATTGGGTTAGTGTCTAACGCCTGCTGAATTTCTTGACGAAGGTCGAGCGTTGATAGCTGCAGCAGGGCAATCGCCTGCTGCAACTGAGGCGTCATGGTCAGCTGTGTGCCGATACGCAACTGAAGAGAAGCTTTCATGACCATCTGAGAACCACTCGTTAATCGGAAAGGTTTACCCTAGTGCGAGTGGTGGCTGTGTGCAAGTGCAATAAGCATGCCATTGGTATAAAAATTTTCGTAGAGCACTGATTAGAGATGAAAAACAGCTTAGAGGCGAAAATCAGCACCCAAATAAACGTCTCGCACCTTCTGGTTGGTGAGAATTGACTCAGGAGACCCACTGGCAATGATCTGTCCATCACCTACGATATAGGCGATATCGCAAATATCGAGAGTTTCCCGTACGTTGTGATCAGTGATCAGCACGCCGATATGGCGCTGCTTTAGCGCGCGAATAATGGTTTTAATATCGCCAACCGAGATGGGGTCAACCCCAGCAAAAGGTTCATCAAGTAAAATAAAAGCAGGCTCCGTGGCTAGTGAGCGGGCAATTTCGACACGCCGCCGCTCGCCGCCCGATAGGCTCATGCCTAAATTGTCGCGAATATGGGTGATATGGAAGTCTTCAAGCAAAGCTTCCAGACGTTCTTCACGGCCTGCGCGATCAAGCTCTTTGCGGGTCTCCAGAATCGCCATAATATTATCGCTAACCGATAGCTTGCGAAAAATTGACGCTTCCTGGGGAAGGTAGCCAATACCAGCCATTGCCCGCTCGTGCATGGGCGCTCGGGTCAAATCCAGGTCATCAATGCCGACCTTACCTGCATTCGCTTTTACCAAACCGACAATCATATAAAACGAGGTTGTTTTGCCCGCGCCGTTGGGGCCAAGCAAGCCGACGATGCTACCCTGTGAAATCTTCAGATTGATATCTTTTACCACTCGACGACGCTTATAGCTTTTCGCTAAGTGTTGGGCATAGAGGGTTTTTATCGGCGCAGTTTCAGCAATTGCCACAAGCTAACTCCCTATTGTGCGGGCTGAAGGGTCATTCGAATGCGCTGGGGCTCGCTGCCGTCAACGTCTGAGCGTGCTTGAATCACTTCGCGGTCAATAAAGTACTCTAGCCGTCCACCGGTAAAGCGATCATCCGCTTGGGTTAATTCGGCTTGATCAATTAACTCCACGCGGCGCTCGGCAACATGGTAGATAATGCGCCGGGCCCAGCCTTCCGTAGGGCCTTCCTGGCCTTCTGTCTGATGGCGCAAGTAGGCGCGTTCGCCGGTAGATGTGGCAAGGGAGAGCTCGCCTGCGTCATTACGTTGGATTTCCACACGATCGCCTCGAAGCTGCATTTCACCTTGTCGAATATCGACATCGCCAGTGTAAACGGCAGTACCGGCGCGTTGATCCAGGTCTAAGCGATCGGCTTCTACTTCCACTGGAGCCTGCTGCTGGGAGGGGCTAGACTGGGCCGCCGCTGACAGCGGTACCGCTAGTGCAATAAGAGCGGTGCAGATAAGTGTTTTCATGGCGACTCCTGTTAACGTTGTGTGGCCGGGGGATGCGTGCCGCGCACATTGTCAGTTAAGCGGACCTGGCTATCATTAAGCCATGCATCCATACGTGAAGCGCTCATCTGCTGTGGGGGCTGCTGCAGCAAAACGGGTGTTTCACTCCATGCATGTTGATTTAGTCCATCATAGTGCAATAACTCTGTATCAAGTTGCCAGCCTTCGTCAGGGGCAATCAGACGAGCTGAGCCGGATAGCACAAGGGCATGAGTGTTGGCGTTGAGTGTGCCGACATCGGCGTTGGCTAGCCATTGACGATTTTCGCTGTCATACAAAACTGCTCTAGGCTCTTCTGACCACGTTTCACCGCTTTGCGGAGTATGGATAAGGTGCGGTGTTTGCAGCGACTGTAAGGCATTGCCATTTTCACCGAAGAGGGTTATTTCTGCGTTTTCAAGCACATGACCAGGCTCTTGTGCCTGTGCATCGGGGTCGATGGCTACTTGTTGAGGCCCGCCGGGTTCAAGCCAAACCAGCAGCGCCCCTAAGGCGATAACAAGCCCCGTTAGCCATATGCGTGTCTTAAGTTGTTTAAACATTTATGTGCGACCATGCAAATAGGTATCCAACACCGCCCCCCAATGGCCTTGGGCATCGAGCAGCGTGTCACATATTTCGCGCACGGCGCCGTGTCCCCCTAGTCGCTCGGTGATCCAGTCGGCATGGGTGTGCATATAGTCCGGTGCGTTGGGAACGGTGATGCCGACACCGCAACGCTTGATAGCGGAGAGGTCAGGGAGGTCATCACCGCAGTAGGCCACTTGCTCCAGCTCTAAGTCCAGGCGCTGGCAAAGGCTACGCAAAGTGGTGAGCTTATCTTCACTGCCTTGATAGACGTGGTCGATACCGAGTGCGGCTGCGCGTTGGCTTACCATTGGCGAATCACGGCCTGTGATCAGGGCAACGTGAATTCCCACCCGTTTTAGCAATTTTAGACCATGCCCATCTTGGGTATGGAAAGCTTTGATTTCAATACCATCAGCTTGAAAGTAAAGTCGACCGTCAGTCAGTACGCCGTCAACATCCAGAGCCAATAGGCGTACGCGACGGAGCCGATCAAGTAGGGATGCAGGTAGGCTCATATAGTCTCCGTTAAGTAAGTCACTAACATTTGTGATTGAGGGTTAAATAACGCCGCTGGCAAGTAGGTCGTGCATATGTAGAGCGCCAATAGGTCGCTGTTGTTCATCCACCACGGCTAAAGCTGTAATGCGGCTCTCTTCCATAATGCGAACCGCTTCTGCGGCTAGGATGTCGGGGCCAATGCGTTTGCCGGGGCGCGTCATGACATCGTCGACAAGAACGTCATGCAGGTTGTGAAACTGATCAAGGGTGCGTCGCAGGTCGCCATCGGTGTAAACCCCCGCTAAGTGGCCGTTACTATCTACGACGCAGGTGAACCCCAGCCCTTGGCGAGTGATTTCTAACAAGGCATCGCGCAGCGGGCTGCCTAGCGCTACTTGGGGCAGTCGGGTGCCATCGTGCATAAGATCCCTTACCCGAAGTAGCAGTCGCTTACCCAGGCTGCCGCCAGGATGAGAGAGCGCAAAGTCCTCGGCCGTAAAGCCCCGCGCTTCGAGAAGTGCTACTGCCAGCGCGTCGCCTAGTGCAAGGGCAGCGGTAGTTGAGCTGGTCGGCGCAAGATCCAAGGGGCACGCTTCGCGCTCAACGCCGCTGTTTAAGTGGGCATCCGCATGTTTTGCCAGCGTGGAGTTTGGGCGCCCCGTCATACTAACCAGTGGGATTCCCAAGCGCTTTAAAAGTGGTAGAAGAGCGGTAACTTCAACCGTTTCGCCAGAGTTTGAAAGAGCAAGCACGACATCAGCCCGGGTTATCATGCCGAGGTCGCCGTGGCTTGCTTCTCCTGGGTGGACAAAAAAAGCTGGCGTACCTGTGCTGGCAAGCGTTGCGGCAAGTTTTCCTGCTATATGGCCTGACTTACCCATGCCAGTGACCACCACGCGCCCTTGGCAAGCGAGTATCAGCTCGCAGGCACGGTCAAAGCTTTCGTCCAGCTTTTCCTGAAGGCCACCAATGGCCGCCTGCTCAATTTGCAGCGTACGCAGTGCGCTTTCGCGTAATAAGCTGGGTGGAGCGAGAGGCTGGCGCATAGCGATATCTCTTAACAATTGAAAATATAAAAGGATCAAGGGGGTAAGAATAACATCTTGATCGCGCTTATAGGCACTAGTTAACTGCCGCCGCAGTAAAGGTTGTGGGCTAAATGTTTTTCATATTAACAGGAACACCCGTTCGCTTAGGGGTGTCTAGTAGAGTTATAGTACGTTGTTCGATAATGTTTTAGAAACGCTGTTTTTTAACTGCGGCGATAGTAAATAGGGTAATATAATGAGCCCTGACTGCGCCCGCTAAGAGTCACTGATCTATGACAGATACTCCTTTTATCGAAATCGAAGACCTCTATTTTTCACGTGGAGAACACGATATTTTCCGCGGCGTAAATATGACCGTACCGCGGGGAAAAGTGACGGCGATTATGGGTCCTAGCGGTACGGGTAAAACCACGCTCCTCAAATTGATTGGCGGGCAGCTAGTGCCTGATAGAGGGCGAATTTTAATCGATGGCCAAGACGTGCACCGCCTATCCCGAAAAGCGCTATTTACGCTGCGTAAACGAATGGGGATGCTGTTTCAGAGTGGTGCGCTTTTCTCCGACTTAGATGTCTTCGAAAATGTGGCGTTTCCGCTGCGGGTACACACAGATCTGCCCGATACCATGGTGCGCGATTTAGTATTGTTAAAACTTCAGGCCGTGGGGTTGCGAGGTGCGCGTGAATTAACCCCTGCCGAGCTGTCGGGGGGGATGGCTCGCCGGGTGGCTTTGGCGCGCGCGATGGCCCTCGATCCTGAACTGATTTTATATGATGAGCCGTTTGTCGGTCAGGACCCGATCTCAATGGGGGTGTTAGTTCAACTGATTAAACGCCTTAATCAAGCGCTGCAGCTGACGTCGGTGGTGGTATCGCACGATATTAAGGAAACATTGAGTATTGCAGACTACCTCTATCTAATCGCTGATGGTCAGGTAGTGGCTCACGGTACGCCGCAGACATTGGATATCAATCAGGATCCGCGGGTAAGTCAGTTTATTCATGGCGAGCCCGACGGTCCGGTGCCATTTCACTACCCCGCAGAGGCGTTTTATCGCGACATTTTAGGCGATGCCAGAGTGTCAACGTCAGGCTAAATGGACTAAAGCAGGGTAAATACAGGGCAGGGTAAATGCAGTCAAAATTTTCAAGTGGCACCGCGCGTATTACTCGATTGGGGCGTCGTGGATGCGATCTAATGGAAGCGCTAGGGCGCGCCGGTGTCTTTCTGGCTCAGTCCGCGATAGGTATCCCGTCCCGAGAGGGCTGGCGACTGTGGCTACAGCAAATGCATTTTGTCGGCGTGCTGTCGCTCGCCATTGTGCTCGTTTCAGGGCTGTTTATCGGCATGGTGCTGGCACTTCAGGGGTACACCATACTGGTGGACTTTGGCGCCGAACAGGCGCTTGGCCAAATGGTTGCGCTTTCGCTTTTGCGCGAGCTTGCGCCAGTGGTGGCGGCGTTGCTGTTTGCCGGACGTGCGGGTTCTGCGCTGACCGCTGAGATTGGCTTGATGAAGGCCACCGAGCAGCTGACCAGTATGGAAATGATTGGTGTTGATCCACTGCGTCGCGTCGTGGCTCCAAGGCTTTGGGCAGGTTTTGTGGCGCTGCCTATTTTGACCGTGGGTTTTAGCGTGGTCGGTATCTGGGGCGGTTATTTAGTTGGCGTTGAGTGGCTGGGCGTATTTGAAGGCTCCTACTGGAGCAACATGCAGGCAAGCGTGGATTTCATTAATGATGTCGGCAACGGCATGATTAAAAGCCTTGTTTTCGCCGTGGTAGTCACATGGATTGCAGTATTCCAGGGCTATGACCTGGTGCCAACGTCTGAAGGTATCTCCCGCGCAACAACGCGCACAGTAGTGTATTCGTCGCTTGCAGTTCTGGGGCTTGATTTTGTATTGACTGCCGTTATGTTTGGCGGCCTTTGATGGGTGGAGCAGTTTCATGAGACGCAGTAAAACCATGGAGTTCGGTGTTGGCTTGTTTATGATTGCTGGCATCTTGGGGGTCGTTTTCCTAGGCTTGCGCGTTAGTGGGCTGACGCTCTCCGCGCCTTCGCAGTCCTTTCAGCTGGAAGCCAATTTTGCCAATATTGGCGGTTTAAAGCCTCGCGCTCGGGTCACCATGGCCGGTGTTACCGTTGGGCGGGTGGAAACTATCGAACTGGATACCGAGTGGTACGATGCACGGGTGGTATTGAGATTGAACAGTGAGCTAGAAGGCCAGCTTTCCAGAGATTCCACGGCCTCTATTCTTACCGCAGGGTTACTGGGTGAGCAGTATATCGGCCTCAGCGTGGGCGGCGATCCTGAGATGTTGGCAGCGGGCGATACTATCCGTGATACGCAGTCAGCACTGGTGCTAGAAGAACTTATTCAGCAATTTGTGTCCAATATGGCAAGCAATTAAACGCTGTTCCATAGATAGAGCGTTAGGAGATAGAGTGATGAAAGGAATTAGTAGCGTGATTGGTCGTCGGTTTTTTGCAGCAGCTGCAGTGGTCATGCTTTGGGCGCCTCTCCAGGCCCAAGCGCAGTCGCAAACCCCCGAGGCATTGATTCGTGAAAACGTTGAGTCACTGATGGCCGACCTTGAGGGCCGTGAAGATTATTATGCTAATAATCTTAGCGAGCTTGAAGCATTGGTCGACAGCAATCTTGATCAAGTGGCGGACTTTCGTTATATCGGCGCCAGCGTGATGGGTAGCTATTTCCGTAATGCCACACCTGAGCAGCGCAGCCGTTTTGCCGATGTGTTTCGGCAAACGCTGATTGATACATATACACGTGGCCTGGTGACGTTTGATTACGACGAAATACGCGTTCTCGGTACTCAGCAAGCGCAGCGCCATGATGACCAAGCCAGTGTTGCAATGGAGGTTGTTGCTAATAATGGTCAGGTGTATCCCGTCAGCTATAGCCTGAGGCTTTCAAATGGCGAGTGGCGCGTTGTGAACGTGATTGTTAATGGAATTAACCTGGGGCTAACGTTCCGCAATCAATTTGATCAAGCCATGCGTGATAACAATCGCGATTATGATGCTGTCATTAACGGCTGGTCGCCTGAAGTGGGTGTTGAAGAGCTAGAGCAGGGAGGCGATGCGTGACAATGCTGTTTACACACCCCAGTGTCACTGTGAGTGTTGAGGGTGCTACCTTGGTGGTTGTGGGTGATGTAGACGTAACGCTGGCGGCCGGTTTGGCCGCCAGTGGCGTTAAATGGCTGCAGGCCACGAAGCATACATCGGTCATATTTGATTTCAATCAGGTAAATAAAGCCAGCAGTGTTGCCATCAGTGTGCTGTTTGAATGGCTGCGTGCCTGCCAAATGCGTGGCATTGATGCTGAGGCCATTTACTTTTCAGCACCCCTACGGCGGCTTGCATCAATGGCTGAGTTAGATGACTTAATTGACCATCCCACTTCTGCATTGATGGTTTAACTGAGGGTTTAATAGCTTGGCATGATCGCCAAGTGCGCTGCTTTTCTTTATTATGGCGACCTATTTACATTTATTGATAATGACGACTCAAAAGGAGTTCTCTGCGCCATGCAACCCAACGAAGTAAAAGCACTGCTTGAATCCCGCATCGATGGATGTCAGTTCCATATCCAGGGTGAAGGCTGTAATTTTCAGGTGATTGCGGTTGGCGATGCCTTTGAAGGTCTCTCTCCGGTTAAGCGTCAACAATTGGTCTACTCCGCGTTAAGCGATGAAATCGCATCTGGCGCTCTCCACGCTATTAGTATCAAAACGTTTACCCCGACGCAGTGGCAAGCTGCGTCGGAAAACGTTCAATAACGGCCGCCCCATGGATAAATTAATTATTACCGGCAACGGTTCGGTAGACGGTGAAGTGTGGGTAAGTGGTGCTAAAAATGCAGCGCTGCCCATTCTTTGTGCCAGCCTGCTGTCGGATGGCCCCGTTGTGATTGGTAATTTGCCCCATCTGCAAGACATTACCACGACCTTAGAATTGCTTGGTCGTATGGGCGTTGAGCCGGTAATGGGAGAGAAGCTGACGATTCAGTTAGACGGCTCCCAAGTAACCCATTGCCACGCGCCTTATGAACTAGTTAAGAAGATGCGTGCTTCGATTCTGGTGTTGGGGCCTCTGCTTGCCCATTTTGGTAAAGCAGATGTATCGCTGCCTGGCGGCTGTGCCATTGGCTCACGCCCGGTGGATCTGCATATTCGTGGCCTGGAAGCCATGGGAGCGGAGATTCGCGTTGAGGCGGGTTACATTCGTGCCCGTGTCGATGGCCGCCTGAAAGGGGCGACCATCTATTTTGATACCGTCACGGTAACCGGCACCGAAAACCTGCTGATGGCGGCGACATTGGCCGATGGCAAAACCATTCTGGAAAATGCGGCACGTGAACCTGAAATTGTCGACTTGGCTGAATGCCTGATCAAGATGGGCGCAAAGATCACCGGTCACGGCACCGACACTATTACCATCGAAGGCGTCGAGAAATTGCATGGCTGCGAACACAATGTCATGCCCGATCGAATCGAAACGGGTACTTTTCTGGTAGCAGCAGCAATGACTGGTGGCCGGGTCAAGGTCACACGTACCCGTGCAGATATTTTGGATGCAGTGATCGCTAAGCTTGAAGAAGCTGGCGCTGAAGTCACCACTGGCGATGATTGGATTGCCCTGGATATGCACGGTAAACGTCCCAAGGCGGTGAATATTCGTACCGCGCCTTATCCGGCATTCCCAACCGATATGCAGGCGCAGTTTGTCGCCATGAACGCTGTGGCCGTGGGCCATTCCCGGGTGGTTGAGACCATTTTTGAAAACCGCTTTATGCACGTTCAAGAGCTCAACCGCATGGGCGCCAATATTGTACTGGAAGGTAACACCGCCTTAATTGAAGGGGTGGAGAAGCTTTCCGGTGCGCCGGTAATGGCGACCGACTTACGCGCCTCCGCTTCCCTGGTGATTGCAGCGATGATGGCCGAGGGCGAGACACTGGTAGATAGGATTTATCACATTGATCGTGGCTACGAATGTATTGAAGAGAAAATGCAGCTACTGGGTGCGCGTATTCGCCGTATTCCCGGCTAAGCCATGCAACTCAGCCTTTGCATGCTAATAACTACGGGCTAAACGATGAGTAAGCAACTGATTTTGGCCCTCTCGAAGGGTCGTATTCTCGATGAAACACTGCCGCTACTTGCTGATGCAGGTATTGCGCCTATTGAAGATTTGGGTAAAAGCCGCAAGCTGTTGTTCGATACCAACTTGCCGGACGTTAAATTAGTCATTATCCGTGCCACCGATGTGCCCACGTACGTTCAACTAGGTGCCGCCGATTTAGGGGTGGCGGGAAAAGATGTATTGCTTGAGCACGGTGCCGAAGGGCTCTATGAGCCGCTGGATCTAGAGATCGCCCGCTGCAAATTGATGACTGCAGGGGTTACCGGCCAGTTGCCAGCACTTGCCCGACGCCGCGTGGCCACTAAGTTTGTTAATGTGGCGCGCCGCTATTACGCCGAGCAGGGTATACAGGCTGAAGTGATCAAGCTCTACGGGGCAATGGAGCTAGCGCCATTGATGAACCTGGCCGATGAAATTGTTGATATTGTTGATACAGGCAATACCTTACGGGCAAACGGTATGGAGCCGCGTGAGCTTATTGCCCATATCAGCACGCGATTAGTAGTTAATAAAGCGGCGATGACCATGAAACATGATCGTATCAAGCCTTTATTAGCTCGTCTGGAAAGCGCAGTGAAAAAGCGCCAGGCCCAGTTTGCCGAGTGATACGAGGTAATCTATGAGCAACCCTACAAGCAGTACCGCCGTCAGTAGCCAGTACGCTGATACGATTGCCCGCCTATCGACTAGCGAGGCCGATTTTAACCATCGGTTGGACACCTTGCTGGACTGGGAGGGGGTGTCTGATAAAGCGGTACAGGCGCGGGTCGAGGAGATTCTTGCTAGCGTTAAGCAGCGCGGCGACGCGGCAGTCATCGAAGCCACAAATCGTTTTGATCGACTGTCAGTGTCGGGCATGGATGAACTGCAGCTCACGCCCGCGCAGCTGAAACGCGCCTTTGATAACTTGCCTACTGAGCAGCGCGAGGCGCTCTCTAGCGCCGCGGAGCGGATCAAACGTTATCATGAACGTCAGAAGCCCAACTCTTGGCAGTATGAAGAGGCTGATGGCACCGTGCTAGGGCAAAAAGTAACGCCGCTTGATCGTGCTGGTATTTATGTTCCTGGAGGTAAAGCAGCCTATCCTTCATCGGTGCTGATGAATGCGATTCCCGCGCATGTAGCAGGTGTGCGGGAAATCGTCATGGTAGTGCCTACTCCGGATGGCGTATTGAATGAGCTGGTGCTGGCGGCCGCTCACTTGGCTGGGGTCGATTATGTCTTCACCATTGGTGGTGCTCAGGCCATAGCGGCACTCGCTTACGGCACTGAAAGTATCCCTAGGGTCGACAAGATCGTCGGGCCAGGTAACATTTATGTGGCCACCGCCAAGCGAGCTGTTTTTGGTCAAGTGGGTATCGATATGATTGCCGGCCCCTCGGAAATTATGGTGGTGTCGGACGGCCTAACGGATCCTGATTGGCTGGCAATGGATCTGTTTTCTCAGGCTGAGCACGACGAAGATGCCCAGGCGATATTGGTAAGCTGGGATGCGCAGCATCTTGATGCGGTCGAAGCGGCGATTGAGCGGCTGCTGCCTAGCTTAGAGCGCGAAGGGATAGTGCGCGAGTCGTTGCGTCGTCGGGGGGCGTTAATCCTCTGTCAGGATGCCCAAGAGGCCATTGTGATGATTAACCGTATTGCTCCTGAGCACCTGGAGCTGTCGGTATCAGCACCGGAAGTTTGGTTGGATGATATTCGTCACGCTGGGGCAATCTTTATGGGCCGCTACACCGCTGAAGCGTTAGGTGATTACTGTGCCGGGCCCAATCACGTGCTTCCCACCTCAGGAACGGCGCGCTTCTCTTCCCCATTGGGCGTGTATGATTTCCAGAAACGCTCATCGATTATCCACTGTTCTGCAGAGGGGGCTTCTGAGCTGGGTAAAATTGCCTCCGTATTGGCACGAGGCGAATCGCTCACCGCTCATGCCCGTTCAGCCGAGTACCGCATTCTCGATTAATGCTTGGTGCGCCGCCTGTGTTTTAAACTCTACTTGCCTACGCGGCTCCCTCGTCATCGCGGATGATAAAATTAAGAGCCGCGTTGACGAGGGAGTTCTTCATCATTGGTGACCGCAGGAAGAGGGCGCTCTCCTACCTCTAGCGTCATATTCATGCGTTCGCCACTGCGTACAATGGTGAGTGGAAGGGATGTGCCGGGTGGAATGGAGGCGATCTCGCTCATGGTGGCACGAGCATCCAATATAGGCTGACCATCTACAGCGAGAAGAACATCGCCAGGCTCTAGGCCTGCTTTTGCTGCAGGGCCATCGCTAACAACACCTGCAATAATAACCCCTTGAGGCGTTTGCAGCCCGAAGGAGGCGGCTAGCTCCCGTGATAGTGCCTGAGCCTCAATGCCTAACCAGCCCCGAATGACGCGGCCTTGAGTGACAAGCTCATCAAGTATGCTGTGAGCAAGGTTGGCAGGGATGGCGAAGCCAATACCCTGTGACCCACCCGAGCGTGAGAAGATCGCCGTGTTGATTCCGACCAGTGCCCCCTCTGGGTTAACCAAGGCGCCGCCTGAATTGCCTGGATTAATGGCGGCATCAGTTTGGATAAAATCCTCGTAGGCATTAAGCCCTAAATGATTGCGACCCGTGGCGCTAATAATGCCCATGGTAACGGTTTGCCCAACCCCAAAAGGGTTGCCAATGGCAAGTGCAACATCGCCTACCGCTACATCGGCAGAGTCGGTTAGCTCGATGACCGGAAGGTCGTCAAGATCAATGCGTAGTACGGCGAGATCGCTCTCGGGGTCCGTGCCGATAACTTCAGCAAGCGTCTCGCGGCCATCGCGTAAGGCAACTTGGATCTCGTCTGCGCCATTGATGACGTGATGATTGGTTAGCACATAGCCGTCATCGCTGACAATAACACCAGAGCCTAGGCTGGATAGCATGCGATGATGAGTAGTGGCATCACTGCCTTGGTCATCGAAAAACTGCTGGAAAAAAGGGTCAGACATCAACGGGTGCTGATCACGCTCAACAATGCGTGAAGAGTAGATGTTGACCACCGCAGGTGCTGCTTGCTCCACTGCATGCGAGTAGCTAGCGGGCCCTTGGTTGCGTGACAGTGGCGCCGCTTGGTGTACCTCTGGTGCGGGGCGGTTAGGCACTGGGTTCAGTGCAATAGGTGGGGTTGCAACAGCCGGTGAAGTGGCCTGCGTAGGCGACTCTCTAAATGGGTTAGGTAATGGCTCTGGAAGTAAGAGTAAGACCAAAATAGCGAGTAGCACGCCAGTGATGACAGGCCAGAGATAAGGCAGCACGTAGCGTCGCATGCAAAAAATTCCTTAGCGGGTGTTGGGCTCGCCATTCGCGATAAAGGTAGACGAGTTTTACAATCGTTTTAATGGTAACACTTTCTTAGCAAGTTCCTCACCGGTGCAGATAAATCTTTAAAGGAGTCGGTATGATTCAGCGGGATCAATTAGTGGCAGCCTGTGACCATCAGTTGCGCGCGGGGCAGTTTAAGGATTTCACTATTAATGGCTTGCAGATAGCCGGGCGTGACCAGATCGTGCGTGTTATGACCGGTGTGACAGCATGTCAAGCGCTGCTCGATGAGGCGGTTGCATGGCAGGCGGATATGGTATTAGTTCATCATGGTTATTTTTGGAAAAATGAGCCGGTTGCAATAACCGGTATGAAACAAAAGCGAATTAAAACATTGCTTGATCATGATATTAATTTACTGGCCTATCACTTGCCGCTGGATGCACACGCAGAAATGGGCAATAACGCCGAACTGGCTAGACTTTTGGGTTGGAAGGTGGAGGGCTGTATCGATGGTGAGCTAGGCGAAGGATTGCTATGGTCAGGGCGATTAACTCAGCCGCAAACGCTTCAGGTGCTAGCACAGCAAATTGCTCAAACGCTGCGGCGAGAGCCGTTGGTGATCGAGGCTCCTGGCGTAGGAGAGATCGAGCGTATCGCTTGGTGCACGGGAGGCGCGCAAGACATGATAACGGATGCTTTTGAGGCGGGCGCGCAAGTGTTTGTATCGGGGGAGGTCTCGGAGCGGACTACCCACCTGGCCCGCGAAATGGGCATTCATTATATTGCTGCCGGGCATCATGCTACCGAGCGCTATGGTATTCAGGCGATGGGGGAGTGGCTGGCAGATGAGTACGGCATTGAACACCGTTTTGTTGATATCGATAACCCCGCTTAATCACTTAAAAGCCCTGTATGGCTAATAGGCGAATGCGGGGTTGAGAGGATTTACATGCTGTGACGTTGGAAAAAACGCGCAGCATGCTTATGTGGTCAATATGGCTTTTTTATCGCAATAGGTTAGTTTTATCAGTAGCGTGGCGGCTGAGGGTTGGCTGCCTGGCTGCCTTTCAAACCAAAGTCTTCAGACAGCGTGCCACCTTTGCCGTCTGCGTAATCCCGTGGGATGGCAGGGGCGGGCGCCTGGTCATTGGTTGGCGACGTTTTGGCAGAGTGAACAGCGCTATAGTCAAGGCTGGGCTGAGCTGCGTCGCGAATATTCCATTCCGCTGCATCTTCTTTGAGCTGTTGCTCTAACTGGTTTGCTTCATCGCGTATATTGCCGAGGCGTTGGTAGATGCCACTTAAATGGCTGCCTACGCTGCTCTTCATTTCAGCAATTTGGTGTTCGCGCTCGAGTAGTGTTTGCCGCATGGCTGCGGCATGCCGTTCGCTTTTACTAAATAGACGGTAACAGCCCATTCCAGCAATAAAGCCGACGACAAGACCAATAATAGCAAAGGTTAATGATGAGCTTGGGTCCACAGTGTTCTCCCTGGCGCCTTATATAACAGCGGGCTGCAATCGTCAGCAGCTTATGAATGAAACAGGCTGCCATTATAGGCGTCACTCTGCCGGTTGGGTCAATCCACTCATGCGTTAACACGTCTCTAGAGGTATAATCACACCCTTCTTAGGGTTGCCAGTGCTCATGCTGGTTCCTACGTTACCTGCTGTAGGAGACAAGTGCATGTCATCAAAAACTGCGGCTGAGGCGCTGTCGGTCACGCGTCCTGCAACGCCTATGGCGCGCTACCGCGCTGATTTAGAGCGCGATGATTTTCAGTATGATCCAGCCCAGGAAGAGGCTGTGCGTCATCTTCAGCGCCTATATGATGAACTTGTGGCCGCGCCGACAACCATGCCTAAGGCGTTGGTGGCCAATAAAGGATTCAGGGCTAAGGTGGCAGGCTTGATGGGTAAAAAAGCCTCATCCGCGAGTGAGCCTGCTCTGCCTCGGGTTAAAGCGCTCTACTTTTGGGGTGGTGTGGGGCGGGGCAAAACCTATCTAGTGGATACCTTTTATGAGGCGTTGCCGTTTCCTGACAAAATGCGCACTCACTTTCACCGTTTTATGCAGCGGGTTCATAATGAGCTGACGCATTATAAAGGAGAGAAAAATCCACTGACGTTGATCGCTGGGAAGTTTGCCACTGAGGCCAGGGTGATCTGCTTCGATGAGTTTTTTGTTAAAGATATTACCGATGCGATGATTCTCGCCAACCTGTTGGAAGCGTTATTTGAGCGCGGAGTAGTGTTGGTGGCAACGTCAAACATCGTGCCTGACGACTTGTATAAAGATGGGTTGCAGCGAGCACGTTTTTTGCCAGCCATAGAACTCGTTAACCGTCACTGCGAGGTGGTTAATGTTGATTCGGGGGTGGATTATAGATTACGTGCTTTAGAGCGCGCCGCTATTTTTCACTCCCCCTTGGATGAAGAGGCCGAGCAGGAGCTTGCGCGTAGCTTTCGAGAAATTGCAGGCCATGAAGGCGAGGTTGGGGCGTCGCTTGAGGTTAATCATCGCGTGCTGAAAACCCGTCGCTTGCATGAAGATATTGCATGGTTTGAGTTTCTAGAACTTTGCGATGGGCCGCGCAGCCAAAATGACTATATTGAGTTGGCTCGGGAGTTTCATACGGTGGTAGTGTCGAATGTCACCTATATGGATGCCAAAAAAGATGATCAAGCGCGGCGCTTTATTAATATGGTCGATGAGTTTTATGATCGAGGCGTGAAGTTACTGATGTCGGCCGAGGGGCCGATTGAGGAGCTTTACCGGGATGGAAAGCTAACGTTTGAGTTCCAGCGAACGCTTTCGCGCCTGCAAGAGATGCAGTCACGCGAGTATCTCGGCTTACCTCACAAGCCTTAAACATAACCTGTGCCTAACTGTTTAGTAAAAAAGTCACAATGCCGCTTAACTTGCCGCTATCCTTGCTGTAGAATGCCGCCTCGCTACACATGTTGCCTGTGAATGCAGGCAACCAAAAAGAATAGGGATGGTGCTTCGCCGTGTAACGGTGTGAGTCACCCAATACATTTAATCTGGTGATTTTATCCATGAAGACGTTCAGTGCTAAGCCGCAGTCCGTCCAGCGCGACTGGTATGTTGTCGACGCTAAGGACAAAACGCTCGGTCGCCTGGCCACCGAGATTGCTCGTCGCCTGCGCGGCAAGCATAAGCCCGAATTTACCCCTCACGTTGATACCGGCGACTATATCGTTGTGATCAACGCAGAGAAAGTCCATGTGACCGGCAACAAGGCGAAGGCTAAAACCTATTACCGCCACACTGGTTACCCGGGCGGTCTGCGCTCTATGACATTCGACAAAATGCTTGATCATGCGCCCGAGCGCATCATTGAGTCAGCCGTAAAAGGCATGTTGCCGAAAGGTCCTTTGGGTCGCGCCATGTACACTAAGTTAAAAGTGTACGCCGGTGCCGAGCATCCGCATGCTGCCCAACAGCCGCTTGAACTAGACATCTGAGGAAATCTTCGCCATGACACAGCAGTATTACGGTACCGGGCGCCGCAAGACTTCCACCGCTCGCGTGTTTATGAAGCCGGGCTCTGGCAAAATTACTGTCAACAGCCAAGACCTAGACCTTTATTTCGGTCGTGTTACCGGTCGTATGGTTGTTCGTCAGCCCCTTGAGTTGACTGAAACGCTGAGCCAGTTCGACATTTTTGTCACTGTTGCCGGTGGTGGTAACTCTTCACAGGCAGGTGCAATTCGTCACGGCATTACACGTGCACTGATGAACTACAATGAAGATCTGCGTCCTACGCTGCGTGCCGCTGGCTACGTAACGCGTGACGCACGTCAAGTTGAGCGTAAGAAAGTCGGCCTGCGTAAAGCACGTCGTCGTCCGCAATTCTCTAAGCGTTAAGTACTTACGCTATGCGGCAAGGCGCCCAGGTCATCGACCTGGGCGTTTTTTATTGGAATATCAAAAAATTATATTGCTCGTACCACTATGGTCACGGGTAGTTGTTCTTGTGTATGGCGCTTTGTTTTTTTACCATAGAGCGTATTTGATATTCGTCGTCGCGAAACGCCATTGCGGCGGAACGAGTAAGCTGATGGGAGAAACCTGAAATGGCAGATAACGGCGTAAACAAAGGCCGACGCCGTTTCCTCGTAGGCGCCACCTCCGTTGTGGGTGCGGTAGGTGCTGTCGGGGTTGCGGTCCCCTTTGTGGCTTCTTGGCAGCCTAGTGCCAGGGCAAGAGCGGCGGGTGCTCCCGTTCAAGCGGATATATCAAGGCTTGAACCTGGACAGCGTATGACCGTCGAATGGCGTGGTCGTCCTATATGGATTATCAATCGCACACCCGAAATGATCGAGCGCACTGAGTCGCTGGATGATGGAATGCTGGCCGACCCAGATTCTGAGGTTCCGCAGCAGCCGGGATATATTACCGGTGATTTGCGGTCGATCAGACCAGAGATCGGTGTATTAATTGGTATCTGTACGCACTTGGGTTGTTCGCCGCTTTTCCGGCCTGAGCCTGACGCAGAGGGCGTAGGCGTTGATAACTGGCCGGGTGGTTTCTTCTGTCCTTGCCATGGTTCGCGCTTTGATTTGGCTGGCCGCGTATTTAGTAACGTACCCGCGCCAACGAATCTTGAGGTGCCACCCTACCGCTTTGAAAATGATGACATCATTATCATCGGCGAAGATGAGGAGTCTGCCTAATGGGTAATCCGAATAAAGCCAAGGCGGAAAAGGGCGTCATGCGCTGGGTAGACGACCGTTTTCCCGCAACGCAGATGTGGCAAGAGCATCTTTCCAAATATTATGCACCGAAGAACTTTAACTTTTGGTACTTTTTTGGCTCGCTAGCGCTTCTGGCACTCGTCAACCAAATCTTGACCGGGGTTTGGTTGACCATGAGCTTCAACCCTTCTGCTGAGGGTGCTTTTAATTCCGTCGAGTATATTATGCGCGACGTGGAGTGGGGCTGGCTGATTCGCTACATGCACACCACCGGTGCCTCTGCCTTCTTCCTTGTTGTTTATCTGCACATGTTCCGTGGCCTTTTATATGGTTCTTACAAAGCCCCTCGTGAGTTAGTGTGGGTTTTTGGCATGACTATTTATTTGGTGCTGATGGCAGAGGCCTTTATGGGCTACCTGCTGCCATGGGGACAAATGTCCTACTGGGGCGCGCAGGTTATTATCTCGCTGTTCTCGGCTATTCCCGGTATTGGTCCTGATTTGGCGCAGTGGGTACGGGGCGACTACCTGATTTCCGGTATCACCCTTAACCGTTTCTTTGCATTGCATGTGGTCGCCTTGCCAATCGTTATCTTGGCGCTTGTCGTGCTGCATATCATTGCCCTTCATGAAGTGGGTTCCAATAACCCTGATGGCATTGATATTAAAGAGAAGAAAGATGAGACAGGTAAGCCGTTAGACGGTATTCCCTTCCATCCGTACTACACGGTTAAAGACCTTGTCGGCGTGGCAGTGTTCCTGTTCGTTTTCTGCGTTGTCGTATTCTACTTCCCAGAAGGTGGTGGTTACTTCATTGAGCGGCCCAACTTTGAGCCAGCCAACCCAATGGTAACGCCTGATCATATTGCCCCCGTTTGGTATATGACGCCTTTCTACGCCATTCTGCGCGCGATTACTTTCTCGGTCTTTGGCTTAGACGCTAAGTTCCTGGGGGTTGTATTTATGGGCGCGGCGATAGCAATATTGTTTGTTCTGCCCTGGCTGGATCGTAGCCCGGTGCGCTCTATGCGTTATAAGGGTTGGATGTCGAGGGTTATGCTGGCGCTGTTTGCCATTAGCTTCGTCATTCTGGGTGTTTTAGGTGTACTGCCATCAACCGAAGGGCGAACCATTCTGGCGCAGGTGTGCACCGTTATTTACTTCGCCTTCTTCGTCTTGATGCCGATCTACACCAAGCTTGAGAAGACTAAACCCGTTCCGGAAAGGGTGACTGGCTAATGAAAAAGCATCTATTAGCACTACTTTTCGCGATAGTGCCCGTAACGGCGTTGGCTGCGCCAGCGGCAAGCGTGCCTCACTCAATGAGTCCCGATCTGCACGATCAAGCCTCGCTGCAAAATGGCATGAAGCTGTATGTCAATTACTGCATGGGCTGCCACTCATTGGAGCATCAGCGTTTTGCGCGAGCGGCTGAAGACCTGGGGATACCTCAGGACTTGATTGAGGAAAATATTATTTTCTCATCAGACTTGGCTTATAACGATCAGATGCATATCGCTATGGACAGTGGTGACGCAGAAGGTTGGTTTGGCGCAGCTCCGCCAGATTTAACGCTGATAGGGCGTTTGCGCGGAACCGACTGGATTTACTCGTATCTGCTCGGCTTCTATCGCGATCCCACTCGGCCTACCGGCGTAAACAACACTGTATTTGATTTAGTGGCTATGCCTAATGTGCTCGAGCCGTTGCAGGGTGTGCAAGAGCTTGTCTGCTCTGAGACAGATCGTCCGGTGCCAGGCCAAGAGCCAGACTCTCTGTCTGGTATGTATCAGTCTTGTGAGGTGCTCCAAGTAACAGAGCCTGGAGAGCTGGAACCAGCTGAGTTTGAGGAAGCGGTCTATGATTTGACCAACTTCCTAGCCTACGTTGGTGAGCCCTCTAAGCTACAGGCGCAGGCTTTGGCTCCTAAGGTGCTGATCTTTATCTTTATATTTGGTGTGATTGCTTACCTGCTCAAGCGTGAGTACTGGCGAGACATCCACTAATTAGCAATAACTGATGATCAGTGGGGCGCACGGTGTAAGCCGTGCGCCTTTTGTTTGTTGGTATGACAATAAAGCAACGCTAGCTGGCTTCCCCTAAGATAGGGCTGGCGTGTTATTATTCAAGATTGTTTTGATGCGAGGATGCTTTCATGGGTGTTGTGGCCAAGCGGTCGTCGATGATCTTTTACTCAGGTAGTGATGATCATTTCAGTCATCGTGTGCGCATTGTGCTGGCCGAAAAGGGGGTGGCTGTTGATATCGTTGATGTTCTCGACGAGAAGCCGCCTGAAGAGCTGGCAGACCTCAACCCGTACAACAGTGTGCCAACACTGTTAGATCGTGATCTGGTGCTATACGAATCCAAGGTCATGATGGAGTACTTGGATGAGCGTTTCCCGCATCCTCCGCTATTGCCTGTTTATCCAGTGGCGCGTGCACAAAGCCGCTTATGGATGCACCGCATTGAGCGTGAGTGGTGCCCAATGGTTGATCAGATTCGCAGCGGTGGAAAGAAAGAAGCGGATAAGGCGCGTAAAGAGTTGCGTGAAAGCCTGATTGGTATATCGCCAATTTTTGAAGATATGCCTTACTTCATGAGCGAAGAGTTTACGCTGGTGGACTGCTGCTTAGCGCCAGTACTGTGGCGTTTGCCTGACCTTAATATTGAGCTGCCGGAAAAGCAGGTTAAGCCGCTATTAAGTTATATGTCACGTGTATTCGAGCGTGAAGCATTTAAGGCATCTTTGAGTGAGCGTGAAAAAGAGATGCGCGCTTGAATTCATTCGGCCCCTTTGCTTTGTTAAGGAAGGGGCTTTACTTGTTAGGAGGAGGGAGTCTAGATGAAATCGAGTCGCCCCTATCTCGCCCGAGCACTCTATGAGTGGCTACTAGACAATGAGCTAACCCCTTATTTTGTGGTCGATGCAACTCTGCCTGGTGTAGAGGTGCCTCGTCAGTTTGTTCAAAATGGCCAGATTGTATTGAACGCGGCACCTACTGCTGTGCGCGATCTTTTTATGGAGAACCAGGCGATAGGTTTCAATGCGCGCTTTGGCGGTCAGCCTATGCAAGTTATGATTCCTACACAGGCCTTGATTGCAATTTATGCCAAGGAGAACGGCGCGGGAATGGTATTTGGCCATGAGCCTGATTTGAGTGAAGCCTCTGAATCGTTTGGTGATGTTGAGGATGACGCGCATGACTTAGATCAGTCAGAGTCTTTAACTAATTCGAAGTCTTCTGCCAAAAATAAGTCCTCATCCAAGCCGGAGCTTTCCATTACGGAACCTGTTGCTGCGAAAAGTGATGATTCTGATGATGCATCGGTATCCTCGAAAAAAGACACTAAGCCAAAGAAAAAGCCGACACTACGAGTCGTTAAGTAATCGCTGTCACGCTGTTGTTAAATCAAAAACCTCGCCCATTTCCTGGGCGAGGTTTTTTTCTTGAGTGCGCTTATAAAGTGTTTAATTCGCCTGCTTAATCTAGGTACTCAAATACCTTAACGATACGCTGCACGCCGCCAACAGCAGAGGCTGCATTTACGATGCGATCAGACTCTGCGCGAGTGACAATGCCCATCAGGTAAACGCTGGCGTTTTCAGTGGTGACTTTTATTTTTGAGGAGTCGATGGAGTCATTGGTAGCTAGGTGGCTGACAACATTGGTTGTTAGCCAAGTGTCGGTGAGCCGTTGGCTAGCGGGAAGTCGGGCAGCAACGGTCAGCTCGTTATGCACTTCATTCACGCCGCGTAAGTTGCTGGCCACTTCGCCTGCCCGTACGCGAAGCTCTTCGCTAGGTACTTGACCTACCAGCAATACAACACCATTGAAGCTATTTGCCCGAATGCGTGCGTCACCAAGGCGGGCATCGGCACGATCCAGTGCGCGTTCGACTTCGCGCTCAATGGTCGTATCGACAGCTTGCACATCATCACTACGCTGAGCGTAGTTAGACTGGTTGGACGCCGAATTATTTGCACACCCGCCTAGCAACAGCGCCGCGCAAAGGGTTGCGGCCATTAAGCCATAAGAAGAGAAGCGCTGGGTCATCGGTATAACTCCGTGGTGTTAATCATTGGAAGGGTATGAGTTAGGCGGCAAAGCTTAAGTACTGCCAAACAGCTGTTCATCAATAAGATCGCACAAGCAATGAATGACCAATAAGTGGACTTCTTGAATGCGTGCAGTCGACGTGGCTGGAACGCGAATTTCACAGTCATCCTGGCCTAATAGTGAAGCCATATCACCGCCATCGCGGCCGGTAAGGGCAACCACGGTCATGTCACGATCATGTGCCGCTTGAATAGCCTGAACAATATTGCCGGAATTACCGCTAGTAGAGATAGCTAGCAGCACATCGCCTGGTTGACCCAAAGCGCGAATCTGCTTGGAAAAAACCTCGTTATAACTATAGTCGTTTGCAATCGATGTGAGGGTCGATGTATCGGTAGTTAATGCCAGCGCGGGGAGGCTTGGCCGTTCGCGCTCGAAGCGATTAAGCAGTTCAGAAGAGAAATGCTGACTATCGCCTGCGCTACCGCCATTGCCGCAAGCAAGAATTTTTCCTTCGCTAACAAGGCATTGCACCATCATTTGACTGGCTACTTCTATAAACGGCGGTAGTACTTCGCTGGCGTAGGTTTTAGTGTCAATGCTGTCGTTAAAATGACCAAGTATACGAGCTTGAAAGTCCATAAGGGCTTCCTGATAAAATAGAGTCAAAAGGCGTCAAAAGCCGCTTTTGCCCAGTGAAAATCGAGATCAGGCGCTTTGCCAATAATCGCCAGAACGTCAAAGCGACAGGGTGATGATGTGCCGCAGCGGGCAAGATAGAGCCGTGCTGCGCGTACCAAGCGCTGTTGCTTCTGGTAGGTAACGGTTTCCAGTGGGTGCCCATAGCGCGTCGTCGCGCGGTGTTTGACTTCGACAAAGACGAGAATATCGCCATCTCGCATCACCAAGTCAAGCTCACCCCCTTTCACATGATGATTCTGTGTCACGAGGGTGAGCCCCTGCTGGCATAGCCATTGAGCAGCGATTTGCTCAATGGCGGCACCGCGGGCGCGGGCAGTTTGGGCGTTATTCGCCACTGTCACCCAGGCTACGCCCTAAAATGGGTGAGGGAGACCCGTTCTGGAATCTCGCCCAAGGTAGTTCACGATAGATACGCCCATCGTCTCTCAGCGATAGCATACCCGTGCTGCCACTCAGACCTTCCAGGTCGGCAAGATTGGAAAGGCGAATGGCCAGCTCGTAAGCGTCAACGCCCATGGCCATTAAGCGGAACATGGAGGCATCGGACTCGTCACGTAAGCTACGATAACTGGATGCAAAGGGCAGGGCTTCTTCACCACCTACTGCAGCATCCGGGATCTGCCATGGAATATCCATAAACATAACGTCGTTGAGATCTTGGTCAAGGCGAGTCTGTTGGCGTCCTTCATATAAATGCGATGTGGCATAGATCGGTAAATTGGGAGCGTAGTAGTAGTCCATCGTTGGCGGCACTTGGCGCGCATATTCTGGCAAAGCAAGCAGGAAGAGGGCGTCGATATTGCCTAAGCGTGCGCGCTCGCCGCTGACGTTAAGCGCCGTTTGAACGGCATTAGATACCGAGCTTTCTGGGTTGTAACGCACGGCATTGGTGATTTCGCCACCCTGGCCCTGCCACTCATTCCAGAACGCTTCCCCAACCCTGCGACCCCAGCCATTGTCCGGTACCATCATTGACATTTGGCGGTGGCCGTCCTGCCATGCGCGCCGTGCGGCCTGGCGTGCTTCATCTTCCGCTGACAGGCCGTACTGGAAAAGGCGCTGGGCTTGGTTGCTGTCATTATTGCCGTAGTTAAGCGCAAGCGTAGGCAAGGGCACGCTGTCGCGCTCTTCTAACTGGGTAACTTGGTCTTTGTCGAGTGGTCCAATAATTAGCTGAGCGTTCATTTGTTGAGCGCGGTCGTAAAGCTCGTCTAGCGAGTAGCGTGATGCGTCCAGGAAGCTTAGCTCAACATTGTCGCCTTTAATGTCGTGATGCTGGCGCATGGCAGTAGCAATGGCATTGGCAACGCTGCTAAGCGGACCTGATTCAGGTAGTGCAACGACAATGCGACGAATGTCTTGTCCTTCAAGCTCAGGTAGGGCCACGCTTACCGCACTGGGTTGGTCAAGCACTTCGCGAGCCCAACGCTGCCGTTCCTCTAGCGTTTCTTGCTGATTAGCCTGCATCGGTAGCTCGTCACCCAGTACCTGGGTGGCACGTAATACAGCACGCGGCTCATTTAGGGCGCGGCCAAGTTCGGAGAAAAGCAGCGCCCAACGTACGCGATCCGCTTCTGACAGCAAGCTTTCATCGATAGCGCCAGCTGTTTCAAAGGCGTTATCGCGCTCACCCTGGCGGGCCATAATGTTGGCCGCTTCCAGGCGCGTTTTGGCGGCTTGCTCGGGGGCTTGCTGTTCAGCCTGGCTTAATAGCCGACCTGGGTCTTCATCAGGTGCCCGGTCGACAACGCCTGGTGGTTGCATCGCACAGCCAGCAACCAGAAGTGCCACTAGAGCAGCGGCGAGAAAGCCACGTAATGACTGTTTCATGTATCCTTCCTTAAGTTTCCATTTGCGCTGTCGCTGCTTGCCAGCGATTGAAATAGGTCTCTGCACAAGCATAGCGTACCGGCAGGGCAAGCCTTCAACGAATTGAGAGTCATAAATGACAGATGATAATCCGGGCACATTGTACGTGGTTGCCACGCCAATTGGGAATTTGGACGACTTATCCTCGCGTGCCGCTCGGGTATTAGGGCAAGTGACCCGCATCGCAGCTGAAGATACGCGTCATAGCGGGCGGCTGTTGGCACATTTAGGGCTTAATAAGCCCATGATTTCGCTGCATGATCACAATGAAGCTCGTCGAGTAGACACCCTGGATGGTTATCTCGCTGCAGGAGAAGATATTGCCTTGATCAGCGACGCAGGAACACCGTTGATTAGTGATCCTGGATTTGTTTTGGTGCGTGAGCTGCGCGCGCGAAACCGCAATATAATACCCATTCCGGGCCCCTGTGCGCTAATTACTGCGCTATCAGGAGCAGGATTACCAACAGATCGTTTTGTATTTGGTGGGTTTTTACCCGCTAAACCTGGTGCTCGCCGCCAGGCATTAGAAGCATGGAAAACCCGCGAAGAGACACTGGTCTTTTACGAGTCTCCTCACCGTATTCTGCACACGCTTGAAGCGTTGCAGGAGCAAATGACTGGTCGAGATGTGGTGTTGGCCCGTGAACTGACCAAAACCTTCGAAACTTTTTTACACGGCACACCAGCCTCCTTGCTTGAACAGTTAGCCGCTGACCCTAATCAGGCCCGCGGTGAATTCGTGGTTATCGTTACTGGAGCTGCGCCTGTGGCACAGAGCGAGCATCAAGATATTTCAGCGGATGCGTTGCTAGAAGCCCTATTGGCCGAAGGCGTTGGCGTAAAGCAGGGAGCCGCTATTGCCTCGCGAATGCTGGGTGGGCGTAAGCAGGCTTGGTACGCTCGTTTGCAAGCAATGAAAGGCGACCATTGAGGCAAATCGAGGGCACTGGTATGCTTGCCGCCGGAGTTGGCCAGACAGTCGCCGCTAATGCCCCTTAAAAGGTATTGGGGGAGGAAAGTCCGGGCTCCATAGGGCAGAGTGCCAGGTAACGCCTGGGCGGCGCGAGCCGACGGAAAGTGCAGCAGAGAGTAGACCGCCTAAGCCCCTGAAATAAACCTCTGGGGCCGGTAAGGGTGAAAGGGTGCGGTAAGAGCGCACCGCGCGCCTGGTAACAGTGCGTGGCATGGTAAACCCCACTCGGAGCAAGACCAAATAGGGACCCAATGGCGTGGCCCGCGCTGGGTCCGGGTAGGTTGCTTGAGCGCTGTGGTAACGCAGCGCCTAGAGGAATGGCTGTCCAAGACAGAACCCGGCTTATCGGCCGACTCCCCCATTTCCACATTTAGGGCGTGCATGCACGCCCTTTATAACGTTGTCTTTTATACTCTTGTGTGAGAAAAAAATGTCTTCTGCTGACGCTGAACAGGTTGCTAACCGCTTTCGCCATACCAGCGTACTCCTGGAAGGTGCAGTTGATGCTTTGATCCATGACGCTGATGGTGTCTATCTGGATGGCACGTTCGGAAGAGGCGGTCACTCACGCTTGATATTAGATCGCCTTAATGAGTCAGGTCGGCTGCTCGCTATGGATCGCGATCCCCAGGCGATTGCCGCCGCCGCTGAAATAGTGGATGACCGCTTTCAGATTACCCAGCGTGAGTTTGCCCATTTGGCAGAATTTGCCCAAGAGCAAGGGCTTTATGGAAAGCTTTCCGGCGTGCTGCTGGATATCGGTGTTTCATCACCTCAATTGGATGATCCTGAGCGGGGCTTCAGCTTTATGCGTAACGGGCCTCTGGATATGCGCATGGATCCTACCCAGGGCCAAAGTGCTGCCGAGTTTTTGGCCCGGGCAAGTGAATCAGACATCGCACATGTGTTTAAAACTTACGGCGAAGAGCGCTACGCCAAGCGTCTGGCGCGAGCTGTGGTGTCCCGTAGGGTTGAAAAGCCGTTCACCCATACGGTGGATTTGGCTGAAGTGCTTAAAGTTGCCCATCCCGCCTGGGAGAAAGGCCGTCACCCGGCAACGAAAGCGTTTCAGGGCCTGCGTATTTTTATCAACGGCGAGCTTGAACAGCTAGATCGTGCGCTCGATGCAGCGCTTGAGGCGCTTGCTCCTGGTGGCCACCTGGTGGTCATTAGCTTTCATTCACTAGAGGATCGACGTGTGAAGCGCTTTATTCGTCACCATGTGCGCGGTGACACTGACCTGCCCCGCGGAGTGCCTATTCGTGATGATCAAATGAATCGACGCTTAGAAGCGATAAGCAAAGGAGTGCGTCCAAGCGATGAGGAAGTCGATGCTAACCCTCGTGCACGTAGTGCCGTTATGCGAGCTGCTCGCAAACGTATGTGATCACGGATGACATCATGAGCATGGACCGGATTGAGCAGTGGGCAACCACACTACGCACCGAATGGCCGTTTAAGCTCCGCCTTCGTCCCTGGCCGATTGTAATTAGCGTCGTCTTTTTGCTATGTATGGCCTCTGGATTGGGTGTGGTTATCACTACACATATGACGCGGGTTCAGTTTGCGCAGCTACAGCAGTTAGAGCAAGAGGAGAACCAGCTTCAAACGGAGTGGGGGCAGTTGCTGCTGGAAGAGGGGGCTTGGGCAACACCCGCCCGTATTGAGCAAATTGCCACTGAGCGACTGGGAATGCGTATCCCCGATGTTAATGACGTTGAGGTGATTCGGCCATGAGGAGTGAGCGTCGAGGAGGCACCTCTCGTCAGCAGCCGATTGCACCCCCCTTAGGCGGTGGTCGTTTTTTCTTTATTCTGCTCGCCATTGGTTTGGCGTCGGCTATTTTAATAGGCCGCATCACGCTTTTGCAGGTCATTGACCGCCCCTTTCTACAAAGCCAGGGTGACGCTCGTACCTTGCGCCATGAAGCGATTCCAGCCCACCGCGGCATGATCACCGACCGAAATGGCGAACCTTTGGCGATTTCAACGCCAGTCGTCACTATATGGGCCAATCCACAAGAGTTACCGGACGATGCCATTCAACGTATTGTGCTAGCCCAGGCGCTTGGAATGACCCTGGATGACTTTGAGTCGCGGGTAGCGCGCTTTAGCGAACGTGAGTTTATGTATCTGCGTCGCCAAATGACACCCGCCGCAGCGCAGCAGATTCTTAATTTACGTACTCCAGGGGTTTATCCTCAGCGTGAATACAAACGTTATTACCCTGCTGGAGAAGTTGCCGCCCAATTGTTGGGGGTAACCAATGTGGATGATATTGGTCAAGAAGGCTTGGAACTCTCCTATCAGCCTTATTTGGCAGGGCACCCGGGTCAGCGTCGCGTTATCAATGATCGTCGTGGTCGTTTGGTGCGTGAGCTCGGTGTGATCAGAGATGCCCAACCTGGGGGCGAGTTAACCCTGGCTATCGACCAGCGCATTCAGTATATGGCGTACCGTGAGCTGCGGGCTGCAGTGGCGGAGCATGAAGCCGATGGTGGCGTGCTGGTAATGATGGATGCCCGCACTGGGGAAGTGTTGGCGATGGCCAACTTACCTTCCTATAACCCTAATAATCGTGCGGGGCTCGACCCTCGTGGGCTGCGTAATCAGGCGCTGGTTGATGTTTTTGAGCCCGGTTCTGTTATGAAGCCGCTGGCAATGGCCGCCATTCTGGAAAGTGGTGTTGTTGATCGCAATGTAGTGGTCAATACCTCACCCGGCTGGATGCGGTTAGACCAGTTTACCATTCGCGACTTCCGTGATTATGGCCAGTTGGATTTAGCCGGTATTTTGGAGAAATCTTCAAATATCGGCATGTCACGCTTGGCACTGCAGCTAACCGATACTGCGATTTGGGAAAAATATAACCAATTGGGTTTAGGTCAGGCGCCAGGCACCGGTTTTCCGGGTGAATCGACGGGCAGCTTGCCTGCGCCTGTACGCTGGTCGCGTAGTGAACGCGCGGCCCTCTCTTATGGCTATGGTTTGTCAGCGTCAGCGGTTCAGATAGCAAGTGCTTATACCGCCATAGCCAACAACGGCGAGCGTTTGCAGCCTTCATTGCTGCGCCTTTCAGAGCCGCCTATGGGTATTCCTGCCATCTCACCTACCGTGGCTAATGATTTGCTGAATGTCTTAGAAACGTCGGTGGCGGCTTATACCGGTGGGCGTCGTGCGCGGGTTGAAGGTTATCGTGTGGGCGGTAAAACGGGCACGGTACGCAAAACCGGGCTGCAAGGTTATACCACCGATGCCTACCGCAGTGTATTTGCCGGCATTGCCCCTATTTCTGATCCGCGTATTGTGACCGTCGTAATGATTGATCACCCAAAAGCAGGTGAGTTCTACGGCGGTGCTGTAGCCGCACCGGTCTTTTCCAGTGTGACGGGGAATGCCTTACGCTTATTGGATGTGCCGCCAGATCACGAGGCGGAGTAGCTTTATTAAGGAGACTGCATGACGCTCAGTCCAAGCGATGTGTTAACGGCGCTCGCGCAAGTATGGCCAACAACACCACTGCCCGCTGAACTGCCTAAACTGCCGGATCATGTTCGTTTTGAAACAGATTCTCGTAAGTTAGCGGAAGGCGATATTTTTGTGGCCGTGCCTGGCACTCAGCGTGATGGTCGTGACTATATCGAGCAAGCGCTTGAGGCTGGTGTTGCACTTATATTGGCCCAGGGAGCCCACGACGATGTCCAGTTGGAGGGGCGGGTGCTTAAGCTGCCGCACCTTTCGATACGTTTGGGCGAGTTGGGTCGCGCTGTGTTTAAGGTGCCGCGAGATATTGATGTTATCGCGGTTACCGGTACTAACGGTAAAAGCTCGGTAACGCATTATCTCGCCGCCCTTAGCGAGGCGCTGGGGACACCAGCAGGTGTGATCGGGACGTTGGGTGTAGGGCGACCAGGTGAGCTTGTGGATAGTGGTTTAACGACGCCTGGCCCGCTGGCGCTCCAAGCGACCTTAGGAGAGCTGGCACAGCAGGGTATTAAGCGCGTTGCGTTGGAGGCATCATCCCATGCGTTAGACCAGCACCGCCTGGAAGCCGTTAACGTTACCGTAGGGGTGTTTACCAATCTGACCCGCGACCACTTGGACTACCACGGCAGTATGGCCGCTTATGCTGCCGCAAAAGCGAAGCTGTTTCGTCGAACGACACTTAGTTTGGCAGTGGTGAATGGCGACGATCCGCTGGCGCGGCTGATGCTCGCAGGTTGCGATGCTAGCGTGCGTGTCCTGGCTATAGGTCAGGATGAGGCAGTTACGCTGCGGGTAATCGATTGGCAGGCGTTTGAGCAGGGGCAGCAAGCGATGATTGCCACCCCTGACGGCGAGAAAATGCTCTCTTTGAGCCTGATGGGGCGCTTTAACTTAGACAATGTATTGCTGGCAATGGCCGTGCTCTATGGGTTGGGCGAACCGCTTGATGCACTGTTTGAAGCGGCTTCATCGTTAACGCCCGTATCAGGACGTATGGAGCTCTACCGCAATGCAGATTCCCCAAGCGTAGTGGTGGATTATGCACATACGCCTGACGCGTTACACAATGCGTTGCAGGCGTTGCGAGCCCATCTGGGCGATGCTGGAAAACTGTGGTGCGTGTTTGGCTGTGGAGGCGAACGCGACACGGGTAAGCGAGCCGAAATGGCTAAGGCAGCCGAACAGTTAGCCGATTATATCGTGGTAACGGATGATAATCCGCGCCATGAGTCTGCTGGGCAGATACGTCAGCAGATATTGGCCGGCTTCTCGGACGCGGCACAGCCCATCGAAATAGGCGATCGCCGCGAGGCCGTGGCATCTGCTATCAGCCAAGCCTCCGCTCAGGATGTTGTCTTGATTGCCGGAAAAGGCCATGAGGCGTATCAGGAAATTAACGGCGTGCGCCACGCCTACGCCGACAGTGATGAGATTCAGCGGGCGTTTGCTACCCGGAGTGCCCACTGATGGAGTGGACATTAGGTCAAGTGGCAGCAGCCCTGGGAATTGAAGTGCCGCTGGAAAGCGCCGAGTTACCAATAGCCGAGGTAGTGACCGATACTCGTAAAATAGTACCAGGATGTCTGTTCATTGCCTTAAAAGGGCCGCGCTTTGACGGCCACGATTTTATTGAAAGCGCCCACGCTCAGGGTGCAGCGGCGGCGTTAGTCGAGACAACTGTAGAGTGCTGTTTACCGCAGTTGGTTTGCGCCGATACTCGCCTTGCACTGGGCTTGTTGGCAGGTGCACAGCGCCAGAGGTGGATGGGCCCCGTCGTTGCCGTCACAGGCAATAGTGGTAAAACCACGGTTAAGGAGATGTGCGCCGCTCTGCTGGCGCCTTTGGGCAATGTGTTAGCCACCCAGGGTAATTTAAACAATGATATTGGCGCACCGCTTACGTTACTGGGGTTGAGGCAGCACCATCAAGCCGCTGTGGTAGAGCTAGGAGCGAATCATTTAGGTGAGATTGCCTGGACGACCCACTTGGCTAAACCCGATATCGCCATTATTACCAATGTGACCGGTGCCCATGTAGGTGAGTTTGGCGGTATGGGTCAAATCGCCCAGGCCAAAAGTGAAATACTAGTAGGGCTTGGTGAGGGTGGTACGGCCATACTGAACCGCGATGATCATTACTTCTCTTTTTGGGCCGCCTTTGCGGGACAACATCGCATTGTTAGCTTTGGTTTGCATCCCAAGGCGGATGTGAGCGCGTCAGCGCTTTCCTGTGATCATCAAGGGCGTTATGCTTTCACGCTGCTGCAGCATGGTCAGGCATTAGGCCATGTACGTTTGCCGTTGCTAGGTAAGCATAACGTTTGCAACGCGCTAGCCGCAGCTGCTGCAGCGCTGACCCTAGGTGTCTGTGCTGAGCAGGTCATTGCGGGTCTGCACTCGCTGAAAATGTTGGCAGGCAGGTTAACGGTGGTACCAGGTTTGCGTGGGGCCAACGTACTTGATGATACCTATAATGCTAACCCTGGCGCGGTCAAAGCCGCCCTGGATACCTTGGCTAGCTTTCCGGCACCGCGCTGGTGTGCATTAGGCGCGATGGGAGAGCTGGGAAGCGACTCGGTAGCTCTACATGCCGACATTGGCCGCTATGCCGCAGCGCTTGGCATAGATGAATTTTTAACGCTGGGAGACGCCGCACGTGCTGCCAGCGAGGCCTTTGGTCGTGGGCTGCATTTTAACGATCACGAGGCGCTAACGCGTCATGTCACTAATACTTTGCCGCCTAACACCACTCTACTGGTGAAAGGATCGCGCAGTGCTGGCATGGAACACCTTGTCAATGCGCTGCGTTCGGATGAAATAAGGTAAACGCCGTTCATGTTACTTCACTTGGCGAATTTTCTGTCGCAGTACCAATCTGCTTTTCAGGTTGTTAATTATTTAACGCTTCGCGTGATTTTAGGTGCACTGACCTCGTTAATGCTCTGTCTTTGGTTAGGGCCATGGATGATCAGGCGCTTGGTTGAAGGTCAAATCGGTCAAGCCGTTCGCGATGACGGCCCTCAATCCCACCTTTCTAAAGCGGGTACACCCACCATGGGCGGGGCGATGATACTGCTGGCGATTGCCATTAGTACGTTGCTATGGGGAGATTTAACCAATCTTTATATATGGATTGTGCTTGGTGTCACCCTGGGCTTTGGTGCGATTGGCTGGGTTGATGATTACCGCAAAGTAGTCGAGAAAAATCCCCGCGGCTTACCTGCCAGATGGAAATATTTTTGGCAGTCGGTAGTGGGTCTAGGCGCCGCACTACTGCTCTTTTTCACAGCCTCCACGCCGGTTGAAACCAGTTTATTGGTGCCGTTGTTCAAAGATATTGCGCTACCTCTTGGCGTTTTTTATATCGTACTTACCTACTTTGTGATTGTGGGAAGCTCTAACGCTGTGAATTTAACCGATGGTCTTGATGGCCTAGCGATTATGCCCACCGTGCTGGTGGCCATGGGTCTGTCGGTGTTTGCTTATGCTAGCGGCAATATCGTTTTTGCTGAATACCTGCATATCCCGTTTATTGCTGGCACGGGTGAGTTAGCTATTTTCTGCGCCACTATCGCTGGCGCGGGGCTGGGCTTCCTATGGTTTAACACTTATCCGGCACAAGTTTTTATGGGCGATGTGGGGGCGCTGGCGTTAGGCGCAGCGTTAGGCGTGGTCGCGGTGATTGTTCGCCAGGAGATCGTGCTGTTTATTATGGGCGGTATTTTTGTGCTGGAAACGGTATCCGTGATCTTGCAGGTGGGCTCATACAAGCTCACAGGTCGACGCATCTTCCGTATGGCGCCCTTACACCACCACTATGAATTAAAAGGCTGGCCTGAGCCGCGGGTTATCGTGCGCTTTTGGATCATTACCGTAGTACTGGTGCTGCTAGGTCTTGCGACGCTTAAAATTCGTTAATGCACATGGTCGTGAGTGCGCCTCATTAGCCGTGGCGTGATGCGATAAGGAGCCTGTCATGGTTCGAGTAGCTAAAGGTTTGACGCTGGTAGTGGGGCTGGGCCTGTCTGGTCGCGCGATCTGCCGCCATTTAAGTCGGTTAAATGTGCCCTATATGGTGGCGGATACGCGCGCTGTACCACCGGGGCTTGAAGACTTTCGGGCTGCTCATCCAGGCGTTGACATTCACTGTGGCTCATTAACGTCACTGGATCTTACTGATATCCGAGAGGTTGTCATCAGCCCAGGGCTTGATCCTCGCATGGCAGGGTTAGAAGGCTTAGCCGACAAGATCAGCGTTCATACGGGCGAGCCGATGGTGGTGGGTGAAATTGCCCTGTTTGTGCGTGCTGCCAAGGCTCCTATCGCGGCTATTACCGGTTCAAATGCCAAGTCTACGGTCACCACGCTGCTTGGCGAGATGGCTGAGGCCGCAGGCGTTCGTGCGGCTGTTGGTGGCAATTTAGGCACCCCAGCGCTGGATTTGTTAGCCGATCAACCTGATGCTGAGCTCTATATTCTTGAACTTTCCAGCTTTCAGCTTGAAACAACCCCTAGCTTGGGAGCGGCCTGTGCGGCATTCCTGAACTTAAGCGAAGATCACCTTGACCGGCATGGCGATATGCACGGCTATCGGGCTGCCAAACAGCAGATTTTTAACGGCGCGCAGAGCGCCGTTGTTAATGCCGATGACCTCTCTACCTGGCCCGAGCAAGCTGTTGCACAGGTTGCGCACTTCTCCTCTAAGGTCCCCACCACTGAGAGTGAGTGGGGCCTGGCCCTTTATCACGATAAGCTAACGCTTATGCAGGGTGCTCAGCCTTGGATTGCGATTGATGAACTTAAGATGGCTGGGCAGCACAATTATCTAAATGCGTTAGCCGCATTGGCGATGGGACAAGCGCTAGGTTTCGCAGATGCACCGATGTGTAATGTGCTGCGCGAATTTAAAGGCCTAATTCACCGCAGTGAAGTCATTGCCAACATTAATGGCGTTACCTGGGTTAATGACACTAAGGGGACGAATGTTGGGGCTACACTGGCCGCCATTAATGGCATTGGCGCTACTCTGGAAGGGCGTCTGATTTTATTGGCCGGTGGCGTTGGCAAAGGTGCCGATTTTTCGCCCCTAGCACAGCCGCTTTCCCAGTGTGCCCGCCATGTACTGCTATTTGGCTTGGACGCACCACGGCTAGCTGATGCATTAATTGAACACGTGAGTATCCAGCAAGTGGAAGACTTGAACCAAGCGATGCAAGTCGCCTTTAAACTTGCCCAGCCGGGTGACTGCGTGCTGCTGTCACCAGCCTGCGCAAGCCTAGATCAGTTTGCCAATTACCAAGAGCGCGGTGAAGTGTTTCGCCGCTGGGTGCAGAAAATGGCACAGCAGACAGCAGGAGCAGCACTATGAGCCGACTTCAGCGCCTTCGCGAAGGGCTCACAACGCGAAACATGCCGTGCGATATTTGGCTTGTCATGGCAGCTGTTGCGCTAGCCGGCTTGGGTTGGGTGATGGTTAGCTCTGCCTCAATAGGGCTGCTGGACGATACTTATCACTACTCCCGTCAACACGGTGTTTTTCTTGTGCTGGCCATTATGGCATGCCTGTTTATGCTCTGTGTGCCGCTTGAAGCGTGGCGTCAAAACGCTGCGCTGATTCTGCTTGCCAGTATTTTTATGCTTTTTTTGGTACTGGTGATTGGCCAAGAGGTTAACGGCAGTAAGCGCTGGATTGCATTGCCGGGGCCATTGCCAAGCTTGCAGGTGTCAGAGTTTGCCAAAATTGGGCTGATATTTTATATGGCCGCATTTATGTCGCGTTTCGCTTACGATTTGCGCCGTCGAGCGTTTAGCATGTGGCGCCCCCTGGCCGTGCTAGCTCTGCCTGCAGGGCTGCTCTTTTTAGCCCCTGATTTCGGCGGCATGGTGGTCTTTACCGTTTGTGTTATTGGCATGCTAATGATGAGTGGGGCGTCGTTAGTGCTGCTGTTGGGTAGCGGCGCGGTGCTGGGTACGGGTGCGGTGATGATGGTGGTAATTGAGCCTTATCGTTTAGCACGCTGGACGAGCTTTCTGGACCCATGGGCGGATCAGTTCGCTACGGGGTATCAGTTAACGCAAGCATTGATTGCCTTTGGGCGAGGGCATGTGACAGGTACTGGACTGGGTAATAGCGTACAGAAATTACACTACCTGCCTGAAGCGCATACCGACTTTATTTTTGCAGTTATCGCCGAAGAGCTCGGCATGATCGGCGCGATTATTGTCGTGCTGTTGTTCACTATTTTTATTGCTCGCGCAATGTGGGTAGGGCGGCGTGCCGAGCTTGCAGGGCATCTTTTTGGCGCTTACGTAAGCTACGGCATTGGCTTTATTGTTGCCGCGCAGGCCTTCATTAATATGGCTGTCAGCTCCGGGCTGCTGCCCACCAAAGGCCTAACACTTCCGCTAATGAGCTATGGCGGCTCTAGCTTGTTGGTAACGGGTATTATGATCGGGCTGCTGCTACGCACGGATGCCGAAACGCGACACCGCCCTCGACGTGCGTCCACCCCCTATAAATCGCGTCATGAGCCGCGTTTGTCTTAGCGCTATTTTCAGGAGTTTATTGTGACAACGAACGCACGCCGACGGGTTCTTATTATGGCGGGTGGCACCGGTGGCCATGTGTTTCCAGCGCTTTCACTTGCCAGAGCGTTGCAAGCTCAGCAGGTAGACATTGAGTGGCTAGGTAGCCCCAGAGGAATTGAAAATCGCCTAGTACCCGAAGCGGGTATTAAGCTGCACACTATTGCGGTCAGTGGGCTGCGTGGTAACGGCGTAGCGGGGTGGTTGAAAACGCCGCTAAATCTTTCGCGCGCGATCTTACAGGCGCGTACTGTTATTGGTAATTTCAAGCCCCATGTGGTGGTTGGTTTAGGTGGCTTTGCCAGTGGCCCCGGTGGCTTGGCAGCGTGGTTGTCACGCATTCCTTTGGTTATTCATGAGCAGAACGCTGTAGCAGGTCTCACTAATCGTGTGTTGTCACGACTTGCCAAGCGCACTTACGCAGCATTTCCTGAGGCTTTCGGTTCGCGAGCGGAGGTGATTGGCAACCCTGTGCGTAACGATATTGCCGCGCTAGGCAATACCCCACGCGATGCCAACACGCTCGCTGCTCGCCCCCTGCAGCTGCTCGTAGTGGGCGGTTCACTAGGTGCGGTTGCGCTTAATGAGCGCTTACCGCCAGCGCTTGCCGCACTGCCTGTCGAGCAGCGTCCGGCAGTGCGCCACCAGGCGGGCAAAGATCGCGAAGTCGCTACTGTAGCGAATTATCAACAGTGCGGTGTAGAGGCTGAGGTAAGTCCATTTATTGAGGATATGGCGGCTGCTTACCAGTGGGCAGATCTAGTTGTATGCCGCTCGGGTGCTCTGACCGTGGCTGAACTGGCGGCGGCTGCCAAGCCCTCACTGCTGGTACCTTTCCCATTTGCGGTAGACGATCATCAGCGGCTCAATGCACAGGTATTGGTTAAGGCCGGTGCTGCCAAGTGCGTTGTTCAATCTGAGCTGACCGTTGAGCGTTTAACCGATTTTTTAAATGAATTGCTCGTCCCTGACACTCTGGCAGCGATGGCAGCAAATGCACGCCAGGCCGCGCATTTGGATGCTACGACGCGCTTAGCTGAGGGATGTTTGGCGATGGTGCCGTTAGGAGAAACTGCGTGACCGATTCAAACCAAACCTTGACGCCCTCACGTGGCTGCAACATAGGCCCTGGTATGCGCCGTATTCGACGCATTCATTTTGTCGGTATTGGTGGCGCAGGGATGTGCGGTATTGCGGAAGTGCTGGCTAACCAAGGTTATACCGTTAGCGGTAGTGATATGAAGTCCTCCTCTGTGGTGGAGCGGCTGCGCCAGTGTGGCGTGTGTGTAGTGATCGGTCACGCCGAGGCAAATGTAGAAGGTGCTGATGTGGTCGTGGTTTCTAGCGCCATTGATGAAACTAACCCTGAGATTCGCTGGGCGCACGAGCATCGTGTTCCGGTGGTCCGGCGCGCGGAAATGCTCGCAGAGTTAATGCGTTTTCGGCATGGTATTGCCGTGGCCGGTACCCATGGTAAGACGACCACTACCAGCTTAACGGCTACGCTGCTGGCTGAAGGTGGGCTTGATCCTACGTTTGTAATTGGCGGGAAATTAACCAGTGCAGGTGCCAATGCTCGTTTGGGGGAGGGTGACTATTTAGTTGCTGAAGCCGATGAGTCTGACGCCTCTTTTCTGCATTTACAGCCGATGGTGTCAATTGTTACCAATATTGACGCTGACCATATGGCGACCTACGGCGGTGATTTTGAGCGTTTAAAAAGCACCTTCATTGAGTTCCTGCACAATCTGCCGTTCTATGGGCTAGCAGTACTATGTATTGATGACCCGCATGTGCGGGTGCTGTGTGAACAGGTCAAACGCCAGTTTGTGACTTATGGCTTTGATAGCGACGCTGATTACCGGATTGTGGATTTTGCTCAGCAGGAGGGGGAGGTTTCATTTACCGCTCTGCGTCCTGGCAAAGTGGCGCCGTTAAATGTCCGTTTGGCAATGCCAGGTCGCCACAATGCGTTAAATGCAATGGCAGCGATTGTGGTGGCGACCGACGCGGGGGTGGGTGATGCTGCCATATTGAGTGGGCTGGCTGGTTTTGCCGGTGTGGGTCGCCGCTTCCAGGTGCATGGTAACTTTCCCGCACCCCAAGGTGGCGGCGATATTATGCTGGTGGATGACTATGGCCACCACCCGCGTGAAGTCGATATGGTTATCCAGGCCGTTCGTGCCGGTTGGCCTGAACGTCGCTTAGTCATGCTCTATCAACCCCATCGGTATAGCCGCACTCGCGATTTATACGAAGATTTTGTGCGGGTGCTTTCGCAAGTCGATACGCTGGTATTACTCGATGTTTATAGCGCCGGTGAAGCGGTTATTCCAGGTGCCGAAGGTAAAACGTTGGCAGGCTCTATTCGTCAGCGCGGTGAAGTTGACCCGCTGTTTGTGGAGCATAAGCAAGAGCTACCTAGCTTGCTAGCCAATGTGTTAAGGCCAGGCGATATCTTAATCACCCAGGGGGCTGGCGATGTTGGTGGTATTTCCCTCCGTTTGGCGCAGGCGCAATTAGCAATGAAAGAGGTGGAGCTATGAGTACACAAATGGCCCAAGCCCAACAGTTCGGAAAAGTTGTTGTTGTTTATGGTGGTACCTCTGCTGAGCGTGAGGTGTCACTTAAAAGCGGTGCAGCAGTGCTTGAGGCGCTTCAGCGCAAGGGCGTAGATGCCTGTGGCTATGATCCTCGCGATAATGGTTTGGTTGGTTTAGAACAGTTGAATCCCGCTATCGTATTTGTTGCTCTACACGGTCGCGGTGGTGAAGACGGAACGCTGCAGGGCGCATTAGAGCTGCTCAATATCCCTTATACGGGGAGTGGCGTGCTTGCCTCTGCGCTAGGAATGGATAAGCAGCGCACCAAGCAGGTATGGAGCGCCGTCGGGCTGCCGACCCCAGAAAGCATTATGCTGGATGCAGGCGCTGACTGGTCAGCGGTGGTGGCACAACTGGGGTTGCCGTTAATTGTTAAGCCCGTTCACGAGGGTTCCACGCTAGGTATCAGCATCGTTAAAAGCCAAGCGGCGCTTGAGGCGGCGTATCATGAGGCGGCAAAGTTTGATGCTCGAGTGATGGCGGAACGCTTTGTGGTAGGTGAGGAGTACACCGTTGCACTATTAGGTAACCAGGTCTTACCCGCTATCCGCGTGGAGGTGCCCGGTGGATTCTATGACTATGAAGCCAAATATATTGCCAATACCACCCAGTATCATTTGCCCTGTGGTTTGCCCAGCGCTCAAGAGGCAGAACTTGCACTGCTGTGCCAACAGGCGTTTGCAGCTGTTGGTGGGGTAGGGTGGGGGCGTGTTGATGTGATGCGTGATAACGAGGGGCAATTTTGGCTGATAGAAGTCAATACCGTGCCTGGTATGACCGATCATAGTCTGGTGCCCCAGGCCGCGGCACATGCTGGCATTGGTTTTGATGATCTCGTGCTTCAAATACTCACCACCGCAGGCGAGCAGTTCACCGCATGAAAAAGCGTAACGCTTGGCTGGGGTTCATTCTACTGGCATTGCTGATGGGTGCGGGTGGCCGTGCGCTTTGGCTTTGGTTGGATCGCCCTATTGAGCGGGTTTCCATTCGTGGCGAGTGGGAGTATGTAAGTGCCGATTATTTGCGTACTCAGCTTGCGCCATTAGTGGTTGATGCTACTTGGTTGTCAGCAGATCTAGGTGAACTGCGCGATCGAGCACTACAGATTGGCTGGCTGCATGAAGTGCGTATTTCGCGGGAATGGCCCAATGCACTGGTATTTGAATTAATTGAGCAAGTACCCGCGGCACGCTGGAATGATGACTTCTTGCTTAATCCTCAAGGCGAGCCTTTTGCTTTTGCTCCCCTTACACCACCGTCAGGCCTTCCCGACTTGGCAGGCCCAGTGGGCAGCAGTGAAGAAGTGCTGCGCTACTATCACCGTCTTGGCCCTCACTTTGAGCAGCTTTCACTGCAACTTACCCAACTGCGTTTAGAGCCGCGCGGCGCTTGGCGGCTGCAGCTCAATGATGGTGCTTGGGTAATGCTGGGACGGCGTCAGCATGAAGTCCGTTTGGCACGCCTGTCCGCTTCATGGCAAAGGGAGCTATACCGACTTGGAGATCAGATTCGTTATATCGACCTGCGTTATCCGAATGGCGTTGCTGTGGCTTGGCATGGAGAAAGTGAATTTGATGCGCAAGATGAGTAACAGTTGTATTACTTGATGCAAATAAGGAGTAAAAGTAAGTGGTCGCCCTCAATGAAAAAGCCAATAATCGGCTTTAATTTGCGTTCAAAGCCTAATATTGTAGGTTAGGACTAGTCGTATTCTGGCTATTGTTTCTATACTATGGGCCAGACAAAGGTTAAGTGATTTTTTAATTCGACTATTTGTGCTTAGCAAGTGTCTGAAAAATACTACTGATTATTTCGGGTTTCGCGCCTTCATTGTTAAACATTGGATTAAGCGCCTCCCTATATATTTATTTTATAAAATGACGCAAGGAGATTTCCCGACTCATGGCAGGCTCACCCAACGCATCCAATATGGTGGTCGGGCTGGACATTGGAACGTCCAAGGTCGTCGCGATAGTCGGTCAACCTACCGACGACGGCGGAATTGAAATTGCCGGTATTGGCTCGCACCCCTCGCGTGGTATGAAGCGTGGTGTTGTGATCAATATTGAATCTACGGTGCAGTCTATTCAGCGCGCGGTTGAAGAAGCTGAACTAATGGCTGGCTGTGATATTCACTCGGTATATGTTGGCGTGGCGGGTAGTCATATTAGTTCAATGAACTCTGATGGCGTTGTCGCTATTAAAGAGCGTGAAGTGACTCCCTCCGATATTGAACGAGTTATTGATTCTGCGCGCGCGCGTGCTGTTTCAGAAGGTCAGCGTGTGCTGCACGTGCTGCCTCAAGAGTTTTCAATTGATGCTCAGGGCGGCATTCGTGAGCCTTTAGGTATGTCAGGCGTGCGTTTAGAAGCGCAGGTTCATCTGGTAACGGCTGCCTTAAACGCAGTCCAAAATATAGAGAAGTGTGTACGGCGCTGTGGTTTAGAGGTTGATGCTATTATTTTAGAGCAACTCGCTTCAAGTATGGCCGTGCTAACTGAAGATGAGCGTGAACTTGGCGTATGTATGGTGGATATCGGTGGTGGTACCACGGATATGGCTATCTTTACTGAAGGCGCTATTCGCCATACGGCAGTTATTCCTATCGCTGGTGACCAAGTGACCAACGATATTGCGATGGCTTTGCGAACGCCTACGCAACATGCTGAAGAGATAAAAGTTAAGTACGCTTGCGCGTTAACGCATTTAGCGGCAAGCGATGAAATGATTAAAGTTCCTAGCGTAGGCGACCGACCTGCGCGAGACTTATCACGGCAGGCATTAGCCGAAGTGGTAGAGCCGCGCTACGAAGAGTTGTTTACGCTAGTAAGAGATGAATTACGCCGTAGTGGCTATGAAGACATGGTGGCCGCCGGGATAGTGCTTACCGGCGGTACCTCGCGTATGGAAGGTGTTAGCGAATTGGCGGAAGAGATTTTTCACATGCCTGTTCGCATCGCATGTCCGCAGAATGTAAGAGGTTTGGCGGATGTCGTTCGTAACCCGATTTATGCGACGGGCGTTGGTCTGCTGCATTATGCCTTGCAGGAAACGCGTCATGGGCAAGGCCTAAAAAGCCACGGGGGAGTGGTTGCAGCCCATAAGGGTCGCAACGAGCTTGCCCGGCGTGATATCAAGGAAGACCATTCGGCGCTGGCAAGAATTAAGGGCTGGTTCAAAGGAAATTTCTGACAGGGCCGCAAGCGCGGTTCAGGAGACGGGGCTTATGTTCGAATTGGTAGATAACGCACCCTCGAGCAGTGCGGTCATCAAAGTGGTTGGCGTTGGCGGCGGTGGCGGCAATGCTGTTAATCACATGGTCGAAAGTAATATTGAAGGCGTAGAGTTTATTTGCGCCAATACTGATGCCCAGGCGCTAAAACGCGTATCGGCGAAAACTATTCTTCAGCTAGGCGCTGAAATCACTAAAGGATTGGGTGCAGGTGCCAATCCCGAAGTGGGTCGCCAAGCCGCGATGGAAGATCGCGAGCGTATCGCTGAATTGCTGGTTGGCGCTGATATGGTGTTTATCACGGCAGGTATGGGCGGGGGCACTGGTACAGGTGGTGCGCCGGTAGTTGCTCAAGTTGCTAAAGAGCTGGGTATTCTTACCGTTGCTGTTGTGACGCGTCCCTTCCCGTTTGAAGGGCCAAAGCGCATGCGTGCCGCTGAAGAGGGCATGAAAGAGCTTTCCGAGCATGTTGATTCGTTAATCACTATTCCGAATGAAAAGCTGCTTTCAGTACTAGGTAAGAATGCCACGCTGCTTACCGCTTTCAGTGCTGCAAACGACGTGCTGTTAGGCGCCGTTCAAGGCATTGCAGAGCTGATTACCAGCCCCGGTATTATTAACGTCGATTTTGCCGATGTGCGCACGGTTATGTCCGAAATGGGCATGGCAATGATGGGTACTGGCGGTGCAACGGGCGAAAATCGTGCACGTGAAGCCGCTGAGAAGGCGATCCGCAGCCCGCTTTTGGAAGATATCGATCTTCATGGAGCGCGCGGTATTCTGGTCAATATCACTGCTGGACCCGATTTGTCGATTGGTGAATTCAATGATGTTGGTGCCACGGTGCAGGAGTTTGCATCTCCAGATGCCACTATTGTCGTGGGTACATCCATCGATATGGAAATGTCAGATGAGTTGCGGGTAACGGTTGTAGCCGCTGGCTTGGATGGCCACAAAGCTAAAACCGCTGCACGAGAGCCAGCACGCCGTTCGGCGGCGGAATCTTCCTCTGATTATCGCAAGCTCCAGCAGCCTACGGTCATGCGTCAGCAGGCAACGGCACGCTCTGAAGCCCCTGAAGCAGCTGCCAAGCCACGTCCTGAAAAGCGTCGCACGACTGAAGCTGACGACTATTTGGATATCCCCGCGTTTCTACGCCGCCAGGCGGATTGACCCTCTTTATCAGGCTCATTGCAATAGCTAGCGAGCGTTTTATTGGCTAAAACGCTCGCTAGCTGTTAAAGTGAACACTGTTTGATAACTTTTTCCTCGCGGTAATCACCGTCTTTAGAGTTAGACCACTGCCCATGATCAGACAACGCACCCTTCAAAACGTCATTCGCGCTACCGGAGTGGGTTTGCATTCTGGTAAAAAAGTTCATTTGGCTTTGCGTCCGGCGCCAGCTAATACAGGAATTGTGTTTGTCAGAACCGATCTGGAACCCGTGGCTCACGTACCTGCACGCGCGGAATTGGTAGAAGATACCAAGTTGTGCACGGCGCTTTCTTATAACGGGGTTAAAGTGGCAACGGTTGAGCATTTAATGTCAGCATTTGCCGGGCTGGGGATTGATAATGCTTACGTAGATGTTAGCGAGCCTGAAGTGCCCATTATGGATGGTAGCGCTAGCCCGTTTGTATTCTTGATTCAGTCAGCGGGTATTTTAGAGCAGGATGCCGCGAAGAAATTTATTCGCATTAAACACCGCGTTGCCGTCACTGATGGTGATAAAGAGGCTGTTTTCTTGCCTCACCAGGGCTTTAAGGTCTCCTTTGCGATTGATTTTGACCACCCTGTTTTTGAGCAGCAGAAGCAGACAGCGTTGATTGATTTTTCAACCACGTCATTTGTTAAAGAAGTATCGCGCGCGCGGACCTTTGGCTTTATGCGTGACTTAGAGTTTTTGCGTTCAAACAATTTGGCGTTGGGCGGCAGTTTGGATAATGCCATCGTAGTTGATGATTATCGTATCGTTAACGAAGGCGGTCTGCGCTACGAAGATGAGTTCGTTAAACATAAAGTGTTGGATGCCATCGGAGATTTATACCAGCTGGGTTATAGCCTAATTGGTGAATTCCGGGGTGTAAAATCAGGCCATGCATTGAATAATCAGCTCTGTCGTGAGCTTATGGCACAGCCTGATGCCTATGAAATCGTCACCTTTGAAGATGAAAAAGCTGTTGCGCCTATCTCTTATGCGGCACCCGCAATGGCGTGAGTTTAAACCTCACTAGAAGCACTTTTGGAAGCTATTAAGTCTGATTAAACTCGTAAAGCACCGCCGATGCGGTGCTTTATGCATTTTGAGGCTGTTAGAAAGAAAGCATATTAAAACAAATCAGCTTCTTGGGATTTGCTATTTTAGCGGTCGTGCATGAGAGGCAAGCCGTTCAAGCGCCCGTTTAAGAGCAGGATTGGTAGTGTCCTCTGCGCACTCAGCTAATGTTTTGCCCGCATCAGCTGACAGGCTGCGAGTATTTCGCGCTGGGGCGACAATCGGGCGCACAGGACGTACCTTGAAAGTGAAGCCATTAACACCTTCAAACCCAGGTAGCTGGTGAAGCAGCTCTAATAAGCGACGCTGTTCAAAACGCAGCCAGGTTAACCAACTGGCTTGGCCGCTAATGAGCGTTAAGCGACCTTCGCGAAATCCTCCAACGAAAATATGCTCACGCATTTCTTCAGGGAGGTGCGCACGCAAATGCCGCTGCGCTTGATCGATCAAGCGAGACAGGCGCATTAACTGACTAATATCGCCGGACTTTGAGAGCAAGCGGGCAATGGGCTGTGCGTGAGAACGCTTAACCTTTATACTCATACGCTTAATTCCTAGGGTACCGATATCTTAGGGTACCGCTAATGACGATGTCGGCAATCCTGGCCGATGACCAATTAGCCGATTTTACCACGCTCAGGAGCCGGTCTACAGCATGTCACCAACGCATGAAACTCAGTCTGCTATACCACGGCGTCAACGCCGTTATGGTATAGCGCGTTGGTGGCTGGCTGGCCTGCTAGTGAGCTGCCTCTTACCTGCTAGCTTAGGCCACGCCGACGCTTTTCGTAGCGGTGAGCGCAGCGTTACGATCTGTTTTTGGGTGCCTGCTATTTTACGTGCTCAATCTCACTGGATTGCCAAAAAACGCCGCGCTTTGCGCCGCTGGTTCCAGCATCCTAAGCGCTTTGCTCCTGTTCGGCACTTATTTAATTGGCTGCCCCCAATGGCTATGCTGGTCGCGGCTCACGATGTTTTGACCCAACGCGGTCCACCTTCCCCTCGAGTTAGTCGATAATACTCTCACTTTCTCGAAACAGGGCGTGTCCCGATGGGTCGCTCGTGAATACTTGGATATTTCATGCTTAATAATTTATTACGTAAAGTCGTTGGTTCCAAAAATGACCGCGAAGTAAAGCGCATGCACAAAAATGTGCCGCAAATCAATTCGCTAGAAGCCGAATTTGAGGCGTTGAATGATGCTGAACTACAGGGGAAAACGGCTGAGCTGCGCCAGCGCTTAGAAGCCGGTGAGTCACTGGATAGCCTTTTGGCGCCTGCGTTTGCCATCGTACGTGAAGCCAGTAAGCGCGTGATGAACATGCGTCATTTTGATGTACAGATGGTGGGGGGCATGACCCTGCACCGTGGTCGTATTGCAGAAATGAAAACTGGTGAGGGTAAAACCCTCGTTGCCACGCTTGCTGTTTACCTTAATGCGTTGACTAGTAAGGGCGTGCATGTTGTCACAGTGAACGATTACTTGGCGCGCCGAGATGCTGAGTGGATGCGTCCGCTATATGAGTTTTTAGGGCTATCCATCGGTGTCATCTTCTCGGGTCAAACCGGTGAAGAGAAGCGTCACGCTTACCAGTGCGATATTACCTACGGCACCAATAATGAGTTTGGCTTCGATTATCTGCGTGACAATATGGCGTTTTCGTTAGAAGACAAAGTACAGCGTGGACTCCATTTTGCGATTGTCGATGAAGTCGACTCGATTCTCATTGATGAGGCACGGACCCCGCTGATTATTTCCGGGGCAGTCGATGAAAATACCGACCTTTATAAAATCGTTGATGGATTAGCCCAGCAGCTTGAAAAGGGTGAAGAAATTGAAGATGAAGAAGCCACTGTCGTTGGTGACTTCTTGGTTGATGAAAAGCAGAAGCAGGTCGAACTGACAGAGCAGGGCCATAACAAAGTTGAAGAATTGATGCGCGCTGAGGGCTTGTTAGGTGCGGATGACTCCCTCTATGCAGCGCAAAATCTTAACCTGCTTCAACATATGCACTCGGCCTTACGTGCCCGTTATCTCTATAACCGTGATGTCGACTATATCGTCTCCGAAGGCCAGGTGGTGATTGTTGACGAACATACTGGACGCTCTATGCCGGGGCGCCGCTGGTCGGAAGGCTTACATCAAGCCGTCGAGGCCAAAGAGGGCGTCACGGTGCAGCGAGAAAGCCAAACGCTAGCCTCGACCACCTTCCAGAATTACTTCCGTCTGTATGAAAAGCTGGCGGGGATGACCGGTACAGCGGATACCGAAGCCTTTGAGTTTCGCCAAATCTACGGCCTCGACGTAGTGGTTATTCCTACCAACCGACCACTAGCTCGTAAAGACCTTAACGATTTGGTCTATCTGAGCGCTGAAGAGAAATATGAAGCGATTATCAAGGATGTAAAAGCGGAGACGGAAGCCGGTCGACCTGTATTAGTGGGTACCGCTTCTATCGAAACATCCGAGTATCTCGCCAACTTGATGCGTGAGGCTGGGCTTCAATTTAGCGTGCTTAACGCCAAGCAGCACCAGAGTGAAGCCGAGATTATTGCCCAGGCGGGCCGCCCAGGGGCGATTACCATTGCCACCAATATGGCTGGTCGTGGTACCGATATTATGCTGGGGGGGAACTGGGAGGCCGAAGCTGCCAAGCTGCAGAACCCAAGTCAAGAGCAAATTGATGCGCTTAAGGCCGAATGGCAGGCGCGCCATGACGGTGTACTGGCTGCAGGTGGTTTGCACGTAGTAGGTTCTGAGCGTCACGAATCACGGCGTATTGATAATCAGCTGCGTGGCCGTGCAGGGCGTCAGGGTGACCCTGGGTCGACGCGCTTCTTCTTGTCTCTAGAAGACAGCCTGATGCGCCTATTCGGCTCTGATCGCGTCAAGCGCTTAATGCAGGCGCTAGGCCTTGAACGCGGTGAAGCTATCGAACATAAAATGGTTTCCAATGCCGTTGAGCGTGCCCAGAAGAAAGTGGAAGGGCGTAACTTTGACGTTCGCAAGCAGCTGCTTGAGTACGATGATGTCGCCAACGATCAACGCCGCGTGATCTATGACCAGCGTAATGAAATTCTTGCCGCAGACGATGTCGCGGACGCCGTGATTGGTATTCGTGAAGAGGTGATGGAAGCGGCAATCAGTGATTATGTGCCCCCGCAGAGCCTGCCAGAGCAGTGGGATTTGCCTGGCCTGGAAGCACACTTGAAAACAGAATTTAATCTTGATGCTCCCGTTGTTAAGTGGGCAGCTGAGGATGAGCGCTTCAGCGAGGAACAGTTGCGTGAACGGCTGCAAACCATGCACCGCGAAGCCTACGCAGCCAAGATTGCGGCGGCGGGTGAAAAGCTAATTCGTCGCTTTGAGAAGCAGGTAATGCTGCAAGTGCTCGATACTCGTTGGAAAGAGCATCTTCAGTCAATGGATCACCTGCGTCGCGGTATTCATCTGCGCGGCTATGCCCAGAAGAATCCTAAGCAAGAGTATAAGCGTGAATCGTTTGAGCTCTTCCAGCATCTGCTAACGAATATTAAGGCAGATGTTACGCGGATTCTTAGCCACGTTCAGGTGCGCCAGCCCGAAGAAGTCGATGCCCTTGAACGCCAGCGCCGCGAAGCGCTGGAGCGGGAAACGGCTTCTGCGGCCACCCGGCATGACGACCCAAACAATGAGCAGTCAGCCCCAGCGGCTTCGCAAGAGGCGCCTGCTGTTGATGGCCGTCCGGTACGCCGCGAAGGGCCAAAAGTTGGTCGCAACGATCCCTGCTTTTGTGGCTCGGGCAAGAAATATAAGCAGTGCTGTGGAAAGCTAAGTTAGAAAGCTAAGCTAACGGCGATAATGTTTAAGACACTGCCTAACTCAGCGGTTGTCTAAAGGAGATAATCATGGCGGTAGGAAGCATTCCTTTTCCAGCATTAGCACCCCTTGAAGGGGTGCGGCTGGGGGTTGCAATGGCGGGTATTAAAAAGCCGGATCGCCGTGATTTGGTGGTGATTGAGTTGCCTGAAACGGCAACCGTCTCTGGTGTATTTACCCGCAATGCATTTTGTGCCGCGCCCGTCGTGGTGGCCAAACAGCATATTGAGCAGTGTCGCGAGCAGGGGCGTTCGCCGCGCTACTGGCTGATCAATACGGGCAACGCCAACGCAGGTACCGGTGAAACTGGCTTGCGTGATGCACGCGCTAGCTGCGCAGCGCTTGCCCAGCAGCTCGGTGTATCTGAGGTGGATGTGTTGCCATTTTCAACTGGCGTGATTGGTGAGCCGCTGCCAATGGAGCGTCTTTTAGCAGGACTGCCAGCCGCGCTTGAGTCACTCTCAAGTGACAGTGCCGCCTGGGAACAGGCAGGCCAAGGCATTCTAACCACAGATACTCGTGCGAAAGGCGCGACTGTTACGCTGCAAATTGGCCAACAGACGGTAACGATTAACGGCATCACCAAGGGTTCGGGCATGATTAAGCCCAACATGGCTACCATGCTGGGTTTTGTGGTGACCGATGCCGCCATAGAAGCGCCGCTGCTGGATAGTCTGCTGCGTGAGACCGTCGATCGATCGTTCAACTGCATTACCGTGGACAGTGATACCTCGACCAATGATGCTTGTATGCTAGCAGCGACAGGTACGGGTGCTCGCATAGCTGATGAAGAGCAGGTGACTGTGTTCCGCAACGCCTTGCAGCGCGTGATGACCGAGCTGGCGCAGGCGATTATTCGGGATGCTGAAGGCGCGACCAAGTTCGTTACTCTTCAGGTAGGTGAGGCCAAGAGCCGTGAAGAGGCGCTTGATGTGGCTTTCACCGTCGCTCACTCACCGCTTGTCAAAACAGCACTTTATGCATCAGATGCTAACTGGGGGCGTATTTTGGCGGCTGTTGGTCGTGCCCCTGTCAGCGACTTTGATGTAAATCGAGTGGTGATTGACTTGGGTGAGGTACGCTTAGTGGAGCACGGTGGCCGCGCAGCAGGCTACACCGAAGCCGCTGGAAGTGCCGAAATGGCGCAGTCAGAAATTACTATTCGCATTAACTTGGGGCGCGGCGAAGAGAGTGCCACGGTATGGACTTCTGACCTCTCCCATGACTATGTGTCTATCAACGCGGATTACCGCAGTTAGCTACTATAATCGCTAGGAAAGTATTAGCTGGCAGGGGTAATGGGCAAACGCAGCGACATAGCACCGACGTTATCAATGTTGGTGCGCGCAGTGGATAAAGGCGTAACGAGTATATGAGCGTAAAGGTAAAACGACGGGTTCACGTCGCGGCAGCTGCGATTATCAGTGCCGATCAAAAGCAAGTATTGATCGCCCGTCGGCCATCAAGTGTTGATCATGGCGGGCTATGGGAATTTCCAGGCGGCAAATTGGCGCCTTATGAAACTGGCCTTGAAGGCTTGAAGCGTGAACTACATGAAGAGCTGGGCATTGAAATCGTTTGTGCTCAGCCGTTGATTCGCGTCCATCACGAGTACCCAGACAAGCACATTTTACTTGATGTGTGGCAGGTGCATGAGTTTGCTGGTGAGCCCTTTGGTCGTGAAGGGCAGGCAGTGCGATGGGTGCCGATGAGTGAGTTGTCTAACTATCCTTTCCCGGCGGCAAATGTGCCGATTCTACGTGCGGTTCGGCTGCCCACCGAATATCTGATAACCGGTGAAGAGCCTGATGAAGCGCGCTTCGATGCATTTCTAGAGCGTGCCCTGAGCGAGGACCGCGTTCGTTTAGTGCAATTACGTGCTAAGCAGTTGGAGGAAGCGGCTTATCTTGCGCGCGCCCAGCGAGCTCTTGCGTTATGCCATGAGCACGGTGCGCGGTTGCTGCTCAATGGTGAACCAGCGCTGCTTGATCATATTGATGCGGACGGTATTCACCTCACCAGTGAACGCTTGATGCAGCTTGAGCGCCGACCGATTGCTGAAAATAAATGGCTGTCAGCGTCGACCCATAACCAGACGCAGCTCACTCAGGCAGCGGTAGTAGGCTGTGATTTTGTTAGCCTTTCGCCGCTGCGCACCACCCCGTCACACCCTGAGGTGGCACCGCTCGGTTGGCATGATTTCCAGCAGCTGGTCGAGCGTGCCGGTATGCCGGTGTTCGCATTGGGTGGCATGACGCGCTTTGATGCCAATCACGCCCGCGCCGTAGGTGCTCAAGGTATCGCTTCAATCCGCGATTTCTGGAAGTAGCTGGTAGCTTGTTGCTAAAAAAACGCCTGCCTCGGGTTACTCAAGGCAGGCGTTTGTGTTTTTCTGCTAGTTTTACAAACTAAGCCAAGCCTAATCTCTGTAGCGGCGGGTTAGATCACCATAAGCATCCACTCGGCGGTCGCGTAGATAAGGCCAAATACGACGGGTGTTCTCACTACGCTCCATATCGAGTGTCACGACTAACTGCTCGGTTTCTTCCCCCGCATGGGCCAATAGCTCACCCTGAGGGCCACAGATAAAACTACCGCCCCAGAACTGAATGCCGTCGCCGACGCCGGAGTGATCTGCCTCAAAGCCGACCCGATTGGCGACCAATACCGGTAAACCGTTGGCCACCCCATGGGCGCGCTGAATCACTGTCCAGGCATCTTTTTGACGGCTTTTTTCAGCGTTGTCATCATTGGGATCCCAGCCGATTGCCGTAGGGTAGAGCAGTAAATCAGCCCCAGCCAAGGCCATTAGCCGCGCGGCTTCGGGGTACCACTGGTCCCAGCAGACCAGCACGCCCAGGCGGCCTAGCGAGGTTTCAATAGGCGTGAAGCCCTCTTGGCGGGCGCTATCGTGGTCACCCGGCGTGAAGTAAAATTTCTCATAAAACCCTGGATCATCGGGAATATGCATTTTGCGATACTGCCCGATGCGGCCTTTCGCGCGGTCATAAACCACTGCCGTATTGTGATATAGCCCAGGTGCGCGGCGTTCAAATAGCGACCCGACCAGCACAATATCCAGCTCTTTGGCGAGCGCGGCAAGGCGCTGCCCGGTAGGCCCATCAAGGGGCTCTGCCAGATCAAACAGTGCCGGGTCTTCAAACTGGCAGAAGTAGTGGGTGGCGTGGAGCTCTTGAAGCAGGACCAACTGCGCCCCTTGCTTAACGGCGCTACGAATACCTTCTTCACTTGCTGCTAGGCTCTGGACTTTATCAGGCCAGGCGGGCTGCTGCACAATCCCTACGGTGAGTGTCTTTGACATGGAGACTCCTTAGCAATTAGCGGTCGCGGCAAGCGTGCCCCGGGCAAGCGTACCCTGAGGCAACTGCATGGTGAGGCAATGCAGGCTGCCGTGCTGGCGAATCACACTGACGCAATCGATTGGAATGAGCGTGTGGTTTGGAAAGGCGTCTGCTAGTGCTTGCAGCGCCGTAACATCCGCTGGATCGCCATAGGTAGGTACCAATACAGCCTGGTTAATAATTAAGAAATTCGCATAGGTGGCTGGCAGGCGATGGCCATCTTCAGGGTCAAAACAGGCCTGTGGCCAGGGCAGCGCGATAAGCCGGTATGGCGCACCGTTACGCTGCCGGAAAGCCTGTAGCTCCTGCTCCATGGACGCTAAAGCTGGATAGTGCGGATCGCTAGGATCATTACAGCGCACGTAGGCAATCGTCGATGGGTCACAAAAGCGCGCCAGCGTATCAATATGGCTGTCGGTGTCGTCGCCCTCTAAATGGCCATTAGCCAGCCACAGTACCCGGTCAACGCCAAAATCTTGAGCAAGCTGTGCCTCTACTTGTTCACGGGACAGTGAAGGGTTGCGGTTAGGATTCAGTAAGCATGCTTCAGTAGTGAGCAGGGTGCCTTCACCGTCGGTTTCGATACCACCACCTTCCAGCACTAAATCGCGCGACTCCACTGGACAGGACCAGATGCCGGCATCGGCAAGCCACTGAGTTAGCTGATTATCACGCTCAGCGGGAAATTTCCCGCCCCAGCCGGTGAAGGTGTAATCCAGCATCACCCGTTGGCCTTGTGTATCGACAACGCTGATCGGACCGTGATCACGCGCCCAAGTGTCATCGGTGGGTGCGACAATTAGCAGCAGCCGTTCAGCAGGCACCCCATAGGCATCAAAAGTGGCAGCCAAACGTGCTTTTGTAAGCTCATCTGGTACGCAAATAAGCACCCGCTGATAGCGCGCAGTGGCAATGACAATACGCTCCAGCGTGGCTTCAATACGCGACAATAAAGGTGCCCAATCGCCGTCGTGGCGCGGCCAAGTCAGTTGAATGCCATCCTGGGGATACCATTCGGGGAGCAAACGATAAGTCATAGTCGCCAACGTCATGAGTGCCTTTGTCGAGTTGGAAAAGAGGGTTGCCTCAAAGGCAGCCGTAAATCGGCGCAATGTAGGCGGTGACGGGGCAAGTTGCAAGCGTAACGTTTTAATCTGAACGCTCACAGTGCCTGTCGCTCTAATGGCCGTTTGAACATGCAGAGACACTAAAAAAACCGTACCATGAGCGCTTATTGATAAGGAATGACGCCATGCTTGATCGTTTGCCTTTTCTGGTGGGGCTGCGCTACGTGCGCGCTAAACGCCGGAATCACTTTATTTCGTTTATTTCGCTTACCTCAATGCTGGGGTTAATGCTGGGGGTCGCTGTACTGATCCTGGTGTTGTCGGTGATGAATGGCTTTGACCATGAGTTACGCACGCGCATTTTAGGCATGGTGCCGCACACCAAAATTGAGTCTCGCGAGGGGATGGTTGAATGGCAGGCGCTGGCGGAGGAGTTGATGCAGCGCGAGCGGGTGATTGGCGCGGCGCCCTTTGTTGAGCAGCAGGGCATGTTCTCCGCTTCTGGGCGCAATCAAGGGGCGATGGTGAATGGCATTAACCCGGATTGGGAAGATCGGGTGTCGATTATTGGCCGTCATATGCGCCAAGGGGAGCTTGCGGACCTTGTTCCGGGTGAATGGAATGTTGTTCTGGGTTCAATGCTGGCGCGAAGCTTAGGTGTCGGTGTGGGCGATCGTGTGACGTTACTGGTGCCGGAAGCCTCGATTACACCCGCTGGCGTATTTCCTCGCTTAAAACGTTTTACCGTTAGCGGTATTTTCAGCGTTGGCGCTGATTTAGACGCCAACTTGGCTTATGCCAATATTGAAGATATGCAAACCCTGGCGCGCATGGGCGATACGGTAGGCGGCTTACGTCTTGAGCTGGATGATCTGTTTGTGGCGGGGAGTGAAACCCAAGCGATTCTTAATGAGCTTGGCCCAGGTTATAGCGGCAGCGACTGGACGTTCTCCCACGGCAATTTATTCCAAGCGATACAGATGGAAAAGCGCATGATTGCGCTATTGTTAACCGTCATTATCGCGGTTGCTGCGTTCAATATCGTCTCTACCCTGGTTATGGTCGTAACAGATAAGCGCGCTGATATCGCTATTTTGCGTACCATTGGCGCGACGCCACGCTCAATTATGGGCATCTTTATTGTGCAAGGTATGGCGATCGGGTTAATTGGTATCGCCATAGGGGTGGGCATAGGTGTGCTGCTGGCGCTGACAATCGCTGACTTAATCGGCTGGGTAGAGAGCGTGCTGGGTATTCAGTTCCTGGATGCGGGTGTCTACTTCATTAGTGACCTGCCTTCGCGACTGCACTGGGATGATGTTACTCGTATTGTGCTGGCAGCATTTGGGCTGACGTTCCTATCAACGCTTTATCCTGCTTGGCGAGCGGCACGGGTTCAGCCAGCGGATGTGTTGCGCTATGAATAACGGTTTTCGACGTGAGAATGCAGAAATGAGTATGCCCATGGAAACACCTCAAGAAGCCGCCATTATGCTTGATTGCCAGGGGCTCACCAGAACTTACAGCGAAGGTCCCCAAGACCTAACGGTATTGGATAGATTAAATTTGCAGGTGCGTGCCGGTGAGCGGGTTGCCATCGTTGGCAGCTCCGGTTCAGGTAAGACCACGCTACTTAACCTGTTGGGCGGTCTTGATCGCCCGAGTGAGGGTGGTGTGGTGATTGCTGGCGAGCCACTTTCAGGCTTGAATGAAGCAGCGCTGGGCCGTTTTCGTAACCGCTATATTGGTTTTGTCTATCAATTCCACCATTTGCTGGCAGAGTTTACCGCGGTGGAAAACGCGGCCTTGCCGTTGATTATTCGTGGCCAGTCGAAAAAAGCGGCCGAACAGCGCGCTATGCAAATACTCGAGCGGGTAGGCATGCAGCCCCGGGCAGATCATAAGCCGGGTGAGCTTTCGGGCGGGGAACGTCAGCGGGTGGCGATTGCCCGTGCCTTGGTGACTGACCCAAGCTTAGTATTGATGGATGAGCCCACGGGTAACCTTGACCAAACTACGGCAGCGACAATTTTGGCGCTTATGGATGAACTGGCGAAAGAGAGCGCTTGTGCGTTTGTGATCGTCACCCATGATGTGGGGCTGGCCGCTCACCAAGACCGCGTCTTGAAACTGGATGCAGGTAAGCTGATTGAGCAAACGCCGGGGCTTTAGTTATTGAGCTAAGCCTTTAAATTTGAACATCAAGCGTAGTTTTTACGCTTAATCGTCAAACTCTGCTTCAATCTGCGCGCGCCGCTGCCTTCTTTTTAGGCGGCGGCGTTTCCAGTTATGGGAGACGTGCCAGCGCCAGATCAGCCGAATACCGACATTAACAACGATGGCTAAAATAATCGCTGTGACCAGGGAGCCGACGATCAATGGCGGCATGATGTCGTGCATCTGCTCGGCAATCCAGCGGGTTGAAATACGCGAGGGTGCTTCTCTGACCGGCGCGCCAAGTATGAACGTACCGATACGATAATTGCCGTAAAAAATCAGCGGCATCGTTAGTGGGTTGGTAATCCACACCAAGCCAATGGATAGCGCTAAGTTACAGCGCGTTAAGCGCGCCCCCAGCGCTGCGACCACCATTTGGAAGGGGATAGGCAGCATCGCGCAAAACACGCCCACGCTAAACGCATTCGCAACGCTTCGGCGAGTTAAAAGCCACAAGCCCGGATCTGCAATCAGCGGCGCCATAAAACGCAGCGAGCGCTGTTTCCTGATAGTGTCGGGTTTGGGCATGTAGCGCTGCAGGAACCGGCGCGGCATGACAGATACTCTTACTTATCGATTTTGCCTATTATCCATATAGCGTTGCCCTTCGGCTATGCTAGTCAAGCAATCAACCGTCGCTAAGGAGGGCCGTATGCGGTTAGGTATTGCCATACCCACCGCCATAGCGGCCCTGCTTGGGGGTTTTTTAGCCTGGTATAGCGCCATCTCATATACGATATCGCAGCTTCTTCTTGGCTGTGTTTTGGTCGCTTGTCTACTGGTGGTGGTGTGGCGCCCGCGGCATGTGGTTTGGTTGCTTATCGCTGCGTGGGTGTTTGTTGGGGTTCAGCGCGAGTGGTCTAGCCGTTTACCTGCGGGGTTAAGCGGCGTAGACCTCGCCGTCGAGGCGAGGGTTTTAACCGCCCAGCCAGTGGGCGATGCAACGCGCTTGTTACTGCACGTCAATCAATGCAGTGGGCCTGCACCACGGCCCTCTTGTTCAGCGCTTTCCAGGGTGCGAGTAACGGCTTACAGCGATGCCGTGTTTAAGCCCGGCGAACATTGGCAGATGACCCTGCGCTTACGCCCACCCCGTGGTTTTGCCAATCCTAGTAGCTTCAACTTTGAACAGTGGCTGTGGCGTGAAGGTATTCACGCTACTGGTTATATGCGTCAGGAGCCACCCCCTGCTCGCATGGTTGCTGCTGCCCCTTCTTTACGTCAATTAGCGCTCGACTTTGTAGCTCAGCAGTCGCTTAGCGAACGCACAAAACGTTGGTTAGCGGCGCTAACCCTGGGCGATAGCGAACAGTTGAGCCAAGATGACTGGTCGCTGCTAAACGCAACAGGCACTACTCACTTGGTGGTGATTTCTGGCCTGCACGTAGGGCTAGTGGCCTCGTTTGTGCTATGGCTAGCGAAACTAGCTGCTCGTTTTACCACGCCTACCCGCTGGCGAATGCGCACTTGGCCATGGTGGAGTGCTGCGGTGGCGTGCGTTAGCTATGCCGCACTTGCCGGTATGGCGCCGCCAGCCATGCGGGCGATGGTGATGACGCTGATTGGCCTTTGGGTGCTCAGTGGGCGTCATGCGCCAAGTCCTTGGCAGGGGTGGTGGTTAGCCCTCGGGCTAGTGCTAATCGTTGATCCCTTGGCCTTATGGCGCCCAGGCATGTGGTTATCGTTTGTGGCGGTGGCGTGGTTAATTATTATCTGGCAAGGGCGCCAGCGCCCAAAGGGTGTTAAAGGCTGGTGTTGGGCACTGGTTAGAACGCAGTTACTATTGGCACCGCTAATGGCAGCCGCGGTGTTGATCGCCTTTGGCAGGGTAGCCCCTGCAGCACCGCTAATTAACTTAATTGCTGTTCCGTGGGTTAGTTCTATCATGGTGCCAACAGCACTCTTGGGATGGTTGTTGTCACCGATACCCTGGTTGAGCCATGGAGTGTGGTGGCTGTTTGAGGTTGCGCTTAGCGTTTTCCACTTCTTGCTAACCGTGTCTGTGAAGCAGTGGCCGCTGTGGGAGCCAGATCGGTTACTCACTTATCCATTAGCTTTCGCTTTACTGCTTATGTCGCTGTGCTGGGGACTGCCTGCCGTGTTACCTGGGCTGCGGGTGGCCTCTGCCTCGTTAGTTATCACTCTTCCTTGGTGGTCGTTGTCTAAGGACGCTCCTCAAGGGGCGGTAAGCGTTAGCGTTTACGATGTAGGGCAAGGGCAGTTAATCGAATTGCGTAGTGAAAATTATCGGCTTCTCTACGATACAGGGCCGCGCTTTCGTGGCGGTTTTATGCCGCTGGAAACCCTTTGGCCGCCGGGCCAACAGTTCGATCAAGTGATTGTCAGCCACGCTGATAATGATCATGCAGGAGGCGTAAGTGCTTTGTTGGCTGATCATCAGGTCGATCAGTGGATGTTGCCATTAGGTGAACAACTGCCCCTCATCGCTAGCCCCTGCCAACGCGGTCAAACATGGCAGCGTGATGGGGTTAATTACCGCATTCTGTGGCCGCCTGCTGGCGCCAATGCATTTTCAGCCAATGATCGATCCTGTGTGCTAGAGGTCAGCACAGGTCAGCAGCGATTACTCATTACCGGCGACGTAAGTACCGAGATTGAGCGCCGCTTTTTATTAGAGGTCGAGCCGCCGTTAAGTGTTCTAGTAGCAGGGCACCACGGTAGTGCTACCAGTTCGGGGATTCAGTTTGTGCGCCATGTGGCACCTGAGCATGTGATTTTTAGCGCAGGGCGGGAGAATCCTTTTCAACATCCGGTTGACCCGGTAGTGCGTCGTTTTCGCCAGCAGGAGAGCTGTCTCTGGAATACTGCTCATGATGGGGCACTGCGTTTTTGGCTAGAGGCAGAGCAGCCTGTTCAGATCCAGACGACGCGTCCACTGCCTGGTCGACGTAACCGGTGTTGAAGCTCGCTGGCATAAGGTAGAATCCTCCGCATTGCACACTATTGCCAGGAGCGCGTGTGACTGATTCAAGTTGGGATATCTATAAACGGTTATTGAGTTACGTAAAACCACATTGGCGAGCGTTTGCGCTGGCGCTGGTGGGGTTTGTCGTTTATGCCGCGTCGAGCACTGCGTTGGCGGAGATGATGAAGCGCCTGATTGATGGCATACAAAATCCCGATGCTGCATTCAGGCTATTTCTGCCACTCTTTGTAATTATTATGTTCTCCGCCAGGGGTATAGGTACTTTTTTAAGCACCTATTTCATGTCCTACGTAGGCCGTTACGTGATACACACCCTGCGCTGTGATGTTTTTGCCCATCTGCTCCATTTGCCCGGCTGGTTTTTTGACCACCACTCAAGCGGTCAATTAGTCTCGCGGGTTACCTACCACGTAGAACAGGTCGCCGGAGCCGCCACTCAGGCGGTCACGATTATTCTGCGCGAAGGCCTCTTTGTGGTGGGTTTGATCCTCTACCTGCTATGGACCAATTGGATGCTGACGCTGCTTTTTCTGGGCGTGACACCGATTATTGCCTTAGTTGTCAACTTCGTCAGTAAACGCTTTAGGCGCATTTCAAAGCGTATTCAGCACTCCATGGGGGATGTAACCCATATAGCGTCAGAAGCGCTGTCCGGTTATCGGGTAGTGCGTACACACGGTGCAGAAGCATATGAGAAGGAGCGCTTTGAGCGAGTCAGTGAGGAGAATCGTCGTCAAAGTATGAAAGAAGCCATGACCCGCGCAGTCAGTTCACCAGTGATATTGATGCTGGTGGCTGTCTCAATGGCAATGCTGGTCTGGCTGGCGATGGCGCCTTCACTCATGGCGAATATGACGCCAGGGGAGTTCGTTGCCTTTATTACTGCCGCCGCGTTAATGATTAAGCCCGTGCGCCAGTTAACAGAGATTAATGGTGAAATACAAAAAGGCATTGCAGCGGCATCTGAACTGTTTGGGCTGCTGGATATGGCGCCCGAACCTGATGAGGGTAAGCGTATTACGCACCGTTTAAGCGGTGACGTAGAGATCGATAATGTTAGTTTCCGCTACGACGCTGATCAGCCCAACGTGCTGCACAATATTAATCTTCGTTTAGCGCCGGGAGAGCTTGTCGCTATCGTGGGCCGCTCGGGAAGCGGCAAGTCAACCCTAGTTAGCCTATTGCCGCGCTTTTATCGTCTCAGTGAAGGCAGTATCCGGATCGATGGCATTGATATTGATGAGTACGCCTTGGGCCCGCTGCGTCAGCAGATTGCGTTAGTTTCTCAACAGGTAACGCTATTTAACGCCTCGATTGCCGATAATATCGCCTACGGAGTGGAAAATCCTGATCTCGACGCTGTTAAGGCTGCGGCTGAAGCTGCCTATGCTCATGAATTTATTGAAAAGCTCCCCAATGGTTATGCCACCATTGTCGGTGAAAACGGTGTGATGCTTTCCGGCGGCCAACGACAACGGTTAGCGATTGCTAGAGCGATTTATAAAGACGCGCCGCTGTTGGTGCTGGATGAAGCTACCTCAGCGCTGGACACCGAGTCTGAACGCTATATCCAAAAAGCCCTGGAGCGTGTTTGTGAAGGGCGAACCACCTTAGTGATTGCACACCGCTTATCGACCATTGAACGGGCAGATAGGATTATTGTGATGGATCAGGGGCGCATTATTGAAGAAGGCCCCCATCAAGTACTACTGGATGCAAATGGTGCCTATGCGGCACTGCATCAGCTACAGTTTCAAGAAGTGCAATGAAGTTGGCCGAGCGCTGGCTGCGGGGGGCCTATCAAGGTAGTCAATGGCTCTGGCCGTTGGCGCCCTTGGGTGCGCTTTATCAGTGGGGCATGGCGCGCCGTGAGCAGGCCTACCTAAGCGGTAGAAAAGCTTCATGGCAAGCCCCAGTGCCGGTTATCGTAGTAGGCAATATAACCTTAGGCGGGACAGGAAAATCACCGCTGGTGGCGTGGTTGGCACACAGCTTGGTGGCGCAAGGGTGGTCGCCTGGTATCGTTACCCGTGGCTACGGTGGCAAAGCGTTGCACTACCCACTCTTGGTCACTCCCAACACCAACGTTGCTGAAAGCGGCGATGAGCCGCTCATGCTGGCGCAGCAAACCAGACTGCCAGTGGTGGCCGACCCTAAGCGTGCGCGAGGTGTACAGGCGCTGGTGGAATCGGGGTGCGATATCATTTTGAGTGACGACGGCTTGCAACATTTGGCATTGGCTCGGGATATCGAACTGTTAGTGATCGACGGTGCCCGTGGGCTGGGTAATGGCCGCTGTCTGCCTGCCGGTCCGCTGCGCGAGTCGCCTGATCGTTTAAAGCGTGTTGACGCTGTGATCGTCAATGGGTCTTTACAGCAGCCACTGCCCATCGGCTCTGTCACGACTATGCAATTAGCGCCACGGGGCTGGCGCCGCCTTGAAGACGGCAAAAAATTTCCGTTAACGCCCTTGCCGTTTAGCCTACCGGTGCACGCCGTGGCAGGCATTGGGCACCCCGAACGTTTCTTTCGCACGTTAACGGCGCTGGGTGTGGTGGGAGATTGGCACCCCTTGGCAGATCATCAGCGCTTTAACGCTGAAGCGCTTAACTTTGCGGAGTCTCGCCCGCTTATTATGACCGCCAAAGATGCCGTCAAGTGTTACGACTTCGCGCCAGCCAATAGTTGGGTACTCGACGTGGAGGCAACGCTTCCACTTGAGTTTGAACACTGGCTGACAGCACGGCTGTCAGCACTTTCCTAAAGGAGACTGCGCATGGATAAGGAATTGCTGGCAATGCTCGTTTGCCCATTGTGTAACGGTAAACTTAAATATGACCGCGAAGCCCAAGAGCTGCGCTGCCACTACGATGGCTTAGCCTATCCAATCCAAGAGGGGATTCCGGTGATGTTGCCGGAAGAGGCACGCATCATGGATGCCGATGAAAAGCTACACACATCACCAGGCCGCTCACCAGGAAGTTCAGGAGGCGTTTGATGGCTTTCCCTGATTTTACCGTTGTCGTGCCTGCACGCTATGGCTCAACTCGGCTACCCGGCAAGCCGCTGCTGGACATTGCCGGTGAGCCGATGGTCGCTCATGTGTGGCGACGTGCCTGCCAAAGCCACGCGAGTAGAGTCGTGGTGGCAACGGATGATGCTCGTATCCGTGATGCCATGCTAGCGTATGGTGCCGAAGTGATTATGACCCGCGGCGATCATCCTTCAGGCACTGATCGTTTGGCGGAAGTGGCGGATGTGCTGGAATTGGCAAGTGACGCACTGCTGGTAAATGTACAGGGCGATGAGCCGTTGATTCCTCCCGCATTGATCAATCAGGTGGCGCTGCGTTTAGCCGATGACGCTGAGGCGTCGATAGCAACGCTGGCGGAGCCTATCAATGATGTTGCAACGCTGTTTAATCCCAATGTGGTTAAAGTAGTACGTACGCTACAAGGCCGGGCGCTGTATTTTTCGCGCGCGCCCATCCCCTGGGATCGTGAGCAGTTCAAAGAGCCGCCCGAGCTGCTGACGACGGATGCCTGGCTGCGTCATATCGGCTTATACGCTTACCGCGCCGGATTTTTAGCCGCTTACCGCGATTGGCCAGCCTCCAGTCTTGAACAGCTCGAGCAGCTAGAACAGTTGCGCGCGCTGCAAAATGGTCATTTGATCCAGGTGGCGTTGGCCTGTGAGGTAAACCCGACGGGTGTGGATACGGCAGAAGACCTGGCGCGTGTTCGGGCAATAATGGCTCAGTCAAATAATTAATCAGTAGGTGAGGAGCGCTGCAGTGAAAGTGTTATTTGTGTGTTTGGGTAATATTTGCCGCTCGCCTACTGCTGAAGGTGTTTTTCGCCGCGCCCTTGAAAGAGCCGGGATGAGCAATCAGGTGGAAGTGGATTCCTGTGGCGTGGGTAATTGGCATGTGGGTAAAGCGCCAGACCAGCGCGCCCAGCAGGCAGCAAAGCTGCGTGGTATTGACTTAAGTGGCCTGCGTGCCCGTCAGCTCAGTGAGCGAGACTTTACTGACTTCGACTATGTGCTGGGTATGGATCAGGATAATTTACGCGCCATGCGCGAGCTGAAGCCTGCTAATAGTAGTGCGCATACTGGCCTGTTTTTGGATTTTGCGGGTACGCCCGGCGTTGAAGTGCCAGACCCTTACTATGGTGGTGAAGAGGGGTTTGAGAACGTTCTTAATATGATTGAAGCCGCATCCAATGGGCTTATTCAACATCTTCAGCGTGAGCGGTAATGTGACTGATGATGTGGCAAAACGGATGAATCTTGATCGCAACGTTGACTTAACCTTCGCCAATACGCTGAAGCTACCTTGCCGAGCTGAGTACTTTGCCGCACCTAGCACGCTGGCTGCACTGCGCGCGACCCTTTCCCATGCTCACCACAAAGATTGGCCAGTAACCTTGCTAGGGGGTGGCAGCAACGTACTGTTGCCTGATCAGTTGCCGGGTTTGGTCGTGAGACCCGCACTGCAGCAGTGGTGGCTTACTCGGCAGCAGGGGAGTGTGTATGCCCATGTAGGGGCCGGGGTTAATTGGCATGATTTAGTCATGGCAACTGCAGAACGCGGCCTGTGGGGAATTGAAAATTTGGCGTTAATTCCCGGCTGCTGTGGGGCGGCGCCGGTGCAAAATATTGGTGCCTATGGCGTTGAGCTTGGCGATACCCTGCAAGCTGTAAAGGTGATGGAATTTGCCACGGGCGCTACGTATTGGCTGAGCGCAAAAGAGTGCGCTTTTGGTTACCGTGACAGCGCATTTAAAGGCCCTCTGGCCAATAAAGTAGTGATTACCCAGCTTGTCTTGCGTTTATCACGTAAGCCTACGCCACGGCTTAATTATGGCGATCTTGCTGCACGATTACCTCAAGCTCCCACACCGCTTGAGGTGGCTGAAGCGGTGTGTGCCATTCGCCGTGAGAAACTGCCCGACCCTCAGGTGCTGGCTAATGCAGGAAGTTTTTTTAAAAACCCACTTGTTAGTGATCAATCGGTGGCACAGCTACTAAAAATATACCCCACCATGCCGCATTTTCCACAAGGAAAAGGGCAAACCAAATTGGCAGCGGGTTGGCTCATTGACCAGTGTGGCTTAAAAGGTATGCGGGATGGTGCCTTTGGCGTGCATCAGCATCAAGCGTTGGTACTGGTGCATTTTGGGGGCGGGGATCGTGATGGGCTAATGAAAACGGCCAGTGCAATCGCCGATAAAGTCGAGGCGCGTTTTGGGGTGCGCTTAGAGCCGGAGCCGCGAGTTATAAAAGCATAGAATCTACGCCATACGATAAAACACAAAAACCCCGCCTAGGCGGGGTTTTTGTTACTACAACACGCATCCGTTTTATTCGGAGTGAGTGTCTTGTTGTGCCTGCTTGCGCTTTTCACGCGGGTCATTGTGCGCGCGGGTGCGGCGACGGCGCGGTTTAGCCACATTGTCAGCTTCTTGAGGAGCTTCTGTTGTCGCTTCTGCAACCGTTTCTGCCAATACTTCTGGAGCAGCTTCAATAGCTGCTTCGCTTGCTACCGGCTGCGCGCGCTGAGGCTCTACAGCTACCTCGGGTTCTGCTGCAACTGTTGGTGCTTCGATAGGCTGTGGTTGCTCGGGCATTAGCTCTTCACGATTAGCTTGTTCGTGACTAGGCTGCTCACCGGACATTTTGTCACTGGACTGCTCTTCAACCGGTGAGGCAGGTTGAGTCTCGGTGATGCTCTCAGCAACGCTTGAGCTTGCTGCTTCAACGTCTACACTAGCTTGCTTGGCTTCGGTCGGCTCTGCTGCATCAGCCTCAGCGGATTCAGGTATTGATGCAGGCTCAATCGGTGCTGGTGTAACCGAGTTTTCTGCAGGCTTATTAAACGCAGTTAACTCTTTCTCAGTTAGCTCTTTCTCATTTACTTCTTTCTCAGTTACTTCTTTCTCAGTTACCTCCGTCTCAGTTTTCTTAGTCTCAACTGTTTCCGCGGATGGCGCCGCCATCGCTTCATCGCTAGTTTTCGCCTCGGCTGCTACTGGCTGGGTAACTGCTGGCTCCTGAGCAGACGTTTCTTCCAGAGCACTGTCAGCATGAACCTCTGGTGCAGCTTTGGGCTGGCGACGCTGATGGGTTGACTTGCGTGCCTTACTATTCACTGCCGCTGGGCTATCAGCGGTCGTCGCGCTATCGGCTTGCTCAGTTGTTTCAACGGGCTGAGTCGATGCCGGTGCAGACGTATTTTTAGCTGTTTGCAGCGCTGCTTCCATGGATTCTGAAGCATCTGCTGATACTGGCGTTTCCGTCGGCGCTTCTGCCTGCAGTTTTAGCTGCTCAGCTTCTGCCTCAGGGTTAACCGCCTGGGTGCGTGTGCGGTTGCGTGGGTTGTTGCGCGTACGCTTCGGCTTGCCATCGTCGACAGGCTGTTTAGCTGCTTCTTCACGCTGATTTTCGCGCACAGCGTCACGACGAGGCTCTTTCTGCGGTGCCGCTTTGCCAGCATTATCGTTGCTATTGGTATCTTTTACAGCGTCGGTGTTTTTCTGAGCATTGTTTTCCTGAGCACTGTTATCGTCTTGCTGAGGATGGCGACGACGATTGCGTGTGCGGCTAGGGCCGCTGCGCTTATCACTACTATCATCGCTGGCCGGACGCGGCGTGCTGCTGCGCTGTTCGGATTTTTGCTCAGCTTTCTGCTCAGTTCGGCTATTGCTGTCGTTGCGCTGCTCGTTTCGGCCAGCGTTGTCGCCACGCTCTGGGCGTGAGGAGCGCTGCCTAGATTCGCTGTTGCGCTGATTAGATTTACGCTCGCTCTGCCTACGCGGTGCTGGCGTTTCGGCCTGCGGCGCCGGGGTCGGTTCAGCGGGGGTGTCGTCGCCGCCCAGCAATTTAGCAAAGCCGCGCATAAAGCGACCGATCACGCTGGGTTGCTCGTTGGACGCTGGCGCTGATTTCGCTACAGGCGCGGGAGAAGCAGCAGGCGCCTTCTCTTCGGTTTGCAGTGATGCAGGGGCAGGGGCGTTGTGGGTAACGCTTTTAACCGCTGCTTCGGCACGTTGAGCGGGAGGCACGAAGCTAGGCGTCGGCTCTTTGCCGACTTCGGTGTCGGTGGAAAGCTCGAAGCTTGAGAGGCTTTGAGTGTCATCCTCATCCAAGTGGTCATCGCGCAAGCGCTGAACGTCGTAGTGCGGCGTATCCATATCAGGATTAGGCAGCAGTACCACGCGTACGCCCTGACGAGACTCAAGGTCTGCTAATACGCTGCGTTTTTCATTGAGCAGGTAAGTGGCGACCGGCACCGGCAGAATGGCGCGAATCTGTGCGCTATTCTCTTTCATCGCCTCTTCTTCAATCAGGCGCATGATGGAGAGCGAGAGCGAACGCACATCACGAATGGTGCCTTGGCCATTACAGCGGGGGCATACCACGCCGCTGGTTTCACCCAGCGATGGTCGCAAGCGCTGGCGGGACATTTCCATCAGGCCGAAGCGTGAAATGCGGCCGATCTGTACCCGTGCACGATCTAGCTTGAGGGCATCGCGCATGCGGTTTTCAACTTCACGCTGGTTGCGCGCAGGCCCCATGTCGATAAAGTCGATGACTACCAAGCCACCGATGTCGCGCAGACGTAGCTGGCGAGCGATTTCGTCGGCGGCTTCAGAGTTGGTCTGCAGGGCGGTTTCTTCGATATCGCTACCACGGGTAGCCCGGGCGGAGTTGATATCGATTGAGACCAGTGCTTCGGTGTGATCAATAACAATCGACCCACCCGAAGGCAGCTTCACTTCGCGCTGATAGGCCGTCTCGATTTGCGATTCGATCTGGAAGCGGGAGAAAAGCGGTACTTCATCGGCGTAGAGCTTGATCTTCTGTTGATAAGACGGCATCACCTGGCGAATAAAGCCCAGCGCCTCTGCGTGAATCTCGGGGCTGTCGATCAATACTTCGCCGATATCCTGACGTAAGTAATCGCGCATGGCGCGGATGATGACGTTAGATTCACGATAGATCAAAAACGGTGCAGCGCGCTTAGCGGCTTCAGTGGTGATCGATTCCCATACCTGAACCAGGTAATCCAAATCCCACTGTAGTTCTTCCGGGTTGCGGCCAATGCCGGCGGTGCGGACGATCAGACCCATTTTGTCGGGCACGGTAAGCTGGCCCATGGCATCTTTCAACTGGCTGCGCTCATCACCTTCAATGCGCCGTGAAATGCCACCTGCACGTGGGTTGTTGGGCATTAGCACCAAGAAGCGTCCAGCAAGGCTAACAAACGTCGTTAGCGCAGCGCCTTTATTGCCACGCTCCTCTTTGTCCACCTGAACGATGACTTCCTGACCCTCTTTAAGCACTTCTTTAATGCTCGGGCGGCCCGAAACATCTTTGACAAAGTACTCACGGGAAATCTCTTTAAGTGGCAGGAAGCCGTGGCGGTCTGCGCCATAATCAACAAAGGCAGCTTCAAGGGAGGGTTCTACACGGGTGATTTTACCGCGATAGATATTGGCTTTTTTCTGTTCTCGAGCGCCTGATTCAATATCCAGATCGTACAGGCGTTGTCCATCAACTAAAGCGACGCGCAGCTCTTCGGGCTGGGTCGCATTAATAAGCATCCGTTTCATAGTGTCTCGCATAGCGTTGCGTACCGGCGAACTGCCTATGGGGTGACGTAGGCGAACCGCTGGTTGCTGCGTGCTTGTGCTCGGCGCATAGCTATGCTGACGCGTCAAGCCGGGAAGGCGTCATCGCCGACCCGGCCAAAAGGGCGTTGAGTACGTGGCGGAGGCAGGACGTGTTCCGGTGGCTGTCACGTCCATCCGGCCCTGCTGACACCGCCAACACCTGGCATTCATCGATTCACCAACGCCGGCCACCGGCACAGCGTTGAACTTGTCGTTTTGATTCAGCCAGCACCTTTTGACGAATAAGGAGGGGGCTGCTCAAAACGTGGCGTTTTTAGTTACTGCCTGCCGTTGAAGGCAAGGCTTGATTTCCCTCTGCCGATATCAAAACAAGCGGCAGAGTTACTGCATTTTTAAGATCAGATGTTAATTCGCTAAAACGGGCAATGCGTACACTGGCGCCGTTTATTGTGCTCAGGCCTGCGTGTTAGTCGGGCAGGCGCATTAACCAAGCTCGGCGTTGATGCTTTCTGCTAGTCAATTTAGCCAATTAGCTATTTATTAACTAATTCGCCATTGATCAGCTAGTCGCTAGCGCTAGACAAGAAAGCCTTCTGCACTCGGCTGGTGAACGATTTGGAATATAACAGTAAAGAGAACGACCAGCAATTGACGCAATGCCCTTGGGTCTACGTTAGAATGCCGTTTTTAGCCTTACGTTATAGAATTCCAGCAGGAGTAAGCGGTAATGTCCGAAGGGCGTGAAGTACAGTGGGTGGATATCGCCCCGGAACAGGCTGGGCAGCGAATTGATAATTTTCTCATGACGCGTCTAAAGGGAGCGCCTCGTGCGCTTATCTACCGCATTGTGCGTAAAGGCGAAGTGCGCGTTAATAAAAAACGTGTAAAGGTCGATTACCGCTTGCAGGCGGGTGATTTAGTGCGTGTGCCGCCGCTGCGTTTAGCGCCTCGCGAAGCCGTCAAGGAAGTAAGCGATAATTTGCGCGATCTGCTAGTGGGCAGCGTTATCATGGAAGGCCCTGACTGGATGGTGCTTAATAAACCCTCTGGTTTGGCAGTACATGGCGGCAGCGGCGTTAAAATTGGTTTGATCGAAGCACTGCGTCAGGTGCGCGATGATTTAAGCTTTTTAGAGCTGGTTCACCGGTTGGACCGTGATACGTCAGGCTGTTTGCTGCTTGCTAAATCTCGCGATGCGCTAGTGACACTCAACGAGTCACTAAAAAAACATGGTATGGATAAGCGTTATCTGGCCTTGGTCAGTGGCCGCTGGCCCGCGCGTAAAACCTACGAGAGCGCGCGGTTAGACCGCTTTGATGCCGGAAATGGCGAGCGCCGGGTGCGGGTCGATCCCAATGGTAAAGTTTCACGCACCCATTTTTCAGTCGTCGAAACCTTCGAAAAAGTCACCCTTATAGAGGCTGAGCCGGTTACAGGTCGTACACACCAGATTCGCGTTCACGCTGCCCATGCCGGGCATGCGCTACTTGGCGATGATAAATATGCGACCCGTGAAAGCGGCCTGCTTACCAAGCAGCTATGCTTAGGGCGGCTTTTTTTGCATGCCCGCGCCTTAACGTTTCCAGAGCCTGGCAATGGTCGGCCGGTGACGGTGAAAGCGCCGCTGCCTGATGCCCTGGAAGAGACGTTAAAGCGAGCCCGTCGATAAGCTGATTTCTACTAACTTGCCCTTCACTGAGGAGCTGCCATGCAGTACGAGCTGATTATCTTTGATTGGGATGGCACGTTAATGGACTCGGTGCCGCGTATTGTATCGTGCATGCAGGCCGCCGCGTTGGAGGCTGAGTGGGGAGAGCTTACTGCGGCTGAAGTTGAAGATATTATTGGCCTGGGGCTGCCGGAGGCCATTGCCCAACTGTGCCCCGGTATATTGCCAGTTCAAGCCGAGCGTCTACGTGAGTGCTATTCACATCACTTTGTCACTAGAGATACGACGCCAATGCTTTTTTTTGCGGGTGTAGAGGCGCATATCGCGCGTCTTCGCGGTCGTGAACAACAACGCTTGGCGGTAGCCACAGGCAAGAGTCGCCGTGGTCTGGATCGTATTTTCGCTGAAACAGGCAGTGGAGCATGGTTTCATGCCAGCCGTACGGCAGATGAAACACGCTCAAAGCCTCACCCGCAAATGCTGTCAGAGCTGCTGGCAGAGCTTGAAGTGCCGGTGGAGCGGGCGGTGATGGTGGGTGATACCGAATATGATCTTGAAATGGCCCGAGCCATCGGTATGGATCGCGTGGGTGTCACTTATGGGGTGCATACGCTGGAACGTTTGGCGCTGAGCCGCCCCAAGTGGATCGCCCATAGCATAGAAGAGCTTTTCGATGGGTTGCATGGTTAGCGCCCTTGGCCTGCATAAGGCGTCTAAATAAGGACAGTTTATGAGTGATGATCGCTGGACAGAAGGGCCAGAGGTAGCAGCAGATAAAAAGGATGCCATGGCAGGCGCGCCGGGTGATAGTGCCGAAGCGCTACGCGAGCGCCAGCGGCTAGCGCAAATGGAGATGATGGATCGTTGGATTGGTGGGGTGTTAACCGAGCAGCGCCGTACGCGTCGCTGGAAGCTGTTTTTCCGATTAATGCTTCTAACGGTTGTTTTAGTAACGTTATTTACCTCTGTGTATAACCTTTTCTGGGACACATCAGGGACAGCAATGCCCGCTCAGCGCCACTTGGGCATCGTGGAAGTGAATGGTGTGATTGCAAGCGATTCGCCAGCCAACGCGGAGCGTATCATCAAGGGCTTGAATCGAGCCTGGGATTCCGAGAGTGCGGCGGCGGTGGTGCTGCATATTAATAGCCCCGGTGGCAGTCCTGTGCAGTCTCAGCGTATCTATGCGGAAATCATGCGATTGCGTGAGCAGGGTGATAAGCCGATTATTGCTGTTATTGAGGATCTCGGAGCCAGCGGTGCCTATTACATTGCCGCAGCAGCTGATGAAATTGTTGCCTCGCCAGTAAGCTTGGTAGGCTCTATCGGCGTTATTTATGCAGGGTTTGGTTTTGAAGAAGCGATTGAGCGTATTGGTGTTGAGCGACGTGTATTGACGGCTGGTGAGAATAAAGCCTTTTTAGACCCCTTCCAGCCCATGGATGAAGCATCGGAAGATTTTTGGCAGAGCGTGCTCAATCAAACGCATCGTCAGTTTGTGGATGATGTGCGCGCTGGGCGTGGTGAGCGGCTAAGTGATAGCCCAGATATTTTTTCAGGCCTGATCTGGAGCGGTGAGCAGAGCGTTGCTTTAGGATTGGTGGATCAGCTAGGTAGTCTTGAGCAAGTGGCACGCGCCCAAGTGGGCGGTGCTCACTGGGAAGACTACACGCCCAACCTTGATCCTTTTGAGCGTTTGACCCGGCGCTTTACCCAGGTCGTCGCTGAGGTATTGGGCGTTGAAACGCCCAATACGCCGCTGCGCTTTTAGGGTCAGTCGTTTCGCTTTAAAAGCTTAATTGGCGCCAAGTGGGTCGAGTCCTGCTTGGCGCAGCATGTCGCACAGTGCAATCAGCGGAAGCCCAATGAGTGCATTGGGGTCGCGGCCTTCCAGTTTTTCAAACAGCGCAATGCCTAATCCTTCCATGCGAAAGCTGCCAGCGCTGTCCAGCGGCTGCTCTTTTGCGACATAGTTTTCGATCTCTTGGCTGCTTAGGGTTCGAAACACCACCTCAAATGGCTCGACATGGACTTGGTGGTGCTGGCTGCGAGTATCCAATAAAGCTAACCCCGTCAGGAAAGTGACACGCTGACCAGAAAAGCGTGCCAGATTAGCGCACGCCTTTTCAGCAGTATGGGGTTTGCCAAGGATGTCGCCTTCAAATACCGCGACCTGATCAGAGCCTATAATGCAGTGGTGGGGGAAGTGCGCTGCTACAGCGTTTGCTTTACTTAGCGCCAGCCGATGTACCAACGCTTGAGGGGTTTCGCCAGGATGGGGCGTCTCATCAATATCCGGTGAACAGCACTGATAGGGTAGCTGCAGGCGATCCAACAGCTCTCGCCGCCAGCGTGAGCTGGAGGCAAGCACCAGGCCGGTCGTCGTCGATGCTTCTTTCATGGGAGGTTCAGTCACAAAAAATCTCCAGGCGGCCAGTGTTTAAGTTGAGCAAACCAGCATTGAGCTTATGAAAAACAAAGAAGCAGAGTGTAGCGAAAGCAGGCAAGAGTGCCTATATAGGTTATTTATTAAGCCTTAAGTGGTTTTTTATTAAGGTTTAAAAAGCTAGTTGATTGAGGAAAGTATGAAGAATTGTGCTGACGGCTTTGACACCAGCAGGGGGAGTGCCTATCATTGCGCGCCTATGTTGACCTCACAACTCCCCAGTCGGGTTGAGCCTTATAAGCTTGCAGCCCGCCACGAACGAATCGAAGGCTTGGTAGCGCTTGATAAGCTGCCGCGTCTTGCTGAAGAAGCGGGTACCCAAACCGGTGACTGTCACGTCGTCTTAGAGTTTGGTGTCGATGCTCAAGGCCGTCGTGAAATTCGTGGCCACTTGCAAGCGACGTTGGCGCTTGCCTGTCGACGCTGCCTGGTGCCGCTGCCTCAAGAGGTTAGCAGTGACTTCTTGCTTGGAATGGTCACTGATGAAGCCTTAGCGGCCGAGTTGCCTGCTAGTCATGAACCAGTGCTGGTGGAAAAGGAACAGCTGGACCTGCTCACGGTGGTTGAGGATGAATTAATTCTCAGCTTGCCCCAGGTGGTCTATCACGATGAAGCCGAATGTCATGTCTCGGCGGAGCAGCTGGTCAGCAAAACAGAAGGCGCGGCGCAGGAAGAAACGCCAGCGACGAATCCTTTCGCGGTGCTGAATGTCTTAAAAGGCAAAAAATAGCACCCTTTACCTAAAATACCTTGGAGTAAACACCCATGGCAGTTCAACAGAACCGTAAAACTCGTTCCAAGCGCGGCATGCGTCGTAGCCACGATGCGCTGACCGCTCCGACCCTGTCTCAGGACAAAGAAACCGGTACGACTCACCTGCGTCACCACGTTTCTCCGGACGGTTTCTACCGCGGACGCAAAGTAGTTGAAGTATAAGCCTCAACTGCGTTTCTAAGCGGCTAAACGGACTCGGTGCGGTATGCGCCTAGCGATTGATGTTATGGGGGGTGACCAAGGCCCTCATGCTATTATCGCAGGCTCTGCTAGGGCAGTGGTGGAACACCCCGGCCTTGAGCTGATTCTGTTTGGCCCGCGTCAGCAGATTCTTGCTGAGCTTTCACGCTTGCCGCAGCCTCTGGCTGCGGCAACGTCACGTTTGGTGGCCTATGATGCCCCAAGCAGTGTTGCTCCAGATGCAACGGCAGCCTGGGCGTTACGTAGAGGCCAGGCGACTAGTATGGCGTGTATGTTGCGTAGCGTGGCACAGGGAGAGGCCGTGGCTGGTGTGAGCGCTGGCAATACAGCAGCTTTAGTGGCCATGGCAAGGCGTGAACTAGGAATGATAGAGGGTATTTCTCGCCCGGCGATTAGTACCGCCATTCCAGCGCGCCAAGGTCAACGCTGCTATTTGCTTGATTTGGGCGCTAATGTAGATTCTCCGGCTCATCGGCTAGTTGATTTTGCGCTGATGGGAGCGGCGATGGCGCAGTGTGTCGATGGCACGCCTGTACCGCGTATTGCGCTGCTTAACGTAGGTGCGGAAGCAACCAAAGGGAGTGCCAGCGTTCGTGAGGCAGATCGCCAACTACGCGACTATTCAGGTGGTAGTGATTCAGGTGGCAGTGCATTTAGCTATCACGGCTACGCCGAAGGCGGGGATCTATTTAAAGGCCAGCTTGACGTAGTGGTATGTGATGGCTTTGTAGGAAACGCTGTGCTTAAAGCAAGCGAAGGTTTGACGAGTATGCTGGTCGAGCGTGTACAAATGGCGTTTGAATCGCGCCTAAGCGGTCGTTTGGCAAGTCTACTGGCCAGGCCTGTGTTAAAGCGGTTAAAGCAAGAGCTTGACCCTGTGCGTTACAATGGAGCCAGTTTGTTAGGGTTGCGGGGAATCGTAGTCAAGAGCCACGGCAGTACTCATGCCGATGGGTTTTACTACGCTATTCAGCGCGCCCTGGCGGAGGTCGAGCATAATTTACCTGCGCGGATCGCAGGCCGCTGGCAAGCACCACCTGTGCAAAACAGTGGTTTTGCCAGCCATGATTAGATAATAAATAGTTATTTTTTGCGGATTATAGGTGGCATCAGGATGTGCCAATAATCTCGCCTATCGCTCATATGAGCAAATGCCTACAAGAGCAAAGGTGAACGACATGTCTCAACCCCTTGCCCTCATTTTTCCCGGGCAAGGCTCTCAGCAGTTAGGAATGCTGCGAGAGCTGGCCGAGCGCTATAGTGTTGTGGGAACGACATTTGAGGAAGCGTCAGATGCTTTAGGCTACGACTTGTGGAAAGTCGTCCAAGAAGGCCCCGAAGCATCGCTTAATGCAACTGCGTGCACCCAGCCCGCACTTCTCTCTGCAAGCGTCGCTATCTGGCGCGTATGGCAGGAGTTGGAAGGGCCGCGGCCTAGTGTGATGGCTGGCCATAGCCTGGGCGAATACAGTGCGATGGTATGTGCAGGCGTAATGGGCTTTGCTGAAGGCGTTAACTTGGTGCGCCTGCGCGGCGAGGCCATGCAGGAAGCGGTGCCTGCCGGTGAAGGTGGTATGGCCGCTATTCTGGGCTTAGCGGATGATGCGGTCGAAGCAGCCTGTGAAAAGGCGGCGCAGGGCGATGTAGTTTCTGCTGTCAACTACAACTCTCCTGGTCAGGTTGTTATAGCGGGTTCCAAGGCGGCTGTTGAGCGAGCTATCGTCGCTTGCCAGGAAGCGGGTGCCAAGCGCGCTATGGCACTACCTGTTTCAGTCCCCTCGCACTGCGCATTAATGCGGCCCGCCGCCGAGCGTTTGGCGACCGCTATGCAGGCAATTGAGCTTCGCTCACCGCGCTATACGGTTATTCAAAACGTTGATGCGAAGACTCATGCTGATATTGACACGCTGCGTACGCGCTTAATTGAGCAGCTCTATCAGCCCGTGCGCTGGAGTGCATGCGTTGAGGCAATAGCGGCTCAGGGTGTAGATGTGTTTATTGAATGTGGGCCGGGGAAGGTGCTGACAGGCCTCAATAAGCGTATCGTTAAGGGCAGTAAGGGGCTGGCGGTGAATGATCCTGACAGTCTTAATGCCGCGCTGGAGTTGGCGCGTGAAACGTTGACTGGCAAGGCTTAGCGGAAGATTATCTTGCGCTATCCTTGCTTGATGACACGCTTAAAGGCAGAACGTTATGACCCAAGAACGTAGAGTTGCATTGGTGACGGGGGCTAGTCGCGGTATTGGCCAAGCCATTGCCCGTGAACTAGGTCGTCAAGGCCGTATTGTCATTGGTACAGCGACAAGTGAAGCCGGTGCAGAAAAAATTGATGCCGATCTTAAAGAGAACGGTATTGAAGGGGCTGGTCTATGCCTTAATGTAACCGACCAAGCCAGTATTGAAGAGGTGTTGAAGGCCATTACTGAGCGCTTTGGTGCGCCGACTATTTTGGTTAACAATGCCGGTATTACCCGTGACAATTTGTTGATGCGCATGAAGGAAGACGAGTGGGATTCCGTTATGGATACCAACTTAAAGTCTGTCTATCGTGTAAGTAAAGCATGTTTGCGGGGTATGACTAAGGCGCGTTTTGGGCGTATCGTGTCTATTAGCTCTGTGGTGGCAACCATGGGTAACCTGGGCCAAACTAACTATGCTGCGGCAAAAGCGGGCATGGAAGGGTTTAGTCGGGCATTGGCACGTGAGGTATCATCGCGAGCCATAACGGTAAACGCAGTAGCGCCGGGCTTTATTGCCACCGATATGACCCAAGGGCTACCAGAAGCGCAGCATGAAATGTTGCTTAAGCAAATTCCGCTGGCCCGTTTAGGGGCGCCGGAAGAGATCGCTGCCGCGGTAGGGTTTTTAACCAGTGATGCGGCTGGATACATCACTGGCGAGACACTCCACGTGAACGGCGGCATGAATATGCGTTGATGGCCTTAGGCTTGGCGGTTGCGTCGACCTAAGGGCGTCTATAAACTACCCCGCAGCTTTTGGCTTGCGGTTTCCAAATAGCTGGTTATCAAAAACGGCTAATGTGAACGACTGGAGTACGTTGATGAGTACTATTGAAGAGCGCGTTAAAAAAGTTGTAGCAGAGCGCCTGAACGTTAAAGAAGAAGACATCCAGAACAGCTCTTCTTTTACAGAAGACCTGGGTGCGGACTCGCTCGACACTGTTGAGTTGGTAATGGCTTTGGAAGAGGAATTTGATACTGAAATTCCTGATGAAGAAGCTGAGAAAATCACCACGGTTCAAGAAGCCATCGATTACGTGAACGCCCACCAGTAAGGGCTGATTCGATGCATCGAACCAAGGTGGGGTGCTAGTCACCCACCTTAAGAGCCGCCCTTTCGTAGGGCGGCTTTTTTGCTTTGCTGCCACAATGCTTATAACGTTCAATCTCCGTTATACTGTTGACCAAATTTAAGCAGCAGATGACCCAAGTGGGTCGCGTCACCATGGATGCCTGGAGGAAAGCAGATGGCACGGAAAAGGGTAGTGGTAACTGGGTTAGGCCTGGTGACCCCAGTGGGCAATAAAGTTGATGAGTCGTGGGCAAATATTGTTGCAGGCAAAAGCGGCATTACGGCGATTGAACATTTTGACACCAGCGGCTTCAATACACGCTTTGGTGGTTCGATTAAAAACTTTGATATCAGCCCCTATTTGAATCCCAAAGATGCCCGCAAGATGGATCTATTTATTCAATACGGGATGGCTGCGGGTGCCCAAGCGATAGAAGATTCCGGTATTGAATGTACCGAAGCGAATGCGGATCGCATCGGTGTGGCTATTGGCTCAGGCATTGGTGGATTGCCCATGATTGAGCATAACCACAATGCGCTGAATAAAGGCGGTGCACGGAAGGTGTCACCGTTCTTTGTACCTGGCTCTATTATCAATATGATTTCGGGCAATATGGCCATTCAGCATGGCTTTAGAGGTCCTAATATTGCGATTACGACCGCCTGTACGTCGGGTACTCATAACATCGGTTACAGCGCACGTACGATTGCCTATGGCGATGCTGATGTGATGATCTGTGGCGGTGCTGAGATGGCCACTACGCCGTTGGGCTTGGGAGGCTTTTCGGCAGCACGCGCGCTATCTACCCGTAATGATGACCCGCAGGCTGCAAGTCGTCCATGGGATGTAGACCGTGACGGTTTCGTTTTATCCGACGGCGCCGGCATTTTGGTGCTTGAAGAGTATGAACATGCAAAGGCCCGTGGCGCTAACATCTATGCGGAGTTAGTTGGATTCGGCATGAGTGATGATGCCTTCCACATGACCTCGCCCCCTGAAGATGGGCGTGGTGCGGCGTTATCTATGCGCAATGCGATCAAAGATGCCCAAATAGATGTTTCGGAAGTGCACTATATCAATGCCCACGGAACCTCGACGGCAGCGGGCGATTTAGCCGAAAGCCGAGCGATTGAAAACGTCTTGGGAGGTGCCGCTAAGAGTATCGCAGTGAGCTCCACTAAATCGATGATTGGTCATCTATTGGGTGCCGCGGGCGCGGTTGAAGCGGTATTTTGCATCTTGGCGATTCGTGATCAGGTGGCACCACCGACGATTAATCTGGATAACCCCCAGGAAGGCTGCAACCTTGATTATGTGCCGCATACCGCACGTAATATGCGCATTGAGATGGCGCTCTCTAACTCGTTCGGCTTTGGCGGTACTAACGGTTCGCTGTTGTTTAAAAAGATCTAGTTGCAGATGGCTCAGCCCTCTCGGCCTGCCAAGCCCTCATTGTCTGGCGAGCATCAAGTGCCATTTGATGACCGCGGGCTAGCGTATGGTGATGGCCTGTTTGAAACCGTTCTGGTGCGCGCTGGCGCACCAGTGCTGTGGCATTATCACGCTGCACGGCTGGCGCTGGGCTGTCAGCGCTTAGGTATAGCGTTACCTTGCCAAGCATCCCTTGAGGCGACTTGGCAAGGTCAGCCTACGGCCGATCTGGAAGTACTAAAAATCGTGCTTACCCGGGGTAGCGGTGGGCGAGGCTACGCTCAGCCGGAAGTGGTGACCCCCCGGTTACTTAGCCAACGAACACCTTTTAAACCCTCGATCAATCGCTGGCAGCAGGGCGTTACCGTACGTATTTGTGACTTGCGTCTTGGCCATCAGCCGCGTTTGGCAGGTATTAAACACCTCAATCGGCTTGAAAACGTACTGGCTCGCCAAGAGTGGAGTGACGCCAGTATTGCCGAAGGTGTGCTGGCCGATAGCGAAGGGTTGGTTATTGAGGCGACCAGTATGAATGTGTTTTGGCAGCAGTCAGGCGAGGTGTTCACACCGTTACTTGACCAGTGTGGCGTTGCAGGTACGCTGCGTGCTGCGTTAATCGACCAAGGCTTGGTGCGTCAGGGGGCGTTGCCATTGAGCCAGCTTGCCAAGGCGGCCCAGTGCTGGGTGGGCAATTCAGTGCAGGGCATATGGCCGGTGACCACACTGCTCGCAGCCGATGGCTCGCCACTTGCGCGCTGGAAGGTGGGCATGCGGGATCCGCTACAGCGCATTGCGCATCAACTACTAGGCTATGAGTCGTCGGCTTATTAGCGACTGCTGCGACATTATTCGAGGTGTCATGTTGAAACGTTTATTCATCGCGTTATTGGTGTTAGTGGCTGTCGGGGCGGCAGGCGCCGCAGGTGGCTATTTCTATTGGCAGAGTCGCCTTGAGGCGCCACTCGCAATTGATGAGCCAATGCTTTATCAGGTTCCTGCCGGTGCAGGGTTCAACCAAGTTGTCGCGCAGTTGGAGGCCGAAGGCGTCGTTAAGGACGCCTGGGCGTTTCGCTTGTTGGCCCGTGTTGAGCCTGAACGCATGCCTCGGTTACGCACCGGCGAGTACCAGTTACAGCCGGATATGAGTGGCCTTGAGATGATGGCGCTGCTGGGCAGCGACCGGGTAGTCACTTATCCGTTAACCATTCCAGAAGGGTGGTCCTTCCGGCAAATGCGCGAGCTGTTGAATGCCGCTCCCAAGCTGGAGAATCGCACGGCCGATATGAGCGATGAAGAAATAATGGCACTGCTTGATCGGGAAGGGACTTTTCCTGAAGGCTGGTTTTTCCCCGATACCTATCGCTATCACTTGGGAATGAGTGATGTTGATATTCTGCGCCAATCCTTGAATCGTATGGAGCGCATTCTTGAAGAGGTATGGGAGGAGCGGGTTGAGGGTTTAACCATCGACTCTCCTTACGAGGCGCTGATTATGGCTTCATTGATTGAGCGTGAAACCGGGGCTCCTGAAGAGCGGCGCGAAATTGCCGGTGTGTTTAAGCGTCGTATGGAGCAAGGCATGCGACTGCAAACAGACCCAACGATTATTTATGGTATGGGGGAGCGATATGAGGGCCGGATTACCCGCGCTGATATACGCGAGGCTACGCCATACAACACCTACGTAATTGACGGAATGCCGCCTACGCCGATTGCCATGCCAGGGCGTGCTTCGTTGGAAGCGGCGGTGAATCCTCTGCCTGGGGAAACGCTCTATTTCGTTTCTCGTGGCGATGGTACGCATCACTTTTCGCGTACCCTACGCGAGCACAATAATGCTGTTAACCGCTATATTCGTAATCGTTAATTCGCAATCGTTAATAAACATGGCCCATCACCAATGGCTGACTGCTTAAGTCAGCCATTATCAAAATAAGGGAGCATGATGAGTAAGCGTGGACGCTTCATTACGCTGGAAGGCGGTGAAGGCGTGGGAAAATCCACTAACGTGGGTTTTGTCGCCGAGTGGCTAGAAGCTCAGGGTTTGGAAGTAGTGCGCACTCGCGAACCGGGTGGCACCGTCCGTGGAGAAGCCATTCGTGCGTTGCTGCTGGACCCCGCGCCCCAAGAGACGCTGCATGTTGATGCTGAGCTGTTACTCATGTTTGCCGCACGTGCCCAGCACTTGGCGGAAAAAATTCTACCTGCCTTAGCGCGGGGAGCATGGGTGGTGTGCGATCGCTTTACCGATGCCACCTTTGCCTATCAAGGCGGCGGGCGTGGTATTGCAAAGCAGCGTATTGCCGTACTGGAGGATTTTGTTCAAAAAGGGCTTTCACCGGACTTAACGTTACTGCTTGATATGCCTAAAGAGGCTGCCTCCCAGCGCTTAGAATCGCGTTTGAGCGATCGCCAAGAGCAAAGGGATCGCTTTGAGCAGGAGCAAGGCGACTTCTTTCAGGCGGTGCGGGAGGCTTACTTGGCGCGAGCGGCAGAGGCTCCCGATCGATTTGCGGTGATCGATGCCCAGCAGTCACTAAACGCTGTACAAGCCCAAATTGAGCAAGCCTTATTAGCGCGAGTAACCGCATGGCATTAACCGGCGTAATGCCGTGGCACCAGGCCACCTGGCAGCATTTAACCCGCTTGGCCGACAGCGGGCGTATGCCCCATGCGCTGTTAATTCATGGTGCCCATGGCGTAGGTAAGCAGCAGTTGGCGGAAGCTTTAATTGCGCGAACGCTTTGTGCCAACCCTCAAGACCAAGCCTGTGGCCACTGCCACAGCTGCGCAATGCTGGCATCCGGCTATCATCCGGATTTGCTGCGCGTTTCGCCAGAAGAGGGTAAACGTCAGATACGCATTGATCCGATTCGTGAGGTTAACCGGTTTGTCTCGCAAACGGCTCAGCAGGGAGGCTACCGGGTGATTGTCATTTCACCCGCAGAGGCCATGAATATTGCCGCCGCTAATGCGTTGCTCAAAAGCCTCGAAGAGCCTGGCGATAAAACACTGTTTATTCTGTTGTCTGATGTGCCTTCGCGAATGCTGGCAACGATCCGCTCCCGTTGTCAGCAGTGGTCACTGCCCAGCGTGGCCTTTGACGCTTGCCGTAGTTGGTTAATTGAGCAGCTTAACAGCGTCGAAGAAGCCCACTTTTGGTGGCAAGTAGCGGGTGGCCTGCCGCTGCTCGCGGTAGAGTTGGCCGCCCCAGATGAGCGCGCGTTGCGCCACCAGATCCACGATAGCTTTGAGCAACTGGTACGTGGCGCTGAGCCTGTGTCTGAGGCTGCACGCCTGGATCGTCAGGCGATAGATGCTATCTTGTGGTACGGTATCGCCTGGCTGGAAGACCTGATCCGCTTAGGCTTATCTGGTCAGGCTGCGGTGTTACATAACCCTGATCTTGAGCCGCTTTACCGTCAGGCGGTAAAGAATGGTCGCGTGCAGGATTGGTTCCGTTTACTGGATTATGCCCGAGAGCAGCGGCGTCTACTGGCGGTGGGGGCGAATCCCAACCCTCAATTAGTGTTAGAAGCTTGGTTAGTTCGCTGGGCGGCGCTGTTGCGTTCATAGCGAAGTATTTATGGCTAAGTATTTATGTCTAAGTATCTATGGCTAAGTGTTTATCGTTAGGTGTTTTTAGGTAATTGCATTACCCAGTTTATTACGTTTAATTATTTGTTCCACGGCACTGCTGCGAGGTTGTCATGGCCGCCCAAAAAGCGCTCTCTCTAACCGTACCCGATGTGCCGACGCTGCTTTCCGCCTATATGCCTTTCCTGGATCATGGGGGGATTTTTGTCCCTACCCAGACCCCCTATGCGCTGGGCCAGCAAGTGTTTTTACTGCTCACGCTTCCTGGCGAAAGCGAGCGCCTTTCGATCACTGGAAGCGTCGTTTGGGTATCCCCAGAAGGTGTTAGCGGGAGGCGTATGCCGGGTATTGGCCTGCATTTCAGCCAACAAGATTACCCTGTGCGTGCTCGTATTGAGACCCTGCTAGCCGGTCAGTTAGATAAAGCAGCCCCGTCGTTCACGCTCTGAATTAAACCGTCGCTTATGTTTGAGTGTAATTCTCATCGTAGTGATGGCTTACCTGTTGCCGAGACTTATATGTTTGTTGATTCACACTGTCATTTAGATCGCCTGTCAGAGCAGACCCATGGCGGCGATATCGCCGCCACGTTGGCAGCTGCGCGCGCTGCCCACGTCAGCCAATTTCTTGCCGTAGCGGTCAGCTTGGAAGAGATGCCGCAATTGGCTGCCATTGCCCGCGCGCATCAAGATGTGGTGATTTCCGCTGGTATGCATCCTCTACATAGCCCTGCGGAAAAAGAGGGTGCCGAGAGCGAGCCAAGCGTTGCCGACATCAAAGATGCTGCTGAACAGTTTGGTGCGGTCGCGATTGGTGAAACTGGCCTGGATTATCACTACCGCGACAGCGTGCCTGTCGACGTACAGCATGAGCGCTTTAAACGGCATTTGATCGCCGCCCGAGAGCTGGATCTTCCGGTCATTGTTCATACCCGTGAAGCCAGACAGGAGACACTGGCGCTGCTGCGTGAATACAGCGACCCGCGGGTGGGCGGTGTATTACACTGTTTTACTGAGGACTTGGCGATGGCCCGTGAAGCAGTAAGGCTCGGTTTTTATATTTCGCTCTCAGGAATAATTACCTTTCGTAATGCTGAACCGCTCAGAGAACTTGCCCGTCAGTTGCCATTAGACCGACTGCTGATCGAGACTGACAGCCCCTATCTTGCGCCGGTGCCTTATCGCGGTAAGCCTAATGAGCCAGCCTGGGTAGTGAAAGTGGCTGAGTGTATTGCCAATGAGCGGGGCATAAGTGTTGATGAAGTGGCCATGCAAACCACCGCCAACTTTTATCAACTGTTCCGTGCAGCGGCCCCTGATGCGCCGGTACACGTCAAGGAAGCGTTGGCGCAGTCTGGTTTGCTATAACTCGACCGTGCGACCAATGATCAAGTGAGGTGGGCGAGTTGAATATTGATCGATTGCTACAGCAACATAATCAGGATGGAGAGAGCGCCAGTTCTATCCCACCCTTGGATGAGTGGCAGCCTGCGCTTTCCGGCGATATCAATATCAGTATTGATGCGGACGGTCGTTGGTGGCACGAAGGTAAGCCATTTGCCCGCCCCAAGGTGGCGCGACTATTAGCTACGCTGCTGCGCCTTGATGCTGACGGTTACTGTTTGGTCACCCCGGTAGAGCGCTGGCGCATCCAGGTCGAAGACTTGCCACTGGTCGCAGTAGAGGCCGACTTCCGTGACGATGCCTGGTGGTTCACTACTCAGTTTGATGACGTTGTGCGCCTAGATGCCGAGCATCCTCTCGCCGTAACGTTAACGCCCAAAGGCGAGGCGGTGCCGCAACTGCCGGTGCGTTTCGGTTTGGCTGCACGGCTGCACCGCAATGTGTATTACCCGTTGATTGAGGCTGCTGAAAGCCGGGACTTAGGTGATGGGACTAGCGAGATCGGGCTAATGAGCGCCGGGCAGTGGTTTGTCCTAGGGCAGCTTGATGATGAACGCGCAGGCGAGGCGACGTGAAGTTAACCGCTGAACAGCAAGCTGTTGTTAATCATTGTACCGGCCATGCGCGGGTAGCAGCGGTGGCGGGGGCCGGTAAAACCACTACTATGGCGGCGCGTGTACTGCATTTGCTGGCCAGTGACGTGCCGCCAAAGCGCATTTTAGTGCTGATGTTTAACCGCTCCGCCAAGGATGATTTCCAGCGCCGCTTAATGATCATGGCACCCGCCGGACAGGCACTACCCGATGTACGTACCTTTCACTCACTAGGGCATCGATTAACCCAGAGTCTTTGCCGCTGGGGAGCGCTTGCTCCGCGACGCTTGCTATCAGCAGATTGGCAGCTAGAGCGTCTGCTGCGTCAGGCGAGTCTCAATGTGCTGCGTGATGCGGTTGAGCGACGCGACGCTGCGCTGGAAGCCGATCGACTTGAAACCTTAGCCCACTTTTGTGGCTTAGTTAAAGCCGAAATGATCACGCCAGCAGCGCTCTACGAGCGACTCAATTTCGATCCTGATACCGACTATTTTCCAGCAGCGTTTACCGAGGCAGAGCGGTTATTAGAAGCGGAAGGGGTGATGACCTATGCCGATCTGCTTTATCGTCCGCTACTGGCGCTAGAAGCGGATGTCGCCCTAAGAGGCAGGGTAGAGGGCTTTCTCGATCATGTCATTATTGATGAGTATCAGGATATCAATGCCGCTCAGCAGCGTCTTTTATCCGTACTGGTGGGCAGCCGTGCCGAGGTGATGGCGGTAGGTGATGCCAATCAATGTATTTATGAGTGGCGCGGTGCCAAGCCTGACACCATGCTGGAAAATTTTACCGCTACTTTCGGCGAAGCGACCGACTACCCATTATCGACGACTTTCCGCCATGGTCATGCCTTGGCGCTCGCCGCTAATCACGCCATCGCCGCTAACCGGCGGCGGCCCAACCAGCTCTGCTTGGCTGCGGCCAATAATCCCGAGACCCGTGTTTCAGTGGGGCAAGGGAGCCGCTTGCTACTCGATGCATTAGTGGATTGGCAGGCCCAGGGACGTGCGTTTAACGAGGTTAGTCTACTGGTACGTAGCTGGGCGCTCTCGGTCCCGTTCCAACTTGCCCTGTTGCAGGCGGGGATTCCATTTCGCCTTCAGCGGGAAGATCGCTTTGTGTTCCGTTTGCCCCTGGTGCAGGCGCTGGCAGGCTACTTAAAGCTTTCTCGTCGGCCAGACCTGCTTCGCGACCCGCAGCAGTTATTACTGCTACTTTCACAACCAACGCCATTTGTGGCCAGAGAGCGGTTACAGAGGTTGGCGCAGCAGCTGGCCAGCACCCAGCAGTGGCCCGAGCGTCATGACCCGGTGCTGACTGAGCTAAAGCCTATCCAGCGGCGCACGCTTAAAAAGCGCTGGGTGCTGCTTTGCGAGCTGCCTCAGTTAAGTGCCTGGCCACCCGCCAAGCTGCTACGCCATGTGGTAGAGAGCATTGAAGCGGAAAAAACCCTCAAACGTGCCGCCGCAAGGCGAGATAAAGGTGAAGAGGATGTTCGTTTGCTTGACGTACTGATCGAACAAGCGCAGAGCGTGAAAGATCCCGATGCCTTCATCGAACTGCTTGAACGTCCGGTCGAGAACCAGGCAGGTGGTGTGCTGATCAGTACTGTACACGGAGCAAAAGGGCTTGAGTGGCCGCTCGTAGCGGTCGCCGGGGTTAATGAGGAAGATTTTCCCCACTATAGCCGCGATAACCCGCTTAGCGATGAACGTCTGGAGGAGGAGCGGCGGCTGTTCTACGTGGCGATTACGCGTGCCCAGGAGCAGCTGTTAGTACTTCATGATGGCGGTGTGCATCGACCCAGTCGCTTTATCGCTGAAAGTGCCTGGCAAGACAGTATGCGCGTGGCCTCTTGCCTATCGAGTGGCAGTGCCCCGACGGCTGCGCTTCAGGTAGCGTCGGTCAGTCTAGTCGAACGTTATCTGGCGCGATTGGGGCGCGACGATATTGTGCTGGCAGCGGCCCAAGTGGAGGAGGGCAAAGCGGCTTATTCATCAGACACCTGCTTTTACCCTGGTCAGCGGCTTCATCATGCGGTGTTTGGCGAGGGTGAGGTGGCCGCAGTCGAAGGAAATCCTAACGACCCGGTCATCGATGTGCGTTTTGATCAAGCGGGGCGAAGGCGGTTAATCGCCCGAAGAGCTCCCATTGAAGTACTGGAAAGTGCTCAACGAGTGCCGCTCTAACGGCCAGCCTATATCTCGCGATTGGCTGGCCGTATCGGTAGCGAGGCAGCGTATTAAAAAGAGTTAAAAGCCGCTCGCTGATTACATATTGGGATACGTTGGCCCGCCGCCGCCTTCTGGTGCTACCCAAGTGATATTTTGTGCCGGGTCTTTGATATCACAGGTTTTGCAGTGCACGCAGTTTTGGAAGTTGATCTGAAAGCGTGGCTGTCCCGCGCTGTCTTCCACTACTTCGTAGACGCCAGCAGGGCAGTAGCGCTGGGCGGGTTCTGCGTACTTCGGCAGGTTTTCGCGAATCGGCAGCTCAGGATCTGCCAAGCGCAGATGGCACGGCTGGTTCTCTTCATGGTTGGTGTTAGACAGAAACACCGATGAGAGCTTATCGAACGAAAGTTTTCCGTCTGGCTTGGGATAAGTAATTTTTTCAAATTCTGCGGCGGGCTTGAGGGCACCGTGGTCGGTAGTGGTGTCATGCACATTGGGCAGTTTGTTACCCAGTAGCTGATGGGCAAAATTGTATGCGCCGCCACCGATGGTGCCATATTTATGAATGGCAGGGCCGAAGCTAGCGTTGTCTTTAAGTTCTTGGTAAGCCCAGCTTGCTTGCCACTTCTTAGTAAAGCTAGTCAGCTCTTGTGCGCCTTCGTCACCACCTTTAATGGCTTCAAATACGCTCTCTGCGGCCACCATGCCTGACTTCATGGCGGTGTGGAGCCCTTTGATTTTGGCAAAGTTGAGGGTGCCTGCGTCACAGCCGATTAGCAGGCCGCCGGGGAAGGTCATTTTGGGTAGGCAGTTAAAGCCGCCCTTGGTAATCGCCCGGGCGCCGTAAGCAACGCGTTTGCCACCTTCAAGGTATTGACTGATGACCGGATGATGTTTCATACGCTGAAACTCATCGAACGGCGAGAGCCATGGATTTTGGTAGCCAAGATCCATAATTAAACCGACAACCACCTGCTGGTTTTCTGCATGGTATAAAAACCAGCCGCCATGGGTGTTTTTATCTAACGGCCAGCCTGAACCGTGCACGACAAGCCCAGGTTCATGCTTGTCCGCGGGTACATCCCAAAGCTCTTTAAGGCCAAGGCCATAATGCTGGGGGTCGCGACCTGCATCCAACGAAAAATCTTTAATTAAGCGTTTGCCGAGATGTCCCCGCGAGCCTTCTGCGAACAGTGTGTACTTGGCGCGCAGCTCCATGCCGGGCATATAACCATCTTTAGGCGTACCATCGGCAGCGACGCCCATGTCGCCGATTAAGATACCGCGCACAGCGCCCTCTTCAACGATAACGTCTTGGGCGGCGAAGCCAGGGAATATTTCCACGCCTAACGATTCGGCCTGTTCGCCAAGCCAACGGCATAGATTGCCGGCACTAATGACATAACGCTGCTGGTCGCCACCGGTGTTGTGCATACTTTTGGGTACTAGCGCGTTAGGCACTTTTTGTGCTTTTTCGGCATCTTTAAGCAGAAAAACGTCGTCGCGAATCGCCGGCGTATTCAGCGGTGCGCCGCGTTCCTGCCAATCGGGAAATAGTTCAGTCAGCGCACGGGGCTCGAATACCGCGCCTGACAAAATATGCGCGCCCACTTCTGAGCCTTTCTCGACCACGCAGACGGTGAGTTCCTGTTCTGCTTCGTTGGCTTGCTGCATCAGTCGGCAGGCAGCTGCAAGACCGGATGGGCCCGCACCAACAATCACCACGTCAAAGTCCATTACATCGCGTTCAACAGTTTCCACCCGGTTTCTCCTTATTCTCTTAAGTGCCGCTATTTATCAAAGCTAGTCGATGTCTTCGTTATGAGCATTAGCTTATAAAAATCGGGCCTTAATTTAAAACGGTCGTTTGCTTCTGGTTGTGCCCCATGATAGGCATAATACCTGTGTCAGGTCACGCCTACGATGGCAATCAAAGCATTTCTTGGCGAGGTGCGGCGAGGTGCCTGGGTGAAAAGTTTAGGCGAGCCGCGTTTAGCGATACGACCAAGGCCTTAGTTACTCGCTATTGTTGCCAGTATGCCAGCTGTGGCAAATTGGTAAGGTTTTTCCATAGCGTACCTATCAAACGCTTGCATGAATTTAGTACGTCGCCACTGTGCTGGCGGTGCTTAGGCTTAAAATGCTTAGGCTCAAAATATTTTTTAAACAGTTTTTAGCAGCAGGTATCCGCAGGGCGGGTGCCCTCCAGGTTAACGGCTTTTACTACCAGCTAAGCGAGGAACCTATGAAAGTACTCGTCGCGGTTAAACGCGTCATCGACTACAACGTCAAAATCCGTGTTAAAGCGGATCACTCAGACGTCGATCTCACCAACGTCAAAATGGCCATGAACCCCTTCTGCGAAATTGCCGTGGAAGAAGCGGTGCGCCTAAAAGAGAAGGGCGTTGCCACTGAGGTTGTGGCGGTAACGGTGGGCCCCAAAGCCGCTCAAGAGCAGCTGCGTACCGCGCTGGCCCTGGGGGCGGATCGCGCCATCCATATCGAAACCGACGAGCGCGCCGAATCCCTGGCCGTGGCCAAACTGCTGGCCAAAGTGGTCGAGGAAGAGCAGCCTGGCCTGGTGATTCTAGGCAAACAGGCTATCGACACCGACAACAACCAAACCGGCCAAATGCTTGCCGCGCTGACCGGCCTACCCCAGGGTACCTTTGCCTCAGAAGTAGCGGTCGACGGTGACAAGGTCAATGTCACCCGTGAAATCGATGGCGGGCTGCAAACCATTGCCCTGGCGCTACCGGCGATTGTGACCACCGACCTGCGTTTGAACGAGCCGCGCTACGCCAAGCTCCCGGATATCATGAAGGCCAAGAAAAAGCCGCTGGATGTCAAAACCCCCGCCGATTACGGCGTCGAGGTGGCCTCCAAGGTGAGCCTGTTGAAAGTCGAATCACCCGCCGAGCGCAAGGGTGGCGTCAAGGTTGCCTCGGTAGATGAGCTGATCGACAAACTCAAAAACGAAGCCAAAGTTCTTTAAGGTCGGTTAGTTACCACCCGAACGTTGAGCATGTGCTTTGAAAGGAGCTGATTTTATGAGCATTTTGGTACTTGCCGATCTGCATGAAGGCCAACTGGCCGGCGCCACTGCCCACGTTGTGGCGGCGGCCCAAGCCATCGGTGGCGATATTGATATTCTGGTGGCCGGTGAAGGCGTTCAGGCGGCCGCCGAGGCCGCCGCCAAACTTGATGGCGTGAGTAAAGTTCGCGTTGCGGATAATGCCGTTTACGCCCACCAACTGGCCGAGCCCATGGGCGCTTTACTGGTCGAACTGGCGGGGGATTACACCCATGTACTGGCCAGCGCCTCCACCACCGGTAAAAACGTACTGCCCCGTTTAGCGGCACTAAAAGACGTTAGCCAATTGTCGGATGTGCTGGGAGTAGAAAGCGCTGACACCTTCCTGCGCCCGATCTACGCCGGTAATGCCATTGCCACGGTGAAAAGTGACGACACGCTAAAAGTGATCACTATCCGCACCACCGGTTTTGACGCTGTAGACGCAAATGGCAGCGCGACGATTGAAACCGTCGATGTGGTGGTTGAAAACAGCCAGTCCAGCTTTGTCAAAGAAGAGCTGGCGAAGTCGGATCGTCCCGAACTGGGCGGCGCCAAAGTGGTCATCTCCGGTGGTCGCGGTATGGGCAACGGCGAGAACTTTAAGCTGCTCGACGGCATTGCCGACAAGCTAGGGGCTGCTATCGGCGCTTCCCGGGCCGCGGTCGACGCAGGCTTTGTACCCAACGATATGCAGGTCGGTCAGACCGGTAAGATCGTCGCCCCGGATCTGTATATTGCCGTGGGTATCTCCGGTGCCATCCAGCACTTGGCGGGCATGAAGGACTCCAAGGTGATCGTCGCCATCAACAAAGACGACGAAGCCCCGATCTTCCAGGTGGCGGATTACGGACTGGTGGGGGATCTGTTTGAGATCCTGCCCGAGCTTGAGAGCAAGCTGTAAGTAATACAGTCACTAATGAGCCGGCTTCACCAGAAGTCGGCTTTTTTGTATCTTGTGTATTAGGTAAACTGCCAATAGTTGACTAAAGTACTGGGGCAAAGGGTAAGAAAAGATACCCTGACAGTTGAAAAAGCTGCGGACTGACCGCACATAGGTAAGTGAAAGCAACGAAAGCCACTCAAGGAGATGATGATATGGCACATACATTACCCGAACTGCCGTACGCATATGACGCTCTCGAGCCAAATATCGATGCGATGACGATGGAAATTCACCACTCACGTCACCATCAAACCTACATCAACAACCTAAACGCCACGCTTGAAGGCACTGGGTTGGAAGATGTTCCCGTTGAAGAGCTGGTCGCTAATCTGGATCGTGTTCCAGAAGCTAAGCGTCAAGCCGTTATCAATAACGGTGGCGGCCATGCCAACCACTCCATGTTTTGGCAGATGATGTCGCCAAATGGTGGTGGTAAGCCTCAGGGTGATGTTGCCAAAGCGATCGACGCTGAGCTTGGCGGTCTTGAGACTTTCCAGGAAGAGTTTAAAAAAGCGGCCGTAGGTCGTTTTGGCAGCGGCTGGGCATGGCTCTCCGTTACTCCTGAGAAAAAGTTAGTAGTCGAAAACACGCTGAACCAAGACAGCCCCCTGATGCACGGCAATACGCCGCTGCTTGGTTTGGACGTTTGGGAGCATGCCTACTACCTGAAGTATCAGAATAAGCGTCCTGACTACATTGCCGCGTTCTTTAACGTGGTTAATTGGGAAGACGTTGAGCGTCGTTACCAGGCTGCGATTGCCTAATATTGTTGTAATGCGCTAGCAAGACCGACGTAAGGTCTTGTATGAAACCGCCCCTTTTTAGTGGGCGGTTTTTTCGTTTCCGGGGGATAGCATTGGGCACTAGCTGTCAATAACCTGTGGATGAAAAATACCACATATGCTTGAATTGATTTTCTGATGGTCTATATATAGTATGCGTTGTGTCTTCAAAAGGGGTGGGGCACTAGATATGCTCTACCCGAAAAATGCCGCTATGAAAAGGGGATCGCCCATGGAAATTCAGATTTATAGCAAGCCTGCGTGTGTTCAATGTACCGCTACTTACCGCGCTTTAGATAAACACGGCCTTGAATATACGGTTATCGATATCACCGCTGAGTCGGGTGCTCAAGAAGAAGTGGAAGCGCTGGGTTACCGTCAGCTGCCCGTCGTTGTTGTGGGTGAGAATCACTGGTCGGGTTTCCGCCCAGACCGTATTCAAGCACTGGCCTAGGTCACTGCGATGCTGGCAAGTTGCCCAGAGACATCTATGGCCAGCAGTTTGGTTTACTTCTCTACTAAGTCAGGCAATACCCATCGTTTTGTAGAAAAGCTTGGCCTTGCCGCCAAGCGGCTGCCACTAGGCCGAGATGAACCTGTTTTACGCGTTACCCAGCCCTATATTTTAATTACCCCCACCTATGGTGGGGGTAGCGCGCAGGGGGCAGTGCCTAAGCAGGTGATTCATTTTCTAAACGATACGCATAACCGCAACCTCCTTCGCGGAGTGATTGCCGCGGGAAATACGAATTTTGGTGATGCGTATGGTCTGGCTGGACGTATTATCGCGAAAAAGTGCAGCGTGCCGCTGCTGTATCGATTTGAACTGTTGGGCACCGATGACGATGTCGCCAGGGTTCGCAAAGGAGTAGAAGAGTTTTGGAAACGACAAACCTAGCCCCAAAAGAGTCAGCCTCTAAAAATGTTGAGGCAAAACGACCTGCAGCGACATCTGAAGCGCGCACATTGGATTACCATGCGCTTAACGCTATGCTCAATCTGTACGGCACCGACGGTGAGTTACAGCTAGGCAAAGATCGTGAAGCGGCCCGCCAGTACTTTTTGCAACACGTTAATCAGAATACGGTGTTCTTCCACTCGTTGGAGGAAAAGCTCGATTACCTAGTGGAAGAGCAGTATTACGAAGCCGAGATGCTATCGCAGTACAGCTTTGCCTTTATCAAGGCGCTGTTTGAACAAGCCTATGCGTATAAATTTCGTTTCCCTAGTTTCCTGGGCGCCTTCAAGTACTACACCAGCTACACGCTGAAGACCTTTGACGGTAAGCGCTATTTAGAGCGCTATGAAGACCGTGTTTGCATGGTCGCACTGACCCTGGCGCGGGGCGAGGAAGCACTGGCCAAGTCATTAGTGGACGAGATTATCAGCGGGCGTTTCCAGCCAGCGACCCCCACTTTCCTGAACTGCGGTAAGCAGCAGCGCGGTGAGCTGGTGTCGTGCTTCTTGCTGCGTATTGAAGACAATATGGAGTCGATTGGTCGTTCGATTAACTCCGCACTGCAGCTCTCTAAACGTGGTGGCGGCGTTGCATTTCTGCTCACCAATATTCGTGAGTCTGGCGCACCCATTAAGCGCATTGAGAACCAGTCGTCGGGCATTATCCCAATTATGAAGTTGCTGGAAGACGCATTCTCCTATGCCAACCAGCTAGGTGCGCGTCAAGGCGCTGGCGCGGTTTATCTAAACGCCCACCACCCGGATATCCTGCGCTTTTTGGATACCAAACGGGAAAACGCCGACGAAAAAGTGCGCATTAAAACGCTCTCACTGGGCGTTACGATCCCGGATATTACCTTTGAATTAGCCAAGCGCAATGACGATATGTACCTGTTCTCGCCCTATGATGTGGAGCGCGTCTACGGCGTCCCGTTTGGTGATATCAGCGTTACCGAGAAGTACCATGAGATGGTTGCGGATGCGCGTATTCGCAAGCACAAGATCAATGCCCGGGCATTTTTCCAAGTGCTGGCCGAGCTACAGTTTGAGTCGGGCTATCCGTACATCATGTTTGAAGATACGGTGAATCGCGCCAACCCGATTGCCGGCCGGATTAATATGAGCAACCTCTGCTCAGAAATTCTACAGGTCAATACGCCTACCGAATACGACGACGATCTGGGCTATCGCCATGTTGGTCAGGATATCTCGTGCAACTTAGGTTCAATGAATATTGCCAAGGTAATGGATTCGGGCGATATCGGCACCAGCGTCGAAATTGCTATTCGTGGCCTAACGGCAGTATCAGAGATGAGCAATCTGCGCAGCGTACCGTCGATTGCCGAAGGTAATGCAAAGTCGCGCGCGATTGGCTTGGGTCAGATGAACCTGCACGGCTATCTGGCGCGTGAGCATATCTACTACGGCTCTGATGAAGGATTGGATTTTACCAATCTCTACTTCTACTGCGTGGCCTTCCATGCCATTCGTGCGTCTAACCGCTTAGCCATTGAGCATAACGATACGTTTGCCGATTTTGCTAACTCTACCTACGCCTCGGGTGAGTTTTTCACTAAATATATCGACAAAGCATGGTTGCCGCGTACCGACAAAGTGCGTGAACTGTTTGAGCGCAGTGGTATTGCGCTGCCAACCCAAGATGATTGGCAGGAACTGAAAGCCTCGGTTATGGCGCACGGTTTATACAACCGTAACCTGCAGGCCGTGCCGCCAACGGGCTCTATCTCCTATATCAACAACTCCACCTCCAGTATTCACCCGGTGGCGGCGAGAATCGAGATCCGTAAAGAGGGCAAGTTGGGCCGGGTTTACTACCCCGCACCCTTCCTCAATGAGGCCAACTTCGCCTACTTCCAGGACGCCTATGAAATTGGCCCTGAGAAAATTATCGATACCTATGCAGAAGCCTCGCAGCACGTTGACCAGGGCCTATCATTAACTCTGTTCTTCCCTGATACCGCCAGTACGCGAGATATCAACAAAGCGCAGATTTATGCCTGGCGGAAGGGAATCAAAACCCTTTACTACATCCGCCTACGTCAAAGCGCTTTAGAAGGTACCGAGGTAGAAGGCTGTGTCTCCTGCACGCTATAACTGTTAGGCGACTGAAGCCCAGCGTCAGTGATTGAGCGCTATGCTTTATTAAGCCCGTTTTTTGCCAGCCCGGGTTTTGATGCCCGGGCATTGAGCGCACATTTTTGAGCAAATTTTAAAGAGTAACGCTATGAACACCATGCAACGTTTATCGCGGGTTGATGCGATTAACTGGAACCGCCTTCAGGACGATAAAGACCTGGAAGTGTGGAACCGTTTAACCAGTAATTTTTGGCTGCCTGAAAAGGTGCCGCTCTCAAATGATATTCAGTCGTGGAATACCCTGACAGATAAAGAGAAGCAGCTGACTATCCGCGTATTCACTGGTTTGACGCTGCTAGACACTATCCAGAGTAGCGTTGGTGCGCCGGTGCTGATGGAAGATGCCCGTACACCCCATGAAGAAGCGGTTTATACCAACATCGCTTTTATGGAGTCGGTGCATGCGCGCTCGTATAGTTCTATTTTCTCAACGCTATGTGCCACGCGCGATGTTGACGATGCATTTCGCTGGAGTGAAGAGAACCCTACGCTGCAGGCAAAATCCCAGCTGATTTTAGAGCGCTACCGCTCGGATGACCCGCTAATGCGCAAAGTCGCCAGCGTGTTCCTTGAGTCGTTTCTGTTCTACTCTGGCTTCTATCTGCCCATGTACTGGTCAAGCCACGCTAAATTGACCAACACGGCAGACTTGATTCGCCTGATCATTCGCGACGAAGCGGTGCACGGTTACTATATAGGCTACAAATTCCAGCAGGCGCTGGCAGAAGCCACCCCGGCGCGTCAGCAGGAAGTCAAAGATTACGCCTATGAGCTCCTGCTTGAGCTCTACGACAACGAAGTACGCTACACCGAGTCGCTCTATGATGAGGTTGGCCTGAGTGAAGACGTTAAGAAATTTCTTCACTACAACGCTAATAAAGCGCTGATGAACCTCGGCTACGAGCCGCTGTTCCCCAGCAGCGTGACCGATGTGGATCCCACCATCATGGCAGCGCTGTCGCCTAACGCCGACGAAAACCACGACTTCTTCTCCGGTTCCGGCTCCTCCTATGTGATTGGCAAAGCGGTTGCCACCGAAGACGACGACTGGGCTTTTTAAAAAGCAGCTAATGCGGGCGAGTAGTTCAGCAATACATCGCGTGCGGTAGCGGTAATAAAAAGCGGGAGCTCAAAAGAGCTCCCGCTTTTTTGTGCTTATGAGAAAGTGTTGCATGGATGTTAATGATAAATATTGTCATTTATTATATTAGTGGTAGGCTAGACGCCGCAAAAGATAAACGCAAATCGTTCGTATACCTAATTAGTTTTTAGCGGCAGTGCAACTGACCGCTACTCAGTGACGGAGTGTTGACGTGCTGAACAGGCCTTTCTTTGCCTTGCGTGGATGGTGGCTAGCAGGAGTGTTGGCCAGTGGCACGCTATTGGCAAGTGACCAAGCAGCGGCTCAAGCGGCTGATAGTGTGGAAGCCCAGCAGTCCCAGGCGGCACTTCAGCAGCAAATTGATGCTGCTGATGAGCAAACCCGCGAGCAGTTAGAGGAGTTGCGCCGGTTGGAGCGCGAAACTCGCCAGATGAATGCAGATAATGCTTCCTTGGCCGGGCGTTTAGCTGAAGAGGCTGAACGCCAGCAGCGCTTAGCCACTGCATTAGATACCCTTGAGGAGACGCGTGCAGCGCTTCCTGAGATTGAGCAAAATATGGCTGAGCAGCTCACTCACTGGATAGAGGGTGATTTGCCCTTTCTACGCGATGAGCGTTTAGCGCGTGTTCAACGCCAGCCAGAGCAGCAAGGTGCCAATACCATTGAGCGTATTAATGGACTGCTCGAAGCGTGGCGAGTTGAGCTCGATTACGGCCGTGATATCGATAGCTGGCGTGGTCGTTTACGCCAAGAAGAGCGCACCCGCGAAGTGGATTTTCTGCGTATTGGACGGATCGGATTTTATTACTTAGCACCGGACGGCCGTGAGGGCGGCGTGTGGAATGCAGAAGCGGGTGCATGGCAGCCGTTAGATGATAACTACCTGCGTGAAGTGCGCAATGGTCTGCGCATGGCAGAAGATCAGCGCGCCCCGGATCTCTTAACCTTGCCGCTCTCAATTAGTGTGAACGACCAGCAGGGAGAGCAACAGTGAGCCGTTATTGCCTAGCTACTTATTATCTCGACATTCGCCGTCTTGGTTACACCTGCGCGCTACTGATGCTGATGGCAATCAGTGGCGTCACCCTGGCGCAAACCGATAGCGGTAATTCGCTACGCGAAGCCCGTGAGGCCGCCGAGGCCCGCGATCAGCAGCGTTTGATGAGCTTTTTGGATGACCAGCAAGCGCTAGAAGCCGCGTTGGAGCAAGCGCGCAGCGAGCATGAAGAAGCTCAGCAGCAGTATGACGATCTAGAGGCTCAACAGACAGAGCAAACCCAGCTAGCGAGTGAGCTGTCCGGACGTCAAGCTGAGCAGGGCGAAGCGCTGTCAGGTTTGCTGGCGAATCTTGCGCGGCACAGCGCAGAAATACGTAATGCGTTAGGCGTTAATAGTCTATTAACCCTAAATGAAGATGCGCTTCCGCCGCGCTTAGATGAAGTTGAAGTGCTTGAGCGCCATCAATTAGAAACCATGGTTGATCGCCTGGCGGCCTTAACCGCCCGTACTGGGCGTGCTCAACGCCTTGAGTTACCGGTTGCGGATGCCAACGGCGATGTTGTTCCCCGCGAGCTGGTTCAGCTTGGCGATTTTGCTGCTTTTACTGATAGTGAGTTGCTTCAGCGTAACGAAAACGATGGCAGTTTGGCAGTGATGCCGCGCACGCCGCAGGAAATTGGCGGTCTGATACCTGCTTACTATCAGGGCGAAAGCACGGTGTTTGCCATCGACCCTACTCAAGGCAGCGTGTTACAGGCATTAACTCAGCGTCCCAGTTTATGGGAGCGCTTCCAGCAGGGTGGCTATGTAGGTTATGTCGTTGTGGCGCTGGGTATTTTGGGCTTGATCGTTGGCCTGGGCCAGTACTTGTACCTTGTGCTAGTGAGCGTGCGTGTTCGCCGTCAGCGCCAATCCCTTGATCAGTTGCAATCCAATAATCCGCTGGGTCGGGTGTTACTGCGTTTTGAAGGCATGGATAAGCTTCAAACGCCGGAGGCCTTGGAGGCGCGGCTGGATGAAGCCGTGTTGGCCGAGTTGCCTCGCTTAGAGCGCAGCCAACCGATCGTCAAGTTGCTGGCGGCTATCGCGCCGCTACTCGGATTGTTGGGCACAGTGACCGGTATGATCGTGACCTTCCAGGCGATTACCGTGTTTGGCACCGGTGACCCGCAGTTAATGGCCGGCGGTATTAGCCAGGCGCTGGTTACCACGGTGCTGGGTCTGATTACCGCCGTACCGCTGCTGTTCGTGCAAACAGCGCTGTCGGGTCGCAGCCGCTACTTAACCCATGTGATTGAAGGGCAGGCGAGCGCCACCTTGGCGGATCACCTGGAGTCACAATCGCCGATTAGTTCACCTGTTCATACGGCTGTGGTGACTTAATATGTCCACTCTTCCTCTTTGGCTTGAGCCGGTTGAGCGTTTAGTGGAGGCGGGCGGCATCGTACTTGTCGTGCTGGCGGTGGTGGCCGTGCTGGTATTTGCCATGGCCATAGAGCGTTGGTGGTATTACCGGATTACTTGGCGCATCGCACGTCGCCAGCTATTGCGCCGCTGGGCGGCGCGTAGCGACCACCGCAGCTGGAGTGCCCGCACCTTACGTCATGTTTGGGCCGAGGCACTGGTAGCCAAGCTGCGCAAGCCGTTGCCATGGCTAAAACTTCTGGTAGCCCTGTGTCCATTACTGGGCTTGCTAGGTACGGTAACCGGCATGATTAGTGTATTCGACAGCCTTTCGCTGAGTGAGACCCATCAGGCGCGTGCCATGGCTGACGGTGTCGCCCGGGCAACGCTGCCGACCTTGACCGGTATGGCCATCGCCGTTGTGGGACTTTTATTTATTAGCCGTTTAGAGCACGTCATTCGTCGTGAAGACCAGCGACTGCATGATCGCTTAGCGCGGGCAGTGGAGGAGAGTGATGCGTAGACGCCGTTCTATAGATGCTACGGCTGAGAGCAATGAGGTGAACCTGACACCCATGCTCGACGTCGTCTTTATCATGCTAATTTTCTTTATCGTGACCACCAGCTTTGTTAAAGAGAGTGGTGTAGAGATTAATCGCCCTGAATCCAGTGCGGCTACCCCGCGTCCAGATGCCCAGGTGCTGGTGGCGGTTTCTCCTGAAGGCGCGGTATGGGTAGATGGCAGCCCCGTCGATATACATAGGGTCGGCCAACAGGTGGCCGAAATGCTAAGTGAAGATGGCTCAGTCGTTATTCAAGCGGATCGTGAGTCGACCACGGGGCTATTGATCGAGGTAATGGATCGCTTGCGCGAAGCGGGCGTCGATCAAATTGCGGTGGCGGCGAGTCGGAGTGGTTCATGATGCGTCACCTGCTTTCGTTACTGGGAGGTGTGGTGCTGGCGGTGGGTTTATTCTGGCTGCTAGCGCAGCTGGTAACGCCACCAGAACAGCCCCCTGAAGAGCTGACCATGAGTATGGCCATGACTATGGTGGAGGCGCCCGAAGAGGCGCCCGAGCAAGAAGCGCCTGCGCCACAACCCGTTGAGAGTGCTCCTCAGCAAGCACCACCTCCCATGCCGACGCCTGAGCCGCCACCGGTGGCCGATAGTGCGATTAGCATGCCGGAAGTTGAGCTTCCTGATGAGCCCGTTGAACCCGTTGAAATGGATAGTGAATTGCCTGAGCTAACGGAAGTGGCGCCGGAGCCCCAGCCCCAGCCTGAACCAGAGCCAACGCCCGCGCCGACCCCGGAGGCGCCTCCTGCGCCCGCGTCTACCCCGAGTGCTCCATCGACGGCTTCAGCATCGCCACCTGCCGAGCGCGAAGCCGCTCCGCAAGCCCAACCCGCACCGTCTAATGAGCCGGTTAGCGTAGGTCAAGCCACGCCGACCAGCCGGGTTAATCCAAGCTACCCCACCCGGGCGCAGCGGCGGGGCATGGAAGGCTTTGTAGAAGTGGCATTTATGATTCGTCGCGATGGCAGTGTGGATGCCTCTTCTATTCAGGTAACCAATGCGCAGCCACGCCGGGTGTTTGAAGAGGCTGCTCAGGAAGCGATTGCCCAGTGGCAGTTTGAGCCCAGCGATCAGTTGCGCAATGCCACTCAGCGAATCGAGTTTCAGTTGAGGTAGCGTTATGAAGCAATTTTTATGTGTGCTATTGCTGAGTGCCTGGTCAGTGTCGGCCCTTGCTAGTCCTGCCTTGCAGGGGGATGTGATTGCCGATCTCAACGCGCTGCAGGTCCAGTTACGAGATGGGGCGTTATCCAGCGTTGTTGAGCGGGCAACCGCCCAAGCCGAGCGATTATCGGGAGGCAACCAAGCTGATCGCTGGGCAAGCGCCCTTTACCAGCAGCTCGCGGCGGGCGCGTTAGCCCGTCAAGACCAGCCCGGCCCGGCGGCAGACCGTTTGGCAACTGCCCGTCAGTTGGAAGGTGTCGATAGTGCTCAAGCTGCACGCTGGCTTCGTGAAGAGGCGTCATTGCGCCGTGTCGCTGGCCAGCGTGATCAGGCCATTGAGTTGCTCAGCGAGTGGTTAGCCAGTCATCAAGATATCGATGCCACTTGGCAGTTAACCCGCCTGCTGGCGCAGCAAGAGCGCTGGGAGGAGGCCGCCAACTGGCTCGATCAGGCGCTTGAGCAGTCATCTGATCCTAACCAGCAACCCGATGAGAGTCAGCAAGCTTTGATGCTGGCGGTCTATCGTAATGCTGGTCAAAGCGATCAGGCATTGAGTCATTTGCTGGAAGATTTGAATGCCGACAGTGATGCTTTCCAATGGCGTCAAGCGGCAGGGCTTGCCCAGCAGGCGGGGCAAGCAGGGGTTGCTGCGGGCCTATGGGAGATGGCGTGGCAGTTAGGCAAATTAACCCAATCGGAAGACCGCTGGCTGTTAATTCAGCTGCATCTTGCCGGCGGCACCCCCGCGCGTGCAGCAGAGCATTTAGCGCAGGCACTGGACGAGGGCGATATTGTCCGTGATGAATCCAACCTGCGCCTACTTGCCAGCGCTTGGCGGCAGGCCAAAGACGTTGAGAAGGCACTTAATGCCTGGCAAGCCCTAGCGCTGCACACTCAGCTAGCTGATGATTGGCGCGCCTATGGTCAGCTCGCTTACGCCTGGGGTGAGAATGAACGCGCCAAGCGAGCGTTTGCCCGCGTCTCTGAGCTGGGTGACGATGAGGCGGAGCAGTGGTTGGCTGGTTTTCAGTGAGTCTCTAATAATTAAATGGCTTTAAGCGCTAGCGAAAAATCGCTCCACACCGGGGCGTGGTCAGAAGGCCGCTCCATGCCGCGCAGATCATAGTCGATACCCGCACCGGTGGTGTGTTCCGCTAACGCTTTGGTCACAAGAATATAGTCGATACGCAGGCCGCGCTTGGGCTCCTGATCAAATCCTTTGGAGCGGTAGTCAAACCAACTGAAGCGGTCATCACTTTGTGGATAGCAGAGGCGATAGCTATCGCTAAGCCCCCAGGCTTTAATCCCTTCAAGCCATTCGCGTTCAATAGGCTGAAAACTGGCTTTGCCTTCCCGCAGCCAGCGCTTGCGGTTGGCTTCGCCGATGCCGATGTCCTGATCTTCAGGGGAGATATTAAAATCACCCATCACTGCCAGCTGCTCGTCAGGGCGATGCTGATCGTTAAGCAGTCGCGCTAGCTGGACGTAAAAGCGCTCTTTATGGGGAAATTTAGTTGGGTGGGTAACATTTTCACCCTGAGGAAAATATCCGTTCCACACCGTGACGGGCTCGCCATCGTCGGCCAACAGCCGTACACCAATCATGCGACATTGGGCGTCTTCTTCATCATCAGGGAAACCGTAAAATACTTCTTGAGGCGCTTGGCGGCACATTAGAGCAACGCCATAATGGCCTTTTTGACCATGATAAAAGACGTGATAGCCCATTGCCTCAACGTCGGCTAATGGAAACTCACTATTTTGCACCTTGGTTTCTTGCAGCCCAATTACATCTGGCTGCTGAGTATCGATCAGCGCCTGTAACTGGGGAAGGCGTGCTCGAATGCCATTAATGTTGAACGAAACCAAACGCATTACGAATCGTCCCCCTGGGGTTTATTAGCGCCGCCATCAGTTTTGTTAGAGTGGATAGCAATACTCTGCCCGTCCTGCTGGCGAGCAAGTTTTCTCACTGCCTGGAGCTTGCGCTGCTGCTGCTTTTTGGCCACAAAACGGCGTGAAGGGGCGACTTGATCAGGGTTGTCGTGGCGCCACTTTTTATAATCTTTACGCCGGCCGGTACGAATAGTTACCTTATCGGCCAGTGAACGTGTTTTTTTCTTACGCGTCATGTCGCGCTCCTAACGTCGATGTGAGCGCTATTCTAACAGGCCTTGGGGTTCCTTCGACAGCAGGACGCGCTCTTATCGCCAAGCCCTGGTACAATGCGCACGTCAAGATGCCTAACCTCCACAGCAATGGACAGATAGACAGCCTATGAGCGAGTCGGAACAGACCACAGCACCGGCCCAGAACCGCAAGCCTAAGCGACGCCGTCGGAAACCGCGTCGTCGCCAGTCGAACTGGGATCTTCGTCAGTTTCAGGTGCCCGCCGTGGCCGGCAAATGGCGCTTTCATGACTTTGATCTGCCGCTGCCATTAATGCGCGCTATTCATGCCCAAGGGTTTGAGTACTGCACACCTATCCAAGCAGAGGCCCTTCGCCAAACGCTTTTAGGTGGCGACATTGTCGGCAAAGCGCAAACGGGAACCGGTAAAACCGCGGCCTTTTTGATCTCTGTGATGGCCTACTTCCTGGAAGAGCCAACACCTGATGGTCAAAAGCCAGGGGCGCCGCGCGCGCTGATTATTGCGCCGACCCGCGAGCTGGCACTGCAAATCGAAAAAGATGCAAAAGCGTTATCACGTTTCACCCAGCTGAATGTTGCTAGTGTCGTCGGCGGTATGGACTATCAAAAGCAGCGTGAAAGCCTGGGCAGCAAGATCGATATTCTGGTGGCAACGCCGGGGCGTCTGTTGGATTTTCATCAGAAGCGCGATATCGACCTCAATGAAGTTGAAGTATTGGTGCTGGATGAAGCCGACCGTATGTTGTCGATGGGCTTTATTCCTGACGTGAAGCGGATTATTCGCTACACACCGAAAAAAGAGGAGCGCCAGACTTTCCTCTTCTCGGCCACCTTTACTGACGATATCTTGAATCTTGCCAGCCAGTGGACGTTGAATCCTGCCCACGTTGAGATCGAAGTGACCGTTGAGAATCAGGCGGACATTGATCAGCGTGTGTATATGGTGTCCGATGATGACAAGCAGCGCTTACTGGTGAATTTGCTCCAGCAGGAGAGCTTTGAGCGTGTCATGGTCTTCGGTAACCGTCGTGATTTGGTGCGCAAGCTGGATGATTTGTTGAGAAAAGCGGGCGTAAGCGTTGCCATGCTCTCAGGCGATGTGCCTCAGGGGCAGCGTATCAAAACCCTGGAGAGCTTCCGCGAAGGTGAAATTCAGGTGTTGGTCGCAACCGACGTTGCTGGCCGTGGGATCCATATTGAAGACGTAAGCCACGTCATCAATTACACTCTGCCTGAAGACCCGGAAGATTATGTACACCGTATTGGCCGTACAGGCCGTGCCGGTGCAAAAGGTGTGTCGATTAGCTTCGTTGGTGAAGAGGATGCTTTCTCGCTGCCGGAAATCGAACGCTATATCAATGACAAGCTACCCTGCGTGCATCCGCCGGAAGGTATGCTCTAAGCCGCATGCTCGATACAGCCCTCAAAAGCGAGATTCAAGACGCTTACCGTCGCGTGGTGGAGAACCTTGAGTTAACCCCACGCTACGGCCAGCGCATGATGATTGCTGAAATTGCCCGAACCCTCGGTAATATTGAGAGCGACAGCGAGGGTAAGCGGACTAGCGATACTCATGTCTGTGTGCTTGAAGCAGGCACCGGTACCGGTAAAACCCTGGCCTATCTAATTGCTGCCTTGCCAATCGCGAAAGCGCGCGGCAAGCGGCTAATTATCTCAACGGCCACGGTCGCTCTCCAGGAGCAGGTGCTGAATCAGGACTTACCCTCACTCGCCAGCCACAGCGGCATCGCCTTTCGCTATGCATTAGCCAAAGGGCGGGGCCGCTATGTCTGCGTGGCGCGCTTGGATCAGGCGCTTGAGGGAACTGAGCCTAATCCTACGCTTTCGCTGTTTGAGCAGTCCCTGCAAACCCAAAGCAGTGACTTTACCGTCATCGCTAGCGATATGGCGCAAGCCTATGGCCAGGGCGAGTGGGAAGGTGATCGTGATAATTGGCCCGAGGCCATTGACGACGCCCACTGGCGAAGGCTAACAGTGGATCATCGCCAGTGCACGGGTAGGCGCTGCGGGCACTTTGGTGCCTGCGCGTTTTTCCGTTCCCGTCGTGAACTTGAGAATGCCGATGTTATCGTCGCCAACCATGATCTTGTGTTGGCCGATTTGGCGTTGGGGGGCGGCGCTATTTTGCCTGACCCTGCAGACTGCATCTTTGTCTTCGATGAAGGCCACCATCTGCCGGAAAAAGCGCTTTCCCATTTTGCCCATCGCTTTGCCGTGCACGGCTGTTTGCGTTGGTTGAAAACGCTGAGAAGCAGTTTGACGGATCTTCACCAGGCATTGGCCATTCAGCCCACTGTGGCTCGCTTATTGGTAAGCCTGCCTGAGCTTATTCATAACCTGGAACCCGCGCTGGGCGATGTATTTAGCATGGGGCATCAATTGGCTGGGCGGCCAAACGGTTTGGCCGATGAAGAGGCCACCCATCAATCGCGTTTTGAAAAAGGCCAGGTGCCCGATGCACTTCGTGAGCAGGCGCAGCAGCTGTTGGTGATGTTTGCTTCACTGTCGCGCTGCTTGGAAAGCATTAGCGATATTCTGCGTGAAAGTCTGGATCCAGATAAGCAGACCGGCCTTGATCGTGAGCAGGCGGAAGCTTGGTTGCCCTTGGTGGCGCTGCTTCACGGGCGTTCGTTAGAAGCGCACGCACTTTGGCAGGCATTTAGTGAGCAGGATGTTGCCAATGAGGCACCCAGCGCTCGCTGGATTACGCTTAGTCGTGTTGCAGGCGAGCCGGAGGTGGAGTTCTCTGCCAGTCCCGTTTCTGCTGCACATACCCTGGCCAAGCATTTATGGGGGCGCTGTCATGGAGCAGTGGTTACCTCGGCGACATTGACCGCACTGGGGCGCTTTGAGCGTTTGCAGGAGCGAGCAGGGCTTGCCAATCGTTACCGCTATCAGGCATTGCCAAGCCCCTTTGATTACGCCAATGCTGTGCTGCGTGTGCCTAAAGAGGCCACCGACCCTGGCGACAGGGAGGGCCATGAACGAGCCATCGTAAGCTTTGTGTCGCAATTAGCTGATAAAGAAGCAGCGCTGGTGCTGTTCTCTTCCCGTGCTCAACTGCGAGCGGTGGATAAAGCACTGCCAGCGAGTGTGAAAGAGCGTGTGCTCGCTCAAGATGCGTTGCCAAAGCGTGAGCTTATTGAGCGTCACCGGGCGGCGGTGGACAGGGGAGAGGGCAGTATTATCTTTGGCTTGGCAAGCTTTGCCGAGGGGATTGATCTGCCCGGCGACTACCTGACCCATGTGGTGATTACGCGGCTGCCGTTTGCGGTGCCCGATGATCCTGTTGGCGCCACCTTGGCGGAGTGGATCGAGAGCCAGGGCGGTAATGCGTTTATGCGCATTAGCGTGCCGGACGCATCCATTAAGCTAGTTCAGGCCTGTGGGCGTTTGATTCGTAAAGAGAGCGATCGCGGTACTATCACACTACTGGATAAGCGCGTGATTACCCGTCGCTATGGGCAGGCGCTGTTGGATGCGCTGCCGCCTTTTCGGCGCGAAATCAGCCAGTAACTGAAAACCCCGCCGTGGCGGGGTGTCAGGCTTACTTGGCGATGCGCTTGGCAAGCGTGTCAGTAAGCTTTTCGTTCATGTGCTTGAAGGCTTCTACCGTGGTGTCCCAATCGATACAGGCATCGGTAATGGAAACACCGTACTGCAGTTGGCTAAGATCCTGGGTCAGTTTTTGATTACCCCAGCCAATGTTGGACTCGACCATTAAGCCGATAATGGAGGTGTTGCCTTCCAGGATTTGGTTGGTAACGTTTTCCAGTACCAGTGGCTGAAGAGCCGCGTCTTTATTGGAGTTGGCGTGGGAGCAGTCAATCATAATGTTGGGCGAAAGCTTAGCTTTGGCAAGCTCTCGCTCGGCAAGTGCGACGCTGACGCTATCGTAATTTGGCTTGCCATTGCCGCCACGAAGGACCACATGACCGTAAGCGTTGCCGCGGGTGCGAATGATGGCTACCTGGCCCGCTTGGTTAATGCCCAGGAAATTATGTGGACTGGCAACGGACTCTAATGCGTTAATCGCAACGTCTAAACTGCCATCGGTGCCGTTTTTAAAGCCGACAGGGCAGGATAAGCCTGATGCCATTTCGCGGTGTGTCTGTGATTCTGTGGTGCGTGCGCCAACCGCGGACCAGCTAATGCAATCCTGCAAGTACTGAGGAGAGATAGGATCCAGTGCCTCAGTGGCGAGCGGCAAGCCCATTTCGGCGAGATCGACCAGTAGCTTGCGAGCAATGTGCAACCCTTCGTCAATCTCAAAGGAGTCGTTGAGGTGAGGGTCGTTGATCAGACCTTTCCAGCCAACGGTGGTGCGTGGCTTTTCAAAATAGACGCGCATAACGATATACAGACTGTCGCTTACTTGATCGGCAAGCGTGCGCAGGCGGCGGGCATAATCAAGCGCTGCTTCAACGTCATGGATTGAGCATGGGCCAACCACCACGAGGAGTCGCGGGTCAGTGCCCTCCAGGATGTTTTGAATGGTTTGACGGCCTTCAATGACGCTGCGCTCTGCCGCATCCGTCAACGGTACGGCGCTTTTGAGTGCTTCTGGCGTAGTGAGAACGTCTTGAGCTAGGACGTTAAGGTTATTAACCTGTTGTTCTGACATCTTGCTACCTGTGCTTACATAATGACTGAAGAAGTGGGGGCGATTAAATGTGGCGACTACTATGGCTTGCCAGGGTAGTAAAAATCAATTGTTGTGGAACTTTAGATGGATGAAAAGTGTCAGCCGCTGGGTTTGAGGAAAAAGAGAGACGATTGCCTCCATCTCTTGAAGCGATGTAAAGAACGCGTAACACTGACCCTTTGATATTAAAAAATACAGTACCGTTATAAAACGTAGCTCTGTGACAGATAGCTCTGTGATAAATGGCTTTGTGATGGATAGCTTTGCCATAAAATGTAGTAACTGGTGTGGGCGAAACGTTCGCCTTTTTATATCACTCTATGATTAATCAATGCCCAAGGGACGCTATGCTGCTCGCTGTGAACGCCCACTTGTTAGGGCTAATAGGAATGGGGCTCGGCGCATGCCGTACGAGCTGGAGGAGCGTGTGAATGGGCACTCGGGAAACAGACCAACAGCTTGTTGAACGTGCTCAAAAAGGCGATACACGCGCTTTCGATCTGCTGGTAAAGAAATACCAGCATAAAATTATTGGCCTGATTGGCCGCTATGTACATGACCACTCCGAGGTTCAGGATGTGGCACAGGAGGCATTTATCAAGGCGTACCGCGCGCTGGGCAAATTTCGTGCGGAGAGTGCCTTTTACACTTGGATGTATCGTATTGCGATTAATACTGCCAAAAACTATTTGGTTTCGCGTGGTAGGCGCCCCCCCGGCAGTGATCTGGATATCGTCGATGCTGAAATTATCGACCAAAGTGGTCGATTAGCTGACGCTGAGTCGCCAGAAGCAGCGATTGCCAGAGACCAGCTAGAGGCCGCAGTATATCAAGCGATCGAAAACCTGCCCGATGATTTGCGCACGGCAATCACCCTGCGTGAGTTGGATGGTTTAGCTTATGAAGACATTGCCCAGGTTATGCAGTGCCCGGTAGGTACGGTGCGGTCACGAATATTTCGTGCGCGTGAGGCGGTTGACGAACATATTCGGCCATTTGTGACTACGGCACGGAACAGTCGCGATGAGTGATGGTCTTAGCAAGTAAGCGATATGATTGTTCTGATATGTGGTCACGAGAAATTAAGGTTTTGGTTTTTTTTGTGAACTGTCTGGCATGCAGAGCGTCATAAAGCGTGACTATCTTAATTAATACGTTTGTTGTGTTGAGTAACCCAAACGTTGTTAATTTAGGATTTATAACAGGGTTTTGGCCTGTGAAGTCGTCGGTGTAATTGCGCTCAAAGAGTGGTAGTTGCCCCAGTACTTCTTTTAAACAGTGTGAGGGTGTGAAGTATGAGTCAAAACACACGGGAATCACTTTCGGTGTTAATGGATGGTGAAAGTGATGATCTTGAGCTGCGCCGAGTGTTGAAGGCACTGCCAAATGATGCTGACGCTGCAGACACCTGGCGGCGTTACCACCTTGCACGCAGCATGATGCAGCGTGAACGGGGTGTTGATGTAAGCGTCGATCTTTCTGCGGGTATTATGGCCAAGCTGCGCGACGAACCTGTACCGGCGGTGAACGACGATAACCATATTCATGTAGCGACGCGTTCAGGAGGAATCTCATTTGCTCGTGGTGCAGGTGTTGCTGCTGCTGTATCGCTGATGGTGATCACTGGCGTACAGTTTTTTGGCAACGACTCGACCGTCAGCCAAAGTGGTGGCGGGATCGCTACAACATCACCTGGCGCTACTACTGCTGCGCAAGTACAGCCAGTAAATCTAGGGTCACAGCCTGCAGTCGCTTCGCGTACTGAGATGCCGATGTTTGAGCCTACCCCATTTCGACTTAGCGGGCAGCCAGCTCAAAGTGGCCTCATGAATGTCAGTGACGCTGGTTTCTCTGCACAGGCACCTCAGGGTGTTAGTGCCTCGCAAGGCACTAATATTGATGTAGATCAGATCCGTTTACTGCAATCCTACTTAGAGCAACATACCCAAAGTGCAGCTTACGGCAGTGGTGATAGTTGGATGCCATTAATGCGATCTTCGGCGGTCACTGAGCCTCTAGGCCAACGCTAAAACGTATATCGCCTCTTGCGAGTGTGTTCACTAGGTGCGTAGGGAATGCTCAAGATGGGAATGTTTAGAGTGATAATTTCCTGGCGAGCTAAGCCCGTATGGGTGCTGGCAGCGGCGGTGGGGCTGTTTTCACCCCAGGTACTTGCAGAAAATTCAGAAAATCATGTGGGCTATGAGTGTGCTGGGACACCTCAAGTAGATGTGCCTGATGATGCGATACAGTGGCTTGAGCGCGGTTTGTGGGCTAGCCACTGTTATGCTTTTCAGGCAAGAGCAGTCGCGATTGATACGGTAGGGGTGCGGACGTTAGCGCTTTCTCACCGAATTCAGGACGGTATACGCCAACAGGTAGTGCAATATCTTGATGGTCCTTCTGTCAGTATCGAGAGACGCTCACCGGTAGGAAGGCTTGCCTGGACTGAAGAGAACAGCAATGGTGAGCTGCCTTCGCCCGCGAAATGGGCAGCGCATCTTGACCAGTTGTATACGATTGAGCTTGAAGAGAATGCCCGCGTAGCAGGCAGAGATGCTGTAAAGCTTGATTTCGAACCTCTTGATGAGTGGCGATTTGCCCATGAGTGGTGGATAGATCGCGACACCGGACTGCTACTCAAACAAGTACTCAATGATCGGCAGGGCCGGGTCATTGAAACCTTCCAAATTACTCAGTTACAGTCACCCGAAAAATATACCGGTAGCGTGCGTGTCGATGCGCCTCAGCTGGCTTTGGATACACCCTGGCACACAACGTGGTTGCCTGATGGCTTTGTTGCCCAACCAATTACGTTTTCAGAGGGGGATGTTCACCAGCGTGTGTATAGCGACGGCCTAGCTACGGTGAGTATTTTTGTTGAGCCTCTTTCTTCAGAAGACACTAACGATCTGCAAGAGGGTATTCAGCAACTGGGTGTATCTGCTGTGGCTATTCAGCACTACACCACTGACGCGGGTCGCTGGCAGCTAGTTGCCATTGGTGAGCTCCCTGTCGCCACTCTTCAGCGAATTGTTAGCTTAATCACTTTCGATGAAGAGAACTTGCAACAAGAGCAGCCGAGAAATTGAATGGGAGTGTCCGATTCCTACGTTTCACTGTTACGCACCGGTAATGTTGTGGACTATACCGCTGATGGTCTTGTCATAGAGATATCTGCTCAACAAAGCTGCGAGCAGTGCGCTCAAGGCCGCGGGTGTGGTTTGGGGCTGCTTTCCCGGCGGCGCAGTCAGCGCCTTGTCATTACAGTGCCTGATAAGCTTGCGAAAGTTGAGCAGCATTACCCATTAGGAAGTCATGTCACGATTAGCCTGCCGCGTACCTCCATTACGCTGCTGGCTTTTTGTATTTATGCCCTGCCTCTTATTGCAGCATTACTACTCTCCGGTTTAGCTTCGTTATTGAGTAACGCTGTTTGGCTTGCTCCGTTGATCTTTTTTGTTACCTTGGTAAGTGGCGCTATCAGTGTTAAATATCTATTGCATGGGCAAAGTGAACGCTTTCGCCCTAGCTTGGTCAGTTAGTTGACTTGCACCTCACAATGAGTTGCGCCGCCTTTGATTACTATCAGCTTAAGTAGGAGCGCTTGCATGAAACGCTTGGTTCTCCCATCCACTCTATGGGTCTGCGTTGTTGCGTTGCTAACCCTGGGTCCAGTCGCTAACGCGCAGAACTTGCCTGACTTTACCGAGTTGGTTGAAGAAGCTGCCCCCGGGGTGGTGAATATTTCAACCAGTAGAACGGTTCAGCGCAGTAGTGCTCCTGGGTTCGGCGGACAGGAAATCCCTGAAATTTTTCGTCATTTCTTTGGCGATAGCTTCCCATCCCCACCCAGTAGTGGCCAAGGTCGTAGTGAAGAGCGTCAATCCCTAGGCTCTGGTTTCATTATTAGTGATGATGGTTACGTGATGACCAACGCGCACGTGGTTCAAGACGCTGATGAAATTCTCGTGCGACTTAATGACCGCCGTGAGATGACTGCAGAGCTCATTGGCAGCGACGTGCAAACCGATGTGGCGTTATTGAAAATTGATGCCAGTGACTTGCCAACGCTCACTCTCGGTGATTCAGACGCGCTCAGAGTGGGAGAGTGGGTTGCTGCTATAGGCTCGCCCTTTGGTTTTGATCACTCAGTCACAGCGGGCATTGTGAGTGCGATTAATCGCACCTTGCCACGTGATGCATATGTGCCGTTTATTCAAACCGATGTGGCTATTAACCCCGGTAACTCCGGTGGTCCGCTGTTTAACCTGGACGGTGAAGTAGTTGGTATTAATTCGCAAATTTTCACTCGCAGCGGCGGTTTTATGGGGGTTTCGTTTGCTATTCCCATCAATGTAGCCATGGATGTAGCAGATCAGCTGCGTGAAGATGGACGGGTTAACCGCGGCTGGTTAGGTGTCATGATTCAGCCGGTATCGCGGGACCTAGCAGAATCTTTCGGTATGGATGATGCAATTGGTGCGTTGATTGCCGACCTTGATCCAGAAGGCCCTGCGGCAAGGGGTGGTCTGCAAGCGGGCGATGTCATTCTTGCAGTGAATGGAGAGGAGGTTGAACGCTCAAGCAGCCTGCCGCGTTTGATTGGTCGTGGTGCGCCAGGCAGTGAAGTTGAGCTCACCCTAATGCGTGATGGTGAAGAAATTTCTGAATCGGTTGAGCTGGGTAGTTGGCCAAATGCAGAAAGTGAGTCTGAGCAAGCTACTAGCAGTAATCAGGTGCGTCTTGGTCTAATGGTGGCAGAAATTGACGATGCCATGCGCGAGCAGCTCAATATCCAGGGCGGCGTTGAAGTTCGTCAGGTAGAGCCTGATAGCGTGGCAGCAGCCGCTGGTATTCGCCCTGGCGATGTGCTGGTGAGTATTGATCATCGCAGCGTCTCTTCATCGGAGGAGCTGGTGCAGATTGTTGAAAGCCTACCCAATGATCGTGCGATTCCAATGCGTCTGTTCCGTGAGGGACGCTCTCTGTTCGTGGCACTACGTCTAGAATAATCACTTTTTTCATCTCTTGTCCGGCGGTTCTCGCCGGACAGCTGTTCCTATCCAGCGCATATCGCTACAATAGCGATTATCTTTTTGTCGAAAATAGCCCCTTCGGTTCAAACGGCTGCTGTTTTCGAGCTTCGAATTCTCGAAGCGGCCTGCTTGTCAGGCCGCTTGCGTACCACTAAGGCAGAACAGACTCGATGTCCCAAGACGTTCCCAACGGAAAGCTTAAGCACATACGTAACTTCTCTATTATTGCGCATATTGACCACGGTAAATCGACGCTCTCAGATCGTCTGATCCAGACCTGCGAAGGGTTAACCGAGCGCGAGCTTAAAGAGCAAGTTCTTGATTCCATGGACATCGAGCGTGAGCGCGGCATTACCATAAAAGCGCAGTCAGTCACGTTGGATTACACCGCTGCCGATGGTCAGGTTTATCAGCTCAACTTTATCGACACGCCTGGTCACGTCGACTTCTCCTACGAAGTGTCGCGCTCGCTCTACGCCTGTGAAGGGGCGTTATTAGTAGTTGATGCGGCGCAGGGCGTTGAAGCGCAGTCCGTGGCCAACTGCTATACCGCTATCGAACAGGGACTAGAAGTTCTGCCGGTACTTAACAAAATCGATTTGCCCCAAGCAGATTGCGACAAGGTTGCCCAGGAAATCGAAGAGATTATCGGCCTGGATGCTACCGATGCATGCCAAGTATCAGCCAAAAGCGGGCTTGGTATTGATGCGCTGCTTGAGCGCTTAGTGCGGGATATCCCACCCCCCAAAGGCGACCCAGATGCACCTTTGCAGGCACTGATCATCGACTCTTGGTTTGATAACTACCTAGGGGTTGTCTCGTTGGTACGCTTATTTGATGGCACGCTGCGCAAAGGCGATAAAATTCGCATCAAATCAACGGGCCGCGACTGGGGCACCACGGAAGTGGGTATTTTTACACCAGCGCGTAAACAGACCGATATCCTGCGTGCCGGTGAAGTAGGCTTCATTGTCGCCGGTATCAAAGAAATTCACGGAGCGCCAGTGGGCGATACAATTACCCACACTAAAACGCCCGATGTACCTCGTTTGCCAGGTTTCCAAAAAGTGAAACCGCAGGTTTACGCGGGTATGTTCCCGGTGAGTGCGGATGATTACGAAGACTTCCGTGATGCGCTTGAAAAGCTTGCGCTTAATGACGCCTCGCTTGAGTATGTGCCAGAGAATTCTGACGCCCTGGGTTTTGGTTTTCGGGTCGGTTTTCTTGGCACACTGCACATGGAGATTGTTCAGGAGCGACTGGAGCGTGAGTACGATATTGACCTACTCACCACCGCACCTACGGTTGTTTATGAGTTAGCAATGAAAAACGGTGACGTCAACTACGTCTCCAACCCATCCAAACTGCCTGATATGGCTGATGTGGATGAAATGCGTGAGCCGATCGTTCGCGCTAGTATTCTGGTTCCTCAAGAGTATGTGGGTAACGTGATTGCTGAGTGTGAACAGCGTCGTGGGACCCAGCGAGATATGCAGTTTTTGGGTAACCAAATTCAGTTGGCCTACGAATTGCCCATGTCTGAAGTGGTCATGGATTTCTTTGATCGCCTGAAGTCTATCTCCAAGGGGTACGCTTCGCTTGAGTACAACTTCGAGCGCTTTGAAGTGGCCAAGTTGGTGCGTCTTGATGTGTTAATTAACGGTGACAAGGTGGACGCGCTTGCGGTCATCATCCACCGTGATCACGCTCATAATCGTGGCCGGTTGTTAGTTGAAAAAATGAAAGAACTGATTCCGCGTCAAATGTTTGACGTGGCGATTCAGGCTGCCATTGGTGGCCAAGTCGTTGCACGTTCAACCGTAAAGGCGTTGCGCAAAAATGTAACGGCCAAGTGTTATGGCGGCGACGTCAGCCGTAAGAAGAAACTGCTCGAAAAACAGAAAGCGGGTAAGAAACGCATGAAACAAGTGGGGCGTGTGGAAATTCCCCAGGATGCCTTCCTTGCTGTGCTCAAGGTAAACGACTAGGAAAGAACGCCACCCATGGATTTTTCATTACTACTGGTAATCGCCGTTGCGCTCTCGGGCGTTATTTATCTACTGGACGTGTTGCTATTAAAGCCTAAACGTCGCCAGCGTGTCGCAACGGCAGATGCCAATACCCAGGAAGGGTTAGATGAGCCGACCCGCGAAAAGCTGTTAAAAGAGCCGTGGCCCGTCGATTACGCGCGCTCGTTTTTTCCGGTGCTTTTCGTGGTGTTGGTGGTGCGCAGCTTTATAATCGAACCGTTTCAAATTCCCTCCGGCTCGATGCGCCCAACTCTGGAAGTAGGTGACTTTATTTTAGTTAATAAATTTGCCTATGGGTTGCGACTACCAGTGGTGAATACTCGTTTTCTTGAAGTTGACGACCCTGAAAGGGGTGATGTCATGGTGTTCCGCTTCCCCGACGAGCCCTCAGTGAATTTCATCAAGCGCGTGGTAGGCATGCCGGGTGATCTCATTCGTTATGAGGGTAAGCAGCTTTATGTGAATGGGGAGCCGGTGGCCAAAGAGTTGATTGAAGAGGGGCCCGCGGGGTCGCCAGAGCAGCTATTATTAGAAGAGCGTCTCGGTGAATCACGTCACCTGATTTATAACAATCCCCGTGACCCTGGCCCGCAAATGCGCGAAGTAGAAGTTCCTGAAGGACACTACTTCACCATGGGTGACAATCGTGATCACTCTAACGATAGCCGTTACTGGGGCTTTGTACCCGAAGAGAATATTGTGGGGCGTGCCTTCGCTGTATGGATGCATTGGGATGGTGGTCTACCGAGCTTTACCAGCGTACGACGTATTGAATGAAGCAAATGCTTAAAATGTGTTTAGTTAGTTATGTCACTTTAGTTAACGTCAATGACGTAGGAGAGCTGTGAGTAATTCCTTGATCGCTTTTTGCCGACGAATCGGCCATACCTTTGGCGACCAAACGCTAATGGAACTGGCCATGACCCACCGCAGCTTCGGTGGTCGTAACAATGAGCGCCTGGAGTTCCTAGGCGATTCCATTGTGAACTTTGTTATTGCCGAAGCGCTGTTTCAGCGCTTTCCCCAAGCGCGAGAAGGTCAGCTTTCGCGCCTGCGTGCCCGCTTAGTAAAAGGCCAGACGTTGGCAGAGCTGGCCCGTGAAATGGAGTTTGGCGAGTGTTTACGCCTTGGCTCTGGCGAGATGAAAAGCGGCGGGCATCGCCGCGAGTCTATCCTAGCGGATGCCGTTGAAGCTGTGATAGGCGCTATTTATTTAGATGCGGGTATGGATGTGGTGCGCGACCGTGTCCTGGATTGGTACGCAGAGCGGCTAGAAAACATTTCGTTGCAAGATACTCAGAAAGATCCTAAAACGCGTCTGCAAGAATTTCTGCAATCGCGACAAGCTGCGTTACCGCGTTATGAAGTTGTCTGCGTAAAGGGCGAGGCGCATGCCCAGACCTTTACCGTGGAGTGCTACATTGACCTGTTGACTGAGCATACCACTGGTAAAGGCCCTAGCCGCCGCCATGCTGAACAGCAAGCGGCAGAAGAAGCGCTGTCGTACCTCGAAAAAAGTCCTGGAGACAAATCATGAGCCAAACCTGCGGATTCGTTGCCATTGTAGGCCGACCCAACGTTGGCAAGTCCACCCTCATGAACCGCATTCTGGGGCAGAAAGTTTCGATTACTTCACGGCGCCCGCAGACCACGCGTCATCAGGTCATGGGTATCAAAACAGTTGAAGAAACTCAGTTCATATATGTGGATACCCCAGGTATGCACATTATGACCAAAGATCGTAATAAGGCTATTAACCGCTTTATGAATCAGGCCGCCACCCAGGCGCTGCGTGATGTCGATTGTGTGGTGTTTATTATCGACCGTACTCGCTGGACAGAAGAAGATCAGGCCGTATTAAAGCGCCTGGAACATGTTAAAGCCCCGGTCATTTTAGCGGTCAATAAAGTTGACCGTCTGGGTGAAAAAGGTGATCTGTTACCCTGGCTTGCCGAGGTTGGTGCTCGCCGCGATTTCGCCGCCATCATACCCATTTCAGCTAAACATGGCACGCAGGTAGATACTCTTGAAGAGGAAGTGGCCAAGCATCTTCCTGAAAGCGTTCACTTCTTCCCTGAAGATCAAATTACCGATAAAAGCTTACGCTTTATGGCCGCTGAAATGGTGCGTGAGAAAGTCATGCGTCAGTTGGGTGATGAGCTGCCTTATCAGATGACGGTTGAAATTGAAGAGTTTCGCGAGACCGAGCGCGTGACCCATATTAGCGCGTTGATTCTGGTTGAACGCCAAGGTCAAAAAGTCATTCTGATTGGCGAAAACGGCGACCGCATTAAAAGCATTGGTCGCGAAGCGCGCCTGGACATGGAGCGCGCACTGGGTACCAAAGTCATGCTCAACCTATGGGTGAAAGTGAAGCGTGGTTGGTCGGATGATGAACGTGCGTTGAAAAGCTTGGGCTACGACCTCGATTGAGCGTAGCGATGCCGCCAGAGCCGGCGTTTTTACTTCACCGTCGGCCTTATCGTGAAACCAGCGCATTGGTAGACCTATTAACGCTCAATCACGGTAGAGTACGTGCCGTTGCCCATGGGGGACAGCGGCCTGGCTCAAAATCGCGTCAGCGTTTGCAGCCTTTTACGCCACTGTTTGTCACTTGGCAGGGGAGTCGCGAATTAAAGCGACTCACATTAATGGAATCCCGCGGCCAGACCGCACTGCTAGCCGGTGAAGGCTTGCTCTGTGGGCTTTACGCGAATGAAATTGCCACCCGGCTGCTCCCCCTTGAGCTACCTTCGCCAGATATGTTTGCCTTCTACACAGCGCTGCTGGAAGCATTGCCAATGCCTTCAGAGCGCGCCCTGGCACTGCGCCGCTATGAGTGGGCGCTGTTGGAGACGTTGGAGGCAACGCCCCAGTTTACGACACCTGATGGTGGCGTATTGGACCCGCAACTCCGCTATCGCTTTGATGCCTCGACCCGTGCATTTATTGCCGCTGAGCGTGGGTTGGATGGGCGTACGTTACGCTATATTGAGCAGGGGGATTGGCAGCATGAGGGGCTGGGTAATGCGCTTAAGGCAGTGATGCGCGCGGCGCTGGCTCCCCACCTGGGCTCTACGGTTTTACGCTCGCGGGAATTGATGCTTGATCTAGCCCGACGACGTCACCGCCCTTAATGAATTGAAGTTATCTAAACACTTTTATCTTATCGCTGCGTTGGAGGCACCATGCATCCCCCTCGGATTCTGTTAGGCGTCAATATTGACCACATTGCGACACTTCGCCAAGCCCGAGGTACGCGTTATCCAGACCCCGTTCAAGCGGCATTAGTGGTCGAAGAAGCGGGTGCCGATGGTATTACCGTGCATCTTCGTGAGGATCGTCGCCATATTCAACCACGTGATATTCGGATATTGGCAGACGTGCTGAATACACGCATGAACCTAGAGATGGCGGTTACCGAAGAGATGCTTGTTCTGGCCGAAGAAGTACGTCCAGCGCATGTTTGTCTAGTGCCCGAAAAGCGCGAAGAGTTGACCACTGAAGGTGGGCTGGATGTAGCCGGTGGTTTTGATGCTATTGCCGGTGCCTGTCAGCGCCTTGCTGCAGCAGGCTGCGATGTATCACTGTTTATCGACCCTGATATTGACCAAATTGATGCCGCCAAGCGTGCTGGGGCGCCAACCATTGAGTTGCATACTGGGGCTTACGCAGAGGCACGTCCGGGTAGTGAAGTGGCTAATGCCGAGTATCAGCGTTTAACAGTCGCCGCCACCCACGCAATTTCGCTGGGCTTAGTCGTCAATGCGGGTCACGGCCTGCACTATCACAACGTGGAAGCGATTGCGGCGTTACCGGGTGTAAATGAATTAAATATCGGTCATGCGATTATTGCAAGAGCACTGTTTGTGGGTCTCAAAGAAGCCGTTCAGGAAATGAAGCGCTTGATCATTGCTGGCCAAGAGGCTGGTTTAATGGCTGCGCTGGATGCCCATGAGCTTGAACACGAACACCATGTTCATAACGGCTGCTGCGGACACTAACGATGATCGTTGGGATTGGTTCTGATATTGCCCGCATTGAGCGGTTTGCGCGGGCTGTGCAACGCCACGGCCCGCGCTTTGCACTGCGAATTTTAGGCCCCGATGAGCATGCAGTTTGGCTGCAGAAAGCCCAGCCTGCTGCGTTTCTGGCTAAGCGTTTTGCCGCCAAAGAAGCGTTTGTTAAAGCGCTAGGTTTGGGCCTTCGTGAAGGTATGCAGTGGTGCGATATTCAGGTACTTAATGATGCGTTAGGTAAGCCGCACTTGATGCTTAGCGGTGAAGCCGACAGGCTCATGAAGGTGGCTGGCGTTACTGCCAGCCATATCACCTTAAGCGACGAAGCTGATTATGCAGTGGCCTTTGTGGTGCTAGAACGCTAAAGAAAACTAACTGGACCAGCCTTCTTGATATTTCGATTAAAGTTACGCTTAATCAGAGGTTTCTTAATGTTGAGTTTTGAGTAGCAAAGGGCGCTGCGCTCTTAGCCGCGCCATGGCGCGGTAAAGGTCTTCAAGTAGCCCTTCTACATGACTAAGCCCGCTCGTCCGTAATCGCGTTTCTAACGTTTCTACCAATAGCGCCAGTTCAGGTGCGCCACAATAACGACTTGCACCATTGAGACCATGCACCCAATCCAACAGCGTGGGTAATTTTTGCTGCGCAAAAGCATTGCGCATGTGCTGCTCGCTCTCATCAAGGCCATCAATTAGTCGCTTTAACTGTTCGCGTGCCAAGTATTCCTTGCCCCCCGCTAAGCGAGCACCAATTTCAAGGTCGATGACAGGTAGGGGAGCAGGTGATGTATTAGCATAGGTGATGCTATGACTCGTTAAGACGTTTTTTTGTGGTGGAGCGATACTGGGGGGTGTCACTCGATTATTGACCGCTAAAAAGCGGCTGAGTAACTTATTTAACTGCGACTCATCGATGGGCTTAATCAGTACATCATCCAACCCTTCTGCCAACCATTTTTGTCGCTCACTGCTGAGCACATGAGCAGTAACGGCGATAATCGGACAGCGTACCCAGGCATTGCCAAGTCGTCTCAGTGCCTGAGTTGTTTGCACGCCATCCATACCGGGCATACGAATATCCATTAACACTAGATCTGCACTGTTTGACCGCGCAAATTCCAGCGCTTGTTGGCCGCTTTCTACTGTGGTGATGTGTATGTGCGGTGTTTCAAGCATGGCTTTAAGCAATTCTCGATTAGACGCATTATCGTCAACAATCAATAGCTTTAATGCTTGCTGAGAAGCAAGAGATGGCAATTCGCTATTGCGTTTTAGTGGTATGAATGCCGGTATTAGCAGCTGTTTTAGCGACGCCACTAATTGCGCGCGTGAGAATGGCTTGTAGAGTGTTTCTCCGCCATGGGTTAAACGCAGCGAAGGCAGATCAAAGCTGTTACCGTTAGCCAAAATTAATGCTGGGCAAGGCGTTTGATCAATGATCGTTTGCCAATGATGTTGCCGTTCTGGGGTGAAATCACTGTGCTCTAAGCCCAGCAACAACAGTTGCTCTTGTTCAGGCGAGTCAAACGTAATGGGGATCGCTTCCCAGCGCTGCAGCAGGTGCTCAAGCAAATGACGGGTAGGAGCATGCTCCTCATATAAACGTACATTGGGGTTGGATAAGCTAATTTCTGGTGGTCGTTCATTGGCTTTGTGAGCAAGCATGGGTAGGGTGAAAGAGAATGTAGTACCAGTTCCTAGCTCACTTGCGACACTGATTTCCCCCCCCATGCGTTCAATAAGCTGCCGACAAATAGTGAGTCCCAGGCCACTGCCACCAAATTGGCGGGAATGGCTCGGCTCGGCTTGTGAGAACGCGTTGAACAACTCCTGCTGATGCGCATCGCTTAGACCAATGCCCGTATCACTGACACTTAAGTTGAGAACCACATGCTGGCCCTCATGGTTATCCAACATAACACGTACAATGACGTCACCCTCATGAGTGAATTTAAGCGCATTACTGATTAAGTTATTCAGCACTTGATGAATGCGTAACGGATCGCCACACAGTGGGGTGGGAACATCGTCGTAAACCATCGCGACTAAGTTTAACTGCTTGCGCTGGGCCTCTGGCGCATGCAAACCTATCACTTCATCAACCAGTGACACGACGTCGATATCTGCTTCTTCCAATGTGAGTCGATTGGCTTCTAGCTTGGAAAAATCGAGTACATCATTCACCAGCATGAGCAAATTATCGCAGGCGCGATGAACATGCTGCAGCCACTCCTGCTGACGCGTATCCAGGGAAGAGCGCCCCAGCAACCGGCAAAAACCTATGATGCCGTTTAAAGGCGTACGAATTTCATGACTCATATTGGCGAGGAATTCAGATTTTACGGCGTTAGCCCGCAGTGCGCTGCGGTGAGCCAGGTCGAGTTTAATGTTCTGTTCTTCTATCGTTTCCATCGACTCTTGCAGCTCACTGGTGGCCTGTTCGATTTGCGTTTGCATATCGCGCTGAGCCTGCTGGAAGTGATCAGCCAAGGCGTTAACGTGAGAAGAGAGATGGTCGAGCTCCGTGGCTCTGTAAGGTGCCAAGCGTAAACGGTAATCTCCGCGTGAAAGGCGATAAAGCGATTGATTCGCTTCTTCAATAGGGCGAGTGGTATAGCGGCTGATGGCAAAGGCGACTAAAAACATCAGTAAGCCCAACAGCATGCCACCTAAACTGAGGCTGGCAATTAGCTTGTAGCGTCCTAGAGTGAGTTCGCGAGTGTCCATCTGGGCATCTAACCACCCTACGTTATTATTTGCGGAGTCGGCTTCCGAACGGTTTGCCGTTAACGGTAAGCGTAACCGCCATACGCTTTCATCCATGATGAGTTGGTGATCAGTGGGCGCGCTAAGGGGAGGGGGTTCGGATTGGCCTAAGAGTATAAGACGGTTGCCCTGATCATCGAAAAGCGCGACAGAGCTCAGCCCCTCTACATTAATTAATTGACGCGCCAGACTCTCAAAACGCTCAGAATTGGCATCAGCGATAGCCTCACCAAGACTTGGGGCGAGCAGTTTAGCCGCACTCTCTAGGCGCTCTTTCTTCACGCTATAGGCTTCGGCACCGCTCTGAACCACAAATAGTATGCTCATCAGGGCATACACCAGCAGCGGGAAACCGAGTAAGGCAAACAGAAGGCGTGTGTTCAAAGACATGTAAAGAAGCTCGTTGATTCAATGAGGTTGCCTGTCCAGCCCAAGGCGACACCGATATAATGCAGCATAACGGTTACGATAAGGAAAGTGCGATGAATTATCCCACCTTAGAAGATGTAGTTGGCAATACGCCGCTAGTAAGACTTAAGCGCATTAGTGCAGGCCGTAACAATACGTTGTTGGCCAAGCTCGAAGGCAATAATCCCGCTGGGTCAGTGAAAGACCGACCAGCCATGTCAATGCTCAGCGAAGCAGAAGCCCGCGGTGATATTACCCCCGGCGATACGCTGATTGAAGCAACGTCCGGCAATACTGGCATTGCCCTGGCCATGGCAGCCGCGATTAAAGGCTACAAGATGGTGCTGGTAATGCCAGAAAACGCTTCCGAGGAGCGTAAACAAGCTATGGCAGCCTATGGCGCTAAGCTAATCTCCGCGAGTAAAGCGGGGGGCATGGAAGAGGCTCGCGACATAGCCGATGACATGATTGCCAGAGGCGAAGGTAAACCGCTGAATCAATTTGCCAACCCTGATAATCCGTTAGCCCACTATCGTACTACTGGACCCGAGGTCTGGCAGCAAACAGGTGGTGAAGTGACGCATTTCGTCAGTTCCATGGGTACCACCGGGACTATCATGGGGGTATCGCGTTATTTAAAAGAGCAGAATCCCGCGATTCAGATTGTCGGTTTACAGCCAGCCGACGGTGCCAGCATCCCCGGCATACGCCGCTGGCCGATCGAGTACTTGCCGGCTATTTTTGAAGCGCCGAGGGTGGATGTGACGCTGGACATTGGTCAACAAGAGGCCGAAGAGCACATGCGTCGTCTAGCTCGTGAGGAAGGTATTTTAGCAGGCGTATCATCCGGCGGTAGTTTGGCCGGTGCACTGCGGATCGCCGAACAAACTGAGAATGCTGTCATCGTCTTTATCGTCTGTGACCGTGGTGATCGTTATCTCTCCACTGGCCTATTCGCCCCAGGAGTATAACCATGGCCATGTTGGGAAAAAGGCGTCCGCCAAGGCCTGCGTCTGGTCATTCAGGGCTAGCAGGCACGCCCGGTGGCAAAGCGCGAAATCCAGTAGTGGATGATGCATCGCCCTTGGTGATTGAGCGCTTGGCGCATGATGGCCGTGGTGTGGCGCACGCTGCCAACGGTAAAACCGTTTTTGTTGATCAGGCACTACCCGGTGAGCAGGTAGAGGTCGCGATTCACCTGAATCGTAAGCGCTTTGATGAAGCACATATAAAATCACTGCTCACAACGTCGGAGCAGCGTGTGACACCCCCTTGCCCGCATTTTGGTCATTGTGGCGGCTGCGATCTGCAACATTTAAGTGTCGATGCTCAGCGGGCCCATAAGCGCGAGGTGGTGCGCGACCTGTTTGCGCGCCAAGGCATTACGTTAGGCGAGATCGACTCGATTCAGGGCGACGATCAAGGCTATCGACGCCGGGCACGGCTAGGTGTCAAAGTGGATAGCCAGGGCAATACACGGCTTGGATTTCGCGCAGCTCATAGTCATCGCTTAGTCGATATTGAGCGCTGCCCGGTATTGGTGGATTCGCTACAACAGCTATTAAAGCCTCTTCGCGAACTGCTGGGCTCCCTGGAAGCTCCGCGCCTCGTTGGTCACATTGAATTACTGGCCACGGCGGCCACCCAGGTAGTCTTGGTACGCCAGTTAAAAGAGCACACTCTAGATGCCGAACGTTGGCAGGCTTTTGCAACGCGCCAGCAAGTCGCCTTAGGCACCTGGTTGGGGCGCGAAACGCCTATGCTGCACTGGCATGGCGCAGTGCCAGTGCTCGAGGAATCACTGACCCTTGAAGGGCAGCCACCGCTGAAGCTACGGTTTTCACCGGGTGATTTTTTACAGGTTAATGCTCAGATTAATCAGCAGATGGTGGCTCAGGTTATTGAGTGGCTGGCGCCCAAGCCCGGCCAACAGCTACTTGATCTGTTTGCCGGGATTGGTAATTTCAGCTTGCCGATGGCGGCAGCAGGCGCGGCTGTGCATGCGGTAGAGGGCAACCCCTCAATGGTGGAGCGCATCGCCACCAACGCTCAGCACAATCAGTTAGTGATTAGCGGCCAACAGGCTGATTTGAACGACCCGGCTAGCGTTAAGGCATTGCTGCAGGCGGATTATGCTATTGATGCGCTGGTGCTTGACCCACCTCGCAGTGGTGGCGAAGTAATTTGTCAGGCGCTAGCGCATCATCCGGTGGCGCAAGTGGTCTATATTTCATGTGACCCAGCAACCCTTGCTCGGGATGCGGCACATCTTGTGCATGCGGGCTACCGTGTTAAGCAAGTAGCAGTGGCAGATATGTTCCTTCACACTGCACATATGGAAACGCTGATGCTGTTTGAATTTGATTTTATTAAACACAAGGGCTAAACATTTGCCCAGCGCATCAAGCCACGGTGACGGCCGTGTGGAGACCGTCTCCCAGAATGGATGAGTAATAGTCATGGTGAAAGTGCGTGAAGACCAGCCGCTAACCGCTAGCGGAAAGGTGGACATACAACAATGGTTAACGCGCCTGCAAGAAGATGTGCGCTTACGTGACCCTGCTCGTTTAGTACAAGCCTGCGAGCTTGCCGAAACGCTAGAGCTTGAAGCTCCTCGAACCCACCGTGTCTGGCTTTCGCCCGGCTCTAGCTTCCGCATGGGGCTAGAGATGGCAGATATTCTTGGTGAGCTAAAACTTGATCAAGCCACGTTGGAAGCTGCCGTTTTATACCGTGCGGTGCGTGAGGGGTTGTTAAGCCTTGAAGCGGTAACAAAACGCTTTGGCGATGAAGTCGCCAGCCTAATTGATGGCGTATTGCAAATGGCCGCTATTAGCTACCCGCTGGCGCCTGACCATGGCATGGGCCAACACAACCAGCAGGAAAACCTGCGCAAGATGCTGGTCAATATGGTCAGTGATGTACGCGTGGCGCTGATTAAAATTGCTGAACGCACCTGTGCGCTACGCCAAGTTAAAGATGCGCCACTGGAAAAGTGCTTACAGGTTGCTCGCGAAGTCGCCGATATTTATGCGCCGTTGGCGCATCGGCTGGGGGTGGGGCAGCTCAAGTGGGAGCTTGAAGATCTCTCTTTTCGTTATCTACATGAAGATGAATATAAAGCGATTGCCAAACTGCTGGCGGAAAAGCGCCTTGACCGCGACCGCTATATTCATGATGTCGTGGAAACCATTAAAGGCCTGATGGAAGCTCAGCACATCAACCATTACGACGTTGATGGGCGGGCAAAGCATATCTACTCGATCTGGCGCAAAATGAAGCGTAAGCGGATCGATTTTTCCCAGGTTCACGACGTGCGTGCCGTGCGAATCCTGGTACCTGAAGTAACCGACTGCTACACCGTGCTGGGGATTATTCACTCGCAGTGGCATCACGTGCCCAATGAGTTTGACGACTACATCGCCAACCCTAAAAAGAACGGCTATCAGTCCCTGCATACCGCCGTCATGGGGCCTGAGAACAAGGTGCTTGAAATCCAAATTCGTACCTTTGCCATGCACGACGAGGCTGAGCTGGGCGTGTGTGCGCACTGGCGCTATAAAGGCCACGATACCAACGCCAAAAGCCGTAGTTACGAAGAGAAAATTGCTTGGCTGCGTCAAGTCTTGGAGTGGCAAGACGAAGTGGGCGGCTTTGGCGATCTTCGCGAAGGGCTTTCAAGCGATGTGGCACCTGACCGTATCTATGTCTTCACCCCTGATGGTCATGTTATCGACTTGCCGCGTATTGCCACGCCTATCGATTTTGCTTACCGGGTTCACACCGAAATTGGTCACCGCTGCCGAGGTGCCAAAATTAACGGGCGAATTGTGCCGCTCACCTACAAGTTAAAAACCGGCCAGCAAATTGAAATTTTAACCGCCACGAAAGGCGGGCCAAGCCGCGACTGGCTCAACCCCAGTTTGGGCTACGTGCGCACGTCACGGGCGCGAGCCAAAATCCAGGCATGGTTTAAGCATCAGGCGCGGGATCAGAACCTGGAAGAGGGGCGCGCACTGTTTGAGCGTGAAATGCGCCGTCTAGATGTGGAAGATCTCGATCTGCCCCGGCTGGCAAAAGCGGTCAACTACCTCAATGCTGAGGATATGTATGCCGCCCTGGGTGCCGGTGATCTGCGCATTGGCCAAGTGCTTCACCAGGCGCAACAGCTATTTGGTGAAAATGACGATCAAGAGCGCCTGGACCGATTGCTTGCCAAGCCAAAACGCCAATCCAGCAAAGCCACCAAAAGTGATATTACGGTGCTTGGCGTTGGCAACCTTAAAACCAGCATGGCCAACTGCTGTCGACCCGTGCCTGGCGAACCCATCATCGGCTTTATTACTCAGGGTCGCGGTGTCACCGTGCACCGTCAGGACTGCAGTAATATCCTACAATTGCGTCTCGACGAGCCCCAGCGCATTATTGAAGTAGAGTGGGGCGAGCGCGCACAAACACGCTATCCCGTGACCATTGAGATTCAAGCATGGGATCGATATGGTCTATTGCGCGATGTGACTGGGCTGCTGGGTAATGAAAAGGTCAACGTACTCGCGGTAAATACGTTAACCGATACCGACGAAGGCATTGCCCGGCTGCGCATTACCCTGGAAGTGGACGGCCTGGAATCATTAGGTCGGCTGTTCTCGCGCATTCAGCAATTGCCCAACGTGACTGAAGTGCGCCGCTTGCGCAACGCCGATCCGGATCAAAATATGCGCAAAGGAGGGGCATGATGCGTCATGGTATAGATGACCTGCTGAGATTAATGCAGGTGTTGCGTGATGCTGAACAGGGCTGTCCATGGGATATCAAGCAAGACTGGAACAGCATCGTGCCGCACACCCTGGAAGAGGCCTATGAAGTGGCCGATGCTATTGAGCGGCGCGCCTTTAATGAGCTCCCCGGTGAACTGGGCGATCTACTCTTTCAAGTGGTGTATTACGCCCAGTTTGGCGCGGAAGAGCAGCGCTTCGACTTTGCCGATATTGTAGATACCTTAACTGCCAAAATGCTGCGTCGCCATCCCCATGTATTTCCGGAAGGTACCCTGGCCTCACGCCGACCACCAGGGGTGAGCGCGGATGACGTGCAAACCCAGCAGGTCAACAGTCGCTGGGAGGCGCTTAAAGCCGATGAGCGGGCTGAAAGGGCCGTTGAGGCGCCCTCTGTGCTCGACGATGTCCCACGCACACTGCCCGCACTCAGCCGCGCTGCCAAGCTCTCTAAGCGCGCCGCGCGAGTAGGCTTTGACTGGCCCGATGCCAAGGGTGTGATAGCGAAAATTCGCGAAGAACTCGCCGAAGTGGAAGAAGCACTCGCCGAAGGTGACCTATCTCATGCTCAAGAAGAAGTAGGCGACCTGCTATTTGCAGTGACTAATTTAGCGCGCTCGCTAAAGGCCGACCCAGAGCAGTGCCTGCGCGCTACCAATGCCAAATTTGAGCGCCGCTTTCGCTATGTAGAGCGTGAACTGAGCGCTGCCCAGCGGCCCTTGTCGGACGCATCGTTAGATGAGATGGAAATGCACTGGCAGGCGGCCAAAGCACAAGAAGCCCAGTCACAGGAAAAACAGCCACAAGAAAAACGGTCACAAGAAAAACAGCCTTCCCATTTATAATTTGATAATGACGCGACCCCTGCAAGGAGGCCATGCCAATGAGTCACGACCTACACGAATCTCTGCGTGATAACGTGCGTATTCTGGGCGATAGCCTGGGGCGAACCATTGCAGACGATTTGGGCCAAGCATTTGTCGATAAAATTGAGACCATCCGTGCCCATGCCAAGCGCGGGCGGCAGGGAGATTCGCTGCAGCAGCGCGAACTGATTGAATACCTGCGCCAACTTCCTGAGCGTGATTTATTACCGGTAACGCGTGCGTTTAACCAGTTTCTAAACTTGGCTAACATTGCCGAGCAGCACTATCGGGCGCGTTTCCGCCGTGTCGAGGATTATAAACCGGGCACCCAACCTGTGCTGGGGGAGCTGTTGGCGCGCGCTCAGCAAGCAGGTAATTCGCCGCGTAAGTTAGTTGAAACCCTCGCCAACATGCGCGTTGAACTGGTGTTAACCGCGCACCCAACCGAAGTTATTCGCCGCACGCTGATTCAAAAATATGACGCCATTGATGAGTGCCTGACTGCCATCGAAGGCTCAGAGGATTACCCAGAGCGGGGCACCCGTGCTCAGGGGCGTTTGGAAGAACTGATCAGCCAAGCCTGGCATACCGATGAGATTCGTCACGAACGGCCAACGCCGGTGGATGAAGCTAAGTGGGGCTTTGCCGTTATTGAAAACTCCTTGTGGCAGGCGGTGCCTGATTTTCATCGGGACTTGGACAACCTGCTGCTGGAAACCGCCGGTGAGAGATTGCCACTGGACGCTGCGCCTATTCGCTACGCCTCGTGGATGGGCGGTGACCGGGACGGCAACCCCAATGTGACCGCACGGGTGACCCGTGAAGTATTGCTGCTGGGTCGCTGGATGGCCGCTGATCTCTATCTACGCGATCTTGAACAGCTCAAAACCGAGCTTTCCATGTGGAAGGCTAATAGCGCCTTAAAAGCCGAGGCGGGCGATGTTGCTGAGCCCTATCGCGAAGTGCTCAAACGCCTATTGGCAAGAATGGAGTCGACCCGCGATTGGGCCAAAGCAGAGCTTGAGGGGCGTAACTATGATGGCGGGCCGATTATTGAAACCCGCGATCAGCTCTACTCACCGCTACTCGCCTGCTACCGCTCGCTATGCGATGTTGGCCTCGATACCATCGCTAACGGCGCGCTGTTGGATACGCTGCGCCGCGTGGCGGTATTTGGTGTCACGCTAACCAAGCTCGACCTGCGCCAAGAGGCCAGCCGCCATGCGCAGGTCATCGAAGAGCTAACCAGTGCGCTGGGTCTTGGCCACTACCGAGAATGGGATGAACCCCAGCGACAGGAATTTCTGCTCGCCGAGTTAGCCTCCCGCCGCCCGCTCATTCCGCGTCGCTGGGAGTGCTCCGCCGAGTCCCGTGAAGTGCTGGAAACCTTCAAAGTGATTGCCCAGGAGCACTCTGAGGCGCTGGGTACTTACATTATCTCTATGGCCGCTGAGCCTTCTGATGTGCTCACCGTGGCGCTGCTGATGAAAGAAGTCGGTGGGGCAGTGACACTGCCTATCGCGCCGCTGTTTGAAACCCTTAATGATCTCAATCATGCCGGCGAGGTGGTTGACCAGCTGCTTGCGATACCGGGCTATCGTGCGCTGATTGATGACCGGCAGGAAGTCATGATTGGCTACTCCGACTCAGCCAAAGATGCCGGGCAGCTAGCAGCCGCCTGGGCTCAGTATCGTGCCCAAGAGTCGTTAGTTAATGTTTGCGACCGCCATGGCGTTGATTTAACGCTGTTTCATGGCCGTGGCGGCACTGTTGGCCGTGGCGGCGGCCCGGCCCATGCGGCGATTCTTTCCCAGCCACCCGGTTCAGTAAACGGCAGCCTACGGGTAACTGAGCAGGGCGAGATGATTCGCTTCAAATTTGGCCAGCCGGATATCGCTCTGCGCTCCATGGAGATTTATGCATGCGCGGTATTGGAAGCCACCTTGCTGCCACCGCGTGCCCCCGAGCCGCACTGGCGCGAGGAGATGGATCAGCTCGCCAAAGTAGCCCATGCCGCATACGTGGGCGTCGTACGAGAAGATCCTGATTTTGTCCCTTACTTCCGAGCAGTCACGCCGGAAGGTGCGCTGGGCAGGCTGCCATTAGGTTCGCGTCCCACCAAGCGCCGGCAAGACGGTGGCGTCGAAACCTTGCGGGCTATTCCATGGATTTTTGCCTGGACCCAGATCCGTTTAATGCTGCCAGCGTGGCTGGGCAGCGGGGAAGCCTTCTCAAAACGTATTGAAGAGCCCGGCGGCCGAGAAGTACTGCAAGAGATGCGCAATGAGTGGCCGTTCTTTGGCACCTATCTGGATATGCTTGAGATGCTGCTGGCCAAGGCTGATGTGGCCATTGCCGCTTACTATGAGCACCGTTTGGTAGATGAGCCTTCGCTAAAAGCATTGGGTAAGCAGCTCCGTGAGCGCTTTGCACGGCTTGAAGATGCGGTGCTGGATATACTGCAACAGGAAAAATTGTTGGAGAATACGCCGTTGATTCGGCAAGCGATCGATGTGCGCAATCCTTATATCGACCCGCTTCACGGCCTTCAAGCGGAACTACTGCAGCGTAACCGCGATGCTGATGGCGCAATCAGCGCCGATCTTTCCCGTGCACTGATGGTGACCATGGCGGGCATTGCCGCGGGTCTGCGTAATACGGGTTAAGCAATACAGCTTCGGCTATTAACTTACTACAAGGAGGCGTCAATGAACTTAGATGCTCAAGCAGTACTCGATTTTTGGTTTGAGGAGTTGACGCCTGCTCAGTGGTTTAAAAAAGACCCTGAGATGGATCGCGCAATTTTAGAGCGGTTTGGCGCCCTGCATGCCAAGGCCGCACAGTGCGAGTGTTACGCTTGGCGGCAATTGGCGAAAGGGCGTCTCGCGGAAATCATTGTGTTGGATCAGTTCTCGCGCAATATCTATCGTGACGATCCCCGCGCATTTGCGACCGATCCCTTAGCCTTGGCACTGGCGCAAGAAGCGGTTGCCAGCGGTGCCGATGCTGAGCTGAGCAGCGAACAGCGGGTGTTTCTGTATATGCCCTATATGCACAGCGAATCTGCGATGATTCATGATGTAGCGATGCAGCTATTTGACCAGCCGGGATTAGAGAATAATCTCGACTTTGAAGTGCGCCATAAAGCGATTATTGATCGTTTTGGGCGTTACCCGCATCGCAATGCAGTGCTAGGGCGAACTTCCAGCGAAGAAGAGAAAACGTTTCTACAGCAGCCCGGCTCGTCGTTTTAAACCCTTTTAACGTTTTGTTTATTTCCTCCTTTAGCTACATGGCGTGTTATGTCGTTACGAAAATCTACCCGTATTAATAAGTACATCAGCGAAAGTGGGATGTGCTCTCGCCGTGAAGCAGACCGCTTTGTAGAGCAGGGCAACGTGTGGATTAATGGACGCCGAGCTACCACAGGCGACCAGGTGGTGGCAGGGGACTTGGTTAAGGTCAACGGTCAGGAGATTGAGCCTCAGGAAGAGGAGGATCTGATTCTGATTGCGCTGAATAAGCCGGTGGGGATTGTCAGCACTACCGAATCCAGCGAGAAAGATAACATTGTCGAGTTTGTAAAACATGGGGCGCGTATTTTCCCCATCGGCCGGCTCGATAAAGACTCCCAAGGGCTGATTTTTTTAACCAATAACGGTGATTTGGTTAATAAGATTCTGCGCGCCAATAATAATCATGAAAAAGAGTATCAGGTGACGGTGAACAAGCCGATCACTGACGAATTTATTGACGGGATGCAGAACGGCGTACCAATTCTCGGCAAGATAACCAAGCGCTGTAAGGTACAAAAAGAGTCCACCTTTGTCTTCACCATTACCTTGGTGCAGGGGCTAAATCGCCAGATTCGGCGTATGTGCGAATATTTTGACTATGAAGTGACTCAACTGATTCGCACGCGGATTATGAATGTGTCGCTCAAAGGCTTAGCGCTGGGTGATTGGCGCGATCTCACGCCTAAAGAGATCGATACTATTATCACGCTTACCGAAAGCTCAGAGGCTGCACCAGAGAAGAAGAGAAGTAAACCCGCAAGGCCTAACTATAGCGGAGGGGCAGGCACGGGAAAGGGTAACCAGCCAGCCGCCAATGGGCGCTCCAAACCAGCCAAAGCGGGCGCTAAAGCCGCGGGTGCTAAACCTCTTCCTAAGGGCAAGAAAGCCGCCAGCGGAAAAGTCAGCGCAGGCCCGAAAAGTGGTGCCGGTAAACCGCACCCCAAGGGTAAAGCTGCCAGCGGCAAGCCCGGTGCTAAAGGTAAGCCACTGGGTAAAGGCCGCGGCAAGCCTGCGGCGGGCGGCAAGCCATCTCAGCGGCGTAAGTAGCATTCAGCACCTTATCCTTCAAGAGTCTCCACTGTGATTCCAATCGTCGCTTATTACGCTGTGGTTAGCATTCTCGCTTACGTTATTTACGCCATCGATAAAAAAGCGGCGATTAAAAACCGCCGCCGGGTAAGCGAGAAGTCGTTACATCTGCTTGGGGTATTGGGTGGCTGGCCAGGCGCGCTACTGGCCCAGCAGCGGCTGCGGCATAAAACCCAGAAAACATCTTTTCAGCTGAAGTATTGGTTGACCGTTACTTTAAATTTAGCGGGATTATGGTGGATAAGCTCTTTTTTAGGGATTGTTTAATAGCGGTAGGGATTTACGGCTAACCGATTGCCCGCAGCGTCTACGCTATAATATTGGGCGAGATTGCCGCACTGACACGATCAAGCGAACCGTGGCAGGGCGCTAACTTTAGATGCCGAATCGCCTTGGACGCTGTGGAAGCTCATGCGACCCAGAGCATCATACTGATACTGCTGTTCACTGTCGGTGCTGTTGGCACCGCGCAGCGTGAGGTGATTTAGTTGGCCGAGGATAGTGTAACCATGTTCCAAAGAGGCTACTCCAACACATATACATGCCCATCAATACTGCCAAAATACACTATCAAGGTTTCTTTTTTACATTTTTATTCATCTATTGCGACTCCTCTTCGCATACATTAGAAAAACGGCAAAAATGAACCCTGGCAACATATCTGTAGTGGTCAAGTAAAACTGGCCACCGCTTTATAGTTAACCCAGTACTTTTCCTCTGCCTGGTTCGGACTCATACC